>Ga0209258_100282_pt1 | contig 85032 bp, 48 predicted proteins | sample Araplaol_mTSA_r2_FD_184281 | JGI IMG/M metagenome (GOLD analysis project Ga0209258, IMG submission 184281) | Arabidopsis root microbial communities from North Carolina, USA - plate scrape CL_Col_mTSA_r2 (SPAdes) (version 2) | ecosystem: Host-associated > Plants > Roots > Endosphere | place: USA...
CACCAATATCAATGACAGGATCTGTTGATATTTGTTCCATATCCAATCCGCTTTTTAGAATATTAGCGATGGTATGATAAGATGCTCTCTGGTATTCCAAGGCACGTTTACAAGCGCCTTCCAGGCGCTCTTTGTTATAAGATTTTACAAAAGATAAGATGCCATGCGATTGCTTATAGGCAATTTCCGGATAGCTATATTGGGCGATCAGCCTGCGGATATATTCCAGTGTACAAGGCCCAACCTGCACTGCCCGGTTTTCAAAGTATTCAGGGCTCCACTGTCCATAAGCCCGATGAGTAGAGGGCATATGATCTGAGATCGTTGTGTAATGTCCTGCCTTATGGCTGCGTTTATGCAAGGCAATGCGCTCATGGTTGTAAAATATCTCCACTACCTCCTGATTGTATTGTACTTCTACATACATGCCGGTAAAGCGGTAAGGAACGCTATAATAACTGTGATCTTCGCTCATGTATATATGTGCAGTCTTCTGTACTTTAGCCCGTCTGAAGTGGCGGATAGTATATGAACCAGATGGCAATGGGTGCAGATATGCTTGTTCCAGGTCTATAAAATGGCTCCGCCTGGTACCATTCCCGTGGGAGAACAGGTAGTCGTTATACTCTTGTAAAAGGCTGCTGATGGCCTTATTTAATGAGGAGATATCAAAGAAGATCTGTTTACTCAATGGATAATAGATACGCTGATAAACGATCTCTACACTTCGTTCAACAAGGGCTTTATCCTGCGGATGATAAGGACGGGCGGGATCGACTGCGCAACCATAATGGAGTGAAAAATCTGCCAGTGTTTTATTGATGATGGGGGCATATTTACATCCTTTGCTGACAGCAGCTTTGAGATTATCAGATACAATAGCCTGAGGAACTCCGCCCAGCCAATGCAGGCAAGCTGCCAAACAGTCGATCACATCTTCCCGTTGCTGTGATGGTACCGCCTTCACAAATGTATATTGGCTGCAAGGCAGTACAGCGATAAATACTTCTACTTCAATCTGCTCACCGGTAGACCTTTCAACATAAAAAAGTTTATTTCCACAGAAATCAACAAATAGTTTTTCTGCTGCCTTGTGTTCCAGTTTACCGCTGTAGTTATTAAGCTTACGCCAGCGCCTGTAATGCCAGGTAAATTGGGTGTATTTATAGCCATCCGGATGTCTGGTAATATATTCCTTCCAGAGTGCCTGGAGAGTACAACCAGGCTTACAAAGTTCCTTTTCAAAATAAGAGAAATAGCCGGATAAAGACTCATAGCGTGCCTTTTCCGTTTGGCTATCTTCTGTAAACAGATCCCGTAAATCTGTTTCCTCAAGCCCCAGCAAATCTTCGCTACTGAGCTTCAGAAAAGAGAATCGGCTGATATATGAATCGACTGTTTTACGATTGATCTTTAACAGATCTGCAATTTTACGGTTGCTCAGCCCTTTGGCTTTTAGTGAGATCAAATTGCGTATTTCCATGATTTCAATTCGTTGACCTGCCATGGCATCTGAATTTTGGTGGTTCAGATACAAGGCTATTATAAAATCATGGAAAGTGGCCCAATGACCTCCGTTTTACGACCATCCCAGTCTTAGTGGCCCGATGACTTCCGTTTCCGGATAAGTCTGGATAATTGGCCCAGTGACCTCCGTTTTACGGCTGTGCAATTTGGCCCAATGACCTCCGAAATAGATCGTTTAATTTTGGCCCAATGATTCCCGAAATGGGTGGCCCAGTATCACCGAAATCGATGGCCCAATGACCTCCGTTTTAGACAACAGCCAGGTCTGTACAATATAACATAATATTACCTGCTGATCATTGTCATAGATATTTTACATTTCATATTCAAGTTTACCTCATAAATTTTACCTGACGGCTAAGAAGGAGTACATTTATTTATTTTAACTAATTTCCTTAATTTTTTTAACCTATAAGTTGCAGAACAACCTCTCTCAATAGCCTACTGACTGTTCGATATAAATTTGACAGGCGCTCTGAAGAATGGATGATGTGAAATATTTACATACCTTCTTACAATTAAATAAGAAGGTCTAAATGATGCCTTTCAGAAAGAGATAAGTATTAAAGATGCCGCAGCTGAATTACTCCCAGAGGTTGATTTAATAGAGGAGCAATTTTATTGTAAAAACTGGTTAAAGGGAAATAGTATAGAATTTCCTGAAGATCTAAACAATTTGAAATATGAATATGCTACTTACTCAGGAAACTTCTCAATGGAAAGAGAACGCGCAAAAACGAATAAGTGAAAGAGATTGGAAAAGCAATTCCAGAGCCGTCGCTCTTTCTGTGTTGACTCAACTTGAATAAGAAATCTTTCACAGACGGAATTAGCCGATATGATGGGCGTCTCCAGGCAACAAGTTTCTAAAATCGTCAAGGGGCAGGAAAACCTTACTTTTGAGACTGTAAGTAAATTGGAAAATGCTCTAGGTATAACGATTATCGAAATCTCAAATATATTACCAGAAGAGAATGGCACGAAAATATAATTAAATTAAATGAGTGTTACTTTTATCATTGTTCCCTTGCTGGTTCTTTTGTTTCTTGGCATTGCCAAGATGGGTATTGATGAAGCTATCATAACAAAAAAAGTCCGTAAAAAACTGGCAAAATACAATTGTGAGTTCATTTCATTAGAAGATACTGATGATCAATTCACACCTTCAGAGCTGCCATTGATTCCTTCGTGGAAAAAACATGCTTTTATGGGTCATAGGCCTCTGGCGGCTGCTGCTAAACAGTTTGATTATATGGAAGTTCATTTTTGCACATCTGAAAAAGAAGTAGTAAGAAGCCTGATCGCAGTAAATTTCTCATTCTTTCAATATAAGATTTATTTTCAAGTGAAATTGAAGAAGTTACAAAATAAAACTACATAGATATTTATTCTCTTTCTACAATTGATTTGCTTTTGATTATCACCAGAATTGAAAAATTTTCTTTACCAATTTTACCGTTTCCTTAATTTCGGATAGGGTAATTCTAACGATGTTACGAACATAAGTTATTTAAGGCAATGTTTTATATAATACCAACAACGGGATAAGAGTTGAGATTTGGGGGACGGCAGATGACTGTATTGGGATTACATCCTAGATTGTTAGAACAATTGAAATTCAAAACCGCATTATTTAAAGCCTGTAGCAATCGCGGGGTAATATGGCGGGTTAATGTTTTCATATTTTGCAAAAATAAAGATAACCTTTATAATTTCAAAAGGCAACCTTTACTTTTGCAAAAATCATCATAACATCTTAATAAGTGTGCCTGTTCAATGTAGATAGGGAAAACAAAGAAGAAAACACACTTAATATATTAATTTACAACAAAAATCAGATTAATGTATTTCAATACATGAAGAAGATGGAACAATCCATTCAATATCTACATTTATGAGCCCCTTTTACTTTCATAAACAGGTAGAGCAGTTCGTTACCTCCCCACACATATCCGTGTGAGCCCAATCATCCATATAATCTTCCAGAACGTTCAATGGCATATCACCATACGCCAGCAGTGCGTCATGGAATTTTAACAGGCTGAATTTATTACCCAGTTGCCAAGCCAGTTTATCACGCAGTGCTATGATCTTTAATTCACCTATTTTGTAAGATAGTGCCTGCCCCGGAAGAGCCATATAACGTTCTACTTCTGCTGTAGCAATGGACTCACTCACAGATTCATTGGCCATCATATAAGCAATGGCTTCCTCACGCGTCATTTTCCCTGTATGAATAGCCACGTCTGTTACCAGTCTGATAGCACGATGGATTTCGTTATTCAGCCTGCCCATTTTCTGATAAGGATCGGTATAACAATTCAATTGTTCTCCCAGCGACTCAACATATAATGCCCAGCCTTCAAAATAAGCACTGAAAGATGGCTGTCTGCGGAATGCAGGGATATCCTTGTTTTCCTGTTGAAAAGATATCTGAAAATGGTGTCCGGGGATTGCTTCGTGTATGAAAGTGGCTTCCATACCATAGAAGGTGACATTGATTTTGGTCGCATCAGGAACAGGTACGTATAAAATGGCGGGCCTGTTTTCATCCAGGTTCCCTTTTATATAAAATGGTCCTGCATTGGATGCTTCTCTGAACCCTTCCACCCTTCTTATTTCAAGCGGTGTTTTAGGTTGGTGTCCGAATAGTTTCACTAATGCAGGTTGCACTTTGTTATAGATGTCCTGGTAGGCCCATAATACTTCCTCTGGCGTCTTAAATGGCATCAGGTGGGGATTAGTCTTCAGATGCTGAAAAAACGCCTGTAATGAGCCATTAAATTGTACGCTGGCCTTTATTGCTTCCATCTCTTGATGGATCCGCGCTACTTCTGACAGACCCGTTTCATAAATTTTTTCGGGTGTAAGTTCAGCCGCTGTAGTATAATAGCGTATGTAATAGTTATATATCCGGTCTCCTCCCGGTAAAGCATACAATCCGGCATGCTCCTGCGCTGCCGGCAGATAGACCTCTTTCAGATAAGTAGCTAATTTCTGATAGGCAGGTAACAGTTTAGCAGTAATAACCCGGTGATATAAAGTGGTTAACCGTTGTTTATCCGCTGCTGTAAATGAAGCGGGGAACCGGGACAAGGGTTTGTAAAATATACTTTTAGCAATGTCGTTTTCTGTGAGTGCTTCCATTTGAGGAATCATTTTTATCACAAGCACTTTAGGTAATACGATACCTGCATGGATACCTTTATTGAAATTTGCAATGCAGGTGTCCGTCCATTCCATGAATGCCGTCATTCGTTCCGACCAGTTTTCATAATCCTTAACAGTATTGAATGGCTGATCGGATTTGCCCGAACCCAATGAAGCCATTTCCAGCGGTGTAGATATAAACTGGTTCATTGGCATATATTCGAGGTGCAATTGTATTGATTCCAGCCCCATTTGCAGGTTATGCTGCAATATATCATATGAAATCCTGTCGGCTTCACTGAGCGATGCTCTGTTGAACGCTTGCAATTCCTCCAGGTACTTTCTGTAAAATTTACCGGTGGCTGCTATATATGACGCTGATCCATCATTAGCCAGCTGGTCATCATAACGATGATCACCGGCCGCTGTGGCTTCCGTTGGAAACAGTTGTAACCGTTCTGCATAATATTGATCAAATAATTTACGCAATTGTTCATTCTTATCTTGCGCCTGTACATTGGACCCAAACAGTATAGTCATTGCAAACAGCAAAAACTTTCTCATTATCTTATTTTTATTCATTCTTATAATTCTTTTACCATCCAGACAGAGCACCCAAAATGCCCGGTTTCTCCAAGAGATGAAGCGAGATATGTAAATCCCATTTTCTCATATAGCGGTATCGCTTTATCCAGTTCCGGCAGTGTCTCAAGGTAAACATGACTGAAGCCGGATTCTTTTGCAGAGACCAGGCACTGATTAATTAAAATTTTGCCCAGGCCTATACCTCTTGCTTCAGGCAGCAGGTACAATTTGACCAATTCGCAATAACCAGCCGGCAAATGCTGGTTGGGAAGAATACCACATCCTCCAACAATCTTTCCTTCCAGTTCTATTATCCAATAACAGGCAGATGAAGCAGCAAAGACTGTGTGCAGCTCAAAGAGCTGCTCATCAAAGTAAGCTGTACCGGGTTTATCGGCTTTAAATTCTCTTAGTACCTGTTGAATAATAAACCCTATAGCCAGATTGTCTTCCTGTTTTATAGGTCTGATAATCATCTGTTCGTAATTAATAATGCAAAGCTAAGGCAGGTAGCAGGGTTAAAATTGTATGGAATTAGCCTGTATCAGATATTCCTGTATTGCTTGGGAAGCAGGCCGGTGATTCGCTGGAAGGTTTTAGTGAAGTGCGCCTGATCGGAGAATCCACACTCATACGCTATATCCGTAAGGGAGCATTTGCCTTGCTTTATAAGGCCTAAAGCCCTTTCTACTTTTATTTTCCTGAGATACTCTCCTGCTGAACATCCAAAATACCGGGAGAAATACTTTGAGATAGTAACAGGATGAATATCAAGTTGTTCAGACAATACTGACAGTGACAATGGTATATTCCAGTTGTCGTTCATGATAGATTTAATTTTTTCTGTCCACTCCGGAAAACAACGAAAATCTTCTTTAAAAGGATGTAAGAGGTCAATACATAACTGATCTGTTGCAATAGCTGATTCTGTATCATTCAGGTAATATTCCTTCATAATCCTGATAATTCCATTTGTATTCAGCAGGGTATTACCTTCAAACATAAGAGAGGCAGGAGGTAACGACAGCCCGAACTCTTTAAAAAAGCCCTCTCCCAGTTCAATATTAAATATACGTGTGCCTAAAAGGTAATCAATGTTCTGGTGCGCAATACCCGGATGATAATAGAGACCGGTACCCGCAAACTGTCTGTCTGTGCCGCCCTTTCTTACTTCTTTACTGCCACCTTCCAGAATATGTGAAAAATGTGGATTAACATGATAATGCCATGCAGAAGACATATTCGGCGTGAAAGAAGTCTCGCTCGCAAAAACATGACCGAAAGCACGCTCTTTCACTTTCATCCCTACATATTTACCTTTTGCAAATTGAACCGGACTATTGGCAATCATGATAATTATCGTTACTTATATATTTCTAATAAAAAGCCTTGTCCAAAAATAAATAAACGCTCAATCTGGTTTATATGAAAAATATTTTATCCAAGCTACCAGGTCCTCTATCAGTAAGTAAACTAATGTACAAGGATTTGCATTTATAAAAGGCTTTTGTGATTGTATTATCCATAACTTTTTTGCCCTTTCTATCGCTTTGGGCTGGTCACCCCATGTATTAACTGGCTCTAACACATTTTCATTTCCATGCTTATATTCGAATGTTTCGTATCCCCTCAAAGTCTTTATATGTTTTTCCAATAACTGATAAACTGTTTGTCTTGGTAAAACGGTATCACATGCTACATCAGTAAAATGCAGTAAAAGCCAAAGCTCAAAGACTTCATTACTCGGTGCTAATTTCATGTTTTTTTGGCTGGCCGCAATTGAAAAAGCATCGTTGAACCGCTGTATTCTTTTTTCATTAAGATCTGCATCATCCTTATCGAATACCACCCAAACTACATCCACTTCTTTACGCGATTTTTCGGCAAGCTTTTTCATTTCATCTATTGCCATTTCAACAACTCCCTTAGGGTCTTTCCCGGTGCCTACTGCCTCTAAATAAATTGTATCCTCCGGAATTTGAACTTTAAACTGTTCAAAATACCTCCGCTCTGTATTTTCGTCTTCACAAACTATAAGAAATAGATACTTATATTTTCTGAATCTTTTAGGGCGCTCTTCCGGTTCCTTATCCGCAAAAGCCCTTAATTTGCCTTTCTTAGCCATTATTCGCCGGTTTTATCGGATTAAAACGACCCAAAAAAGGAACAGCGCCATATCGGCCTTCAAAGTATCTTTTCTCTTTGTCAGTATCTGGTCTTTCTTTTTCAAACTTAGGGGAGCCGGGCTCTCCTAAATAAATGAAATCAGATAACGAGAAAATTTCGGTTGATTCCCAACTGTTCTTTTCTGTAAAATAAATCTGATCTCTCCTTAATTCAGAATAAGTAAGCAGATTCGTATCATGTGTAGCAAAAATGATTTGGGCATTATTAGGGTTAGTTTCTTTATTGAGAAAAAAGTTGATGGTATTCAGCGTCAATAGTGGATGCATCTTGGCTTCTATCTCATCAATAATTAATACGCCTCCATGTTTTATTGCCCATAAAATAGGACCGCTTAAATGAAATGCCTTATGTGTGCCTTTCGATTCACGGTCATCAAATTTCCATGAAGTCAATTTATTCGTAGCCTTACCATCTTCAGCAGAGTAAATTTTATGTTCAGAACTTACCAAATAGCCCTGTGTCCCCGATAAAGTTTTAATAAGCCGGTTTCTCGTATTCTCATCAAGGTCTTTAGGCAAATCAGATTCATCAAAATCTCTCTTTGATATATTGATCCCCGTAAAGCCAAGATTTAATGACTCCAGGTACTTGCCGATTTCTAGCCTATCGGCGGCATCATCCCACATGGTCACTGTCCTTATTTCTTCATTCTCCGTATCGATACCATCTATATTGTTAAAATACTGAAACCATTTAAAAATGTGTTTTGCTTCTTCAACATTCAGCATGTCGCAAGTCGAAAGAAATAGCGCATTGGGCCTTGTCGCTTCGATAGCCGCTTCAATAATCTTATTATTGCCTTTAAATCCTGACGAAGGATCAATTGTATCTCCTTCTCTCAGGAATAGTACTACTTCTCTCCCCGATCCCTTTCTGTAAAGCCATTCACGTACAAACTCTTCCCGTAAAAACTCAAACCCATATCTGTATTTTTCTTCCCCGATAATAAAGGTTATCTCAAGTTTTGTGGGCTTGGCTTCCCATCCCTCACGTAATAGAAAAGGGTCATAAGGCAACTTAGTAGTCGACGATGAACGGGCAGATAAATGCAGCAATCTGTCAAGAAGCCCCATTGCACTCAGAAAATTGCTTTTGCCACTTCCATTTGCTCCGTATATAGCAATAGCATTAAGTGCGCGATGCTTTCCTTTAGTAAATATATTATCAGGATATTCCTTTTGATTGGATGCAGGGATTAAACTCAAGACTTGTTCTTCCCCGATTGATCGGTAGTTGGAAACCTTAAATTCTAAGAACATGGCTTATTTTTCGTTATTTCTACAAAAATAGCAATGTTCGTTGTATTATTGAAATGTTTTTATTTTAATTAATAAAGCTACTTTATGGTTGCCCGGTCTTCCATGTTGGCAGCCTGGCTACCTCATTCATTCACCGCTACCGCCAGCAAATACCACGCGGCATGTGGTAACCACTGCTCTGCCCAGCGCCAGTCATAATCCTTCCCTGTGATGGCATACGATAGGTTAAAGTCGATATCATCTTCGTTGTACAGTCCGGAAGTAATGCCATTTACAATACCACCAGGGGCATTGGTATATTCAAATGTTCCAAAGAAGCCATAAGCAGGATTATTATGCCCCGTGCCCTGTAACATACAGGCATCATAAGGGTTCAAACCTAATATCCAGTTAAGCTGGTTAAGCGCAAAATCCTCTAATTGATCATGTAAATCTTTGTCTTCTTTGAATAATTGCGCAGACATCCTGGCCGCTACTGCCACAGACCCCAGCCTGGCATTTTCGCCCTGCCACCAGGGAGATGCTTCACTACCATGAGGAAAGAAGAAAGAAGTTTTCCGGACGCCCGCCGTATCTTCTGTATACTGCCTGCTATACCCAAAAGGATTATTCACTTCCGCAGTTAAAGCTAACTCGTACACCATGTTTTTACGAACAACCTCTTTTATTCTGGTCTGCATATCGGCAGATGCTATCTTATAAAAATTCAACAGGCTTACAACAGGTAATCCTGCATCTGAAGGATGAAAGAATGGCCTGTCTTTATCATCTGCCCTGAAATAACCTTTCGGCATCAAACGGGAAATCAGGTTACCGGCTCTCTTATTCGCTGCCTGCAAATAAATATCTTTTTTAGTAGCCCGGTACAATTCCGTTGCTGCATTCAACGCGCAATAATCATCTACAATATTCTCCTTCTTATCATTCGTCATCAAACGATTCTCCTTCTCCAAAAAAGCAAACGCGTCTTCTGCTGCTTTCAGATAGTCTGCATTACTGAACTCTCCGGAAGTATCATAGGTAGAGGCAATCGCTAATGCTGCTATAGACAATCCTGCTCCGGAACGGTAACTCGACTCATAACTTCTCCAGTCATTCTGTTCAACAGCGGCACCATATGCCTGGTCTTTCGACTGCTTAATTCTGTACCCTTTATCTTCTGCACGGATCACACGGTCTTTTGCCATCTTACCTGGCCCCGGTGCTGAAACAGAACGATAAAAAGAACCAGCCGGGGCTTTCAGCCGTACCAGGTAATCGGCCCCATACATCGCTTCATCCAGTATCCGTCTTAAATACTGGCGATAATCTGTTCCCGGCTTTTTCTGCAACAATGCATATGTCTCCAGTAAACTAAATACAGTTAATGATATCTGCTGAGGATTGAAATAAGTAGAGAAAGAAAGATGAGAAAGATGTTTGCCATAATCCCCGGTGGCATCATACCAGCCTCCATGTGCGTCTATCGTATCTGTAGTTTTACCCGATAATAACAGGTGATGATCTGCTGCATCCAGCAAACCGGAACTTCTTTGCCCTTTGAAATAATACACCACATCAGAGACCGTTGCCTGCTCAAGCACATTCTTATTGATCATAAAAGGATAAGACACTACCGGTTTACCTGCTGCCATAACCTTCAGATAATAGCTGCCAAATGTTTTATAACCGCTGAAATCTATTGTCCAGAAAAGCCAGTGCTTCCATTTATTTACCTGACCACTATACACCACTTTGCCGGTATATACTTTATTACCTGTTACAGCATCTACCAGCTCAAAATTATCCACTGCCACTTTGGTCTCGGCCATCAGAATAGCACGTTTGGATTTACTGTACTCATATCCTACATGATTGGTAATTAATTTCACAGACTGGGCCATCAGCATTCCGGGAAATAACAGTAACAAGAGTATTCTCATAGTAGTATTGTTATATACCCTAAAATAAACCAATGAATGGAATGTTTGGAGATTATTGATGAACGGTTATTCATTATTTTGAATAAGACCGGAGATACCCAACGTGCTACAATATCCCCGGTCTTATCAGTTATGCCTGCCGTTTATTGTTCTCAGCTATAAAGGCCTCTGCGAAGTCAAAAGCCAGCTTTGCGGCCTCCTTCGGAGTTACAATCGTATTATTGGCATACGCTCCGGAAATAATCGCTTCCATAGCCCTTCCTGCAATTTCCTGACGGATATCGAGCCCTGTTGTTTCATTACCTGAAATAGTCATATCATGTATATCTGGATACCGCCAGACCGGTTAAGTGTAACATCTCTAACAAATACTTCACCAGATTTATTCATCATATGTAGAAATTAACCAATAACTCACACCTTTATCATTTATAATTTTATTACAGATGCCCTAACTTTGCCTCAACTGGACCAATTATACGATATTCAGCGGTCCATAGGATGTGAACAATGTATTAGTCCCTATGCAAAAGTATATATGTGTGCTGGTTTTATGGCTGGCTTCTTTACCTGTTTTTTCACAAACAGTTCTAAACGCGGGGGTATATAACAATGGGAATAATACTTACACTTTACGCTGGGCAACTAATGACAAACATTAAGTACGGGTCCGCGCGTAGTAGGATTAGGCTCCTCTACCCTGGCGGGTTATTTACTCACATATCCGGACAGGCTGGGAGACAAGATCTCTGCCTGGTTAAGCGGCAATACAACCAATCCTGTCTGGATCAACCTGGCAGTTGCCGGTTATAGCAGCGCGAACCTTATGCCTACAGCTGAAGGCGGCAATGCCGGTACGAATATCGACAGCGCGCTCAATAGCGATCCCGATTTTATCTTTATATCTCTTCCAACCAACGATATCGCTAACGGACGTACAATTGATCAAATCCTGGCTAACTTCAGGAAATTGGATACAATGGCCCTCAACAGGGGCATTCCTGTTTTCTGGGAAACAACGCAGCCCCGGAACACTTTCACCGATGTACAGCAACAACAACTGAAAACACTTGCAGACAGTATCCGGGTAATATGGCCCAAACGATATGTAGAAGGTTTCAGTGATACCGTCGATTCATCTGCTACCACCGCTGCTGAGATAAAAACAGGGTATGGGGCTGGCGATGGTGTACACCTGAATACTACCGGCAACCAGCAGATCGCCGATAGCCTCTTTGCCCGCTGGAAATCTTACTTCACACCCATACAGGGCGTAGCCGGTTATGTAGTGGAAACATCTGCAGATGGTAGCACCTGGACACAATTGGATGCGATCTCCGACCCCACTCTTGTAAAAAAGACATACACCGGTACCGGTCTGCAATACTTCCGCGTAAAAGCACTTTATACCAATACTACGTATTCCGTTTATTCTAATACCGTTATTTTACCTGCTGTTGCTTCCAGCACGGTTGCCGTCAAAATCGGCAGCCCAAACCGCATACTGATAGACCTGGGTGGCGATGGCGTCAATACTGTACTGCCGAATGGTACCCCTGCCGGCCAGGCTACCGCTTCTCCCGATGCTTATGGCGACTACTGGAATAACTGGTTCGGTAGTGGCGGTGCTTCAGGGTTCAGAGATGGTGCTACTATCGCTGCTCTTGTAACTACGAATAACAGTCCTACCAGTATTTCCATGAAGATCATAGGGCAGCCGGACGGTGCTTATAACACAACTGCGACTACCAGGGGCATCAACTTCAGCGGCTTTACCATAGCTTCCAATGATTATCCCGCGACTGCCTTATCTGATAATATGTTCCTGCATAACTCTGTTAACCCTGATGGAGTGATCCTGCACATTACTGGTTTAACGGCTAAGAAAACATACCGTTTCAAGTTATGGGGCGGACGCGTAGATAATACTGCCACACCAAGGATCATGGAAACCCGGCTGGCAGGTCAGGCATGGACCAGCGCCAGAACAATGGAAACAAGGTACTCCTCTGCTGATATCCCAGATTACAACAGGGCTATTGTATACGACGGCATCACAGGATCAGATTCCCTGGATATTTACATGAGAGTGGGTACAGGCAGTACATTTACGTCTCTTAGCCTGGTTGATATCAATATTATAAATCCCGTTACCATAGATACTACACAGGTATGTGCAGGCAGTGATCTCACCCTTCGCTCTGCCCTCTCCAGCACCATTTATCAATGGCAACAGCATACCGGCAGCGGGTATACCGATATATCCGGAGAAACAACGCAGACACTTTCATTAACGAACATACAGGCGGCATCGTTATACCGTTGTAAAATAGGGAACGATACCAGTCAGGTATTCTTTGTAACATTAATAGTCAATACTCCGCCCACTGTGGCTATCAGTACAACAGATACTACAGGCTGTTATGGTACTTCTTTCGTTTTTACAGCGAAAACAACAAACGGAGGGAATAACCTTGCGTATCAATGGCTGGTAGATGGTATAACAGCAGGCATTAACAGCAGCACATTCTCAGGCATACTTACAGACCACTCTACCGTACGGGTAAAACTGACAAGCTCAAATACCTGTATTACACAAACCGCTGCAAGTAATATTATCACAGTATATGTGGATACCATCGTTACGCCAACGATCGTCATTAAAGGCCTGGCAGTGCTTCCAATGTCAGCAACTACACTACTGACGGCTAATGTGACACATGAAGGAACTTCCCCGCTTTATCAGTGGATGGACAGTACCGGCAACCATACCTGGATCAACATCTCCGGTGCAACAACAGCTGCCCTCTCTTACTCACCGGCAAAAACCGGGGATAAGGTCCTCTGTAAGCTGACAAGCAATGCAGGATGCATCAGCAATGCCAGCGTATTCAGTGCACCCCTTACTTTTACCGTACAGCTGATAACGGCAGTCGATCCCATGCCTGCTTCCGAATATGGTATCCGCTTATATCCAAATCCCGTAAGCAGCGTGCTTTCTTTGGCGCCACTGAAACCTACGGATGGATGGTCTTCTGTAGAGATACGCAGTGTGGAAGGGAAACTACTATATACTAGTACACAAATAAAAAACCAGACTAGCAGCAGTATCTCCGTGAGTAACCTGGAAAACGGTGTATATATTGTTGTATTGAGGGGAACACATGCAAAGGTCGCAACGATCAGGTTTGTAAAGATGTAATGATTAGTCCACTAAAAGCCTAATTTTAGAACCCTATTTGATTCAGCGCTGCAATTGTAACAAAACATAACGGGATCAGTTAAAAACTCTCATTTGTAACAAAACATAACAGGCTTTATTAGAAACTCCGCAGACATCCCCTAAGTCGTGAATATTAGGGGATGCCTGCGGAGTCAATTAAAGAGAGCTGCTATAAACAAGGAGCTCTTAATTTGGTACAAACAGATACTTTCTCATTTATCGTTGTAAAACAAACTTCTGAGAATGTTTACCATCGGAAATAATATATATGCCGGCCTTTAATGATTCCGGCAATAATATTTCCAGCCGGTTATATCCCACCACTATACTATATGGCTGTTTATACAGCACTTTACCATTCATATCAGTAATAGTAAGATACGCCCGCTGATTACTTTCACCTGTCACTTCAGCATATAGTTTATCTCTTGCAGGCACAGGATATACATGTATTCCACTTGCAGCTACTTTACTGTTTTTGGCAGCAACCGCCTGTTTGGGAGAACTACTGATATTAGCGGTTAACTTGTAACATTTTGTAGTGCTTGCAGCGCCGTTATACCCTATTACTTTCACTGTATAAGTACCGACTGCTGCATTGTTCAGCACTATTCTTTCACTGGCGGTATCTCCATTAAGCGAACTACCCACCTGCGTACCACTGGCATTATAAAGGTACACATCATAATCTGCTGGCAGGTTACTCAGAAGGATCTCTATATGCGGCTGACTGCTGGTATTACTGAAGCTATACCAGTCAACATCTGATGAACTGGCAATCTGCGCATTAATAGCGGTATTGACACTGATAGCAGCAGCAGTTGTGCGGGTCTCGTTCGGTTCAAAGGCATCTGTACAGGTAGTAACAGGCGTAAGGGAAGCCCTCAGCTGGTAACATTTTGTATTACTGAAAGCACCATTGTAACCATATACCTCTACATAATAAGTACCTGCAGCAGCCGTGTAATTAATCACTTCAGCAGTAGTACCATCCTGCTGGGAAATGCCTAACTGCGTACCCGAAGAAGAAAGCAGTTTCACATCATAATCTGCCGGTAAACTGTCTAAACGGATCTGAACGGCATTCACACCGGTAGTGGTGAACTTGTAATAATCCACATCCGTAGCCGTAGAGATCTGTGAACGGATATTCGTTCCCGTGGAAATGCCGGCAGCAGTAGCCTGGGTATTATTAGGCTCCATCTGGTCTGTACAACTGCTGATACCTGTTACGGTAGCATTTAACCGGTAACAGATACTATCGTAAGTAGCACCGCTATTACCATATACCTGGATATAATAGGTGCCAAGCGCATTATTATAGATAATGGAATCGGCAGCCGTACCACTATTCTGCGAAATGGCTAACTGAGCGCCACCGGAAGATAGTAACCTGAGATTGAAGTTGGCAGCAAGATTGTCCAGTATGATGCGGACCTTACTGGTATCACTTACTACTATTTTAAAATAATCTGTATCACTGGCAGTATTAATAGTAGCACGTATATCGGTAGCAGATGTAATGGTGTATGCTGTAGCTAAGGTATTATTAGGTTCGTATGGGTCCGGGCAAACAGTCGGATGTGTAGTATCTCCACATGGATAGTTAGTACCATTGATTTGTAACACCCCTGTATTATCGGGGTCTAACCAGGGCTTTAACTGATGAAGGGCATCTGTACCGTTGGAAGTCCAGCTCATTGCCACCTTACCGTATGAATCATATTTATTGGCACTGGTAGCTGTACAACTGGAAGGGCCGCCGGATAATTGTCCCACTATCTGCCCTGCATTATTGAACAACGGAGAACCGGAAGAACCACCTTCTGTTACACCCCAGTTGGTTTGTGTCTGCACCCATACGGCCCTCCAGTGTGTAGGCGTAGTACCCACACCGCTAAAGTTATCATCTGTTAGTGTAGCAGTGTAAGTAGAGATCTTCTTGATATCTCCTGCAGGATGATGGATACCTACACCACTTGGACTGGCAACATTAGCAGCACTCCAGCCGGAATAAAATACATTGTAGGAAGCGGGGATAGCCTGATTAAATTCTAGTAACTGGAAATCAGAGCCTTCTGCCTCACCACTCTCTCCTGCCCTTGCCCGTTGCACACAACCAGTGATCGTGTTACTGGCAGGTTCGCTGGCGGGGTTTGAGCAGGAAGGGGATTCATAATTGAAATAGAAAATCCATTGATTAAAATCCGAAGCAGATGCATTGGACCCACAATGGTTCGCTGTTAGGAAATACGGTTTACAATCACTGCGTGCATTGTTCACAACCGCGCCTGTACACAGATAAGAAGCGCTGCCCAGTTTCAACAGGATACGCGCAACAGCTCTTTTCTGGTTCTGCCAGTTAGCACCTTCGGGGCAGTTTACATTTACATTACAGCTGCCGGAAGCGCCTACTGTTTTTACTGTTTTAGATTCAGGGATCTTATCACTGTAGATATTATTTACCCCGCTGATGGTAAAGCGGCCCTGCCCTTTCACTGCGGCAGGTTCATAGTATTCTACTATGCTGATATTCCCTTTCAGAATCTCAGTGGCAAACAACCCCGTTTGCTCGTTGTTGGCACTGGTAAAACTACCAATCAGTTGTGAATGATCTTCATTATAGACGAAAAGTGTAGCACCTTCCGGTAAATGAAAATCCTGATAATAAAGAGAGGTTGCTAAAGCGCCCTGTACATTAATTTTTAATCGCCATATGCGGTCACCATTGGGCAGGGTATTCCAGGTACCGGCATTGTTCAGTGAATAAGAAACCGGGAAGATAATGCCGATGCGTAATGGCAATCCCTGCTTTTCGTTCTGGACATCTTCTTTTCTCAGCCTGGCCAGCGATACTGCGGGAACTGTTTGGGTGTTAACATCGGGGGCAAGGTTAGCAGCATAACTATAGGGTTTACCGCCCTTACTGATCTGGGCTTTCAGGATGGGGCAAGCCAATAGTAGCCCCATCAGAATGAAGGATAGTTTTTTCATAAATAACAGATTTGGGTTTAAAATAATAGAGGATGCTGGTACGGGTAGACATAGGTATCAATATAGGTACTTTAAAAGTACACGTTACTACTGCTACTAAATATCAGGCCTGTTAAATCTCTTCAGGAGATACACTCAGAAGGGCAAAGGACATCCTACTTAATTAAGTATATGCTTCTAACGATAATTAATTATGGAAATAAAAACTCAGTATCTGATCAGTAGTTAATCCGGCTGTAGCCCCATTCAGGGAATCCAGCCTGGATTTCGCCTGTATAACAGGGTCCATGGTATTGTTGTTCAGAATATTCTTCACTATCATTTTCTTCTTTAGCGAAATAGTATCATGCAGGTATTTCTCCATCATCAATGAAGCGATCGGCGCTGCAAAAGTATTCCCAAAACCAACGTTCTCCACAATCACGGCAATAGCTATTTTAGGATGGTCCCGTGGTGCAAAGGCTACAAAGAATGCATGGCTCTTCATCTTTTTAAGTGCTCCGTTCACTATAGCGTTATTCTCCGCGGTCCCTGTTTTACCGCAGATGATCTCTCCTTCTACCTGTGCATTACGCCCCGATCCTCTCTCTACAACATCTTCCATTCCGTATATCACTGATTGGTAAGCGGTGTCCTTAATATGTGCAACTACATGACGCTCCTTATATTTATTCAGTAAACCGGTACTATCATCCTCTATGCGCTGTACAAAATGCGGCAGGTAATAATATCCCTTATTGGCAATGATACACATAGCATTCGCCATTTGCAAAGGCGTAACTGCCACAGCCCCCTGCCCCATGCCAACATACAGTTCAGAACAGGAATTCCACTGACCATGATAGCGCTTGTTCATCCCGGCCGTATCGATAGCATAACCCGGACTTTCTGCAGGTATATCAATGCCAAGACGATGCCCTATCCCAAAACTTGTTATGTATTCATACCACTTCTGATGTCCCTCGTTTACACCGCCCCATTTACGGGCATCTACTTCCATGCGGTAAAGGTTCACAAAATAAGAGTTGCAGGAATGAGAGATAGCGAGCCGCAGATTCCCGGCATGACCGGCTTCACCGTGTTCGCAGCCTATACGTCGCCCACAGCTCCAGTAAGCGCCGTTGCAGGGATAACCATAATCAGGTGTGATAATCCCTTCATCCAGGGCAATTAAGGCCGTTAATGGCTTTATAGATGATCCGGGGGCATAAGTCCCCTGTATTGCACGGTTGAACAAAGGTTTGGTCGTATCTGCAAACAGCTTGCTGAAATTCCTGGCCCTGTAAGAACCGGTAAGCAGATTAGGGTTATACGTAGGACCACTTACCAGCGCCAGTATACCACCTGTTTCAGGATCAATGGCTACAATGCTGCCTAGCTTGTTATGCATCAGTCTTTCTCCCAGTACCTGCAGATCAATGTCCAGCGACAGGTCCAGGTTCTTACCAGCCACTGCGGCCGTATCAAACTCGCCTCTTTCATAAGCACCCTGCGGGCGGTTCAGGTTATCCTTTAACAGATACTGAGTACCACGCTGTCCCATCAGCACACGTTCATACGTTCTTTCCAATCCTGTCATACCCAGGTAATCGCCCATCTGATACGCACTGTAAGCAGGATTCGTTTGCATTTGCGGGGAGATCTCACCTATATAACCTAATATGTTGGCGGCAGCCTGGTAAGGATAAGAACGGATCTGGCGCTGTATCAGTTCAAAGCCTGGCTGAAACATGTACATGCTTTCCTGTAGCTTGCTGAAAGTGGCAGGTAATAATAATGATGCGAATACGGATTGCCTTACCCTGCCGTTTTTAATAATAGCTGTAACCATGCGCCTTTTGAACTCCACCGTATCTATGCCCAATATATTACACAGATAAGCAGTATCTATGTTCTTCACACCGGACGGCGTGACCATCAGATCGTACATCACATCATTCTGTAGTATGCTGCGGCCTTTACGGTCATATATAATGCCACGGCCGGGATATACGACTTTCTTTAATACCGAATTGGCATCTGATAATCTGGAATATTTCTTCTCTATGACCTGCAGGAAAAATAACCTGCCGACAATAACGAATACTCCTGCTGCAATAATTAACTGGATAACCCTCTTTCTGGGTTGGTGATAGATAGACATGGGACTGGTTGAAAACGGTGGCAATACTAACACGACGGGGATACACGTAATTCGAAGACAGTTGTAGGGCTGGCTCCGGGCTATTTGTGTCTGTGTCTATGGTTATATTTCATGCAAGCTACAATACAAAAACTGGATTTTAATACAGGCAAAAAAGCGCGCCATATCTAACAAGGGAGAAAAATTATCTTATTTATATATGCTAATAAAACAATGTATTTCATTATCATTTTTCAATCAAATATTAAATATGATAGTTTTTATCTAAAAAAGTAACTATAAAGCATACATTTTTCTAATTGCATTTTGCAGCCTGATAGTGGGCATGGCTTTTACTTCGGGTCATAAGAATAAAGCACGTATAGCCATTACCGGTTTAGCCATAACATCCGGTACATGAGGATCAATATGTTTCTGCCGGATAAGAATATCAAAGCCCCCGGTTTACCGTTAAAAACCGGCCCACCCTTGTAACCCGTTTTTTTTTACCTTGCAGTATTATAACCCTGATACAATGACATCACAGGAAAATTTAGCCCGGGTATTTAAAACGCTCCACGAACGCGAAGGTATTTTCGTTATTCCCAATCCCTGGGATGCAGGATCTGCAAAGATGCTGGCAGGTACAGGCTTCGAAGCCTTAGCTACCACCAGTGCGGGACTGGCTTTTTCTTTGGGGAAAAGAGACGGGGAAAGTGCCGTCAGCCGGGAAGAAGCCCTGAAGAATGTACAGGATATTGTGAATGCTACCCACCTTCCTGTTTCCGCAGATCTGGAAAATGGTTATGGGATTGATCCGGAAACCTGCGCCGAAACCATTTTACTCGCCGCCGGTATCGGGGTTGTAGGCGGTTCTATAGAAGATACAACAGGCCGTCCCGAAGATCCAATCATTCCGTTCGACCTTGCCGTGGCGCGTGTGAAGGCGGCTGTTAAAGCGGCCAGAAGCCTTCCCTTCCACTTTATGCTTACAGCAAGAGCTGAGAACCTTATTTATGGCAGACCAGACCTGAAAGATACGATCCGCCGGCTGGAAGCCTTTGCCGATGCAGGAGCTGATGTTCTTTTTGCACCAGGGTTGAAAACACTGGAAGAGATTACGGCCGTTGTAAAAGCCGTAGCACCTCGTCCTGTGAATATTGTAGCCGGGCTGTCACAAGCTACCTTTACGATAGCTGATCTGGCCGCAATAGGCGTAAAAAGGGTCAGTCTGGGGTCTTCTCTGGCCCGTGTGGCCTATGGCTCTTTCCTTCGTGCAGCAGAAGAGATCCATCAGCAGGGCACTTTCAGCTTTGCACCAGGTGCAGTCTCTTATAGTGCCATCAATGATCTGTTTAAATGATTCTATTGCACCGGTCTCCTGTTAAACGTCCGTTTCCGCTGCAAATCATTAAAATCAACTTCAATCAGGTACTGCTTCTTTTTATAAACATTTACTATGTACCTCTGCAAGGTTGCGTCTCAGTTTAATCTTCGCGCCAGAGAAACTCCCGTTCACTACATCCACCTTGTTATTTTCTTTCATACTATTTCAGTTACGTCTCATAAATGAGACATGTATATACAAAAAAAATTTACACGCCAATTCCTTTACTAAAGGAGAACCAGGCTAACTTTTTAAGGTCCTCATTATCCATATTACCGGAAGTATGTGAATGAATAGTCGCCATTACAATACCAGGAAAGAATACGGCCACCCATTCTGCTGTAATCAGTTTACTGACCACTCCTTTTTCCTTTAATTTTTCAATGATATGCTCAATCTTACCAAATGTCTTGTCGTACTTGGCGCAATCCTTATCCCTATGTACATGCTGATGCCCATGCATGTGATGCAGCTTATGTAAAAAGGCATATTTAACACCGCAGTCAATAGCTGCGTACAGTAAATACTCCAACTGTACCAATGGATCATCAGAACGCTGTTCTGCCGTTTTCATGGCCAGGCTACAGCTTTTCTGCATTTCCTCATTACAGGCAGCCAGCAGTTCTTCCCTGTTACTGAAATACCGGTGAAGGGTCCTGCGGGTCACGTCTGCCTGGTCTGCCACCTTTTCCAGTGGTGCAGATAAATCTTCATTAAAAATGAAGATGGCCGCATTGATGATATTTTGCCGGGTATCCTCTAACATGAAGGACAAATTTAGATAAATTTCCCAGAAATGAGACATTTGAATTATCTTTATTTCCGTATGCGCAAATTCCTGCAAAGAATCTTTACCGCTCCCATCATACGGATGGCCAATAAGTACGCCTCCAGGCCCGACCAGGCACGGGTGCACAAAGCACTATCGGCGCTGTTCCGTAAAATCAAAAATAAACCAGGTAAAAAAGGGATCAAACTCAATTTTACCTCCTCTTCCAGGGTGATCGTCTTTTCAGATCAGCATAAAGGCAAACGTGATTACAGGGATGATTTTGCACTATCTGAGAAAAATTATCTCGCCGCGCTGGATTACTATAATAAAGAAGAATACCTGTATTGTAATTTAGGGGATAGTGAAGAACTCTGGAAGAATAAACTGGACGATGTACTGAAATATAATACGGCTACTTTTGAAGCAGAAAAGTTATTCCTTCAGCGAAATGCTTTTATCAAAGTATTCGGTAACCATGATCTGTATTGGGGCAACGCTCCACTGGCAGGATTAACTTTAGAGAAGGTATACGGACAAAAAGTGAAGATATATGAAGGGGTAATTTTTAAAATGACCCTGCATAAAACACCCTTTTATGTATTTCTTACACATGGGCATCAGGGTGATCTGCAAAGTGATGGGAACTGGTTCAGTAAATGGTTTGTATCTGTTATATGGGGGCCGTTCCAGTCTTATCTCCGTATTAATCCTAATACTCCTGCATACGACAATCAGCTGAAATCAGCACACAATACCATGATGTATAACTGGACGGCCCAACAATCAAACCTTGCCCTGATTACCGGTCATACCCATCAACCTGTATTTAACTCCCTTACTCATCTGGAGCAGCTATACATGAACCTGGCTGCTGCTAAAAAAAGCGATAATAAAGAAGAGATACAAAAGATTGAAGCAATACTGAAAGCGGGGAATTTTAGCGGAGAGACTTCAACGAGATTAGATTATTCCAGGAATACTTATTTCAATAGCGGGTGTTGTTGTTTCAGTGATGGGGACATCACCGGGATAGAAATGGAAGGTGGGAAAATAAGGCTCATTAAATGGAAAGATGCTGCACGCATCATACTTGAAGAATGTCCGCTGGAGCATTTGCTGGACGCCTCTTCTGTATTAAGTTAAACGGGTGGCAAGCCACCCGTTTAACTTATCATTACCTGTTATTATTTTGTTTTTTCTTGTCCTGACTTTCTTTATCCGTATGCTTTTTACCCTTAGGAACAATTACTTTCAACGTATCACCGGATTGTTGTTCATTGGTAATATTACGACTATAATCATTTCCTAAATTAGGTCCGCCCTGTTCAAGACCTGTACTTCCTATTGATCTATCTCTTACTGCCATAACTTTAAGTTTTTGAGTGTGAAAAATAAAGTTTGCCTGTAGTATAGAATCTTTCCAAAACCATGCCAGCAGCAGCAGGCGCTTCTATTGTCAAATACTCCGTTAAATGATGCAACCGGTATTATGAGCGGAACTATTTTCTCTTAAAACCGGGAATTGTAATAAGCTTAAATAAAAAAGGCGATCCAAAACCGGATCGCCTTTTTCTATTTAAGCAACTACTTCACTGTCTTTTACAATCTTCACTTTTTCTTTTCTTAACACACGTGAATAAAGCGATAGTTTCGGATTGAAAATAAAACTAAAGAAGAGCTTTGTCCAGGATTGATGCGATAGCAGTGTATCATAATAAGCCGGGGCTTTACTCTTGATCAGTGGTAATTTATTCCATGGAATGGAAGGAAAGTCGTGGTGTTCATTATGGAACCCTACATTAAAGGCTATTTTATTCAGTGGCCCGTAATAGCTATAAGTCTCCTGTATAGGATCGAGGGTAAGATAATGTTCCTGGATCCATCTGGCGCCAAGGGGATGCAGGCCTACAGAGAAAAAGAAGCTGGCCAGCATAAATACAAAGGCTTTAGGCCCGAGGAATACGAAGAGCGCTACATTAAAGCTGATCTGGATGATCCAGTTCAGTAAGATCCAGCGATCAAAAAGGTCAATATTCAATCTGGCTGTTCTTGTTACCTGGAATACAGGGAAAAGAAGGAACCAGAGCATTTTATTAAATGGATTGTTGCTTACCAGTTTTGCTTCCCAGAAATCAGGCAAATCAGCATCCAGATCATGTTCACCCTGGTGAGCATGGTGTTTCAGATGATAGCGCTGAAAAGAAACAGAGCTGGCGAAAATATGGGGAAGATTAGCGAGTATCCCGGCCATCAGGTTAGGTACTTTTCCACGGAATATCAGACCGTGACTAGCTTCATGTATCATTACCCATAAAGCATGACTGATAAAAGCACCTACCAAATAAGCTGTCAAAAAGACAATCCACCAGGAAACATCACTAACAAAATACGAAATGGCAACCTGAGCGGAAACCAGGCCAATAATCATAAAAATCGTATAAGGATTTTTACCGATCAGCTCCTTCATTTCAGGATGTGTTTTGAGTATTTGTCTCACCCGAACGTGATGCGGGTTCGGTTCTTGACTCCATGTAAAGTCGTTCGCATTGGTATCCATACCTTAAATATAGTTTTAAATCGATATTTAAGGAATGAATTTTTATAAAAAGTAAAAAAAAGTCAATTTCTTATGAGGATAATATAATATTCATTCCTGGCTGTGCTTGAATTAAAAATCTTAAAACCATGTTGTTATGTCCTAATTCATGTGTGAGAAGTCAGCCCTACTATTTTCCCCCCGGCTTTGTTACTTTCCATAAATCTGTGTGCTTCAACGATCTCTTCCAGCTGGAAGGTTCTGCTTACATTCAGGTTCACCTGGCCAACCTCAACGGCGGTAAGAAAGTCCTGAAAAATGTGAGTAGAAACCCTGATCTCCTCGCTGCTGTAAGTGGTCAGATTTACGGCAGATGGTATTAAATCCATCGGTACAAAGTCAGGCATTGACCATGTTTCCGAAAGCATGCCTGTCATACAGACAGTCCCCCCTTCACTGGCACATCTTAAAGAGTCCGCCAGTGTAACCGTACCTACCAGCTCCAGTACCTTATCAACGCCAGCGGGGTAGATAGCCCTCAGTTGCTCTTTCAGGCATCCATTGTCGATAAGTACATGTGTGGCTCCATTATCCATCAGCAACTGCCTGCTTTCTTCCTTCCGGGTGGTTGCAATCACGGTTAAATGCATATTTTTAGCCAGCTGTGTAGCCAGCATCCCGATAGAAGATGTACCTCCTCTGATCAGTAACGTTTCTCCTTCCTTTATTCTTAAAGACCGGTGTAATGAGCCGTAGACAGTCAGAAACATTTCAGGGAAAGCACCCAGCACCTTCCAGGGCAGTATACTCTTAAAAGGATAAATGATCCATTTAGGCAATACGGCATACTCAGCATATCCCCCATCATAAGCGCGGCCCATCTCTCCCATCAAAGCAGCCACCTGCTGGCCCTTTTCATATTCTCCTGAAGGATCTTCTTCAATCACACCTACACATTCAATCCCTAATACGCGGGGAAACTGCACACTGGGAGATAACCCTTTGCGCGTCATTAACTCCGACCTGTTTAATCCAAAAGCCATTATCTTCACTAATACCTGTCCTTCCCCTGGCTGAGGTATTGACCTTTCTTCAATGACAAAATTCTCTGCTGCTCCGGGATGATATAAAACTGCTGCTTTCATAATTATATTTTTTGCCAAAGTGTGTCTACAAATAACCGGTTACTATCGTAAAAAGAATGGATCGTTTTAAAGCCTGCCTGTATCGCCATTTTATCTATTTCTTTTTCGCTATACTTTTGCGATACTTCCATATAAATGGGTTCGTCCTTGTCAAATTTAAACGTAGTGCCATCATCGAGTGTCACTTGTTGTCTTATCCTGCTGATGAGATAACTTTTACAAGCCCCTGTTACCGGGTCATACACGGGATAATGTGTAAAATGAGCTGTATTAAAATCGGCGCCCAGTTCATCGTTGATGCGCGACAGTAAATTCAGGTTAAATGCTTTTGTAAAGCCTTCTTTGTCATTATATGCAGCCAGGATTTTCAGCGGATCTTTTTTCAGGTCGAAGCCGGTTAACAGCATATCTCCTTTATTTAAAATCCTTTTGCAAAATGCCAGGGCTTCATCTGGCAGCATATTTCCGATGTTTGCACCCAGAAATAAAACCAGCTTTGGTTTTGCTACAGGTACTTGCTGTAACATAGAGATATATTCCCCTTCCAAACCTGTTATTTGCATGCCCGGTACCAGTGATGGCAAAGCGGTGTGCAGATAATCTATGGTGTTCCGTGAAATATCAATGGGGTAATAATGATCACTGGCTGCCAGTCGTACTGCTTCCTGTAACAGATGTATTGTTTTGGTTGCGTCACCGGCTCCCAGTTCCACAATATCAAATGTAGGGGATAGTTGCATGCTGGTCTTTAAGATATCATGACTTTGGTGAGCCAATATTTCATCTTCAGCATTAGTGATGTAATACTCCGGAGATTGCATGATCTGTTGAAAGATCTTATCCCCTTCTGTATTATAGAAGTATTTGGGTAACAAAAACTTTTGAGGAGCTGATAACCCTTTTATTATATCCGTTCTGAAGGCTGTTTGTGCTATCTGTAGTTCCATAAGACCGCAAAGATACCCAGGGTCCGCAGGCTGGAAAATGAACTATTTTAATAAATACACTTAAACTAGATTAAGGTTTTTGGGAGAGATTCTTTCTTATTTTGCTCAAAAACTCCGGGGTAATGCCCAGATAAGAAGCTATTTGTGTGTTGGGAATTCTTGATGAAAGCTGAGGGTATGTCCTGATAAAGGCCAGGTATCTTTCCTCAGCGGTAGAGCTTATATTATGCAGTACTCTTTCTTCTAATTCCGCAAACCGGTTCTCAATGATGACTCTGAAAATCCGGTTAAATTTGGGACTGTTACTATATAAATACAGCAGATCAGGTTTACTTATCTGAAGGATAACAGCCGGTTCCATTGCCTCAATATAAACACTGCTGGGTCTTTCAAAGTAAAAACTGTTTATTTCTGTTATCCAGTCATTCTCCGCTATAAACTGCAGGTTATGTTCTGTGCCTTTATCATCCACCTTATACTTTCTGCAATATCCTACTGCTACAAATGTATAATGTTTGCAGATATCACTTTCCTGTAAAATAAATTGTTTTCTCTTAATCTTCCTTTCAATCACTCTTTGAGATAATTCTTCTCTTTCTGATTTATTGAGTGGAATAATATTACCGATACTGGATAATAGTTGATTTACAGACACGATTATCTCAATTTGGGCATAAGATACAAAGATTATATTACTCCGTTTTTAAGCTTTGTACCGGATTGGCTATGGCCGCCAGACTATTGTTTTGGAAAAGCCGGGCATCATTTTCGCGAAACTTATTGCAATTTATATAGGATAATCGGTTTTGGAGAACCAGGAAGATGCCAGATTCCTATAAAAATCAATGTTGTATATCCATTTATAATTTCCAGCTGTCCGTTTATGGAACATGGGCTGTCCGATTGTAGTCATAAAAGGTCAGGGGACATCATTAGATGCCCCCCGACCATTCTCAACATTCTAAAAAACCACGTTATCTGACAATCTAATTCTTAATAAGTTTCACCCAGGGCACCCTCCAGTACTGATTACCCGATACCATCGTAGCCAAAAATCCTAATGTAACCTGTTCCTGCTGCGCCAGGGTAAACGTAAACTGGATAGTAGCACTTGTCCCCACTTTAGTTGGGAATGCAGTGTACCCCAATGCCGTTGAAAGATCACTGATATCGGGCAATGTGTTACCGGTAGCAGCCACAATATAAACCGGATCGAGCGCTTCAGTGTAGCAATTAACCTGGAAAATATAATTCCCTGCCGGAAGAGTAGTTGTTTGCGTAATTTTCCCATTCACAATGTTAGCAGTTCCGCCCCATCCCGATTCCATTACCAGGCATCCTCCTATATTCAACCAGGGCTCAGAAGCGTATCCGCCATACCCCGAGTGATTGATCACATTCGCGCTTGTGATCCAGGGAGCAGCCAGGGTTCCCCATCTGCCACCATCGTAGGTAGCTCTGTCAAAAGGACCTGTATTAGTCAGATAGAGACTGGTTACATCGGCTTTTACAGTATGTACCTCATAAGCAGTATAAAATGTATCAATAGCTGTAGTATTGGGCAGATAAGCTGTACGGTAGCTGATAGCATTACCGGATTTGAAAGCAGGCAATGAGGTCTTTAAACCTGTCAGATCAGATGCAATGAGGGTATCATGCGTTGTACCTGCATTATCTGCATACTTAATCTGCATATTAATTATACCTGCATCTTTACTTACATCCGCCCAGCTAATCAACGCGGAACCGTCAAGCTGCATTTCTGCATTGGCGATTCCGCGGTTAATGAGCGCGCTTTGGTATAGGGTACCAAATACGTTAGCTGAGGTATTCACAGGGATAGAGATATTGCCTTTTGCATCATAAGTTCTTATTTCAAAATTCATCTGCCCTTCCGGTAAACCGGGGATGATTATTTTAGCGGTGTCTACACCGGTAGTTCTTTGAACGGGTACTTCCACCGAATCCTGCCTGCTATTCCAGAACACCTTGTATTTAACGATCTTAGGATCGGAGGTAAAAAGTCCTGTAATTTCTACCCTGCCATTGCCGGAATAGGCCATGACCGAATCCATTTTACCTGGATAAGTGATCGATCCTCCCGCCATGTATTTGCCCCTGTAATCATCCATTTTGGAACAGGCACTTATGATTAACACCAGTGATGCTATTATATAGTAAGTTGTGATTGTATGTTGTTTCATCTGTTTTAAATTATCATTTATCAGTTTGCACAATTACTAATTACCCCAAAGCGTAAACTCAGCAATATTTATAAAATAAGATCCCTGCCAGTTGGACAAGCTTCTTATTCTTATATAGCGATAGGCGATTTGTCCGGCAGGAAAATCAAACTGCCACCCATTGTACGCCAAGGTCTGATCGGCCGTTGTTTCAGTTGCATAAGCAGATCCCGAAGGCTTCATAACATGACAGGTGGTTAGTTTTGTCCAGGTAGGGTCCAGGCTGCCATCCAGGGCGGGATTATTAGATCCCCATATTTCGAAATCTTTTACGTTTCCTCTTACATAATAATTATCCCCCACTTCCTTGTAAGGATTTACCTGCATGCGGCTAAAGATGTGCGCTTTACCAAGGTCCAGCGTTACCATTTGTGAACTGCCTGCCTGCTCCAGTGTAAATAAACACCGGGGCCAGCCGGGGTGGAAATCGCCATCATAAATATATGGTACATCAGTACGGCCCCCGTTATTAAGAATTCCGGCATCAGTTGGTAATACATAATTACTCCAGTCAGATTTCGGCAGCAGTTGTTCGAATATAGGCGTAAGCTTTACATATAATGTATCCGAAAAATTTAACCACCTGTCTCTTACCACAAAAGCATACTTTCTTTCTACTGCGGGTTGTTCCCTTACGGCGCTGGTAATAACAGGACTGTTACTATATACATTATCCATCCCAACGGTTTGTACAAATTGTCCATTCCCTGCTGTATCCACCAAAGGAATAATAGCAAGATTCTCCAGTGTGGGATTATTACATGTAAGGTTAAACCCGCCAAAGGTAGCCACTACCTGGAGTGACCTGAGAGCCAGATCCACAGCAGGCGTTAAAGGATCTACGGTGGCTGTGACGGCAGCAGATGATACTTCGCTGGAATTTACGGTATACAATTTTATAGTATGTGCCAGTGTATCTCCAAAGCCATCTACTGTTAACGTATTTACGTAATGAGAAGCTTTTATTTCCCTGGTTTGCCCGGGCGAAGTTTCATACACCGCCTTTACATAAGAAAGATCTTCATCTGCCGGTAATGTATAGGTGAGTGTAGCCTTTCCGTTCAGGTTCACCACTGATATGCCCGATATAAGCCCCGGAGGGTTTGTATTAGTAACGATCGGTTTGTTTATTTCGTCTCTCTTACACCCTGCTACAACTGTTAATAGTAGCGTTATGTACAATAATTTTATTAGTCTCATCCTTTAATATTTTATTGTTAAACACACAACTGTCCGGTGCATCTTACCAGTTAGGGTTTTGCACCAGGTTTGGATTCACCAGCAGATCATTCTCCTGTATCGGCCACAGATAATCGCGGGGGGATACAAAATGTCTGGATAAAAAAGACACCTCACGGTAATATAATTCTGGTGTTTGTCCGCTTACGACCCAACCTGTTATATTTCCGCTCAGTTCCTGTGCAGCTGTTTTCCAGCGTAACAGGTCCCAGAAGCGATGTCCTTCAAAACAAAGCTCAATGCCACGTTCCCGCTGAATGATAGACCGCATGCCATCTTTGGTTGTATATTTAGTAGGATTTTTACTATAGTTTGTCCATGAACTTTCTACTGTTTCTAAACCAGCCCTTGCTCTTATCCTGTTAACATAATCATATACATCTGCAGTAGGACCCTGTACTTCATTCAACGCCTCTGCATATAACAAGTACAAGTCTGCCAGCCGTATTTCAGGATATGCATACGGTGGATAGGTAAGTGTATTCCAGTCCATATGCCAGTTCACCGTCTTCTTCATATAAAACCCGGCAATAGGTACAGGCGAAGACTGGCTTAACTCACTACCGCGGGCCATCAGCCAGAAAGTATTTTCATCACTTTTTGACGGACTGTTAGCCATATACCAGATACCTCTGTCAAATCCCAGATCAGCATAGTACCTTGGTTCTCTGTCAAAATTTAATCTTGCCGTTGTTTCACCTTCTTTCACATTAAACCTTTCTTCATGAGTAGCTACCCTCAGTGCAGCAATATTCGAAAAATCAAGTGTTCTGTCCTCATCGATCGGAACACCATTCTTCGTATAAAACATCTTGGCCATTTTTATGGTAGGTCCCAATAATGGGTGGCCGCCGGTTTTCGAAGCCACTGCATTATTAAAATCGAACTGCCCTATCCCACATCTTTGTAAGAAAGTGCAGCCCCAGTTAACACCACTGGTAGACCCCCATATTAACTCATTGTTCCAGGGTTCGCTCATCGCATTCCTGATGCTCATCTGGGTCATGGTAGTAGCACTAAGTGGTATTGTCTGTGCAGGGAAAGTATATAATTGTATATTTTGTGCCGCGCATAAATCTATAGCCGCTTTACATGCATCTACAGCCCTCTGCCATTTTTCTGTGCTGTAAGTAGGATTAAAGAGCGCTACACCATCCTTATTTCTAAGTGAACCAAAGTCTGAGTTACCGTTAAATAAAGGGCTTGCCGCCGTTACCAACAGTTTTGCCTTTAAACTTAATGCCACAGGCTTTGTAATACGTCCCAGTTCAGAGGATGTGTTATTGATGCTTGCAGGAAGATTTACAGCAGCCATATCCAGCAGACTGGCAATATAATTCACCACACTGTCTACCGGCTGACGTTTCACATATACTTCTTCTATTGAAGCGCTGATAGGTAAATTCTTATCTATTAACGGAATAGGGCCATATGCCCTGAACATCACAAAATGATAAAAGGCTTTCAGGAACTGCACTTCTGCTATCCATCTGTTCCTGGTGTCTATATCAAGGTCTGGTACTTTACTTACATTACCGACGTTTTCCAGGAATATATTGCAATCCCTGATAGCTTTGTAAGAGGCTATCCCATCTCTGCCGCCGCTCATGAAATTAGCGATCGGATCTGATGTATTCTGGTCTCCGTAATTTAACCGTAAAACATTGGTGGATCTGATATTATTCGTAGGATCAAGCACGAACACCTCATCACCGGCAGAAAGGCCTACATTATACGTAGGGTCATAGTCTACCGGCAAATAAGAATAACAGGTAAGTAAATATTTTTCCGCTTCTGTTTTAGAGGTAAAAGCATTATCTATTGTAGCCACATTATCCGGCACTACGTCCAGAAAAGGTTTTTTGCAGGAAATAGCCAATAACACTGAAAGTATTAAGAAGCACATCTTGTAATACCTGCCAACAAGTTTATTATCCTTCATATAATTAGTTCTTTATTTAAAACTTAAAATCCAACTGTCAATCCGGTATTAAATACCTTTTGAATAGGGTATCCCAGCCCTGAAGCGCCCATTTCCGGGTCCCAGAGTTTAAAGGCGCTGATGGTAAATAAGTTCATGCCATTTACATAGATACGTCCGTTACTCAAATGGAACCTTTTCAGAAACCGATTGGGTATATTATATCCGATTTCGGCAGATTTTAAGCGTAAGAATGAACCATCTCTTAACCACCAGGTAGATACTGGTGTATTGTTTTCTGAAAGCGTATTACTTAAGCGTGGCCAGAAGGCATAAGAGTTCCTGTTATCTTCTGACCAGTGATTATCAGCAATCACCTGTAATAAGCCATTCTGATTACCACCATTCAGATAAAAAGGGGTTGTATTCGCTGAGTTGATAATAAATGATGATCTCGCAGAACCCTGGAAGGCTGCGCTGATATCAAAATTCTTATACCCTACAGAGAACAAAAAACCATATATTACCTCTGGCGTAGAGGGGAACCCAATAGGTACATAATCTGCATTGGTAATTTTCCCATCTCCGTTTATATCCCTGTATTTAATATCCCCTGCCATCGTACTTCCATATTGTACAGGAGAATTATTCACTTCTGCCTGATCAACGAACAGTTTCTCTGCAACAAGGCCATATATCTGCCCAAGGGAGTTGCCTATCTTTGATAAGTTCTTGTTATTGGGAGCATACTGAGGTTCTTCATTTACCAACAGTTTACTCTTTGCATAAGTTAAAGTACCCCGCGTTTGTACCCATAAGGAATTATTAAATGATTTATGATAATCCAGGGCAAGATCTACTCCCTTACTGGTAGCCTTACCTGCATTAGACGAAATATTTACCTGTAACCCCATTGAGGTAGGCATCGTACTTCTTACCATCAGGATATTACTGCGATTCTGCTGGTATGCATCTACGGTTACTGTCAGGTCTTTGAAAAGGATTAAATCCATTCCAAGGTTGGTTTGCTTGGACAGTTCCCAGGTAATATTCTGATTTTCGTAACGGTTTATGTATACGGTAGGTCTGCTATAATTAAAATTTGTACCAAAATATCCGGCAGCATTGCCATTTAAATTCACGTCGGATAAATAGAAGAAACGATCTGTTGCACTGCCTATCTGATCATTACCTACCAGTCCGTATGTGAATCTGAATTTAAGCTGGTTAATCGTATTGGTTAATGGTTTAAAAAACTTTTCATTAGATACTATCCAGCCACCACCTACTGAAGGGAAAAAACCGAACCGGTGATTGGCGGCAAAACGTTCTGAACCATTGAACCCGAAATTGTATTCAAACAAATAACGATTATCATATCCATAGGTAAACCTGCCGGACAGTCCTTCGTTCCTTGCCGGTAAAGACAATTGCAGATTAGCAGCATTCCCAGTAAGATAATTCCTGATAGTACCTATCAGCATAGCACCTACACTGTGTTTATCATTAAACACCCTGGCATAATTAATTGCCGCCTCCCCGTAAGTGGTACTATTCACATTTTTATCACCGGGATTATATGTTAAATATTCAGTGGGTGTTGCACCAACGCTTCCGCTGGCCCCATCATTGATCAGGGTTAAACCACTAAATTTCCCATCTACTGCACTGGACATATAATAATAAGGACTGTACTGGCGGGTTACTGCAAAATATGCATACCTGCTGGTATAGGCCATTACTCTCATGGATAAACCTGGCGTAACAGCATCCAGGTTTTGCTTTAAACTCAATTGCGCTGTTAAGGTGCTGGTATTGGTTGCCTGAAAACCGGAAAGAGATTGTGCATATGGATTCACATACAGTCCTCCTCCTCCGGGTATTAGTGCATTCCCAAACAGCGGATGCTTTGCATAAGGTAATAAGCTGGCCGGATAAACAGCAGGGAAAGCCACCGGATTGCTCCATATGGCATTATAGAATGTAGCAGCACCACCGCCAATAGGACCGTTATAATCATCAAACTGCCCTTTAAGGCTCACCAGCGCTTCTGTTGTTTTGGTGAGGTTGAGTGTAACATTCGATAAAAGGGAATAAGACCGCAGCTTAATGTTATTGTTGAAATTATTAAGAGAATTTTCCTTCAGGATACCATTATCAACGTTATACGTCATGGCCAGGTAATACTTCGACTTGTCAGAGCCTCCGCTGGCATTGATGTTAACTCTCTGATTGTTGGTGCGCTTTTTAATCAGTTGTTCTATCCAGTTATTATTGGGATATAACAACGGATCATCTCCATTAGCTGTATGATCGATTTTATTTTGAGAATAAGGTAATGCACCAAGCGGATTTCTTGTTAGCACAGCCTCATTTGCCAGTTTCATATAAGTGACATTATCGGCCAGCGCAAAATTCCGGGTATTGGAAGAGGATGAGTTCTCCATACGCACATTGAATTTCATTTTTCCACTACCCCCTGTTTTGGTGGTAATCAATATCACTCCATTTGCACCTCTTGCTCCATATAACGAGGAAGCCGTTGCATCCTTTAGTATGGAGAACCCTCCTATATCATCTGGTTGTAACCTCGCCAGGTCTCTTGAAGACGATTCTATATTATCTATTAAAATAAGCGGATCTACTTTACCGGCACCGAAAGTACCTACTCCCCTCACGAAGAACTGCGCATTATCAGCCCCTGGCTCTCCACTGCGCTGATAAGAGATAATACCGGCTATCCTTCCCGCCAGCATAGTGGTAAGGTTGGAAGAGGGCCCTTTGAGTTCTTTTGGGTCTATACTGGTGATGGAGCTGACAAGACTCGTTTTTTTCTGTGTGCCATAAGCCACTACCACCACATCTTTTATAGTATTGTCCTTGGGAGAAAGCAATATCTCATAATCATTCACTCCATTTACAATGTTTACTTCCCTGGCTATGTAACCTATATATTGAACAACCAGTGTTTTACTGCTCCCCCCCACTTTTAATTTAAAATACCCATTCTGGTCTGTTGTAATACCATTGGAAGTTCCTTTCAACAGTAGCGTTGCCATGGGTAAAGGAGTTCTGGTATCCTCAGAAAGTACCCTCCCGGAGATCTGTTTTTCCTGCACAATGTCCTGATGTTGCTTTTCTGCTGGCTTACCCGGCTCTGCAGCAATCTTTTCTTCTCTTTTAATGAGGATCACATTCTTTTTAACTTCATATGTTAAATTATGACCTTTTAGCACCTCATTCAGCACAGTGGTAACCTTAGCATCCGTATAATTTAACGGGCCGCTTATTATTTCACTCTTTAAGAGGGCTTCTTTGTAAAAAAAGGTAAGATCTGTCTGTCGCTCAATAGACTGGAATATCTGCTCCAAAGTCATATTGTTCCCTTTTATTGTGACTGTCGGAGTCACAATCTGAGCATACATCGTAAAATTTAAAAAAAAGAGTAAAAAGGCTGTAATACTGATTTTCTTGCGCGCAAAATCTCGACTCGCAATTTTCATTAACGGGATAATTCTTTTCATTTTCCTTATTTGGTTGATAATGACTACAACATGGAATAAAACTTCAAACTGATTTAATCTTACTTACAATGACTTCCAGATAAAGACGACAGATTTGAAAACCGGGTGAAGAGAATTGATAAATAATTGTCAAAATAACATTTTAAAAAACGAACTTCTTTATTTACATTTAATGTCAGTATCCCAGACCACGCGATCCACGTTATTTAATCAACCAGATTAAAAGTAATTTTTATGCCTGAATATACAGGAGATGAGGCTATACTTGCCTTATTAGAAAGGGGGAATGTCAGTAATGCTTTTGAGTGCATTTTCAAGAAATATTACCGGTTAATGTGGACTAAAGCATACTTAGGTACCGGAGACCCTATTGAAGCCGACGACCTGGTCCAGTCTGTTCTCAGCAACATATGGGAAAGGAAACTATATCAGAATATCAATGGCAACCTTAAGACGTATCTGTTTACGGCTGTCCGCAACCAGGTAAATGACTATCATAAGAGGAAACAAAGGGCGCATAAAAGGATCGAAAGATACGTGGAAACGGTTGACCAATCTTATTTACCCGAATCAGACACCTACAAAAAGCATCAAATAGAAGATGAGTTTAAAGCACAGGAATTACTTCACCAGCAATTACATGAACTGTTGAATGAGTTTCCGGCACAACGCCAGCGGGCATTTAACCTTGTATATATGCAACATAAAAAATACCATGAAGTTGCAGACAATATGGGCATCAGTGTCAACTCGTTAAAGACCCATCTGAAAATTGCTGTTAAGACATTGCGCGACAAGCTGCATTTCCCTATATCAGAGTGATATTTATCTTTAAGTTAACAACTAATGACATCCGATAAACAACATATTGATCAATTAATGCTGGAAAAGCTTTCAGGATATATTTCCGGGGAAGATGACCAGGAACTCCGACAATTAATGGAGGAGGACCAGGAGCTTAAACAGATATATACCGGTTTGCAGCAACAACTCGCCCACCCGGAAGCAAAACAATATCTTGAGGAACTTGATGAAGATATTTTATGGCAAAAAAGACAACACCAGTTCCGGAAAAACAAGACCAGGCGCCTGCTGTACAGGGTGGCCGCTGGTCTGTTAATCCTTCTGGGAAGTGGCTTCCTGTATATCTTTTTCCCCAGGGAACATAAGCAAATATCCATTGCTGCCAGGCAATCAACGGGTATCACCCTTCAGCTGGCCAACGGGAAAAACATAAACCTTTCTGACAGCAGTCAATCACCGGTACTTAGTGTAGGAACAATTCAAATGCACCTTTCTCCCGGTAGTTTACAATACGAAGCAACCGGTAACAGCCAGGCAGCAGCGATGAATATACTGCGGGTACCTGCAGGAAAGGATTACAAACTTACATTAACAGATGGTACTGAAGTATGGCTGAACTCCATGTCCCAAATCAGCTTTCCGCTATCATTCAATGGCAGCACGCGGGAAGTATCTGTAAGCGGGGAAGCCTATTTCTCCGTAAAAAAAGATATCGATCATCCTTTTATTGTACATACCGGTGAAGTATCAGTTAATGTACTGGGAACAGCATTTAATGTGAATACTTATAGCCATGGCAATACCCGGATCGCTCTTTCCTCCGGGAAAGTCTCCCTTAAAAGTAATACCGGCAATCAGCAGATCCTCCTGCGTCCCGGCTATGAAGCTATCTGCGATAATGATTTCAGCGTAGATGAATTCAATCCGAAGAATACGCTTGCCTGGATGGAAGGGAAATACTATTTCAAAAAGGCCACACTTAAAGATATTGCCACAGTCATTAACCGCTGGTTTGATATACCTGTTATTTTCGATGATGCTGCGGCAGAAAATGTAACAGTTACCGGGGTACTCACGAAGAAAGACGGCCTGACAGAGTTCATGGATAACCTGTCAGAAACAACCAGTATCAGGTATCAGCTGATTGATAAGGTGTTGCATATCCGTTAATCCCCTGCTACTGGTCATTATTTGCCCTAGGCGATAAAATGACCAATTGGGCGGGACTGTGCTCATCAATTTGATAAATTGCCTATATTGCAATAAATCAAACCCCTTCCCTCATGAAGGACCCCAACCAACCTCTTCACAATGACATCACTTCTTTTGATGATGTCATCAAGGAACTTAATTCGATTATCGAATGGTCTGTACAAAACAATAGCAGGATCGGCTTTTTTGCCGCTATTTATAAAAATATGACCGTGCGTATAAAAAACGCAGCAGATGCAGGAGAATTTGAAGATAAAGTGCGTATAGAAAAACTGGATGTCACATTTGCGAAAAGATATTTTGCAGCCATTGATGATTATCGCAACAATCTGGATGTTGTACCCGCGTGGACATTCACGCTGAGATGCAGGAAGCAGGTATTGCCAATAATGATTATCGCGTACCTAAGTATGGAATAACCCTCTTCTATTCAAATGAAAATTATATCCTCCATACAAATGGTAGTGATGTATTGGTTCAACCCCAGGAAAGATTCGGACCAATCCCATTTCTTTTCAGAGAACATGATGAATATACTGCAAAGATTCATGCTGCAGGCATGAGTTCAACCTATTACATTAAGCTGCTTAGCGATAACTGGACCGGTAACTATACCGTTGCGGAAGGAAAAAAACATGTAAAAGGAGTCCTCGATAATGGCTGGGCAACGGTCGTAGAAATATTGGATAAACTGTAATAATCTTTTCGATTGGTTAAATATTGTCAGCAGGGAAGTTCCCCGCTGACAATAATATATTTTCGTGCTCTCTCGTTTACAAAGGGATTAAACTATTCACACATATCAATACCCCGGATTCTGTTTCAGGTTGCCATTTTTTTGTATTTCAGTTCTTGGTATCGGGAACAACGTTCTGTTAATATCATTGGTAGCAGCATGTGATAACCACGATTTTGTGGTAAATGCCCCAAACCTGATCATATCTGTACGTCTGTGCCCTTCCTGCTCAAACTCCCATCCCAGCTCGTCTAAAAACCTGCCATATTGAATATCAGCCCCGCCTTCGGTAGTATACTGATTGTTTACTGCGTCCTGAAGACCATATGCATATGAACTACCCAACTGTAATGCAGCGCCTGTAACAACCGCTTTAGCCGGATCTGATGCAAAGTCCCGCTGCCTTACCTGGGTAACGATTGCGGCAGCCGCATCTGCCTGCCCATTACGAAGCAGGCACTCTGCCTTCATCATCAGTACATCTGCATAGCGGAAAATAGGATAGTCATTACTTAACCTGTTGGTAGCGCCCATTTTTATTTCAAATTTGCCCAGGCGAAAACCATGCACGGATTCTCCTTTTTCAAGTCCGGGTAACTCATTCACAAAAGCCAGTGGCTGACCGGTAAAATCTCCCTGCGCAACGTATAACATCTGCCCTGCTGAAGTATATTGCTGACCTTTTATCCAGTTATTCTGGTACCGTGCATCCTCCTTATCATATGTATTTATAAATTGGGGGATAGCACATATCCCTCCCCAGGGAGTATTTTTAAGATTGTATGTTGCCTGGTTTTCCTGCTGTAACGATTGCATATGGAGATCAAAAGCATTCCAGTTATTTGTATAATCTTCGTCCATCGGTAATGCAAAAATGATCTCCTTTGAGTTTTGATTTTCTGTTACAAATACATTTTTCTGGGCAGGTTCCAATATATAACCGGCATTTGAATTGATAACAGAATCACAGGCTGCGATACATTCGGTCCAGTGCGTTGTTCCTGTATATACCCCCGCATTCAGATACATCTTGGCCAGTAATGTAAAAGCTGCCCATTTATTAAATTTCCCGTAAGTCACGCCATTATTTTCAACGCTTAGTAAAGGGATATTATCTGTTAGCTCTTTAACAATAAAACTGTAGACTTCCTGCCGGGTATTTTGTTGGGGTAAGAATCCGGATGGCAGATCAAACTTTGTTACAATGGGAACATTCCCATAGAAGTCGCATAAAATTGCGTAGTAGGAAGCCCGCAGCACTTTCAATTCGGCCAGGGTCGATTCTTTTCCTTCGGCAATTGGAATCAGTCCCGATTCTATCTGGTAAATGATCCTGTTACAGTTTGTAATACCTGCATATGTTCTCGACCATGTTTGGTTCACTATATCATCATCTGTTGTCCAGGTATGCTTATGTATCCTTTGGTATACCCCATCATCAAACCAGCCCCAGGGGCGTTTAGGTATTACCAGTTGGTCCCCTGCAACTTCCTGTGCCCGCCATAGACCGTTCCAGTCCAGTAATATGAAGCGCCATTGAGAGTATCCCGCACCTACCAATGCCGCCAGATCGGATTTGGTAGGATTAAATTCGGTTGATATAATAGCAGTATAGGGAGTATTTTTCAGTTTAGTACAGGCGGATATCGTCATTACTGCAACAAATGCTGCAATAAATAAATGAATTTTAGCAAGCTTTTTCATCGTTTGATTTTTCAATTGTTAAAAATTCACATTCACTCCTAAGGTAAATGAACGGGTAGTAGGATACTTATCACGATCATCCATACCCGGATTTAAGCCAAGCCGGTTTACTTCCGGATCTAATCCCTTGTATTTGGTAATGATAAACGTATTTAAAGTGGATGCATAGATGCGTGCCCCCTTTATATAATTACTGTTTATCTTGTTGAAAGTATAACCTAATGTAATGTTATCCACCTTCCAGAAGTTCCCGTTTTCTACATAATAGCTGTTAAACTCCAATGCATTTACCTTCAGCGCTGTTTTACCAAACACAGGATCGTAAGCAGATTTCAGGATATTATAATTCTGAATGGCAGGGTTTTCCATATACATCCTTTGAGAGTTGATGATCTGGTAATCAAAAGCACCTCTCATTGTAACACTCAGATCGAATTTCTTATAGGAGAAATTATTATTCCAGCCTGCATAATATTTGGGCAGGCCATTGCCGATTACTTTTTTGTCTTCAAAGCTATGTGCGAAATTATCATAATTAACAGGTTTACCATCTCTGCCTTCATAGATCCATTTACCATTGGCATCAATATCAATCACTTTATATCCGTAGAAATCGCCAATACCCTTACCAACGGTTACAATGTTGGTAAAAGTCTGAATGGGGACACCTGCATATCCCGTAGTGAAATACGGAGTGGTGGCCTGGTATAGTTCGTTTGATAAACTGATTAATTTATTTGAATTGGTAGAGAAATTAACACTGGTCGTCCATGTAAAATCCTTTGATTTTACCGGCACAAAATTCAACATGATCTCTAAACCTTTGTTTTCCATTTTACCTACATTGGCTGTTGTGTTAGGATACAAATTCGGAGGACTCGGCACTGCATAATTATACAGCAATCCTGTAATCCGGCGATTGTAAATATCCACATTACCGCTTATCCTTCCTTTCAACATACTAAAGTCCAGACCAATATTTGCCTCTGCTTTTTCTTCCCATCTGATATATGGGTTCGCATTAGTAGCAGGCACCAGGATCCTTGTCCATTGTCCATTGGAATACACATAATCTCCATAGGTTATTAACGGCTGGCTCAGAAATCCTGCTGATGGAGGATTTCCTGTTATACCATACCCCGCACGCAGCTTTAAATCATCAAACAATTTCTGTTTTTTCATGAAGTTCTCATTGGAGATTCTCCAACCACCTGAAACAGCCCAGAAATTACCCCAGGGATTAAGAGCTCCATACAACTGACTGGCACCTTCCCTTCTTAAACTTGCCAGCAACAGATACCTGTCTTTATAACTATAGTTCAGTCTTCCGAAAAAAGAAATCAGGTTTGTCTCTGTTTTATAACTGCTCATAGTAGCCAGCTTATTCTTGATCCCTTCGCCCAATCCTATGTTATTATAACTAAAGAGATCAGTAGGAAAATCCTGATTGTCTGCATACATACCTGAAGACACATTTTCCTGGTAAGCATAGCCTCCCAGAATTACAAAGTGGTGGTCTTTTAAGGATTTAGAATATTCTGCTGTCCATTCCGTAAGCCTGTCAATAGACATATTGGAAGCAACGGATGCAAAGCCATTTAAGCCGCTTTTAATGGTAGAAATATGTTTCTTACTTTCTGAATATCCTTTATTTGCATTAAACCTTGAGTAAGAAAACAGGGCAGACAGCTTTAGATTACTAACTGGCTTGTAAGTAACCGTAGCATTCATACGGGAGTTTACATTTTTAGCTTCTCCATCACTTTCATACAGCAATCCCAGAGGATTTTCGTAATCAAAATTCCCTGTTTGTTCATAGAAATTACCGGCAGAATCCCGTACAGGTTCTGTAGGATTACGGATAACCGTTTGCCTGTAGATCCATCCATTGAAGCTATTATCACTATTATTATTCCTCGTATAGTTATTGGTCTGGTTAAGTATACCGATATTCAGTTTTAGCTTATCATCCAACATGCTATGGTTCACATCTATCCTTCCGGTAAATGTATTATTATCGCTCTTTCTGAAAATCCCCTGCATGGCACGGTAATTCCCCGAAGCCAGGTAGTTTGTTGTGCTGTTCCCTCCTCTTATTGTGAGGTTATGCACCTGCGTTAATGGTGTACGGGTCGCTTCCTTTAACCAGTCTGTGTTACCTCCCGCATCCCATGAGGCCAGTCTTGTCCCGGCCTTGATCTGATCGCGGTAATCCTGTGCAGTAAGCATGTTCAGCTTTTTTGCAATTACCTGGGTAGTTGCATATACACTGTAATCAACGCTGTTGGTGATCGTTCCTTTTGCCCTCTTGGTAGTGATGATGATAACCCCATTAGAACCTCTGACACCATAAATAGCAGCAGACGAACCATCTTTCAGTACATCCATTGATTCTATATCTTCAGGAGCCACTGTTTTGAGGTCGCCCGGTATACCATCAATGATCACTAAAGGGTTGGAGTTCGCACCATATAAAGTAGTGTTTCCACGAAGCAGGATCTGTGATCCGTCGGTAGGGTTACCACTGGGCGTTGCAATAGTTAAACCCGCCACTTTACCTTGTAATAACTGACCTGCATCCAGTACAGGGCCTTTAACAAAATTCTCTGCCTTTACAGAAGCTACTGCACTGGTTACATCAGCTCTTCTTTGCGTTCCGTAACCAATTACTACTGCTTCCCGCAGGTTTTCAACGGTTACCTTCATCACAATATCCATGGAGGTCCTGCCTGATGCAGGTACCTCTTTATCCTGAAAGCCTATATAGGAATATATAAGCACTACATTCCCATCATTAACAGTAATACTATATTGTCCGCCGGCATCCGTAGAAGTACCGGTATGTCCTCCTTTTACTTTAACACTTACACCAATTAAAGGTGTCCCATTTTCATCCGTTACTTTACCTTTTATGGTAATTTGCTCAAGAAATTCTTTGGAGGCATTGGGGTTCTGAGAAGCAGCCTTTGCTTTCTTTTCAACGATAATGATCAGATTATCTTTTTCCAGGTAATCAAGATTGGTGTCTTTCAGGATCTTATCCAATATAACAGCCACTGATTCCTTATTAGCAGAAACAGATACGTTTTTGTAATTAGAAACCAATTTGTCATTGAAGACAAATCCTAAACCGCTCTTTTTCTGCATCGCAGTTAACACATCCTGTAATGTTGTGTTTTCAAACTGCATGTTTATTTTTATCTCTTTAGCAATTTGTCCTGCTGAAGAACTGGCAAACAGTATTTGTGTCCCTAATGCAATGATTAAGAATACTTTGTAACTAATACGTAACATTTTCCGGAAGGCATAGAGATTATACCAAATGAATTTTTTCATAACATTTGCGTGGTTTGGTTTAATAAATGGCAGCTTTTTCTAAAATTTGCGGATCAGATCAGGAAGTGATGTTTGTGAACTGACCTTTCGTGGTAATTTTTCAGCACATAATGATTTCTGTTTGGTTGATGAATTTTTGTATCAGAATCGAACAATTTTATCCTTAATTGAATAGGTTAATCCATTCGCTTTAGCAATAGCAAAAAGGATTTTTTCCAATGAATCAGTTGAACTGAAATTTGCGGTGAAACGTATCTCCTTAGTTGTTTCTTTATTAAATTCTATCTTAACATTATAGCTATTTTGTAAGATCAGTGCAACGTTTATCAGCGTTTCATTTCTGAATATAAATTTACCCTGCATCCATCCTGTACTTTCATTTGCATTGACGTGCTTCTTTGCCTGATAACCGGTAGCTGTATTTACTATGACCTGCTCATCAGGTAACAGCAAAACAGGCTTTTGCTCCCCTGCCCCGGCTTCTTTTACCGCCACCTTACCACTTACTACAGTAACTTTCACTTCTTTAAATTCCTGGTATGCCTGCACATTGAAAGTTGTTCCCAATACCTGTGTCTGCGTTCCCGGCGTTTCTACCACGAAAGGTTTTTCATCGTCATGTTTTACATCAAAAAAGGCTTCTCCATTTAATAATGTTACATTCCTTGTTTTTTGGTTAAATGTTTTCGGGTAACGGATTTTTGAGCCTGCATTTAGTACAACGGTTGATCCATCGCTTAAAGTCAGTTTCATTTTCTGCCCCCTGGGAACTGTAGTGATTACATATTGAACAGTGCTGAAGCGGGTGCTTTTATAATAAAAGAACGCAGCGACAGAAGAAATGAACAATACAACAGCAGCTACCCTTAACATAACAGGCAGTGTAACAAGTCTTCCCTTCCTGATCTGTCTGTCTATTTTTCCCTTTAATCTGTGCATGACAGCTGCTGTGTCAATTGTATTCTCATCAAATTCTCCTTCCATGGAAAGCTGATCAAACATTGACTCCAGGTACTGTTTTTCATCAGGTGTACACTCCCCTTTAAAATAAAGGTCCAGCAGATTTTTAATATCTTTTTCTTCCATTAGAGGTGACTTGAGTTGTGGAACATCCGACCAATTTTCATAACCATATAAGTTCAATCATTTCATGTGGATTATAATGAAGTGTACAAAAAGGGTCCCTGGTAGTAGAAGAAAATAAAAAAAATATCAATTAATTGGATATCAATGAGAAGATTTGATAATCAGGGTCTGAATAACTTTACGAGAAGGAATAAAAAGAGAAATGCTCTCCCGTTTAATTTTAGGTGTAAATACTTTAAAGCATTACTGATTTGCTTCTTAACTGTTTTATCAGAGATGTTCAATTTATGGGCAATTTCTTTATAGGAGAGCTCCTCTTTTCTGCTCAGGATAAAAACTTCCCGCATTTTAACAGGCAGCTTATCAATTTCCATATTTAAAAGCCTTGACAGCTCATTTGCAGCGAGCTGCATTTCAGGAAAATTATCTTCCTCATGCATGAGGAAATTCCATGATTGTCCGAACTCCTTCTTTTTAATTTCATTACGAATATACCTGAAGCCACCGTATCGCACACAGGAAAAAAGATAGGCAGAGAGAGACTCAATACCATCCAGATTATTACGGCGCTTCCATAATGAAACAAATACTTCCTGAAGGATATCCTCCGCTTCTTCCGCGTTCTTAATTGCTTTTACAAGATAAAAGTATAGACGCTCCCAATATCTCATATAGATAACATCAAATGCTTCCCTGTTATCCTCTTTAAGTAGATTTAAAAGGATATCGTCTGCATATTGCTGAAGATGCGTATCATTCATATAGAGGAGTTACTCCTTTTTTGATTTTATCCTGATGACAGACAACGAATGAGGTGCCATATTGTATGTGAATTGTTTTTCTAACTTAAGAACGGTTGTTACCGGAACTACATTTTCTTTGGCCTCATTCCGGCCATTCAAAGAAGTAAGTATGGCATTACTATTTAAATGTCTGAAGGAGGAAAGATCTGCCTTAGCCGGCACCGCAATCTCACCTGCATTCACCAGCTTGAGGATAAGATCCCCTGTTTTACTGTCTTTCACACAAGATGCTGCCACATTGCTGCCCTTAAACGAAATGATATCCGGATAATAAATGTCGCCCTGATTGTTTGAGAACAATTGCTGCACATAATAATTGGGAGTAAGCGTAACTTTAGCTCCGGTAAAATAAATAAGATTGGGATTCCAGGATGTATGCCCTATTCTTGCCAAAAGAGGCGCATAAGAGGCCATATTAACCACATCCCCGTTACGCTCAAGCGAGGTCATATAAATGGCCTCAGTAAGCGCATTAAATAATGTATTGCCCCATGAGGCATACTCTCCCAGGTATACTTTTGATTTTTTCCGGTCATAATTATCATAACGCCCTGTATTGGCCAGGAACCATTCCGGTTTCTCATAATAATGCTCATCCACCATCTGCACCTTATTCTCATTGGCAAATTTCCATCCCTGTTCATAATCTTCTCCGGACGGGCTTGGCCCTACTGTTCCTATAATAGTGATTTCAGGATGTTTACTTTTAACCACGTCATAGATCATCTTGAATCGCTCCCTGAATTCAGGTGTTTGTTTGTCTTCATTGCCTATACCCAGGAACTCCAGGTTAAAGGAAGCAGGATGACCTGCCGCTGCTCTTTTTGCACCCCAGGTAGAGCCTACAGGGCCATTGGCGTATTCAATGAGGTCCAGCACGTCAGTAATATAATCATGCATTTCATCCATTGGTATTCCCCGCTGTCCTGTTCCCCCGATTTGCCAGGTACCTCCGGAATTCTGACAACTCACCGCAGCCGGAAGAACGGGCAAAGGTTTAGCGCCTATGTCTTCGCAGAACTGGAAGTATTCAAAATATCCAAGGCCGGCAGTTTGGTGATAATTCCAGATATTCCGTTGTTCTTTACGCTCTTCTACAGGCCCGATGGTATTCTTCCATCGATACATATTCCCTAATCCGTCCCCGTGAACAAGGCAGCCACCCGGAAAGCGCATGAATGCAGGTTTCAGGTCTGCAATTGCCTGTCCAAGATCAGATCGCAGACCATTTGTCCTTCCATGAAAAGTTTTGTCCGGAATCAGCGAAACCACGTCTATTGCCAGGGTACCTTTATCTTTAGCAACAATGGCTAAAACAGCGCTGTCATCATTATGTGTGGCTTCAATTACAGCAGTGTACTTATTCCATTTTTTTGTATTGGCAGTAAAAGTAGCCTCGCCATACACATCTCCCTTTTTACTTCGTAACTGTATAGATAGTGGTATGGACTGTTCCGAAATCAGGCGGGTGAAAACCGAAAAGTTATACTTTTCACCAGCCCTTATCACGATCCCATCAAAGCCATAATTGATTAGCCCCACTCCCTCTTTTCCTGCATCTTCTACCTTCAGGACGATATAATGAGGATTGTTTGGATGGATTGGCTCACTGGTTTCTACAGAAACTGTTCCGTATCCATAACCCTTTGTAAGATATTCCCATGAGGTAAATGGCTGCCAGTCGTTCCGGTCTTGCGGAGCATACTCAAAAGATCTGTTTTGAATCAATTCAGCATAAAGCCCTCCATCCGCAGCATAACTGATATCTTCAAAGAAGATCCCAAACAAATTTGAAGAGATCTGTTTCCCATTTGCATTTATTCTTTTGTTAGTTGTGCCCATAGCACGTTGAGCATAGATGCTGCCAGTTGATAATAAGCAGGGAAGAATGAACAGAAGTATGGTAATTCTGTGAAATGAATTATGCCATATATATTTAATAAAGCCCATTTTATGACAGGTTTAAATAAAGTATTGCCATCACATTACCAGGCAAGGGACCTCAATTTTGAAATTGGATTGATAAATATTGGCATTCCAGCCCATTTTGGCTACAGTTTGGAAAGACGCCTCATCTCTTAGCTCAAGTAAATATTACCATGCTCTATACATTTCATAACCCGTAACAGGTTTTCCATAACTTATATTATCTACGCGGAATATTTCAGAAGGGAAATTAATGATTTTTTATTATTAATCGTCAAATTGACATGTATTTTAAGAATAAATATTAAATTAATAATTGTTAATTTGACGCTTAATGTAGTAATCCACTTATGAAAGTAAAGTTAGTGCTTTATAAATTCAACGTACTAAAAAAAACATGTTATGATAAATCTTAAAAGCTCATTATTGTTTTCCGGGCTACTGCTATCGGCAGCAAGCGCATGGTCACAGCAATACCAGCGGACAAACGGGGGTATAAGAACAACCATTCACTCAATAAATATTGATGTCCGTTTTTTTAATGCAGATATCGTAAGGGTATTAAAATCCCCCATTGGTGTTACAAATGAGAAGAAAAGCTTATCAGTAATAAAGACACCTGCAAACATTGCACTAAGTGTACATCAGAACGGCAATATATTATCTGTAAGCAGCGCTTCCCTTCAAACCAGGATCAACCTTCAAACAGGGCAGATCAGCTTCTGCAATATCGCCGGAATAGCTTTATTGGAAGAAAAAGAAGCCGGCCTTCAATTCACACCGGTAAAAGACGGAGCGGATAGTACCTATAGCGTAAATCAGTCCTTCCTGTTAAAAGAAGACGAAGCTATTTATGGCCTGGGACAACATCAGAAAGGACTGATGAACCAACGCAATCAAAAACTGGAACTGAAGCAGGGAAATATGCAGATCGCGGTGCCTTTCTTTCAGTCCGTGAATGGATACGGGCTGTTCTGGGATAACTATTCAACCACTATCTTCAATGATACCCTGAACATTGCTTCCTTTGAATCTGCCATTGGCAACTGTGCCGATTATTATTTTATGAATGGCGGCAATGCAGATAAGGTGATCGCTCAAATGCGCTGGCTCACCGGAGAGGCCCCTATGTATGCCAGGTGGTTGTTTGGATACACCCAAAGCCGGGAACGTTACAAGAGCCAATATGAGCTGATGGACGTAGTAAAAAAATACCGGGCGCTAAAAGTACCCCTCGATGGGATCGTACAGGACTGGCAGTATTGGGGCGTAAAGGATAACGAATGGAACGCCATGGAATTTGGTAATCCTGCATTTCCAGACCCCAAAGCTATGATTGACAGCGTACACCAGGCAAATGCACATATTATTATTTCTATATGGCCTTCTTTTGGGAATAAAACCAGGATCTATCAGGAGTTAAAAGATCAGCATATGTTATATGACCTTACTACCTGGCCACCAGTGCCGGAAGTACAGGTATATGATGCATTTAATCCCAAAGCAAGGGATATTTACTGGAGATATCTGAGCAAAAACATCTTCTCCCTGGGCATGGATGGATGGTGGATGGATGCCACTGAGCCCGACCAGATCGTTCCTAAACCAAGCGATGATGAGAACCTCACCTACCTCGGTACCTTCAGAAAAGTCCGTAATGCTTTTCCACTGATCACTACAGGTGGGGTGTATGCACATCAGCGACAGGCAAATGCTGAAAAACGCGTATTTATCCTTACCCGCTCAGCATTTGCGGGCCAGCAACGGAATGCGGCCACTAACTGGTCGGGGGATATTGTATCCGGTTGGGATGTTTTCAATAAGCAGATTTCGGGTGGACTTAACCTTTCTTTAAGTGGTATTCCATACTGGAATACCGATATTGGTGGCTTCTTCTCCTGGCGCAATTATCCTAAAGGCGTTAAAGACGCTGCTTTCCAGGAATTATATGTACGCTGGTTACAATTTGCTGCATTTACGCCTATGTTCCGGTCTCATGGCACTGATACGCCCCGTGAGATCTACCAGTTTGGGGAAAAAGGTTACTGGGCTTATGATGCTATCCTGAAATTCATTCAGCTTCGCTACCGTATGCTTCCATATAATTACTCCAATGCCTGGGAGGTAACTTCAAAATCAGGTACCCTCATGCGTGCATTGGTGATGGATTTCGCTGCAGATAAAAAAGCCAGGGAGATCAACAATGAATACCTCTTTGGTAAAAATATTTTAGTAGCGCCTGTTACTGATTCTCTTTATACCGGCAGGATAAATGGTGAGACCCTTACCGATTTCAGCAAAACAAAAACCCATAAAGTATATTTACCTGAAGGTGCTGATTGGTTCGACTTCTGGACAGGTGAGAAAACAACAGGAGGGCAGGAAATTGAAAAAGAAGTACCTGTGGATATTATGCCTTTATACGTGAAAGCCGGTGCTATCCTGCCAATGGGGCCTATTCAGCAATATACCGGAGAAAAAGATGCCAGTAACCTGGAATTAAGGATATATGAAGGTGCTAACGGGACTTTCACACTCTATGAAGACGAAAACGATAACTATAATTATGAGCGGAATATTTATTCAACCATTACAATGAAGTGGAACGATAAAACAAAAACGCTCGTTATAGAAGATCGTAAAGGCAATTTCCCGGGTATGCTTTTACATAGGAACTTTCATATTACATTAGTAAAGAAAGGTCACGGTAATGGCATTGAGATGGTTGAAAAAGCGGACAAGGTGATTAAATATTCCGGTAAAAGAACAGAGATCCGTTTTTAAGATTTTATCTTCTACATAACAGACTCCGTTGGGTGTCTCCTGAAAGTGAATATCAGGAAACTTCCAACGGAGTCTGTGTTTTAAATAAGCGCTATAATCGCTTTCCCAAAGAGTAAGTACTTTCTTCGCAATTACTCCTTTTGATTTATATTTTACTTTGGAACAGTATTATTTTCAGGCTTGTTCGTCAATAGATTGATATCACTTATTTTCTCGGGGAACCAGACCATCATTTCCCCTTTGCCCCTGTTTGCCCAGGCGTAATAAGGGATCCCCGTAAACTTTCTTTGTACAGTAGAGATATTTTGCCCGTTTTCATCAATTACAACTACCGGTACATTACTATTAATTACTGCTACTCCATTTAACATTGCTGGTTCATATGTTGATGTAAAAACAGCATTGTCAGGAATGATGATATTACTTGTTTTACCATTGTTATCTACCCATTCGCCACAATATATGATTGGGCCACGCTGTAATGCTACTTTACCAATATCATCTTTTATCATTTCATTTGCCTTTATTCTCCGTACTTCCATAGGAAGGTCCACTTCTACCCTGTCATTCTTTTTCCATGTGCGTGCAATAGATGCATACCCTTTCTTTATTTCATATTCCACCGGTTGTCCATTCACTTTAATGACAGGTTTCTTATCAGCACTGCCAGCAAATTTATATAGCCCTAAAGGAACTGCCTCATTTTGTGCCCATCCTGGTATACGTATCAGGAAATTAAATGTAAGTGGTGCCTTTTCCGGTGAAATTTTAAATACCAGGTCCCCGTTCCAGGGATAGCTGTTTTGTTGTTCAATATTTACAGACCTGTTCTGCAAAGTGAGTGTTGTATTACTGGCTATAAACAGATTTGCATATATATTATCATCCTTCTGAGCATATACATAACCAGGAATAGAAGGGATCAATCTTGTAAGATTGGTAGGACAGCAGGAACAATCGAACCAGCCTGAGCGTTCAGGTTCCAGGCTCTTATGTGAGAAAGAATTCCTGACCTCCATCGCATTACTATAGAAAAACGATTTGCCATCCAGTCCCAGTCCGGAGATCAATCCATTGTACAACGTCTTTTCCAGTATGTCCATGTACTTTGAATCCCCATGCAACAGGAACATCCTGTAATTCCAATATACGCTTGCAATGGAAGCACAGGTCTCATTATAGGCGGTAGCATTGGGAAGTTCATAATTGTCGCCAAAACGTTCTCCTGATGGCACAGCTCCTAATCCTCCCTGTACATACATTTTCTTGCTTACCATATTCTCCCAGATGGTATCAATGGCATGCAGCAGGCTTTCATCTCCGGTTAATGCTGCCACGTCGGCCATGGCTGCATACAGATAGCCTGCACGCACCGCATGTCCTTCTGCTTCATATTGTTCTGTTACGGGTTTATTGTCCTGCCAGTAGGCGCCATTCTTCCAGAGATCTTTACTGTTGGCATCATAGCCCGTATAATGGCCACGTTCATTGATGAAAAACTTTGCTGTTTCCAGGTATTCTTTCTTCCCTGTAATCCGGTACAACTTTACCAGGCCCATTTCAACTATTTCATGACCGGGAGCTACATGCTTTTTATCAGGGCCAAATACAGAACAAACCAGGTCTGCATTCTTAAGTGCAATATCAAGGAGCGTTCTTTTTCCTGTAGCATAATAATGGGCAAAAGCCGCTTCGTACAGATGTCCGGCATTATATAGTTCATGACTTAATTCCCGCTCCTTTATCCACCTTTCTGGCCCTGCCCATTCATGAGGAGATGCCGGATTGATGGTCCTTGCAGTATACAGGTAGCCGTCCGGCTCCTGGGCTTTCCCGATCTTGGTAATGAGTGAATCTATGTATGCAGAGAGCTTTTTATCCGGGAACAGGCTTAGTGAAAAGGAGGCGCCTTCGATGGTTTTATAGATATCTGTGTCATCGAACGGGTAAGTAGTGCAGAACTTACCCGAATGCGCGGCAGCCATTTCAAAATTACGGACCCTGCCAGTGCTTTCACAGCGTTCAAATGAGGCCGGAATGGTAACCATGTGATTAATGCGCAGACGAGGCAGCCAGAAACTGTCTGTTACCCGTACTGCTGTAAAGCTGACAGACTTAACAGGATAATCTTTTATCTGCCCTGATGTGGAGGTCGCTACACAAACCCCTAATAATAAAAGTATCTTTTTCATATAGAAAAGTTATATCCGCATGCGGAAGAGGAAAACGTTTCATAACTGGAATTGGCTCCTGTAATGCTGAATCAGAATTACAGGAGCACTTCGGGGTGAAAACTAATAATTTTTTTTGTATTAATCGTCAATCTGACATTTATTTAGATAAGAAATATTCCCGGGGGGGATATTTCAATCATCGTCTTTCTTTAATAAATTCACAAAAGCGGCCCGTTTTGGGGCGGGGAAAGGGGTGCCTTTCATGCCATTCCACAATACGATGTTGAATTCGAGGTCAGGTACATTGTCTTCTTTTGTAAAATCAAAGCGTTCTGAGCGTCTTTGCCATTCATTTACAGCCACATTCTTTTCAAGGAGATCTACCCGTGCGGCAACTGACTGAAATGCCGGGTGACTGGCAGTGGCGGAGAAACAATTCCACATCGGTATGGCTGCGGCATCATACTGGCTCATAGGCGGGATACCAAGGATGAGTTCGATGGTACGAAGCATAGAAGACGTAGAATACATGGTATGATCAACATATCCCTGTTTCACAAAGCCTCCGGCCACATAGGCAGTGCTGCGGTGAGCATCCACATGATCGGCCCCGTTCTGTGCGTCATCTTCAATGACAAATACGGCACTTTCTTTCCAGATCGGGCTCTTACTCAGGTAATCTACGAACAGCCCTACTGCCAGGTCGTTATCTGCAACATGCGCAATAGGCGATAATTTGCCTTTACGCAGTCCTTCCGTATGATCATTTCCCATTCTGAGTGAATTGAAATGTGGCACCTCTCCTATGGCTAATAACGAATCAAATTCATGTTTCCATTGCGTAAAACGGGTAGTGTCATAGATGCCAAGGTCCCAGCCGCTATAATAGGGACAAACATGATCTTTCAACACAGGTATATTAGGTTTCGAATTATCTGCAAATTCCCCGTAAGTACGATAGGATACGCCAGCCCGCTTACAATGGTCCCAGATGAACCCTTTAGGCGCATTAGCAATAGCGCGGTTGCCTTCTCCGTCGTACGTACCACCCCGCCCGCCATAACTGGTTGGCCATGTCTTTTCAAGATAATCAGTCGCATAGGCAGCAGTACTCCAGTTATGACCATCGGCACTCACTTCTGCATCTACATAAAAATTATCCAACAGTACAAACTCTCTTGAAAGTTTATGTAAGTTGGGGGTTACCTGCTCTCCGAAGAGGACAAGACTGGTATCCCCATTCCCTTCTTTTATATCTCCCAATACCTGATCGTAAGTACGGTTCTCCTTAATTATATAAAACACATATTTGATAGGAGAAGGCGCACCCGTTTTCATAGGAACAGGATTACCTGATTCTCCTGCTGTGACACTTTCTTTTTCTTTGGTGTAGGGGGTATTTTTATATACCTGTTGTGAAAATATGGCCAGTTGTTCTTCAGTTGGTTCTTTAATAATACTGAGCTTACCTTTAAACAATCCGGCTATATATTGTACGTCCTTTGGCCTGTTCTTATCTCCCGCCTGGTATTCCACCTCTTCTTTTTTCTTCAGAGGATTAGGACCGTAAGGATTGGCCATAGATGAGAATCCCTTGCCATTAGCCACATATATCTTCTTACCGATCACCTTTACATTTGTAGGATACCATCCTACGGGAATAAATCCTTTACTCCTGCTGGAACCTGGTTTGCTTACATCAAACACGGCCAGGCAATTGTTGTCTGCATTGGCAGTGTATAGCGTTTTCTGATCCTCACTCAATGCCACTCCGTTTGTAGTAGAACCATTCGGCGCATCCGGATAAAGTGCGGTGTTCAATGTTTCTATTACCTTCTTTTGCAGCAGATCTATTACAGAAACGGAATTGTCATTAGCGTTGGCAACGTAGAGGTATTTCCCATTCTTTGACAGGCACAGGTCATTCGGGTTGTCCCCTGTTTTAATCTCTCCGCTAAAGCTGTTATGCTGTGTATCGAAGATCAGCAGCTTGTCGCATCCCCAACAGGTGATATACAATTCCTTTTTATTGGATGACAATATGCAATTATAACCTTCTCCGCCTAACGGCAATTGCTGTTTGATTTTTTTTGTAGTGAGATCAATGATGTAAAGTGAATCATTCTCTTTTGTCAATACATACATGATCTGCTTCTTATCATCTATCTCAATACCGGAAGGAGAGATTTTTACCGGCCATTTAGCACCCAGCCTGATACTATCTTTCAATATCAGCTTGTGCTGCTGCACAGCATATTGCAGTATCTGGTTGTCATTACCACCGGAAGCATACAGGGATTTTTCATCTGCACTGAACTTTAAACCAAACCAGCTTTTCGGGATTATCACTTCATCCAGTATCTGCTGTGCCTTCACATCAATAAGCTGGATACTTTGTACACTTTGTCCGTTATTGGTTACAGCAATGTATCTTTTAGAAGATGAAACGGCGATATTCAACGGAAGGTCCCCCAGCGGCAGGGATTCACCTGCAGGTGTCAGCGACCAGCCATTGGGCAAATGAATACGGCTGGCTTCAAGCTGTGCTGTGGTTTGGGCAAAACTGTCTGCAAAAGGTAATAATGCAATAAAAATAATAAGAATGCTTCTCATAAGGCTTCAATTATCAGATAACCGCAAGTTTATAATAAAATGGCTCTTCTTATATTAAATTAATGCTATTATTCCATACAAGGCATAAGCCGCCTGCTTATTTTAACTACTTGAACATACAATTAAAATAAAATATGAAATCCCCTGTTGATCAAAGAAAGGCTATGAGTGTTTTTTATTGGTTACCGCTTTTATAATCCTGTACTTTCTCATTCCCCGGTAATTAATGCAATTGTTCCCGGAGAAGAAGCAATTTAATAGTTAGCTTGTCCCTGTTTCCGAGCTTCTTTTATTTCTATACTCCTGTGGAGAAACTCCCATTGTCTTCTTAAATATCCTGGAAAAGTAATGCTGATCCGACATCCCTACTTCCAGTGCAATTTCCTTGATCCGCTGTTTTGTAAACAGCAGGTACTGACATGCCTGCTGCATTTTCAGGTGATTATAATACTCTATCGGAGAGAACCCTGTTTTTTTCCGGAATAACAGGGAAAAATGGGAAGGCGAAAACCGGACATGCAGCGCAATCTTTTCCAGTGTCAGATTTTGATCTACGTTCTTCTGCATATAATTGATAGCGCTGTCAATGGTATCTGTTTCAGTATTATTCGTCCGGGATTTATTTTTCTCCTGGTAAATAAAAGTAGACAGATAATGCCAGAGGTACATATTACTATACATCAGGTGCTCCATACTATACCCGCGTTCCAGCGGAGTATATATCTCGTTGAATAACCGGATTGTTTTCTCACTGTCCGGTACAAACCCACTGTAACTATTTAAATATTGATGTATTTGTTTTACCCAGTCATCAGCAGACTTCCCCTTGAAATGGATCCAGAAGATTGTCCAGGGATTATCCGCATTGGCGGCGTAGGTATGCCTCGTTAAAGCAGGTATAAGATAAAAATCGCCCGGTGCTATCTTATATTCCTGTTTACCGATGATTACACTTCCTTCTCCTTCATGACAATAAATAAGAATATGCTGATCGGTGCCATGCAAACGTTCCCTGTAATGGTAGCGTGCTTTCGGGTAATAACCCATATCAGTAATGTATAGTTTTCCGATCAGTGGATGTGTACTGCATTTATTGTTTAACACAGACCGTGGAATGATAATGGCCTTCTGCCCCTGGAAGCCGTCCTTTTTTCGCTGCCCCTTTACCATGTTTGTTTTTTGATAAAAAAGTAAGAATGTCCACAAAAATAATCATATAGTGGCTCCTTGTTAAAGGTAAAAAAAGTTTTTTTGTATGGCAGTTTTAATTCTTTGCCTTTAGATACGAATAAATTAAACTATATCATTTCCACACAAATGAATACACACGTTAGCATCTGGAAAGAAGAAATAAGAATACCCACCTATGCAGTTGGCAAACCCGATAAAAACCCTATGTTTCTGGAAAAACGTGTTTACCAGGGAAGCAGCGGAGTAGTATATCCTCATCCTGTGATTGATAAAATAATGGATGAGAAAAAAGAACAGCCTTATACCGCTGTTTACCTCGAGAATGAGTTTGTAAAGATCATGATACTGCCCCAGCTGGGTGGTCGTATCCAGATGGCTTACGACAAAGTAAAGCAACGTCACTTTGTATATTACAATCAGGTCATAAAGCCGGCATTGGTAGGACTTACCGGTCCATGGATCTCCGGTGGGATTGAATTTAACTGGCCGCAGCATCACCGTCCAGGTACCTTTGAACCTGTGGACTATCAGCTTGTCAATAATGAAGATGGCAGCGTTACCTGCTGGGTGAATGAGGTAGAGCTGATGTTCCGGACCAAAGGGATGGCCGGTTTTACACTATACCCCGGAAAGGCTTACCTGGAAATAAAAGGGAAACTCTATAACAGGACCCCCTTTCCTCAAACATTTTTATGGTGGGCAAATCCTGCGGTAAAAGTGAATGACGATTACCAGTCCATCTTCCCTCCGGACGTACACGCCGTTTTTGATCATGGCAAGAGAGACGTTTCTGCTTTCCCTATTGCAAAAGGGACTTATTACAAAGTCGATTACTCGCCCGGAACAGACATCTCCAGGTACAGGAATATTCCAGTCCCAACCTCCTATATGGCAGTTACCTCAAAATATAATTTCATAGGTGGTTATGAACATGATACCGGCGGAGGACTCCTTCATGTGGCAGATCATCATATCTCTCCGGGTAAAAAACAGTGGACATGGGGGCATGGCGAGTTTGGTAAGGCCTGGGATAAAAATCTCACAGATGAGGATGGCCCCTATATTGAACTGATGACCGGCGTATTTACTGATAACCAGCCGGATTTCTCATGGATCCAACCCTATGAGGTGAAAGAATTTGTACAGTACTTCATGCCCTACAGGGAAGTAGGACAGGTAAAAAATGCCACCAGGGACGCTGCTGTGGGAATAGAAATAGTGGAAGGCAATGCAATATTAAAAGTGCATTTCACCGGTATATACAACAACATAGAGATAAAAGTAAGTACGGGGCAGAAAATACTATTCAGTCAATCGACAGAAGGCTCCCCTGAAAAGCCATTCATTGCACACTTCCCTATAAATGAAACCATCTTCTTACTGGAAGTTATTGATAAGATAACGGGGAAACGACTGGTAACCTTTCTGAATGAACCTTTACAGGAGAAAGAATTACCACTGCCTGCCATGGAAGCTAAGAAGCCGGCAGATGTTATAAACAATGAACAATTGTTCCTTACAGGCCATCATATAGAGCAATACCGGCATGCTACTTATTCGCCACTCGACTACTATGAGGAAGCATTACGCCGGGATGCTGGTGATATCCGCTGTAACAACGCGATGGGCTTATGGTATATCCGTAAGGCCAGACCTGCTATAGCGGAGGAATATTTAAAAAAGGCGATTGCAACAGCCACCTTCAGGAACCCGAATCCATATGACGGAGAGTGTTATTATAACCTTGGATGGAGTTTACTATTCCAGCACAAAACAGATGAAGCATATGATGCATTTTACAAGGCTACCTGGAACGATGCATGGCAACATGCTGCTTTCCTGAACCTTGCAAGAATTGACTGTCGCAGGGAAGATTGGGAAGCTGCCCTGCAGTCGGTTGAAAAGTCGCTGAACAGGAATATGAACAGCCATACGGCACGCCATCTCAAAGCCGTGATCTTAAAGAAAATGGGCCTCAGCAATGAAGCATGGATCAACTTGTCCCTGCAGGAAGACCCGTTTAACTACGGTTGCCTCTTTGAAAAAAAAGAGATAAATGATCTGTTGACGTTATCACGCAACTGGTTCCATAATATGCTTGAATATGCGCTGGACTATACACATGCCGGGTTCTTCGAAGAAGCGGAGGAACTACTGCTATTGCATCTCTCGCATACAACCTCTCCATCTCCATTATGCTTTTATTACCTGTCATGGATCGCTGGTAACCGGGATAATACACCAGTGGCATTGGAATATGCAGCAAAAGGACATGCATTATCTCATGAATATTGCTTCCCGCACCGCATTGAAGATGTTATAGTGCTGGAATATGTGCTGCAGATCAAACCTCATCCAAAATGCCGTTATTACCTGGGTAACCTATGGTACGATAAAAAACAATATGACCTCGCCATTGAATGCTGGAACACAGCTATCAGCGAAGGGGCAGATTTCGCTACTGTATACAGGAACCTGGCGCTGGCCATGTATAACAAAAAAGGCCGGAAGGACAATGCTTTAACGCTCATGGACCAGGCTTTTAGCCTGGATAACACCGATGCACGCGTGCTGATGGAGCTGGACCAGTTACATAAAAATTTAAATACAGCACCGGCAGCAAGGCTTGCATTCCTGGAAAAACATACTGCCCTGTTAACCGTAAGAGACGATCTTTACCTCGAATACATTACATTACTTAACCAGTCAGGAGCATACGAAAAGGCAGCCCAAATGCTGGCATCCAAACAATTCCATCCCTGGGAAGGTGGTGAGGGTAAGGTAACAGGCCAGCACCAGTTAACATACCTGCAACTGGCTAAAGCGTCCCTGCAGCAGCACAATCCACAAACGGCCCTTGAACAGCTGGCTATAGCAGAAAATTACCCTGACAACCTGGGAGAAGGGAAACTGCCAGGTGCGCAGGAAAATGATATCTTTTATCTCAAAGGGATCGCCTGTGCGCAGGCAGGAGACACAAAGAATGCTGAATATTGGTTTAATAAAGCAACTATAGGGATCAGCGAACCGGTACAGGCCATTTTTTATAATGATGCTCAACCGGATAAAATTCTTTATCAGGGACTGGCATGGTTTAAACTGGGACAAAGTAAAACGGCCGCCGACATCTTCAACAGACTGATAGCATTTGGTGAACAACACCTCCATGATAAAATAGAGATTGACTATTTTGCAGTATCACTCCCTGATCTGCTGGTATTCGATGCAGATCTGAATATGAAAAACAGGATGCATTGCATGTATATGATTGGATTAGGATATTTGGGCTATGCCAGTACCGGAAAGATAGAATATGCTGCAAAAGCAGCAGAAATGTTCAGTAGTGTGATGCAACAGGATATTAATCACCTGGGAGCCATTGCACACATGGAATTATTAAATAGCAGGATAGGATAATCCCTCCGGCAATATCTCACGTTTATGAAAAAATATAATGTTACCTATATCACCGGTATTTCTTTTATCTCAGCAATGGGAGGGTATCTTTTCGGGTTTGACTTTGCAGTTATATCGGGGGCTTTGCCCTTCCTGAAAACAACCTTTGCTTTAAACCCATGGTGGGAAGGCTTTTTAACTGGTTCCCTGGCGTTAGGATGTGTAGCCGGTTGTTTACTCGCAGGTCGTATGGCAGATAAAAAAGGCCGTAAACCTGGTTTGATGCTGGCAGCATTGATCTTTGCAGTTTCCTCACTGGGCATGGCATTTTCCTTTAACCTTGCTTTTTTCATCAGTATGCGTTTTGCTGCAGGCATTGGCGTAGGGATGGCTTCTATGCTAAGCCCCCTGTATATTGCAGAAATATCTCCCGCAGAAGCACGCGGCAGAAACGTTGCGATCAATCAGCTGACCATTGTAACCGGAATATTAATCACCAATCTGGTCAATTATATGCTATCGGGGCATGGAAATGAAGTATGGCGTTGGATGTTTGGACTGGGAGCAGTACCCTCCATGTTATTCTTTACAGGCATTTTCTGGTTACCTGAAAGCCCCCGGTGGTTATTAACGGTTGGCAGATCAGCAGAAGCGGAGAAAACCCTAAAGAAGATCGGCGGGAATACTTTTGCAGAGGAGACCATCGCCAACATACAGATGTCATTAACAGGCAGAGAAAAACCGTCCCTAAAGGCAGTATTTGAAAAGGGGGTACGGCCAATGATCGTAGTAGGCGTTACATTGGCTGTATTTCAGCAACTATGCGGCATCAATGTGGTATTCAACTATACGTCCACGATATTTGAATCCGTAGGGGCCAGCCTTGACAGGCAATTGTTCGAAACCGTTGGTATAGGTGCGGTAAACCTTGTATTTACGCTGGTGGCCATGTGGCAGGTAGACAAGCTGGGAAGGCGGCCGCTGATGCTGGCAGGCTCCCTGGGACTTACGGTTATTTACATTATTCTTTCTATCCTATTACAGCACCAGGCACCCGCAGGCATTGTTTCTGTTTTTGTGATGATAGCCATTGCACTATATGCCACTTCTTTAGCGCCTGTTACATGGGTATTGATCTCAGAGATCTTTCCTAACCATATACGCGGACTGGCGTCCTCCATCGCCACAGTTTCTCTATGGCTGGCTTATTTCATACTTGTTTTTACTTTCCCCATACTATCAGCGGTACTGGGTACTTACGGGCCTTTCTACATGTATGCAGGGATCTGCCTGCTGGGATTCCTCTTCGTAAAGTTTAAAGTAAAAGAAACAAAGGGACAAACATTGGAACAATTAGAAAATGCGATACAACATGCCTGAAATTACTAAACACATTAAACTGGTATTGCTGGCCGCAATGATGGCCACTCATCTTGCTGTACCGGCACAAAACAAGATTTCACTGGCCGGGAAATGGCAATTCCGGATCGATAGAGACGATCAGGGTATCAAACAGCAATGGTATACCCAACAATTGAAAGATCCTGTAAATTTACCTGGTGCTATGCAATCTCAGGGGTATGGCGATGAACCTTCTGTCAGAACAAAGTGGATAGGTGAACGATTTGAATCTTTTCTGAAGGAAGATAAATATGCGCCTTACCGCAAAGATGACAACTTCAAATTCCCCTTCTGGCTCACACCCAAAAAATATTACACAGGTGCGGCATGGTACCAGAGGGTTATCAATATCCCACCGCAATGGGCGGGGAAACATATCAGTCTTACACTGGAACGTTGCCATTGGGGGACCACCGTTTATACGGACAATCAGCTCATCGGAGCAGACAGTAGTCTGGCCACCCCGCATGTCTATGACCTCAGCCATCTCAGTCCGGGTAAACATACACTCACTATCCGGGTAGATAACCGTTATCTCTCCGAAGTAGGCATCAACGCCCACAGCGCCAGTGATCAGACACAGGGTACCTGGAATGGCATTGCCGGAGACATTGTACTGGAAGCAGGGAGTCCGGTTTTTGTAAGACAGGTACAGGTCTATCCTGATGTTCTCAATAAGAACATTCAGCTTACAATCACCCTCGGTCATACCGGTACTGCTATTTCAACAGGCAGTCTTTCTATATCCGTAGATCAGTTACCTGTATTAAAGAAGTCTTTCAGTAACAATGACAGCACGTTATCATTTACGTATCCAATGGGTGACCATCCTGTGTTATGGGATGAATTTAACCATACACTCTATCAGCTCAGGGTGCAACTGCAAACAGCAGATAAGAAGAACACGGATAACAAAAAGATTAGTTTTGGTATGCGCAGTGTAGGTACTGCCAACTCAAAAATTACGGTCAACAATCACCCGGTATTCCTGAGGGGAACACTGGAATGCGCCATCTTCCCGTTAACAGGTTATCCACCCACAGACACAGCCGCATGGGCACGGATTTTCCGGATTATAAAGGCACATGGCCTCAATCATATGCGTTTTCATTCATGGTGTCCGCCAGAGGCTGCATTTACTGCTGCGGATCGTGCCGGTATATATCTTTCTGTTGAAGTGGACTGCTGGGCAAGAGTAGGAGATGGATTATCCGTAGATAATTTCCTGTATGAAGAAAGCAACCGCATCATTGCTGCCTATGGTAATCATCCTTCCTTTCTGATGATGGTACCTACTAACGAACCGGCAGGAGATAAACACCGCGACCCTTACCTGGCGGCATTTGTAAAATACTGGAAAGACAAAGATAAACGGCGCCTTTACAGTGCCGGTTCAGGATGGCCGGCTATTGCAGAAAATGATTATCACGTTCAGCCCGAACCGCGTATTCAGGCCTGGGGAGAAGGAGTTCAAAGCGTTATTAATGCCCAGGCTCCCAATTCACGGTTTAACTTTAAAGAAAAGATCAAAGACAACAAACCGGTTATTGCACATGAAATAGGCCAGTGGTGCGTATATCCTGATTTCACAGAAAGAAAGAAATATACAGGTCTGTTACAGGCACGCAACTTCGATATCTTCTACGACTTCATGAAGAGAGAACACCTGCAGTCACAGGCGCATGATTTCCTCATGGCTTCGGGGAAGTTACAGGCATTATGTTACAAGGCAGATATAGAAGCAGGTATGCGCACGGACTATGCAGGTTACCAGTTACTGGACCTGCATGATTTTCCAGGTCAGGGTACTGCACTGGTAGGAATTCTGGACCCTTTCTGGAACAGCAAGCCTTATTTTACACCCGCAGCCTTCCACCGCTTTTCTTCTGCTACCGTGCCACTTGCAGTAATCAGTAAGTTTACATGGAAGAACACAGAAATATTTACGGCTGCCGTACAGGTTGCCCATTTTGGAAAAGAGCAGTTGCAGAAAGTACCTGTAAAATGGAAGATCACCGGTAAAAACAAACGGGTAATAGCAAATGGTACTTTATATACGGACCTCGACCTGAAGAATGATAACCAGGCAGGTAATATCTCCTGTAAACTTTCCGGTATCAGCAAAGCAGAAAAGCTGAACCTGGAAATCGTATTGGATGGATTAGGTGCAAATGACTGGGACTTCTGGGTATATCCTGACACGTTAAATGTGCAACCCGCTGCTGATATTACGGTCACAGACGCGCTTACGCCGGCATTATCTGCCAGGCTGGAAGCGGGGGCTACTGTATTATTACTTTTAAACAATAAAATCTCTGATAGGAAAGGCGCTGCTATTAAAACAGGGATGTCTACGATCTTCTGGAATACGGCCTGGACTGAAGGTCAACCTCCTCATACATTGGGTATTCTATGTAATCCCGCATCTCCCCTTTTCAATGATTTTCCAACGGAGTACTATTCTAACTGGCAATGGTGGGATATCATCCATACAGCCCAGCCGATGCACCTGGATAATTTTCCTGCTGCATTAAAACCATCGGTACAATTAATAGATACCTGGTATGAAGCAAGGAAGCTGGGTTTATTGTTCGAAGCAAAGGTGGGGAAGGGAAAGATAATAGTGACTTCCATTGACCTGCAACATGATTTGGACACAAGGTTAGCCGCGAGGCAGCTTTATCATAGTTTGCTGTCATACATGCATACAAAAGCATTTAATCCTTTAGTCGCAGTCCGGCCAGAACAAATACGGGAGCTATACAAATAAATAAAGGACCTGAAATTCGTCTGAATGGCGATAAGTGTTCATCAAATACCCGAATAAGAAGAGGTTGTATCGCACGTACGTGATACAACCTCTTCCTCTTTTTATCCGGATTAAATATCGCAGGTTTTATACAGCACCGGTCAATTACTTCCAGTATGGATTTTGTTCTGCTTTAGAATTAGAATTTATCTCATCCTGTGGTATCGGGAAATAATCATGTTTTTTAACCACATAAAACTGCTTACCTACCTTATCGCTGTTGGTCAGTTCCTGTTGCAGTAATCCCCATCTTTTCAGGTCATAAAAACGCTGGCCTTCGCGTGCAAATTCAAGCATCCGCTGGTGTCTGATCTCTGCCATCATCTGGGTTTGGTCCAAACCGGCGGTCAATGCAGATAGCCGGGCTCTGTTGCGGACCAACGTAATATATGGATAAGCATCAGCAGGCCTGCTTTGCATCGTTACTGCCTCAGAAAGTAACAATAATACATCTGCATACCGGAGCGCTTTTTCATTAATATTGGAAGTATAACTGCCACCATTGCTACCGGTAAGCTCATTATTCTGTGTATAGTTCTGGTATTTCTTATACATGGATTTATAACCGAACTGTAAGCTAAAAGCGCTGAATGGCTTATTATAAAATATAGCTCCCGGATAATCCCACATCAGCGTTGCATACATTCTCGGGTCAAGCGAATCGGTAGTTGTTTTTTCCTTTTGGAACTCATTGAATAACTTATCAGTAGGGCTCACTTCAAACCAGCCGGAAACTTCCGAAGGGGCAAACTCCTGTGCGGTAGTAACGCCGATCGATTCATTGGCATTTTCACCTGCCCAGGGATTAGTACCGCCTACATCAGCAAGCTGGATCTCAAAAAGGGATTCCATATTATTATCATTTGCCGCAGTGAAATTATCACCGTAATTGGTCATTAACTGATAAGTGAAAGGAGCAACAGTTAACTGCTTTAAGGTACTCTCTGCATTTGGCCAGTCTTTGAGATAAACGTAGGACTTACCGAGAAAACCAAGCGCAGAACCTTTGGTGGCCCTGCCCAGATTGGCAGCAGAATAAGAGAGAGGCAGGTCGGCAGCAGCTTCAGTGAAATCTTTTATTACCTGTGCCCAAATCTCAGGCTCTGTAGAGACAGGAATAAAATAATCAGCAGTTGAAACAGGGATGGTGGTCCTTAAAGGAACAGCACCAAAATTTACAGCTAAAATATAGAAATTCAAACCCCTCAGGAACTTCGCTTCTGCAATGTATTGTTTCTTCTTAGTAGCATCTAAATTACCGACTTTATCAATGTTCGCCAGGATCTGATTAGCCCGGAAAATGGCACGGTAAGAAATATTAAACACATTATTAGCTGCGGCATTATCCGGAGTATTGGTAAAGGTGGAAAGCTGGTACAAATAACTCACATCATTTCTGATGAAGAAATCGTCGCCTCTTCCATTGGAAAGTTCAACACCCCGTACTCCCCAGTAACCACCATCTACATTCTTGAATAGTCCATAGGTTGCCGCAAAGGCGCTTTGTACATCCGCTTCAGTTTTCCAGAATGTTTCCGTAGTGATCTTATTAGGGTTGGTGAGCTCCAGGTTTTTGCTGGAACAACCTGCCATAACAACTGTTGTTGCTATTGCAAAAAATATCTTATTCATGATGAATGATTTAATTATAATGACAACTGAATACCAAGAGATATTACGCGGGCAAGAGGATAGGCTACGTGACCAAAATCAACCCCTCTGTCCAGAATACTGCCTGATCTGCCAATGTCCGGATTGTAGCCGCTGTAATTCGTTATGGTAAATAAATTATCCGCGCTGATATAAGCACGCATGGAAGTGATCTTAAATTTCTTGTTGATACTTTCCGGGATAGTATAACCTAACTGTAATGTTTTGAGGCGGAAATAAGAACCACTTTCAAGGAAGCGGGAAGAGCTCTGTGTATTAAAATTCGGATCATTGATGACAGCTCTCGGAATGTTGGAATGATTAGTAGGTGTCCATGCATTCAAGGTAGCGCGGGAATAATTAAACTCCAGGTTCATACCTTCAAGGTCCTGCCTTAAACCATTGTATATTTTATTGCCGGAAGTACCCTGCATAAATATATTCAGGTCAAAATTAAAGGCGGACAGATTAGCGCCAAGTCCGTATTCAAACTTAGGGAAAGGGCTGCCACAATTCACCCTGTCAGCATTGCTGATGCTACCATCGCCGTTTGCATCAAGGAACTTAATATCCCCCGCAGATGCATTTGGCTGGATTATCTTCCCATTTTTATCTGTGTAGGCATTTACCTCTTCCTGGGACTGGAAGATTCCCACTGCTTTAATGAGGTAAAAAGCACTCACCTGGCCACCGGCTTCTGTAAGTGTGGTAGAAGCTCCGTGATGAGTAGGCTGTCCACCAAATATCTGTTGGGAACCTGTACCCAGTTCAATCACTTTATTCCTTATAGAAGAGAATGTTCCATATACGGAGTACTGTAGTGCCCCTGCCTTACTACCATAATTAATGCCCATTTCAAACCCTTTATTTTGCAGGATACCTGCATTCACGGTAGGGTTATCAGAAGAACCTGTGGAACCGGGAATGGGTACCTGTAACAATACGTCAGTGGTCCTTTTTGTAAAGTAATCCGCACTCATATTCAGTCTGCCGTTCAGGAAACCTGCATCAATACCTGCATTGATTGTTTTTGTATTTTCCCATTTAATATTAGGAGAGGAAAAAGCCGTCTGGATGGCACCGAACCATTTCTGCTGGTCTGCGCCTATTACATAATTAATGTTGGATGCGATGGCGGCACTATACTGGTAATCCCCAATTTCCTGATTGCCGAGTATACCATAACTACCCCTTATTTTCAAAGAAGATAATACGTTAGGATCTGCATGGAAGAACTTTTCATTGGAAAGATTCCACCCTACAGCAACAGATGGAAAATTCCCATACCTGTTGGCTTTGCCAAAGCGGGAAGAACCATCTCTCCGGAAGCTGGCGGTGAGCAGATACCGGTTATCATAAGAATAGATCACACGTCCGAGTTGGGATAAAAGCACACTTTCTGTACTGTTACCACCTACTGTAGCAGCACCGGAAGCAGCGTCCAGTTCTTTTATTCCATCAGGGAGATTTGTTTTACCGGCAAGCCAGTAATTATATTTAAGTCGCTGGTAAGCATATCCTGCCAGTACCTGAAGACTATGTTTTCCGAAGTCTTTATTATAATTTAATGTATTTTCCAGCAATACCAGGTTGGTGCGCTCTTTGGTCTGACTAAGGTCATTGGTAGAGTGTGCAAACAAACCACCTACCACATAACGGCGCTGATAATCGTCTGTATTACCGAAAGAGTTGGTGTATCCGACATTGAACTTATACTTTAAATTCGGCAGAATGGAAACTTCCGCAAAAGCATTAGCGAGAATGGAAGTCAATTCGTAACTGATATCTTCAAGATGCAACTGTGCTACAGGATTGGCCACATTCACAACGGGTCCTGTTGCACCGGAATAACCACCCACGGCAGTAGAGTCGTAGATATTAAACACCGGGATCATTTTTGCGGCAGAACCTACAGGATTACCTCCCTGACCGCCCCAGCCGCCGGGCATGCGGACCCATCTTTCTCTTGTCATCAGTACAGTTTCACCAATCTTCAGACGGCCTTTGGTAGCTTCTGACTTAACGCGCATACCATAACGTTTATAGCCTGTTACGTCTACAATACCATCCTGATCGGTGTATTGCCCGGACATGCTGTACTTTGCACTCTCACCGCCACCACTTACACCCAGGTAATACTGTTGTATAGGTGCCGTTCTGTAAATAGCATCCTGCCAATCGGTCCCTTTACCCAGCTGGGATGGATTAGCAGCAATGGCCAGTCTTGGCAGACCAGCGGCATCATGTGCGGCATTACTCACTGTAGCCCATTCAGATGCGTTTAGTACATCATACTTTTTGATGATCTTCTGGAAACCTAAATTGGCATTGAACTGGATAACCGTCTTGCCTGGTTTACCCGATCTGGTGGTCACCAGTACAACTCCATTTGCAGCTCTTGATCCATAGATAGCGGCAGCAGAAGCATCTTTCAATATATCCATGGACTCAATATCTCCGGGAGCAACATTATTGATGTTTGCTACCTGTACACCATCTACAATGTAGAGGGGGTCCGCATTCTTAAATGTTCCTACCCCCCTTATCAGGATGCGGGTACCGGAACCGGGATCTCCCCCTGCCGATTCTACTGTTACACCAGGTAATTTACCCTGCAGGGCACGGCCTACATTACTAACACCTTCTGTCTTAATATCGGCACCTTTTAAAGATGCAATGGCCCCGGTAAGGTCCTTTCGTTTTACCGTACCATATCCGATTACAACTACCTCATTTAAACCGGAAACACTCCGTTTAAGGGTTATGTTATAGGACGAGGTCTCTTCTACCTTCACTTCAACAGTTTCATACTCCATAGAGGAGATAACAAGTGTACTACCTTTGGCGGCATCAATCGTAAATACTCCTTTGTCGTCAGTCATGGCTCCTTTTGTGGTGCCTTTGACCTGAACCGAAGCCCCGAATACGGGTTCCTTACTGTCAACATCCGTTATTTTACCGGATATCTTTTTTTGTGCATCCACTGTCAGGAAAGAAAAGAGAAATAATAACAGCATGGTCGATTTACACCAGGCTCGAGGTGAGAGGTTCACACCGTGGGAATTTGTCATACAGAAATCGGATTTAGTGATTTTGGCGATAGTTTACATAACGTATGGTAAAGTTAGTTTTAATCAGGATCGTTAGATGGCGTTATATTATTTTTTATGTGGATAATCTTATTAATTAAGAGCCCCTATTTTACAGGCAGGTTAAAGATAATGTCTTTATGACACTATTTTTACTACTCATTTAAGATCATATTTTACAGGCTGATAATATGTCCAATTGACACTACACTAATTATCAACGAAAATTTCGATGTTTTTCTATAAGTATTCCGGATATTTTGATGTAACACGAACAAGGAGGATGCTATGCCCGGCATCGATTGCGTTAATATTTTCAGCTGATTAAGGGGTTTTCCGATTTATGTTTTATACTTTGAATCAGAAAAAATTGCTTAGCACTATCGGGATATCTGAAGCCCAGTTAAAGCCCCATTGATTAATAGAAATTCCATAACGTGAAAAAACATTAAAATGAAAACAACCTATTTTAGTTCTTTAGCCATCATTCTGGTAATGGCCTGTATTTCCTTAAGTTGCAGGAAGGGCCAGAGAGAAAACAACGATACATTACCTCTTACAACAGCATCTGCACAGTTGCAGGCTGCTGCAGCAACCTGTTCTGCACAAGGGTGGGCATCTCAAAACGGAGGTACAACAGGTGGGGGAACTGCCACTCCTACTGTTGTCACCACTTATGCTACATTAAAGGCCGCCATACAAAATACCAGTGTCAAAGTAATACAGGTAAATGGTACCATCACAATACCTTCAGGTGGAAGAATTTCCTTCCAGGACCAGACAGGAAAAACAATCTTTGGTTCACCCGGGGCTAAATTGGTTTCAGCAGATCAGACCAAGGATAACTCCGGCATTATCTACGTTAAACGATGCAATAATATTATTATCCGCAATCTTGTTTTTGAAGGACCAGGCGCATATGATGTTGATGGCTGGGATGATGCAACATTAGACGCTTCCATGAATGTATGGGTTGACCATTGCGAGTTCAGAGATGGTGTTGACGGCAACTTCGATATCAAAAACACCTCAGATTATATTACAGTTTCCTATTGCAAATTTACCTATCTGAAACCGCCTAAAGCGGGTGGTTCCGGTGGTGCCGATGATCATCGTTTTTCAGATTTAATCGGATCGAGCGATGGTGCCACAGCAGACAGAGGCCACCTCAACATTACATTTGCGCGTTGCTGGTGGGCACAAGGCTGCGTAGCCAGAATGCCAAGGGTAAGATTTGGCAAAGTACATATAGTGAACAACTACTTTAATAGCACAACCAGTAACTCCTGTATTCAAGGCGGCTTTGAAGCAAATCTGTTAATAGCGTCGAACGTTTTCGAAAATGTTAAGACACCGGTTGATTTAATGTCCAAAACTTCCACGGCTGTTCAGCTTACTAATAATACATTCACCAATGTAACCGGAAATACATCTGGCAATGGAGTTACAGCCTTTACACCACCTTATAGTATTTCAATATTGAGTACTTCCAGCGTTAAATCCACAGTAACGGCATCTAATGGTGCTGGTGCTACCCTATCCGGTAATATCTGTACTTCTATATAATTCCTTTTATTACATACTTCGATAGTCATAAGAGTGCTTTAACTGAAGATCAGATTTTGAAGTTGGTATAAGCAACAGTTGAACAAAGGGTTTTTAGATAATTCCTGCGGGGGGACAAACATCTTTGGATGATTTGTCCCCTTTTACATCCTGGAAGAAAAAATAATAGCACCCTTTGGCAAACATTATAGCATAGTCTCCGCAGTGCAGAGACTTTCTCCAAACGCCAGATCGTCTTTGGTATTTTAACAAAGCGGCTCCAGGCAGATTTTACAAAAGCAGAGAGGGATATTTTGAATTGAACTAATACTTTAACTAATTTAAAAACCTCCAAATCTTTCGACTTGAAGGTTTAAATCTGCCGGAAGGAAAAGACCTGCAGGCTATAATATACCTGTGGATTATTGTCCGACAGGGCCATTTTTCCAGTATTTCACATTTTTCCAGTGCGTTTCAGATTTGGACCCTGATATATTGTATACACCGCATTTAAAGTAATGTGTAGCAACGCCACGATCTGCGTAGGTCCCTTTAAGCACGCCATTCAGGTAAACATAGATCTTACCATTGTCGGCATCATGCTGTACATTTACATGTATCCATTGATCATAAGCATTTGTCATCAATGTTTCACTATTATATCTTTTTATAGTCCCCCCATTGCCCGCCTGAATGGTAAGCATGATAGCCGATGCATTTGTTACTCCTCCGAATACCTGCATAATGTCTGTTCCTTCTGAGCCGGAAACAATGTAAACATCCCCTTCAAACTGATGTTTTCCTGAAGTATAGTTATTATTCATACGCAATTCTGAACGCGGCCCGGTAGTGCAGCCTTCAAATTGGCAGGCATCGCCTGAGTAGATCCAGAAGTGATGTTCTCCATCGGAATAACTGTAACGGCTGGATTGGGAAAGATTCCAGGGGGTTTGTATGCCGTAGGTATAAGACGTCTGCGTCCATCCACTGGTTGGACTTACGGCTGCAGCACCTACCAGGGCCGTTTGTTTGTCTGAAACAGCTGGTTTGTTCCTTTCCGTTTCCATTGCAGTTTTACTGCAACCGCCCAATAAAAGCGCAGAGAGTACAAAAATGCATAAAATTCCTTTTGCAGGCAACACACTGAAGTTACCTTGAGGAAGCAGGATGTTCATTTGAGAAGTTTTAGTGATTAATAAATAATGATTCGCGTAACGCCGGAAACAGCTATAACAGGAACATAGTTGCGTACTACAATATGTTCCTGAATAGCTGTTTATAGCTAATACATCAAAATTTAATGATTCACCAAAGTAAAGACTCCGCACTTTGGCGTTTTGTCCATTTTAATCACTCTTTTAGATACATAACGCGACCTTCCCCCTCCTGCAGAACAAAATTAATCACATCTTCCATACTAAAAACGGTATATATGTCTGCAAAATGTTCCGCTGACGAACAAACGCCCATCTTATAACCCGGTGCAAATTGATATTGCTTAAAATAAACGCTGTGGTCAACTTTATCGCCAATCTCTACATTGATCTTATGATCTCCCGGAAATATGATGCAATATTCATTTAATGGAATGGAAAGCCCCTGTCCGACAAATTTAATATAGCTTTCTTTCAAGGTCCAATAGTCAAAAAAACGGACACCGGGATCATTGCTGCTGAAGATATCATCCCGCTCCTTTCTGCAGAAAAAGCTATCCGCAATTGATAACTCGATAGCTGCTATTTGTTCTATATCGATTCCTACTGCCTGGTCTGCAACAGCACAAACTACCCATTCTCCGGAATGAGATATATTGAAATGGAAATCGGGCATACCCTGAACAACAGGTTTTCCATAATCTGAGATCACAAAATGTATCCCCGCATTATCAGCTATTCCCTGTTTAATAAGCAACATACGAATCATAAGATCACCGAACAACGCCAGATGCCCATCCTGCCATCTGCGGTACGCAAGAATGCGATCGCGTTTATCTTTATCAATCATATGCAGCAATCTGTGATACACGTCAAACTCCAGCTTACGGCCGATGTTCAAAGCGAAAACTGATACAGAATCTTTTTTAAATATGCTCATCCTTATATAATATTCATAAAAACAAGTTCCGCTTTTACCAGCACCTGGCATGATGAGTTTTGTCTTGCTTACAATACAAAACCGGGATCATTCTGCATTCGTTGGCACCATGATGAGCTTCGCCCTGCTTAAAATACAAAGTCGAGATCCACAGCAGAAAACCACTCCGGAGCATGACCATTGCTGATCACATTACCTATGCGGATTTTAAGCGGAAGAAAGAATTGCGCGGGCAAACGCAACCATACCGGCATGTTATAATAGTTTATGTTGAACAATGAGCCCAGTTGTAATCCCAGTGAAGGTGTTACAATAAATCTTTTATCTCTCCCGAATTGATATCCTGCTTCTGTATAGCTATAAAGACCAAGAAAACGGGTATCAGACAACCAGAGGTCAAGGTTACTGCGGATACCTGCCCGGATTTGCGTACTGCGGGAAGAGGTGATTGTCTTATTGTCCCTATAAACACCAGAGCTCCCTGGAATGAAACTAAGCGTGTACCCATGCCAATGGTCCATAGTCCCTCTTTTACCTCCTCTGCTGTTAATATGATAACTACCGGCAATCCTGCCTGCATTAACGCGGAACTCTATCCCCTGGAAATAGTACTGGTTGAAAGCCCGCTGGTCAAGACTAATCACCAGTGAATTACCGGTACGGCTCTTGATAAAGTTACGGTAAGGCAGTAACTGGCTTGCTTTTTTCATCTCCGTTGTTGGTTCAAATGCAAAAAGCGTTTTCAGGTCCGAGTTATAAGGAATAGGAATAGATTCCAGCGCATTAAACCGTTGCATAAAGAACCTCACCTGCTCATTATGATGTGCTGGTATACGGTATAAAAAAGACTGGCGGGTTACATTTTTACCTGCCGATTCGTATTCATCATATAATTCGTCCAGTGATTGGCGCACGGCACTGATAATACGTTCAGCCTCCGGCGTAAAACGGCTGTAATTGATATCAGTAAGAACAGGCGCATTTTTCCAGGCAGTATGTGTGTTGTTAAAAAATCCGTCACCATAGGCCTTCCATACTTCCGCTTTACGATTTACAACGGTTGTTCCATACTGACAATAAAAATCATGGAGTGATTTATTATTGGTGAGAGATGCTGCAATCGTACGATTTACGACCAGATGGCCGCTGGCAAAGGCATCTTCAAGGAAGTGGTCCGCGAACCCATTAAACAACAGCGCATATTGCAACAGCTTCTTTGCCTTTTTATCATCAGACACTGATAATTTCCCCGCCTCACCTGCCAGGTCTAATGCAATTGCATGCAGGGAAACATACATGTTAATGGCATTTGTTTTATTCAGTTTATCGAAAATCCCCGTCACATTTCCCGGTATCATATATCCTTTCAGCAGTGCACTATTAAAAGCTTTCAGATGGTCTTCGAATGTTTTCCCATACAGGTAAAAATGAGAAAGGTTTAGCATGGCATCGGTAACATAATGGCTATCAACAGCAGAAAGTTTAGTGTCGGGCGCTGCTGTAAATCCAAGGGCTATATATTGTGCATTTATGGCCATCACTCTTCTTGCGATGGATGTTGGGCTCAACAATTCTTCTTCAAGCATAAGGGGATTATTCACATGATCGCCACTTAAAGCATTCAGATCTCCGTAGGTGGTAGTGAGGGTCGTATTCGACAACCATTCCATCGAAAAAATCTTATTGATAACAGCATGTTCCATGCAAAACCGGGTATAAGCTTCATCACCTATAGCCTTATGTTCTCCGTATTTATAGGCAAAACAAGGTAATCCCGTCACTAATAACAATAATAAAACAGACGCTTTCATATAATAGATCGTAATTAACAAATGGGCTACTGACATCGCGGTTTAACCGGAGATGCGATACATAGACGTGACAGAAAACGGAGCTGTTGAATTAACGTGAAACCGTAAAAATACTATCCTAAACGGACTTTCAGCCTTTCCAATATAAAATGTGAATAAATAATAACTTTTACACAAAACTATTACGGACAAAAAGGACTCGTGACAAACAGCAAACTAACAGGTAATTCGGGCTGCAATTTGGAGACTATTAAACACCTCAATTCACTGGTGTTAATAATAACAGACTCCCGCCGGAACTCCGTGCTTGCACAAACAGGGAGCTCCTAACGGAGCCTATTATCTTTGTTATAAATACGGAGCTTCTAACAGAGCCTAAATGGCCTCATCAAACCAGTGATATTAATTGCCTACAGCTTTTTGTGCATCAACAACGCCCCATCCCAACTGACCGTTTTTATTCTGGCTGTTGCTGCCGGCCCGTTGTAATCTTGCTACAATGCTATCTCTCGGATAAGAAGGATATTTGCTCCATACCAATGCAGCTATAGCGGCACAGCTTGCAGTAGCTACCGAAGATCCGCCTACAGTAGAAGGCGCATTACCTGTTGCAGCTGTAGTGAGCGGATTGATACCAGTCGTGGATTTCTCCATTACAATTGTAAAGGCCACCTCTCTGCCGGAATGACAATCTACGCAGGGTGAAGTTAAATTATCCTTTACTCCTGTTACAGCATTTACTTCCGGCATAGTAGCAGGATATACTACCCCCAGAAATCCGGCGAAAGTGGAATTAGTTGTACCGGCGGCACAAAACATCAGTTTGCCTTTATTGTATGCATATTTTATACCGTCAGTAACATGGCCGAAAGAGAAAAGAGAGCCCATACTCATGCTGATAATTTTAACACTGGCATTATCACCTCCGAGTACATACGCATCTCCGATCCCCTGTACGGATTCAGGAGAAAAGATCACCACATTTTCTGCTGCATGCACAACAATCAGGCTGCTGTTGTAAGCAATACCTGCGCTACTGCCATTCACCCCTCTTGGTGCTGCAAGTACACCTGCCATTTTTGTACCGTGACCGCACACATCAGCCGGCGTGCCTCCGGGGAAAGTAACCAGTTTTTCAATGGTCCTGCCGGAAGAAGCGCCCTGGTTAAATAAACTACCAAGATTATCCTGATAAGGGCTCACACCTGTATCAATGAGCATGATCTTTACATTACTGCCGGTAGACTGTGTCCACGCCTGCGGTATATTATGATAACTGTAATTCCATGACTGTTTTGCGCCCGGTGTAATATTGGTATAATCAACACCTGCTACCAGTGCTGTATTGGCAAGGTTGCTGTCGCATCCAAAAGTAAGTATTGACGAAGATGCCGTCACGGTGCTTTTAGCAGAAATAGCGTCCGGCGTTTGCATATAACGGCCATATCCCACCGGCTCTGCATAACGTACCAGTCCGGATGCCCTTAATGCTTTTACTGTAGAAAAATGGCTCGCTTTTATATCAAAAACAGGTAGTTTTTTAGGATAATAAGTAACGATATCCTTTTCTGTAATCGCGGGATTATTCTGCCTTTCATTTTCGAGTATGATGTTCAATACCTGTTTCCTTGCGGCTTCCCAGGTGGCATCATTGATATTGATTTTATCAATTATTTTGCCGAGGTCTGTTGTACCTGCTGGCTGATAACCTACAGAAAGAATGCTGTCGCCCTGTACCAGCGCACTCCATGTCATGCTATCACTGGCCATTTTCCAGTCGAAACGGCCTGTCTTGTTTAATTGCTCATGAACAAACGCATTAATGTCCGATTTGGAAATCACATCTTTGGGGTTTCCCTGCGGGAGTTTAACATTCAATGTACTTTCTGTTCTGTTACAGGATGCCAGGGCCAGCAGCAGCATACAGCCCATAAATAAATTAGAGATTCTCATGTGGATAATTTAGATAATGATGAAAGATAGGACCAGCAGGTGGCTGGTCCTTTTGTTTACTTGTTAAATGGGTTACTGATGATGAGGTTTTAGATCGTTAAGTTGTTCCTTCAGATACCGGGCTATTGCAAAGGCTCCTTCTTCTTTTGTCATTGAAATATGATCGCCGGGAGCCGTATATGTCTTTACATTTGTTGCAAAGGGAGTCCATCCCAATGCAGGATCATTGTCGTCCGTTACGCGGGCTGCTGATTTTATAATAGTCAACGCTGTATTAATCTTTCCTTCTACCTTGTATTCCATAAAAAGACTGTGCGCCGCCATATTAAACATCCTTAATACAAATCCCAGGTGTTCTTTTTCTTCTTTCACATGCTCTTTCACAAAAGTTATTACAAATGGTATTATTTCCCTGGGCTGTAATTTGCTTAACGCCGTTTTTAATGTGGCCATCCATCCGGGGTGAGGTTTTCCAATGATCTTATATAATTCGAATGCTTCTACCAGCGATTCAAATAATATATCATCCGCAAGAATGGTCCGCTTAGGAGCTACATGGGTATCCAATATAAAAAGGGTTTGCACCTGTTCTCCATTTCTCTCCAGTTGCAGGGTCATTTCATATCCTATCTGACCGCCCAGAGAATGACCAATGAGACGATAGGGGCCCTTTGGCTGGACCTGCTTCATCCATTTTATATTTTGCGCTGCAATGGCAGGAATGTTATCCAGTGGTGTTTCACCATCGAATATACCCATCATCTGCAATCCATACAATGCGCCCATTTCCTCTACTGCTTCTCCCAACACACTATAACCATCACAGATACCATTGCCACCCGGTATAAAGAAAACAGGTGTTTCCTGTTGTCCTTTATTCAGCAAAAGGATATGTCCGTTATCATGTTGAGAAACAGCCGCGGCCAGCGCACGTTGGTCCAGTACTACTGCCAGTGATGCGATCGTAGGGTAATCAAAGATATCGCTGATCGCAAGGTCTGCGGTCAGCCCTTTACGGATAACAGATATCAGGTGTATTGCCAGCAGGGAGTTACCACCCGATTCGAAGAAATTATCATGTATGCCAACCTTTTCCATATCCAGCAATTCCTTCCAGATGTCTGCCAGCTTTTGTTCCGTTCCTGTACGGGGTGCTACATATTCATTCACGGAAATATTGCTGCTATCAGGATCAGGCAGGGCTTTTTTATCAATCTTACCGTTGGTCGTAATAGGTAACTTTTCAAGCTCTATCAACAGGGAAGGTATCATATATTCAGGCAACCTGTTCTTCAGATAATCAAGGATACCATCCCGGTCAAATATACCGGCAGGTACTATATAACCAATCAAACGCTTATACCCGTTATCTGCTGTTTTTGCGATTACCACGGCCTGGTTTACCAGGATACTTTGCCGCAATACACTTTCTATTTCACCTGGTTCTATACGGAAACCGCGGACTTTGACCTGGTCGTCAACACGACCTAAATATTCTATGGAACCATCTGCCAGCCAACGGGCCAGATCACCTGTTTTATATATTTTTTCCCCGGCACGGAACGGATGTGGCACAAAACGTTCTTCCGTTAATTCCGGACGGTTCAGGTAACCACGCGAAACACCGGCCCCACCCACATACAGCTCTCCTACCACACCTACCGGTACCAATTGCTGTACCGCATCCAGTACATAAGCAGTACGGTTATTTAACGGCCTTCCTATAGGCGTACTCATATTCAATACTTTGCCACTGATCGGATAACTTAATGAGAAAGTGGTATTTTCCGTTGGCCCGTAAATGTTACTGATCTTTATATGCGGATAAGCATTTCTGCATCTTTCTACATGTTTCTCAGACATCTTTTCTCCACCTGTGAGAATGGCCGACAACTTCGCAAACACACTTATATCCGTATCCACCAACTGATTGAACCAACCTGTAGTGATAAACAACACCGTAATTTGTTTATCATATAGTTCCTGTTTCAGTACGTCAGTGTCCAGCAAACTGTTCTCCGGACTTAATACCAGCCGCCCACCGTTCAGCAACATGCCCCAGTATTCGAATGTGGTGGCATCAAATGAAAGCGAACCGGCAGAAAGTATGGCATCTGTATCCTTCAGTGATACATAGTTGGGATGCATAACAAGACTGGTAACATTACGGTGATTTACCATTACTCCTTTAGGCTTACCTGTAGAACCGGAGGTGTAAATAACATAGGCCAGGTTATCTGCAGTAAGATGGTTCTGAACAGGGTTTGTATGCTGTAAAGACAACACTGCTGTCATTTCATCCATGCAGATCAGTTCCATATCAGGTCTTTCCTTATGCAGCTGTTCTGCATATTCGCTGGTAGTAAGCAGCACCGGGCTGTTACTTTCGGACAACATAAACCCGATCCTTTCAGCAGGATATGCAGGGTCCAGTGGCACATAGGCCCCACCGGCCTTCAGGATGCCCAAAATGGCCGCCATCATTTCCAGAGAGCGCGGTATACAAACAGGTACCATGATCTCCTCTTTGACACCTTTGCTTTGCAAATAGTGCCCTAACCGGTTTGACCATTCATCCAGCTCTTTATACGCAAGTACTTTATCTTTGAATAGAACAGCGGTTTTATCGGGGCCGCTTTCCACCTGTTCTGTAAACAGTTCAATGATCGTTTTATTCTCCGGGTAGGCGACAGCTGTGTTGTTAAAGTCATTCAGCAGATGCCGTTCTTCGTCTGCGTTCAACATCGGTAATACGCTGATCTTTGTTGCAGGCGCTTTTACGATAGATACCAGCAGCTGTCTGAAATGCGTGATCATCCGTTCAATGGTGTCCGCATTAAACAGATCTGTGCAATATTCCACGCTGGCGGCCAGTCCTTCAGGGCTTTCCTGGAAAATAACCGTCAGGTCCAGTTTTGAGGTTGTACGGTCTGCGCCTTCTTCGGACATCTGCAGTTCCCCGAGACGGAAATCAGGTATGTCCGGCGTGTTTTGTAACACCAACGCCACCTGGAAAATCGGGTTCCGGGTAAGGTCCCTGTTCTTTACTATTACATCCACTATTTTCTCAAACGGAACTTCCTGGTGTGCATAAGCGCCTAATGTAGTTTGTTTTACCTGCTGCAATAAAGAAGTGAATGTGGGTGCATCACTCAGGTCACTTCTTAATGCCAGTGTGTTAATAAAGAAGCCTATCAGTCCTTCCAGCTCCTGCCTTGTTCTGCCAGCCATAGGACTGCCTACGCAAATATCCTCCTGGCCGCTATAACGGTATAGCAATACCTGGAATGATGCCAGCAATGTCATGAACAATGTAACACCTTCCTGCTGGGACAGTGCATATAGCTGCTCCGACAATTCACGACCCAGGTGGAACGTTGTGACAGCGCCACGTGAACTTTGTACAGCAGGACGGGGATAATCGGCCGGTAACTGTAATGCCGTTACCCCTGCCAGGTTATTTTCCCAGTAGCCCTGTTGTTCTTCCAGCACGGCCCCGGATAAGTATTCACGCTGCCAGATGGCATAATCTGCATATTGTAATTCCAGGACCGGCAATTGTGGTTCACGGCCTGTTGAATAAGCCTCATACAATGCTACAAGCTCCCGGACGATAATACCTGCGGACCATCCATCAGACGCAATATGGTGCATCGTTGCCACTGCAATATGATCTTCCTCTCCCAGCACGATCAGCTGCAGACGAAGCATATAATCGTGACTAAGATCAAATGGCGTTGCTACCAGTTCTTCCACAAAGGCATTCAATGCTGCTGTATCTGTTTTATAACGGGGATCATCAATGATCTGCATCTGCCACTGATCAGGCGCCATCACCCGTTGCCAGGACGCTGCATTGCCCTGTTCTATGACTGTCCTTAGTACTTCGTGCCGGTTGACGATCGATTGTGCCGCACGGGCCAATGCCTGCCTGTCCAGCTTTCCCTTCAGTCGTAATACAGTAGGCAGATGATAATGTACGCTGCCTTCCAGCTGGTCTATAAACCACAACCGTTCCTGGCTGAATGATAAGGGTATCTGTGCCGGCCTTTCCCTGCGGATGACTGCCGGCAATGCTGCTTCGGAATTAGTTTCCAGTTTGGCAGATAAAGCAGCGATAGTAGGATAATCAAAAATATCACCGATAGATACTTCCAGGTTGAGTTGTTTGCGGATAGCCGATATTAAACGGATAGCCAGTAATGAATGTCCTCCCAGTGCAAAGAAGTCGTCATGCAATCCTACCTGTTCTACTTCCAGTAATGAAGACCACATAGCAGCCAGTCCTTTCTGCATAGTTGTTTCAGGTACCGCATAACTGGTGGTGGTCACATTATCAGGATCGGGCAATGCTTTCTTGTCTACTTTTCCGTTTGCGAGGAAAGGGAATTGTTCCAGTTCAACCAACGCAGCCGGTACCATATATTCCGGCAATTGTTCCCTCAGATAAGACAGGATGCCTTCCCTGTCAAAAGTACCTGCCGGTATTACATACCCGATCAGGCGTTTATATCCGCTGTTATCTTCCCGCGCAATAACAAGTCCCTGGCTAACCAGTTCACATTGTTCCATCACACGACTGATTTCACCGGGTTCTACGCGATAACCACGGATCTTTACCTGGTCGTCCATACGACCCAGGAATATAATGTCCCCATCAGGCAGGTATTTAACGCGGTCGCCCGTACGATATAATTTATAAGGATCTCCTGTTGAAAAGGTATTATCAACAAATCGTCCGGCAGTCAGGGTTTCATTATGCAGATACCCTTTCGCCACACCTTCACCGCCGATGTATAATTCACCAGGTACACCTGCAGGACATAACTGCATTTCAGGGCTTAGTACATATACACTGGTATTGGAAAACGGCCGGCCTACCGGTACAACTGGTCCATAAACTGCATCCTGTTTCACTATATGCAATAACTTCCCGATAGTAGTTTCAGTAGGGCCATAATGATTTACGATCGTACATTCTGCACCCGCATTACGGATGCTGTCCACCACTGTATTCTCCAGTGCCTCGCCACCGAATATCAGCAGTTTTTCAGGCAGCAGTAATCTGCCAGGTTCTGATAATGCTTTCCAGTGTGATGGTACGATCTTGATACAGTCTATCTCATGCGTTTCAAAATAAGACAGTATCCGCTGCGCATCATTGATGGCTGCTTTGGAGAAAAGATGCAATGCTGCGCCGCTTACCAGGGCAGGGAATAAAACGGTGTTGCCAAGGTCTGTGGCTATGCTCGACAATAATCCAAAAGAGTGGCATTGGCCGATCGGTAAACGCGACCGCAATCCTGCTATATAATCTGCCAGATTATGGTGAGTGATCATCACGCCCTTAGGCATGCCGGTACTACCAGAGGTATAAATCACATAAGCAAGATCTGCAGGCGTTGGTAATACCAATGGCGCTTCTATTGAGTAGGCATTGATCCGGCCCCTTTCCTGATCCAGCAGGATAATATCCAGCAAGTCCGTAACAGGCAACACGTCTTTGCAGGTACTGCTGCTTACGATCACGGTAGCTGCTGTATCAGCAAGCATATACCTGATCCTTTCTGCCGGAAAATCCGGTTCAACAGGCACATAAGCCCCTCCTGCACGCAGAATACCCAGTACTGCCACTATCATATCCAGCGACCGTTCTATGCAAACAGGTACCAGTGTATTTGCCGTTACGCCTTTGCTGCGCAGATAATGTGCCAGCTGGGCAGACTGCTCATCCAGTTGCCTGTAAGTAAGTACCTTGCCTTCAAATACCAGTGCAGTGGCCTGGGGAGAATGTGCTACAGCTGATTCGAACCAATCTATGAATGTGTAATCCCGCGGATATGATACCGTAGCTGTAATCTGTTTTCTTTGTTCATCCGGTGTTAACATCTGCAAACGGCCTATCTGCTGCTGTGGAGATGCGACGATCGCTTTCAGTAATTGTTCAAAATGAACGAACATCCGTTGAATCGTGCTTTCACTAAACAGGTCTTTCGCATATTCAATACCTGCCAGTAAGGCGCCATTTTTATCTTCCGTAACAGAAAGGATAATATTAAATCTTGCAGTCGTATGCGTGATTTCGTCGGCAGTCATACGAACATTATCCAGGCTGAATTCTTCAGCAGCAGGGGTATTATCCATTACAAACATTACCTGGAATAATGGCCTTCTGTTCTGGTCTCTGTCTTTCACCACTGCTTCCACAATTTTTTCGAAAGGCACATCCTGATGTTCAAACGCTCCCAGGGTAGTTTGCTTCACCTGTTGTAACAGCGTGGTGAAAGAAGGATTGTTACCGAGCTCACTGCGCAGGGTAAGTGTATTGATAAAGAAACCGATCAGCCCCTCTATTTCATGTTGCTGACGACCGGCGGAGGAAGTACCTACACTGATATCATCCTGACCACTATACCGGTGCAGCAATACCTTGAATGCTGCCAGTAATGTCATATACAGCGTGGCGCCCTGTTGCCGGCTCAGTTGGTTTAATCCTGCCAGTAATGTTTTATCGATCTGATATTCCATTCTTGCCCCCCGCATACTTTGCGTAACAGGTGGCGTGTAATCTGTTGGAAGCTCTAAAGGAGTTACTCCTTCCAGTTTATTTTTCCAGTATGCCAGTTTCTGCGCTAATACTTCTCCGGACAAATAAGCCCGTTGCCAGATGGCAAAATCCGCATATTGTAATACCGTTGGCGCTAACTGCGCCTGACGGCCTGCTACATAAGCATTGTACAATTCCATTACTTCACGTGTAGCGATCCCCATAGACCATCCGTCTGCTGCAATGTGATGCATGGTCAGCACCAGCAGGTAACGGCTTTCCGGCAAGCGTATCAAATGAGCCCGTAACATATGATCTGCAGAAAGATCAAAAGGCGTGCGTATTAATGCAGTAATATAATTTTCCAGTTCGGCGGGAGACCCGTTATCTGTCACAGAAAGTGACCAGCTATCTTTATTCAGTACCTGCTGGTAAGCAACGCCTTCCTCTTCCCTGATCACCGTTCTGAGCACTTCATGACGGTTCACGATTTGCTGCAGGCTGTTCTCCAGCGCCGTAATATTCAAATCACCACTTAACCTGAGCACCAGTGGTATATGATATTGCACGCTGCCTTCCAGCTGATCGATGAACCACAACCGTTCCTGGCTGAACGATAATGGTATCCTTGCCGGCCTCGTTTGTATTTCAATGGCTGGCAGCAATGTATTTTCTCCCTGGGAAGCAGTCAGCCAGTCTGATAATTGTGCAATGCTGGCCTGCGAAAAGATCGTTCTGATGGGTACTTCTATCTGTAGCCTGCTACGCATTAATGCTACCATACGCATTACCAGCAGCGAGTTACCTCCCAGTTCAAAGAAATTATCGTGTATACCTACCTGTTCCACGCCCAACAGTTCCTGCCAGATACCGGCGATAGATGCTTCTGTTTCATTCCGGGGCGCTATATATTCATTCGTTAATAATGCACTGGCTTCCGGGTCCGGCAATGCCTTCCTGTCAATTTTCCCATTGGCGGTCAGGGGTATTTTATCCAGTTCCATCAGTAAGGAGGGTACCATATAATCCGGCAGCCTGCTTTTCAGATAAGAGAGGATGGCTGTTTTATCATATATCCCATCGGGCACCACATAGCCTACCAGGCGTTTGTTGCCCTTTGCATCTGTTTTAACTGACACCACTGCCTGCCGTACATACGTACAGGTCGACAACACACTTTCTATTTCGCCCGGCTCAATCCTGTAACCCCTTATCTTCACCTGTTCATCTATTCTTCCGGCATACTCTATAGTACCATCCTGCAGCCAGCGCCCAAGGTCGCCCGTCCTATACATTGTTCCACCCCCAAACGGATCGCTTACAAATTTCTCTGTTGTGAGAGCTGTAAGATTGAGATACCCGCGTGACAGTCCGGAACCGGCTATACATATCTCTCCAGCTACTCCCACCGGACATAACTGTCCCTTACTGTTGAGAATGTATACCCGTGTATTGCTGACCGGGCGGCCTATAACAGGCGCATGATCTCTATCGGCAGGTAATAACTCATAACTGGTAGTAACCACACTGTTCTCCGTAGGACCATAATTATTGACCACTTTGTATGTTAATCCGCTGATATCAGTTGCTGACAATTGATCTCCTCCTGTTAAGAGGTATTGTAAAGAAGTAATTTTAACAGAAGATGCCTGGATAAATTCCTGTACCAGTGCCGTTGGAATAAAGGCATGCGTAATACCCTGCTGCAAATGCAGCATTACCAATGATGACATCTGCAACCTGGTTTCATCATCCAGCAGATGCACCGCTGCCCCTGTTGCCAGATAAGGCCATACCTCCCATCCGAAAGCATCAAAGCCCACTCCGGAAACAGCTGTAGCTTTACTGCGGAATGTTACCTGGTATGCACGGACATGCCAGTGCACCAGGTTTGCCAGGCCATGATGTTCAATCATTACGCCTTTAGGCTGTCCTGTAGAACCAGAAGTATAGATCACATAGGCAAGGCTATCCGCTGTTACTGCAACACCGGGAGCTATAGCAGGATATTTCCTGATCTCGTCCAGGTCTTCATCCAGCTTTATCAATACTACATCTGCTATTGCAGTCAATATATTACCGCTTGTAATAACAACGGTCGCTCCTGTATCTTCCAGCATGTAACGTATACGGTCTGCAGGATAAGCCGGATCGACCGGTACATAAGCTGCTCCTGCCTTTAATACGGCCAGTATAGCCAGTACCATATCTGCAGAACGTTCGAGGCATACAGGTACGATACTTTCTGCCTTCACCCCTTTACTGCTTAGGAAATGTGCCAGCTGATTGGCCCGTTCATTTAATACTTTATAGGTAACAGATATCTTACCGGCAACCAACGCCACAGCATTGGGGCGCATTGCTACCTGTATATCAAACAGGTCCAGTATTGTTTCATCAAGGGGGTCTGCTGTTGCAGTATTGTTAAATGTTTGCAGCAGTTGTTCCTGTTCTGCTGCACTTAATATAGGTAACATACCGATTGTACGGGAAGGTTGATCTGCTATGGATTTCAACAGCTGCTCAAAATGTTCCAGCATCCTGTGTATCGTTTCTTCACGGAACAGATCCAGGCAATATTCCACACTTCCCATTATGCCATCTGCACTTTCAATCAGAGAACAACTAAGATCGAACCTGGCAGTAGTATGTTTCATTACTTCCTCTGAGAGTTTTACATCACCCAGTTTCAATGCTTCTCCTTCCGGCGCATTCTGTAATACGAACATCACCTGGAATAATGGCGTCCGGCTAACATCCCTCTCTTTCACTACTGCATCCACTATCTTTTCAAAAGGTATTTCCTGGTGCTCATAAGCGCCCAGCGTAGTTTGTTTTACCTGTTGCAGTAAGGTGATAAATGAAGGATCATTACTCAGATCGCTGCGCAATGCCAGTGTATTAATAAAGAACCCGATCAGTCCTTCCGTTTCCTGTTGTGTTCTGCCTGCAACAGGAATACCTACACAAATGTCCTCCTGACCGCTATACCTGTATAGTAATACTTTGAAGGCCGCCAGCAATGTCATGAACAAAGTTGTTCCCTGTTGCTGCGACAACGCCTGTAACTGTACAGATAATTGTTTGTCGAACCGGAATGAATACATACCACCACGGGTAGGCTGTACGGCTGGTCTTGGATAATCTGTCGGTAACTCTAACGCGGTTACATCAGATAATTTATCCTTCCAGTAGCCCAGTTCCTTTTCCAGTTTTGCACCAGATAGATATTCACGTTGCCAGATCGCATAATCTGCATATTGTATCTCTGGTACAGGTAACTGAGGAGCCCTGTTCTCTGTATAAGCAGCGTATAACTCTACCAGCTCTTTTACAATAATACCGGTAGACCATGCATCAGAAGCAATGTGATGTAATATTACTACGAGTATATGTTCTTCTTCTCCCAGCGCTATCAAATGTACCCGCAGCATATAATCCTGTTCCAGATCAAACGGAGTATTGATCAGTTGCGCTATGCTTTCCTGCAGGGCTGTTTCATTTTTCCTGTATAGTGCTTTATCAATAATATCCAGTTCCCACTTCCCTGCTGCATTTACACGTTGATAAGCCTGCCCGTCTTCCTGTTCTATCACCGTACGCAGTACCTCATGACGGTCTACTATTGTTTGCATCGCATATGACAATGCATCTTTATCAAGCACACCCTTCAGTCTTAATACTG
>Ga0209258_100288_pt1 | contig 82681 bp, 66 predicted proteins | sample Araplaol_mTSA_r2_FD_184281 | JGI IMG/M metagenome (GOLD analysis project Ga0209258, IMG submission 184281) | Arabidopsis root microbial communities from North Carolina, USA - plate scrape CL_Col_mTSA_r2 (SPAdes) (version 2) | ecosystem: Host-associated > Plants > Roots > Endosphere | place: USA...
TTACTGCATTATATCCGGCGTAGCCTTTTTTTGCACCAGAATAAGCAAAGCCAACCTCCACATACGGGATAAATCCACTTATAAATTTACTTACTACTGCCAGTCTTTTCCGGCATGCCAACTGCTTTTCTGAGGGCGGCTTTATGCTCTTACGGCGACGGCTACGGACAATATATTTGCCATTGAGCATGTACCCTTCAATATCTCCTATTGCGCCTGTGATGCCACCCAATAGGCCATTCTTTAAACGTGCCATTATAATCTATTTTAAAATCTGATTTGAAAATGAATGCCCGCTATATAGTTAACCCTGTTTAACATAGCGGGCATTAAAGGTTTATATTATGCTAACAACTCCGGCATAAATACTATCGCTCACTTTTCCCTCTATACCTGCAAAAGCCAGATACGTATGCACTTTATCCCCGGTAAAATCTACCGGTAGCTGAATCGTATAGGTTAATGCAGACCGGGATGCTGCGTTAGTACTTGTTATAAATTCAGTTTTTTCTGAATTATACACCATGATCATCAGCGAATCTGCGGGATTAGTTAACTTCCGGACATCTTCACTTGCTGTCCATGAAAATTTAACTTTAGCGCCCGCTAACGCTTCGGCAGTAACGCTTTTAGGGCCAATTAACTTACCCCGGCTAAACGATAACTGAGGCAAATTGATACTAAAATCAGGTGATACACCTGTCACTGCGTATTTGAGATTATAAGCCACCTCTGCATTCATTGCAGATCCGGATACTTTATGCTCACCGAAGCCTATGTCTATCAGGCCACTGAGGTATGCTAACAGACTGGTAACCAAACCAAACTTAAAGCGTTGGTCTGTTTGCTTTTTTGTAGGTGCTTTGCTTGAAGGGGTATGCACACTGGTAATGATATTCCTACCTTTTTTCATAGTCCCTACCAGGCCACCTGTTTTGCCGGAAAAGCCACCGAACGGTCCTTTTAATTGAATTCCCATAAAATTTTAATTTTTGATGTCGTTAGAGATAATGCTACATTGGTTAAATCAGGGTTAACTGTAGCTGATTACGACAAATTGGATGTGTTTTTCAACAAGTGGTAAGCGTCCTTTCCTTCCTTCAATTCGTATTGCGAAATTAAAACCAATACTTGAAATTTATCTGCACAGATCCGGAATTTAACAGAATTTTTAGTTTGATTAGTGTGTGTTCGGCGTAAGTTGTATAAGTCTCTATAGGTAGATCGTTTATTGATCGGTGGTTGACAGTGGCTTTATCGGCGTGAGCCGACCAGCCCCCGAACAACCAACGATCAAAGGGCGACCTACCCCCGGTCAATTCTACAACTCTTCCCGAACGCATCCCGAACGCTCCCCGAACATTCTCTACAGAAATTGAATCAGAGAAAGTATTATACGATTTTTTGTTTACCAGATCTTTATCAAAACAAAAGTGGGAACAATACGTTTGAATGTACTGTTCCCACTTTAATAATCCTATATCGTAAAATCAATAACCGGGGTTCTGTAAGAACTCGTTACTTGTTCTGTCGATCTGGTCCTGAGGAATAGGACGTAATACGTGTTTATCCTCGATATTAGGTCCTCCCTGCGGGTTATGTAACCGTACACGTTCAAGGAGCTTATGGGTGCGTACCAGGTCGAACCATTGCTGTTGTTCCCCCACCAGTTCACGTCCACGTTCATCGAGGATAAAGTCGATGTTGAGCTGGTCTTCGGTAATCTTCATCGCATTACGGTAAGAAGTCGTTTCTTCAGCAGTAGCACCAGTTCTTGCAGCACGCATACGCAGGGTATTCATGTAGCCGATGGCAGTCGTTTTGTTGTTGGTCATCAGGTAAGCCTCTGCCGCTATCAGATAGTCTTCGGCAAGACGGTAAGCAATAAAGGGACGTACACCCGAAGCCTGGTTATCCGGACGCAACGCATCTGCAAACTTGTTCAAAGAAGGAAAGAGTTTCTCTGTGTAATTACCCGGAGGTACCAACAGGTACTTCTTACTGGCTATAAGGGTATCAGATACTTTATAACCAGGCATATATACAGCAGTATCCCCTGTTTTCAGCGTAGCAGTCGGATTGTTCACATACCATACCGATGTGAAGAACTTCTCATAACGCACATCATTCACCCTGTCTTTATACAGCGTATCCAGCAAAAACCTGGTAGGACGAAAACGCTTCCAGGGCGTACCATTTGCCAGGTCCCGCTTCATACCCGGCAGCACATCATACTGCATCAGGAAAAACCGGCAGGCATTATTATCAGAGGAGTTGTACAAGGCATCAGTAGTATATTGTACCGCCCATACCGTTTCAAAATTATTCTCTTTCCCCTGTGCCCATACCTGCCCAACATCAGGTAACAGCTGAAATCCATACTGAGAAATAACACGGGTAGAATAAACAGCCGCACTATCATAATCGCCGGCAACCGCTACGTCAGAAGAAGCCCTGGTAAGGAATACGCGAGCCAGCAAATGTTCCGCTGCAGGCTTAGTAGCACGTCCCCAGTCGGACTGTGTAACCGGTAAGTTCTGCGCGGCATAACGCAGGTCTGCAATCACCGCATTATAAATAGCATCCACCGGATCGCGGTACGCCTCTGTAACAATCTCTTTGTTTTCCTTTAGTCGCAAAGGTACTTTACCAAACATCTGCACTAACAGGAAGTAATAATTCGCACGGCAGAAACGGGCCTGTGCAATACCGAGATGTTTGACGGTACTATCTAAACCGGGAACAAGATCAGCCCTGTCACACACGGCATTGCAGGTATTAATCGACTGATAAAAACTATTCCAGATATCCCTGATATGTATATAACGCGCATCTAACTGTGACGTATATTGATTTACAAATTTGAAATCACCATCGGAACCATTCGTATAAATATCTGTACCAAATACCGATACCGTCATACCACGTTCTGTACTGTAAAAACTACGCAGGCCGCCATAACCACCAGTCACTGCACTCTGAAAACCGGCAGGCGTATTATAGAAATCATCTGTTACAGAAGATACCACCTTTTCGTCCAGCATTTTATTACACCCACTACCTGCACATAAGCAAAACAGCAGGCTCCAAAATATATTTTTCATCGTCTCTTTTTTTAATGGTTAAAAAGTAGCATTGATACCAAACTGCAGCATCCATGTAGCAGGAGCATCTACTGCTATCGTATTCACATCTTCCGGATCGATACCTTTGTATTTCTGACGGTAAGGCGCCAGTATCAGCGGTTGCTTTACATCTACAGAAAAACGCAGGGCCTCCATCTTCCAGCGTTCCATGATACGCTTAGGTATTGAATATCCTACAGTAATATTGCGGATCTTGAAATAAGAACCGTCAAAATAACTCAACGTATTATAGTTGTTAGGACGTTCCTGGTTAGAGTTAGGACGAGGGAAATCATTGGTTGGATTGGAAGGCGTAAAGTAATGTATATCCAGGTTATTATAACGGCCCTGCAGTGTATTAAAAGTAGAATAGAAATCACTCTTGATCATACCACCGAAACGGGCAAACGCTACTACAGACATATCGATGTTTCTATATTTAAAACGTTGCGTAGTACCACCGGACCATGTTGGCTGGGGAGTGCCCAGGATAGACCTGTCTTTATCATCAATCTTCTTATCATTGTTTAAATCTGCCAGCCTGATCTCTCCCATATGTTGTTTATATACCTGCGCTTCATCTTCTGTTTGCCAGATACCTATCTTTTTGTAATCATAGTATACATAGGTAGGCGACCCAACAAACCAGCCATTACCCACATCCTGTGTTTTGCCCTGCCCCAGGGCCAGGATCTTTTCACTGTTCTTAAAAGCATTCACGTCCATCGTCCAGCTAAAGTTTTTCGTTTCAACGATCACTGCGGAGAGGCCCAGCTCAATACCTTTGTTCTGTGTAACACCGGTGTTTTCCAATACATAGTCGAACCCGTTGCTGTAAGGCAGGAAATGCTGCAACAACAGATCTGTTGTCTTTTGTTTATAGACATCCACTGTACCTGAAATCCTTCCCTTCAGCACACTGAAATCCAGGCCAATGTTGGTAGAGGCCGTTGTTTCCCAGGTGAGGTTCGGATTGCGTAACAAGATAGGACTGAATCCCATAGATCCTTTATTGCCAAAGGAATAAGGCACACGGCCCAGTAATCCCTGTGTTGCATATGGAGGAATACCAGTGTTACCGATTTTACCATAGCTGGCACGCAGTTTCAGGTTATCAACAAATTTTACGTTCTGCATAAACTGTTCATTGGTGATGTTCCAACCCAACGCTACAGAAGGGAAATATCCCCATTTATGCCCCGGTGCAAAACGGGAAGAACCATCGGACCTCAATGTTAAAGTGATGAGATAACGGTCATCGTATCCATAATTCACACGGCCCATAAAAGAGAGGATGGTCCAGGTACCTAACTGGCTGCCAATGGCAGTTACACTCGCCGCCTGGCCCAGGTTATAATACTGCTGCCACTCTACAGGAATACCTCTTACAGAAGCGCTGGAAGTATCTTCACGCTGGCGTTGCACGCTGTACAACCCGGTTACATTTAGCGAATGTTTTCTATTGAAAACTTTGCTGTAAGTAGCAACGTTCTCTACCGTATAAGCCCATATAAACTGGCTGGATTTCTGCGCAGTAGCATCTCCCCCGCCTATCAGTAAGTTCGTATTATTCTTACCCTGGAAAAGCCCGTTGTTATTAGTCATAACGTCTCCGCCGAGGTTTAAACGGTATTTCAGTCCATCAGCGATGGTCACTTCTCCGTACACACTATTAAACAATCTGAGGTGACTCAGATTTTCTATACGGTTACCGGGAACATAATCCAGCAATGGGTTCGGTTGCTGGTTGTCTCCCGTAGGGTAGGTAATCAGTTTACCGGTGGAATCGTAAGGGGAGCCGATAGGCAACATCTTCAGACCGGCATCCATCCCGTTATAGGTAGCGCCTTTCCGCATGCTGTAAGTAGCAAGTGAGGAAGCACCTACATGAATGCGGCTGCCTATCAGCTGATCTACCGCTACATGCAGGTTATATCTTTCATAGCTCTGTAATTTTAAAACACCCTGGTCTTTAAAATACCCCCCACTGATCGCGTACTTCGTTTTTTCATTACCACCGCTTACGCCCAGCGAATGACGGGTTTGCCAGCCCGGACTAACCAATAAACTCTGCCAGTCGGTATTTACTCCTTTTTTGATATTCGCCTGTTCAGTAGGAAGGAATATTTTGGTATCGGAAAGAGCAGGGTTGCTGTCGTCATATAGTTTGGAGGTGCGATAAGCCTCGCGTTTCATTTCTATATACTGCTGACTGTTCATCATATCGGTACGGCCCAGGTTATGAACAGAACCATACACGCCGCTGTAGGTGACTACAGGCTTGCCGTTTTTACCCTTGTTGGTAGAAACCAGCACTACCCCGTTGGCGCCACGGGAACCATAGATAGCAGTAGCCGACGCATCCTTGAGGATGTCCATGGAACCAATATCCTGGGGATTAATATCATTGAGGTTGCCGGCAAAAGGTATCCCATCTACCACGTACAACGGATCATTACCTGCCGATAAGGAGCGCGTACCCCTTACTCTCACCCGGGGTTCATCACCGGGTTTATTACTGTTGTTGATCACCTCTATACCGGGAGTTCTTCCCTGCAGGGCCTGCTGCGCATTGGTAACAGGCACTTCCATAATGGATTTGCTGCTGATAGAGGAAATGGCGCCGGTCACATCTTTTTTCTTCTGTTGTCCATATCCGACTACCACTACTTCATCCAGTTTTTTCTGGTCTGTGGATAGCTGGATGTTTACCACAGTACGGCCATTGACCGGCACTTCCTGTGATAAAAAACCGATAAAAGAAATGATCAGCACACTGTTGCCCGGCGCATCCAGTTTGTAATTGCCCGAAAGGTCCGTGGCCGTCCCTGTTTTTTGTCCTTTTACTGCAACGGTAGCCCCAATTACCGGCGAACCGTCACCCGCAGTAATTTTCCCCTTAATTGAAATGGATTGCGCCCGGATGAAGGTACCGGACACAAGCAGGCATAGAAGCATGGCACCCGCTTTTAATAACGTGTTTTTCATTCGTGAATTTTTTTTTCGTAACGGAAATATTCCTGTCCCTTTGGTTTAACAGCTACTTCCCAAGGTTTTATCACAATATTCAGGGCAGGAAACGATACAAGTTAAGTAGATTCGTCATAAATTGCAAACGATTGCATAAATTAGAAAAAAGAAACGATACCGTTCATCACATATAAATGCAATCGTTTGAATAAATTGTTACCATTTTTTATTTTTAGAAAGTAACTTAGTTCTATTGTTATGAAAAACATGTTATTAGCATGCGGTACCCTATTCATTTGCAGCCTTACCATGGCTCAGAAATGGCAACCGCTTTTTAATGGGAAAAACTTAGACGGCTGGAAGGAAGTAAACGGGAAAGCCCTCTATGAAGCGAAGAACAATGAAATAGTAGGGACCTCCGTACCTGAAAGTCCTAACTCTTTCCTCGCTACAACAAAGGATTATGGGGATTTTATCCTGGAACTGGAGCTGAAACTGGATGCTGAAATGAACTATGGCATACAGTTCCGCAGTGAAAGTACACCAGACTATAATAACGGCCGTGTACACGGGTACCAGATGGAAGTAGATCCCAGCGACCGTGCCTGGAGCGGGGGTATATATGACGAGGCCCGCCGTGGCTGGTTGTATCCGCTGGAACTGAACCCGGCAGCCAAGACCGCTTTCAAAAAAGCAGACTGGAACAAGTACCGGATCGAATGCAGGGGCTCTGAAATCCGTACCTGGATAAACGGGGTAGCCTGTGCTCACCTGATAGACGATATGACCCCCAAAGGCTTTATCGCCCTGCAGGTACATCAGATCTACAAACCGGAAGATAAAGGCAAATCTATTCACTGGCGTAATATCAGGATCATAGAAAATCCATCTGCCAGTCAATATTCCCCTTATGATAAGATCTATGTGGTGAACAATATTCCGAATAACGTATCTCCACAGGAAAATAAGAACGGCTTCCAGCTGTTATGGGACGGTAAAACGGGCGCAGGATGGAGAGGCGTAAACGCAAATAAGTTCCCGGACAAAGGCTGGGCTATCGAAAACGGGGAACTGACCATCCACCAGTCTGATGGTAACGAGGAAGGTTCAGGCGGCGATATCGTTACTGACAAACAGTATGGCGCTTTTGAACTGGAATTCGACTTTAAACTCACAGAAGGCGCTAACAGCGGGGTAAAGTATTTCGTGAAAGAGGATTATGATACGAAAGGGAAGTCTGCAATAGGACTCGAATACCAGGTATTGGACGATGAACGTCATCCGGATGCCAAACTGGGAAAAGACGGGGACAGGACCCTCTCATCTTTGTACGACATGATAGCCAGAAAAGATAACAAGATGGCTATCAAGAAGATAGGAGAATGGAACAAAGGCCGGATTGTTGTATATCCCAATAATCATGTGGAACATTGGCTCAATGGATTCAAAATGGTAGCATACGAAAGAGGCTCCAAAGAGTTTAAAGACCTGGTTGCGATCAGTAAATACAAAAATTGGAATAACTTCGGGCTTTGGCCGGAAGGGCACATTTTACTGCAGGACCATGGAAATACTGTATCATTCCGTAGCATTAAGATCAAAAATTTAAAATAGGTTAACAATTTAACTTTATATAATAAATTAACTTAGTGCCCGTAAAGGGAGTACTCCTAATTAAACGGGGTGAGTGTCAACGCTTATGTGAGAACCGGTCCTTTTACAGCATTAACGGGCAATTGCCCCCCTAAAGAGTTTTCATTGTTCACTGTTCTATATAAAACATTCCGATTCTTCGGAGTGTTTTTTTATTTTTAGCAAGTTGTAGTTTTTGTTAATACGATCTTAATTTATCAATCCACAATCATGAGTTCAACTAAAAATCGCCTTCTCTTACTGGCAATTACCCTTTCGTTTGCCGCCTGCACCCATATGGCCAAACAAAAGGGGAATAGCACAGATTCACTGCATCACATTGTTCAGCATTATTATGATGAAAAGATGCTCCTGTTTCCGCTGGATGCCACTATGAATGGCGAACATCAATATGATGGCCTTTTGCAGATCGACATCAGTGAACATTTCCGGCAGCGGCTGGATAGTTTTTATACCCGCTACCAGCAATCTTTACAGGGGATGGACACCGCATCTTTAGCGCCGAACGACCTTATCAGCTACCTGATGCTGTTGCGGGAAGTATCTATTGGTAAAGAAGGTCTGCGTTTTCCCGATCACCTGATGCCCTTTCAGCAGTTCTGGGGTATGACCCTTACATTACCTCAGCTGGGGTCTGGTACAGGAGCGCAGCCGTTTAAGAACAAAGAAGATTATGAAAAGTTCATACATCGTATGAAAAGCTTTGCGGAATGGACGGACACTGCCATTGTAAATATGCGCAAAGGCATGGCTACTGGATATGTGCTGCCCAAAGCCCTGGTGGTGAAGATGATCCCCCAAATGGCCGACCTGTCTAAAAAAGATACAGGCAATGTATTTTATGCACCGCTGAAGACATTACCGGCCACGCTCGACAGCAGCGCCCGTTTACAGCTGCAGAATGAATACACAGCCACCATAGAACAATACGTATTGCCCTCCTATGCAAAACTGAAACAGTTCCTGCAATCTGAATACCTGGCCAAGGCCCGCACCAGCAGTGGACTGGATAGCCTTCCCAACGGCAAGGAATGGTATGCTTACCTGATTAAATCCTGGACAACCACTTCTCTGACTCCGGATGAAATCTTTGCTACCGGTGAAAAGGAAGTAGCCCGCATCCGGGGAGAAATGGAAGCCGTTAAAACGAGTACCGGTTTTAAGGGCGATCTGCCTGCTTTCTTTCACTTCCTGCGTACGGACAAACAGTTTAAGATCTTCAGCACACCAGGCCAGGTACTGGACTCTTTCAGGGCTATAAAGGATAAGATAATGCCCAGGGTAAAGCAGCTATACGGTCACCTGCCCAAAACAGGTTTTGAGGTAAGACAAACGGAAGCTTTCCGTGCCGCCTCTGCCAGCGCTGAATATATGCAGGGTAGTGCAGATGGTACCCGTCCGGGTGTTTTCTATGTACCCATCCTCAACCCAAAAGAGTTTGGCTATACCGGTATGGAGTGTTTATTCTTGCATGAGGCTATTCCCGGCCATCACTTCCAGATCTCTATCCAGCAGGAAAACGATTCCCTGCCTAAATTCCGCCGCTTTAACTGGATAGGCGCTTACGGAGAAGGGTACGCCCTGTACTGTGAGAGCCTCGGTAAGGAACTGGGCTTATACACCAACCCTTACATGTATTTTGGCCGCCTGGGCGATGAGATTCACAGGGCTATCCGCCTGGTAGTGGATGTTGGTTTGCATAGCAAAGGCTGGACCCGTGAACAGGCTATTAAATACATGCTGGATAACGAGCCGTTAAGCGAGCAGGAAGCTACTGCCGAGATAGAGCGTTATATGGCCATACCTGCCCAGGCGCTTTCCTATAAAATAGGGGAAATGAAAATCCGCGAATTGCGGAATAAGTATGCGCAACAACTGGGGAATAAATTCAACATCAAAGATTTTCATGACGAGTTGTTACTGGACGGATGTGTACCGTTAAGTGTACTCGAAGAAAAAATGGCAAGACGATTTAAGTGATAAACCGATTTAGAAGGCCAGTGGAAAAGTGACTTTTGTCAGCTCTTCCACTGGCCTCTGCTATTAATGGTATTTAACAATTAAATGCGCATACTTTTTGATAAAAGATACTTAAATTTATAGTGGAAATAAATATTTCAGAAAGCTCTAGACCAAAGCCACCCATATCAAAAATATTAACCATATTTCCAGGCTTTTATACTTTTCCACGACGCAAGTAATTTTTTAACATTAAAAAGCTGCCAGTATTATGTTTGACATGACCCTTAATTACTGCCTTGCATTTCCTGCTGTTTCCATGGAGGAAAAGTGGGATGATGATCTTCGGTTCTTCGTAGGAGAAAAACTATTCTGTATGGTGTCTAAAACACCTCCGCATCAGGTGTCCATTAAATGCCGTCTGGAAGACTTCCATCGTCTAATTTCACGTCCGGGGATCGTTCCTGCACCTTATCTTGCACGTTACCACTGGATTCAGATCAAACAACTGGACACATTACCGGTGATCGAACTGCAATCATTATTGCAAAATGCCTATGACCTGGTAGTAAGTTCCCTGCCTCCGGAAGAACAGGCACAGATCTTAAAAGAGCGGGTGTGAACGCACATCTCATGTTAATTGTAAAACTGTAACTCACAACGCACGGCAGCGTCAGGCATCCTGTTGATTACCCCCAGATAGTGTAGATAATATCATAGATCCCAAACACTACCAACGTACAGGCAAAAATCTTCTCCAATAAAGGTGATTTCATTTTGATGGCAGTCTTAGCTCCTAAGTAAGAAGACGGGATCGCTGTAAGAGATAGCAGTAATGCTATGCTCCAGTCTATATGGCCCAGATACCAGTGTGTCAGTGCACCTGGTACCGATAATAAGGCAGATAATACGATAGAACAGGCCAGCGCCTGTTTGATAGGCATCCTGAGCTTTTTAATGAAGAAAGAGCTGAATAACACTCCTCCTGCGTTTGCCAGCAATCCTGATAACAGACCGATACCTAATGCGGCGCTTATCAGTAACCCGTTGTTAATTGCTGTTTTACAAACTACTTCATTTTCCTCCCGGTTTTTTTTCAGGAAAGATAGCAACAGGGTCCCTCCAATAGAAACGATGAACACTGCAGTAAGGATCATTAACGTTTTCCCCGGCAGGTATTTACTGAAGTAAGCTCCTGCCACGGTGGCCGGTATACCGAACAATGCACTCATCGTAATAACCCGCTTGTTGAATAACTTCTCTTTGCTGTATACGGTTGTTGCGGAAATAGTACTGGTGATGGCAGCGGGCAGTGGAGATGCCAGCGCAAAGAATGGGTTTACTCCGGCAAAGATCTGTAAAGCGGGTGTACTTACAGCACTTCCTCCTTTTCCCAGGAGCCCCGACAAATATCCTACTATCAGGCCGATAAATAGAATGGCAAGGTAATTCGTATTTTCTAGTAATGCGATCATAATACTCTAAGCAGGCCCGATGGTAAATAGCGATGCTTATGTGGTTGGTTTTGTTCCAGGTGTTGAAATTACAGGTATCCTTCTCTGCGGACAGTTCAAAAGTACTGTGTTAACAGAGGGTAGACAAAATTGAGGAGATCACTTAAAGTTATGGAAGATAACCTGTGGTTATAGATTGTACAGGCGGGCGTAAGAGGCCCCTATAGCCTACTAAGCCTAGTAAATCTATGTTTTGAATGTTCCGGGACCAGCTGATATACTATAGATAATCATTATGGGTGTTGTGTAAACGTTTGCAGGAAGATTCACAATTGATACACCATAGATACGCCTCCCGGAGCTACTGATAATTGCAGTTCATTAAACCTGGTAAAGAGTTGTTTTCCATGCTGATGATGAATTGTAAAGTTGATACCATCATACAACAACAGAAACGCCCCCTGAGCCACAAAAGAGATCCCATATCCCTTCCACCTGTCCTGCCCGGTTCCGGACAGCTTGTTTTTTCCATGCTCACGCATAAGCAGGCCTCCGGCAATATAGGCAATGTCCAAAGCTCCATTGATAAGGTAAATCTTCTCTATTTTATGCTGCTCTTTTATGCTCCCCTGCCAGTCCTCATTTAAGCGGCGTTTCCCGAAATAACCGGCAGTGGCAATGCCAAGGTTAACAGCACCCCAGATAGCATTCATCTGATGGAAATATTTAGTCTGCCCGGTTGTCCGGCTATTGCCGATAAGTCCCACAGCCAGGTTAGCCGCTCCCCAGCCTCCCAGAACAAGCATCGCTGTTTTGGTGCTGCGGATACGTTCAGTATTATAACTGCGCAGGAAAGAAGTATCCTGCGCAAAAGAAGTAATGGCTACCAGGAGAATAACAGGTAATAAGATGAATCTTCTCATGTTATCTATTTTGTGAGGGTATCCCATATCACATGATATACATCCGTTGCCAGTATCTGTGAAGCCGCTTGTGGCTTATTTGTAATTATCAACGGCTGATAAGCAGCGTTCTCTTCCAGACGTCCGTGAGAGCCTTTAATAAGCGTAGCGTCCAGCGGAATAACATTCATCAGGTAACGGAAGCCCAGCTTTTTCTTTAACAGTTTAAACCCTGCTTTCATTTTGATCAACGGATCTGCCGGGTCCATGAACATCTCAACAGGGTCATAACCAGGTTTACGGTGGATCTCTACAAGACGGGCAAAGTCAGGCGCTTTGGCATCATCCATCCAGTAGTAATAAGTGAACCAGCTACCAGCATCTGCCACAAGAATTAATTCCCCACTACGGGAATGGTGCATATTATGATTACGCTTGCCTTCACGATCTAATACCAGTTGTACTCCTGGCGTATTTTCCACTATGGTGCGTACCTTTTTATAGCTTGCCGGGTCATTTACATATACATGCGCGATCTGATGGTCCGCTACTGCAAATGCCTTCGAAGCACCAGGATCAAGAATTTCCAGGCCCCTCTCCTCACGCACGGCAATCAATCCCTGCTCACGGAAAATACGGTTTAAGTGAACAGGGCGGTTCACATTAGTAATGCCATATTCGGACAGTAAAATCACTTCACATCCTTTCTTCTCGTAGAACGTTACCAGTTGTTTACACACACCATCAATCTCATTCAATTCTTTACTGATCCTGGTAAGGTCCTGTCCGAATTTTTGTAAACAATAATCCAGATGAGGAAGATATATCAACGTTAAAGTAGGGTCATACAAATCGTCGGTAAGCATAGACGCATCTGCAATCCACTGTGTAGAACGGATACTGGCGCCCGGCCCCCAGAACTGGAATAACGGGAACGTACCCAGTTCTTTCTGCAGGTGGTCCCGTAAAGAAGCAGGGTGTGAATAGCAGTCGGGCATTTTACGCCCATCTGATAAATATTGTGGACGTGGTGTTACAGAGAAGTCTGCAGAGGAATACATATTGTACCACCAGAACATTTTAGCACAGGTAAAAGAGGGATCCAATTTGCGTGCCTTATCCCATATTTTAGTACTTTCCACCAGTTTATCTGACTGCTTCCAGAACTTTATTTCACAATCGATACGGTCGTACCAGCCATTGCCTACGATACCATGTTCTGCAGGCCATTGACCGGTGATGTAAGTACTTTGTACAGCGGTGGTGACGGCAGGGACCATTGGGTTAACAGTAGTAACATGATTCCGCTTAATATATTGCTGTAAAAAAGGGGTATGCATTCCTATGAGGGAGGAAGAAAGTCCTACCACATCAATGACAACTGTTTTTTTCATGTTATGATACTCTTAGAAAACTGTGATCAAAGCTATAATTACCTCTTTAAAATTCCAACTGTTGTAATACCCATTCCATCTCACGGGAAACTGACTGGTCCATCGGTAATTTAAGATCAGCGGGTAATACGTCCCAGGTGTATGTTTCGATTTCGAGGTGCGGAGTAAAGGGTTGTTTTACCTGCAACTGCAGTACTTCTCTGATGTCTGTCTGGGTAGAAGACAAGAGACCGTATTGGTCGATAAATACCGGAACATGAAAATGGGAACGCCATTCTTTGACAGCAGTATTATCTGCGTCCGAAATTGCCTGTGGCAGATCAGGGTAATGCAGATAACCGGTAGCTGTACGTGCAATTACCTGGTGTAAATAAGTGGGTTCATTAAATGTACGGAAGGCGCTGATAACAGCGTTCCTTTCTATGCCGGCTTCCGGCAGTATGGCTTTAAGCGCAGCACTGATCTGCAGCTTACCGATACGGAGACCATACTGGCACATGGTTTCCAGCACTGCTGCCGGGGATTCATATACTAATGCGAAATGACAAACATCGTAACACAGCTGAACATGCGCTTTTACTTTTTCAGCGGCTTCATCTTCTGTAAAGCCGAATTTATCTACCAGCACAGGAATAGCAGCAGGTAGTAAATAGTCGAAGAACCAGCGGACGTATTCTGCTGTATTCTCCAGCATGCCATCTGGTTCGGGTTCTACATCCAGGTGCATGAAAGGCCCGCCACTACGGTGAATACCTACCAGTTGCTGTACTATCTGCAACATATTCAGCGTAGCATTTTCCATGATGGCATCACGTTCTGTTTCACAGCGCACATGCCATAACTTATAGGAAAGCGGAGAAGTAGAGATACCGCCTTCCACACCATCAGGCAGCAAAGCCGCGAGGATACGGAACAGGCGCATAGTATATGCCACTCTTTCAGGAGTGGTCCAGTCGGGAGTATGTACCTGGTCTTTTACGACCGTATGATGAAAACCTCCGTAAGGAAATCCGTTCATGGTGAACACGTAGCAATCCTGTTCTTTCAGCCATGCTTTAAAGGCATTCAACGCAGGTTCTTTATCTAGTTCAAGGCTGGCGGTATTAGACAGGCGTAGTCCTATCCCAAAAGGTTTTTCGGGTGATATACGGGCTTTTATAGCAGGAATATGCTGTTGCAGCTGTTCAAAATGTGCTGCCCAGTTTTCTCCCGGATGTATGTTGGTGCAATAGGTCAGATGGCTGTTAGCTATTTGCATATCTGCTTTTTATTTTTTCAACGGCCTGATTCAGCAGGGCCACATCCATTTCATGTACTTCTGCGGCCTGTCCGATACCTTTCAGCAGACAGATGGTGAGACGGCCTCCCAGGTGTTCCCGGAATTCCTGCAAGCCTTTGATAACCGCAGAGGGCATACCGTCCTGCATTTCCAGCAGCGGATGATATACGGGCAGTTGCAATTGCTCTAACAGGCGTACAATACGAGCGGCAGCACTGGTATCCAGCATACCCGATAAAGAGGCGTAAACGCTGTCTACAGCCATCCCGATGGATACTGCTTCTCCATGACGCAGCGAGAAACCGGTAAGCTGTTCGAGTTTATGTGCACTCCAGTGGCCGAAGTCCAGGGGACGGGAAGATCCGCTTTCAAACGGGTCTCCGGCGCCGCTGATATGTTGCATATGCAATGCTGCACAGCGGTATATCAACGTCTCCATAGCAGGCAGATTACCTTCTGCCAGTGGTTGGGCATTCATTTCCAGCCATTCGAAGAAAGAAGCGTCTTTAATGAGCGCTACTTTCACGGCTTCTGCAATACCGGAACGCCAGTCTTCTATATCCAGCGTCGTAAGGAAATGAGCGTCGTTGAATACCGCAGCGGGTGGAGCAAACGTACCCAGGAAGTTTTTCTTTCCCTTGTAGTTGATACCATTCTTCACTCCTACCCCGGAATCGTTCTGCGAAAGTACGGTGGTGGGTATACGGATATGCCGTACCCCTCTGTGAGATACTGCTGCCGCAAATCCTACCAGGTCAAGCACGGCTCCGCCACCAATGGCAATTACAAAAGAATGTCTGTCGATACCATATTGATCAATAGTATCCACCAGTTTATAAAAAAGTGTTTCGTCGTTTTTAACGGATTCACCACCTGGGATAATGATCACCGGGGCAGTCAGCTGAAAGCCGCTGATAATAGCGAAATATGTTTCTATCTGTTCCGGAAGAGCAGGATGTTTACTGATGACGCCTTCATCTGCTATTACCAGGAGTTTTTTAGTGTAACCAGGAGCAGCCTGGCTGGCTAAAAAATCTCTCAGATACGGATTCGTAAGCTCAAAAAGATGTTGGGTAAAAAACACCCCGTAGGAGTAATTTACATTAAAAGACTGTTGAATTTGCTGCATGGCGGTTGGTTCATATAACCTGAAAAAATTGGACCTGTAACCTGTAAAATACAAAATTATTGCTACACACGTGGACCTTCACTTATAGTAAACGTAATGGCGGCAAAGAATGTTATTACGTAACGGCAAAAGCTTTAGACAGCAATATTGATACCGGCAGTAATATCAGCACCAGCATGGCATGCGGAACCGAAGAAAAAGCGGCTACCCAGGCGGCATTCATCACAATCAGTGCGATAATCCCTCCTTTCACTGCTTTCCCGATATTAGGCCCTGAGGGAGCTTTTATGGCTTTAAACAGCGGGTAATTGATCATAAATGCGAATAATATGATAAAAGGGACCGCTTCCCAGATATGGCCGTTGATGATTGCCAGCACCAGCATGGTGCAGTAAACGATGCCATAGCAGACGGCTGTAAAACGCAGGGTACGTGTATTTCCTCCGTGCACCTCTCCCCTGCTGATAGTTGTAACAGCAGCGATGTAAAGCACGGGGATCAACCCCATCCACCAGTAACTGATCAATGCAGGTACTACGATGCTGATACCCATTAACAGGTTAAGTCCCCGGCATAAACCCATGTTTACGGGTCCCCAGGGCTGATGTTTCCCCCATTTATTATAAAAAAGGGCAGCGGCGGTGATGCCTAATGCCAGGAAGCCTGTAATGCGGCCTACGGTAAAAGCGGCCAGGATACCTACCAGTAACAGGTAGCTTCCCAGTACAATGGCCTGTGTGCAGGAAATGACCCCACTGGGAATAGGACGTTCAGGACGTTCTATTTTATCCAGCTTTTCATCCATGACATCATTCATTACAACTCCACCACCATAAAGACCCATGGTAGCCAGGCAAAGGCATATTACAGGTAACAGGTGATCAAGATAATTCGATACCGCCACCCCCAGGAAACCGGAAATTGCGATCCCGGCCAGTATATCTGCTATAGCAGTGAGTATATTGGCAGGACGCATTAAACGTAAGTATCCTAATAATTTACTAATTATATAATTCACCGGGCATACGGGTTTTCTACATGAACGACCTGCTGCATGGCGATACCAATCCCATTGGAATCATCTGCAATTGTGCATAGGTCGTAAATCGTAATTGCTGTTATTTGATAATATTAGACAGATTATCCCGTCTTGGTTGCTGACCGCCTCTCAGCACGGTACTTCCGTTAAACTTCAGACTCTGATCTATTTCTTTTATCGCTTCAAAATCAGACTCATTGATCTGACCACTTTGTGCGAAGGCAGATATAGCATTGCGGAAAGTTACCAAATGAATGTCATTCAAGTCAATACCACTTTCGTGCATGAGAGCAGCTGTTTTGGGTACCGCCAGCGGGTCACTGATCCCCCAGTCGGCAGCAGAATTGATCATAATCCGCTCACTTCCATATTGCTTTACTACTTCTACCATCCTTTCGTTACCCATTTTAGTAAATGGGTAAATGGTAAATGCGGCCCAAAAACCACGGTCTAATACTTCCTGTACGGTTTCTTCATTGTTATGGTCTACGATCACCATGCGGGGGTCCAGTCCATGTTCTATGGCGATATCCATACTTCGCCGGGTACCTTTCTTTTTATCGCGGTGGGGGGTATGGACCTGTACGGGTAAACCTGCTTCCTTAGCCAGCTCCAGCTGTGCACGGTAATATTTTTCTTCAGCGGGTGTCTGATCATCGAAGCCTATCTCACCGATACCGACTACCCCCTCTTTATATATGAAGAGAGGCAGTATTTCCATCACAGCTTCCGCCAGTTTTTCGTTATTGGCTTCTTTTGAATTGAGACCGATCGTAGTGTAATGTTTGATACCGAATTGTGAAGCACGGAAACGTTCCCAGCCTATCAGGCTGTTGAAGTAATCCCTGAAGGTATCAATACCTGTACGTGGCTGTCCCAGCCAGAAGGAGGGTTCTATAATAGCGGCAATACCCGCGTCTGCCATAGCCTGGTAGTCGTCGGTAGTGCGCGATGTCATATGTATATGCGGGTCAAAGAACCGCATACCTTTAATTCTTTCCAAAAAAGCCGGATTAACGGTAAGTGGCTGCAAATTTTTCTCTGTTAACTCATGACTACAACACATGTCAGTTCAATTTTACAATTCTCTGCAATTTTACATTATATACATTGAAGGTGTGATACACGTTTATGCTATACGGGCAGCTACGGAGTCCCAGCTTAATGTTGTGGTGGATGATTTTACCAATTCCTGTGCGGGTGCATATTTGCTGGATGCTGCAGCCAGTGCTGCGGCATCTCTTTCTACACTATTCTCTGAATGCCAGACTCTTACTATATCAGGAAATGATACTTCATCTATAAATGGCCCGATTAAACGCCATAACATAGGATTTACCGTACGGCCTGCTGCCCAGCGTTCGTGGGCATAATCCCTTAGCGTATCTGCTAATTTCCTGTTTGCGCGTTTATCCAGTCCTGTGATAAGATGTACTGGTTTATCGGTAAAGATCGCTTTCATTACCAGCTGGTTCCAGGCAGGTTCATCCAGGTAAGCCGCCGGGTAGGGATTATGCAGCATAATAGCTTCCAGTACCGGGCCAATATTGGAGCGGATACCTTCGGCCGTACGCAGTTTCCACTCTTCCGGCCATGCCAGTAAAGGCAAAGCCCCGTACAGGGCTATCTGCTCGTTCATGTCTGCGGCACCGAAGAGACCTTCAATTGTTTGTATGTACCGATCTTTATTTTCTGTGGAAAGTTGCAACAACCACCACATACGTACGAGCCTGTCTAACGTATAACCTTGTATGAAAAATCCCGGTATTGTCGCATCAGGAATGTTGTTCTTCCCGGTAAACCGCGGGATAGCGGTAAATGTACTGTAGAAGCGCTGAGTGGTATTTGTTTCTTCCAGTTTACTCTTTTGCTGTTGCAGCCATTCCTGTACCTGTTGATTACTATTCTGTTGTATGATAGAATATAGTAATATAGTTATCTTATTCCTGTCGTATTGGTATAAAGTATCCATCTCACAGCTGATTAATTCCGGACTAAAGTTAGGAGAATATGACTTAAACAAGTACTAAACTATTACAGAAGGTGTATACAATAAAAGAGAGGCACAATGTGCCTCTCCTTCCGCCATTCTAAAACCTGATTAGTTCAATCAGGAGTATTATAATAAAACAACATATCCATTACAGGTATATTGCTTTGAAATTCATTAAGTATTCAGGAAAAAACAATAGCTAAATGGGTTACGCGCCGTTAGCAGCATAGATTTTGCCTGTTATTTTATTGCAAGATAGGAATTTATTTGTTACAACGGTGATCCCTTACGTTAAATCCTTTTAGCGAACAATACTATGTTTAAAAATAGTATTGTTTTTTAATAAAACAATGGGCTGGCTAATATTCCAGTCGGGCTTGAAACCATCCTGTATGATGAACCCCCGGGAGTAATTTCCCAGTACAATATCCGCAGCACTGTCCCCATCAAAATCTCCTACGTCCATACAAATCCATCGTCCTTCTTTTCCCAGGTTTTTAATTGCTCTTGGCGTGAATGCCAGGTCTTTTGTCTGTTCAAACCAGATAAATTTCTCTGCCGGCTGATGTTGTAAATCTGCGAAGAAAGCGATGGTGGCGATGTCAAGGTCTCCGTCATTATCAAAATCCGCAGCAATGGCTTTGGTACAACCGTTTATGGGGTAGAAATATTTTTGCTCATATGTAAAATCCCCCTTATTCAGGTAGATATATACGCCGTGATAAGGTTTGAGTATCATGGAGTAATCTGCATTGTCCCCGGCGGTATACAGGATATCCGGTTTACCATCTTTATTCCAGTCTACCACCTGGAAACTGGTAGAACCATACACAGGGGGAAAACGGAGTAAATTTTTTGACTGGAAGCCTCCTTTATGGTCATTCAAAAACAACCAGATACCTTCATCCGCATAGGCGAACAGGGCCATAATATCCGGCCAGCCATCATTATTAAAATCTCCTGTTACAGCATGAATTGCACCCGGGACTTCCCACACAGAGCGCTTATCATAATCACCGTCTTCCTTTTGTTGTAAAATATATAACCCGCCATAATTATGACCAAATCCGCAGACCAGGTAATCCATTTTCCCATCCTTATTGAAATCAGCAGCCAGGCTCTGTACCGGACGGGGTAACCCTAATCCGATTGTCTGCACCTGTTCATTCTCCTTCGCACCCGGAACGAATTTCCACAATGTTCCTTTAGGGGCATCTACTGCTCTTAAATTACCAATACAGGTAAGTAAGGCCGTATCATTTGTTGTCCAGGTCATGTCTACTGCCGCAGATTCCAGTTTCATACCCAGGGTTGGACGCAATTGCTGGTCCCATGTCCACATGGTTGCTGCTTCATCCCTGGAAGAGTAGATCGTTTTGTTGTGGATAGCAACCATTGTGGTAGTAGCTGTCGTTGATTTATATTCCAGCCATACAGGCAGGTTTATACTGAAGGTGCTGCTATCTTCCTGCAAAGGTTTATTTACAGGTGATAATTTATCAGGTGCTAATTCTTTATAATATGCAACGATCTCTGTCCATTCTTCAAAATTAACCGCCCCTTTTTGAGCAGCAGGATAATACTGGTCGCCATGCCATACCCCAATACCCACTTTGGGGGCCATTGCAGGCAGCACATGCTTTGTCCAGGTTTCTTTATCCAGTAACGCCGGGGATACTGGTAAATGACAGCTACTGCAGTATTTAGTGGCAAGCTCTTTTCCCTTTTCGTGAGGCTCACGGGGATTACAGGCAATGAGGAAAATCAGAGAAAGACAGAGTAGTGATTTCAAAATATAGCAGTTAGAAATGCTTGGTGGAATCATGAAATTATCGGGATAAACAAACTCAACCACAGGATACTTAGTCCAGCCTATGCAGCAGTTCCCTGGCAGGGACTCTCTGGACTTTACCATCTTTACCTTTTATCACTAAATCTTTGTTATTAGCAGCATTGGTTTCAACAAGCTTCTTCAGGGCTTTTCTCATACCCTGCATAATCTTTTCAGATATATTGTTGATATTTTTATCTTCCATTCTGCTCACTTTGTTTTAATATAGATATCCAAATATCGTTATTTATCACCACTTTTTCAAGCCCCTCTGTTTGACCAGCAATTATTTCAGGTGGCAGATCTGTATTATCTACTACATACCAGTTATCGCAAACAGGAATATACAGATGTATCAGGTTGTGAATGCCCCTGTAATATCTACGTTTGATTATATCAGCGGGAATGTTATGTCCTCCTTCTTCCACTCTTCTGGCAACTCTTGCTATCGCAAATTCAGGAGAATCTAACCAGCAATAAAGTAACGTTACCTTATATCCAAGCTCCTTTGCTTTCTTTACAAATGACACATAACTTCTCGTTGATAAAGTTGTTTCAAATGCAAAATCCATCCCTTCTTTCATCAAATGATTAATCCTTTGCAACATCAACCGTCCTGCTTCCAATGCCACACTTTCAGGATTAAAAGGAGATAGCCCTGCGGCAATACCATCTGCATTCACAAACTCCTGACAATTGAGCATCTCTGGTAATACCGTATAACTGGCGGTTGTTTTACCGGCCCCATTGCATCCCGCTATGATATATAAATCAGGCTTGGTATAAATATAACGAGGAATGACGAATTACAAACGAAATCGTTCGCAATCCGTCATCCGGTATTCATCACTCAACCAAATCTTTAGTACCCGTCGTTTTGTTCAAGGGTTTTTGTGCCGTTTTTGAAACTAAGATCTATCTGCCTTTGCGGAATAGGATAATGATTATTACGCGGTGAAATATACTTGGCACCTGCCAGGTCAGTAGTTATCTTGGATTCATAACTCCAGAACGCAGTTAAGGTAGTATTGGCAATGCCCCAACGTTGGAGATCAAAGTAACGTTGCCCTTCCATACCCAGTTCCAGCTTGCGCTCGAAACGGATCGCCTTTAACGCATAGTCTTTACCTCCGGCCGCAAAGTCGCCTGCAGGATACGGATTCACTGCGTAATTGGCTGCTGGTGTGGTAGAGAAGCCTCCCATCGGGGTGGCATCATTTACATATTTGTACACCTTCGTGGCAGGGTTACCTGCACGGGTACGCACCTGGTTTACATACGCTTCTGCTGTTCCCAAATTTCCCAGCTGTGCTTCGGCTTCTGCTGCCAGCAGCAATACATCTGCATAACGGATCAGCACAATGTTGATTGCGGAACCAGGGGCCCATGAGTTAGCATCTTTGTACTTATCCTGGTTATACTGCCAGTACACATTTTTCTTTGGTGCATACGGACCGGCATATGCCTGATCACGTATCCATGAACGGCCAGGATGATTGCCCCAGTCGAGGTAAGGGATACCACGACGACCAACAGTCCAGTCCAGACGAGGATCTAAAGGACCCTCATCCAGTGTGAAAGGGTCTGAAGACAACAGGTTCATATCGTTCTTAACAGCGTGACTATTATAATCATCGAGGTAAGGTAAACCAGCCGCCGTTGTACGGTAAGAATTCACCAGCTCCTGTGTAGGCTGATAGAATCCACAACAACCAAATGGACTGTTATAAGGGAAGTTCAGCATCTCTCCCTGATTCGCATTAGAGATAGATCCTGTTCCGTCATTCGCCACCATCTGAATAGCAAATACAGACTCCTCATTATTCTTCTTATCAGAATCAAAGTTGTCTTCAAAACGTGCAGTCAATCCATATGGCAAACCATTAGACGTTTTACCCTGTGTGGTAATTACATCGAACAATGATTTAGCCTGCGCCCATTTTTCTTCATACACATAAGTCTTAGCCAGATAACACATCGCCGCCCACTTATTCGCACGGCCTACCTGTGACTGCGTCCCAGGTAAACTATCTGCGGCAGCCTGGAACTCTGCTTCTATCTTTGGCCAGATATCAACATTGTTGGGTTGTTTATAATCAACGATCATCGTCTCATCTATCCAGGGCACTTTACCATACATCTTCTTTAACTCAAAATAATAATGCCCACGCAGGAAACGACATTCTGCTCTCACCTGAGCTTTCTCTGCAGCAGTCATACCAGATACACCAGGTAACAATGCCAGGATATTATTTACACGTACAATCCCATCGAACACCACCACCCATTTGGTATTGAAGAAACCATTACTGGCATCCAACTGACCAGTAGCAATATTGCTTACAGGAGGCTGGTCAGTGGCATCACTTCCCTTATGCGCATCTCCGGCAGCTACACTACCATAGATCCAGTTACTGGGGGCAGCTTCCCATGGATTGGCTCCACCGATAGACGTTACACCGCTGCTCTGCCCATCCAGTGCGGCATAGGCTCCTATCAGCAGTCCATTGATACCTTCTTTGGTAGACACCTGCTCGGTTGTTAATGTGCCAAGTGGCGTACGCTCCAGGAAACTTTTACTACATGCATCCAGTAACAGTCCAGCTGTGACTACTGAGATGATGAGTATATATTTTGATCTTATGAGTTTCATTTTACAAAGTTTTTAAACAATCATCAGAAAGCAACATTTACACCTACCAGAAACTGGCGCTGATTAGGATAAGCACCTTCATCCAGACCAAAGTTCGTTGTACCTCCGGAAATCTCTGGGTCTATCCCTGTGTATTTCGTAATAGTAAACAGATTGGCGGCCTGTACGTACACACGTAACTTTTCGATGCCTGCACGCTTTAATACAGCAGGAGATAATGTGTAACCGAGCATCATATTCTTTGCTCTTAAATATGCACCACTTTCTACCAGGAATGAGTTAGGTACTGTGTTCGTACTGAATGTACCTCCATTCTCCTGTATAGGTGCCTTTGCATTCATGTGATCCGGTCTCCATGAATCATACAGAGCGGTCTTACTTTTCGCACCTGCAAAAGATGGATAGAAGTCTGTCCACCAACGCACCTGATTCCATATCTGGTTACCATGTACACCATATAAGAATACCGAGAAGTCGAAATGCTTATAATCCAATTCCAGGTTCAGGCCGTAGCTGAAATCAGGGTTAGGGCTACCTAAGAAAGTACGGTCAGCTTCAGTGATAATGCCATCTCCATTTGTATCAGCATAACGGAAGCGACCCACGCCGAGTTGCGTCTGGTACACGGCATTCGGATTGTTAGTCGCTTTCTGCGCCTGGGTATTCAACTGATTTACTTCATCAGTACTGTTAAAGAACCCATCTACTTTATATCCGTAGAAACTGGAGATAGGATGACCAACAGCATTGCGGATAATAAAACTACCATTGAACCGACGGGATTCCTGATCAAAATAAGGTGCATCACTGGACACACTTTCTATCTTGTTTTTATAAGTAGTGAAAGTGGCATTTGCTTTCAGTACCAGCTCTTTTGTGATGTTGATACCGGTAGCAAAAACAGACAGATCAATACCATGATTCCGCATTTCTGCAATGTTCACCGTAGGAGGATCCTGTCTGCCGGCAGTTCCCGGAACCTCCGGTTTATATAACAGATCTTTTACTTTCTTGCTGTAATAATCTGCACTTACTTCCAGTTTACCTTTAAACAACGTTGCGTCGATACCTACGTTAAAGTTAATATTACTCTCCCATTTAGCATTCGGATTACCGATATGTGTTTTCATGTAACCTGGTGTAATCGAACCCGCTGCACCTGTAATATCATAAAAAGAAGATCCTTTGTTCAAACCAAATTGAGTAAATGCATTAGATGCCTCTACATTCAGCTGATTACCCATCACACCATATCCTCCCCTGATCTTTAAATCAGATATCCAGGAAACTTCTTTCATGAAATTCTCCTGGGAAATACGCCAGCCCGCACTTACAGCCGGGAACCAGCCATAACGGAAGTTGGAACTGAACCTACTGGAACCATCCCTACGAATAACCGCACCTAAGAGATAACGATCATGGAAGCTGTAATCCAAACGTCCGAACAAAGAGAACAGTCCATCTGAATATCGGCCACTACCACTTGTTATCGTACCGATACCGGTAGATAACGTTGTATAGTTAGGATCGAAAATGAAATAACCCTGCGTAGTACCAGTTACTGTGCGGCCTCTGTTATCAAATGCTTCTGTACCAACCACCACTTTAAGATCGTGAAGGCTGTTAAAATTCTGATGATAAGAGAGGGTGTTGGTCCATGTCCAGTCATATCCTGAACTTGCACCTTCTGTATATGAATTCACTTTATTATTCTCAGTATTTTCATACTCAGGATAAGTGAAATTATGTGTAGAAGCAGAAAATACTTCACCACCAAAACTTGTGCGGAAAGTTAAGAATTTAAAGATGTCTGCCTCTCCGTAAACATTACCGAATAAACGATTACCAAGCCCTCTGTTCTGACGCGTACGGTCCTGTATGGCTACAGGATTTTTGGCATTACCCAGCTGCGCATCATTGGTACTGAAAGAGCCTGCGAAATTGCCTTTGATATCATGTACAGGAATAATGGGCTGTTCGCGGAATGCCATTGCAATACCACTGCCTTCCACGAGGGCTGCGATCTGTGGATTATCTATAACAGAATATTCCAGGTTCTCTCCAATACGCACATTTTTACTTACATTAAAATGACTGTTGGAGCGGATAGAATAACGTTTCAGATAAGTGTTCTGCAAAGTACCCTGCTGATTGTAATAATAGAAAGACAGGTAATAAGCGCCCTGGTCATTTCCGCCGCTTACAGACAGATTATGACTGGTAATAGGTGCTGGTTTGAAAATTTCGTGAAACCAGTCTGTACCGCCCTTATTTGCTTTTGTAATACGATAAAATCCATCAAGGTCTGAAGGGTTTTTATAGTTGGGGTCTACATTATACAGATCAGGATTCGTGGCCGGATCTCCTTCATGCAAACCACCAGGTGCAATATAGTCCGGCAATACCGGTGTTGCTCCACTACCATATAATCCGTCTTTATATACAACATTCGGATCAGTATTTTTCAACGCCATCCATTTAAGGTTGGCAGTTTCCTGTGGATTCAGCAGATGCCATACATTCCCCCCTTTGGGACGCTGAGTACCATAATAAGCATCATACGTTACCCTTACTTTTCCTTTGGTTGTATTGCCTGATTTTGTTGTAATGATGATTACACCATTTGCTGCTCTTGCACCATAAATTGATGCGGAACCGGCATCTTTTAACACCTGCATAGTAGCAACATCATATGGATTGAGGTCTACAATATTCTGCGTAGGCACTCCATCTATTACATATAGCGGGGTGTTGTTCCCGAAAGTATTCACACCACGTATACGTACCTGAGGCTCTTCTCCGGGCTGACCCGATCCTAGTACCGTAACACCTGATACCTGGCCCTGTAACTGATTGCTCACCTGTGCGGTGGGTTGTCTGCTGATCTGTTCTACATTCACAATTGATACAGCTCCTGTAAGGTCTTTTTTACGTTGTGTAGCGTAACCTGTTACTACTACTTCGTCCAGTGATCCTACTTTTTCACTTAGTATTACTGTTACATTAGAAGCATCTCCCAGCAGGACTTCTTTTTGTGCGTAACCTACAAATGAGAATACGAGGGTCTCTCCTTTTTTAGCCTGGAGAGAAAAGGCTCCACCGGGATCTGTGGCAGTTCCCCTGCCAGAATTTTTGACAGCGACAGTCACCCCAGGCAGGGGGTTCCCTGTTTTTTCGTCCGTGACTTTGCCCGAAAATTTTGTCTGGGCTAATGCGCTGCCGGCAATAAATAACAACAGCCAGCACCACGCAATCGTGCGGTAGACGTGCTTGTTCATAACGTGAATCGTTTTTTTTGGTTAAATAAATGGCATCTTCCTGCCTGTTTCAGCCGGAGCGGCGGATACAGGCACGGCAAACTATACCGGGTTAAATCCTGATCAGGGTCTTAACTGGGTTAAAAAAAATATAGTTCCAAGCTACTGGCTAATTAATGCAATTTCAATGCATTACACACTTCCGGGCTATCATATAAAAGTTGGAATTTTACTACACACAGTATTTTTTTATACGTGTTAACATCAAAAATTTTAAGCGTTCATGGAATTTAGATTTCGGTTATTCAAACGAGTTAATAAATCAAACTGTTAACAGGGCGTTAAGGTAATACATTCGTTTAATTAATACAAGATTTGTGATAATTTTTTATCACAATTGGATGGAAGAGTATCATTACCGGAAAATAAAAACACCGCAGAACTGATTGCTGCGGTGTTAATTTAAAAGAGAATTCGGAGTGACTCAGTTTGAATGTTACAACATGCAGGTAGATCGGCAGATGTTGTCATCAAACTGAGTCATTACCGGGAATTTTAAAGTTTGTCTGTGATTGTTTTCACAGCGCTGCCTCTTTCCAGTTCATTATGTTCCTGCCACTGGCTTTGCTGCTGCGCTATCAGCTTCTCTGTTTGCCAGGTCATAAATTTAGCTTCCAGTCTTTCCATGCAAAGTTTCTTATTCTGTAACTGGGAACGACTGTCCATCGCCATTACCTGGATACCAGAAGGGAGATGAATTCCCCTTACCGCCGTTTCTACTTTGTTTACATTTTGTCCACCTGGTCCGGAAGCCCTGCAAGTCTCAAACTTTACATCATTGATATTCCATTGTAACTGTTTCTTTACATCAAAAACAGCTACCCCTACAAACCAGTTCTTACGCTTGTGATATTTACGGTAAGGGCTTTGTGCTATCCACTGAACGGTTCCTTTCCATTCTTTTATAAAAGGGTCTAACTGGTTACCACTTGCCAACAACGTAGCGGATAGCAAAGTACCATTTATATCGCCCTTTTTACTTTCCATTACAGCTATCTCTATACCGGCATTTTTCGCTTCTCTGAGCATTAATTCAGTCACCCGGGCAACCACCCTGCAGCATTCTACAGGGCCTCTGCCCGATGTGATCTGTATGATTACCTTGTCCATGATTTATTCTTTATTCATTCTTACGATACGGGGCAAAAAGCGCCCTTCCACAGCAATCAGCTCCTTCTGGGCAGCGATTACCTTTTCGATGTCCTTATAAGCCAGCGGGTTCTCTTCCACACTTCCACCAATCAGTGTTACTCCGGCATCAGACAGCATTTTCTTTAATCCGGACGCTGTCATGTTCTCCCTTGCTCTTTTCCGGCTCATAGCCCTGCCTGCGCCATGTGAAGCAGAGAACAATGCATTATCCACTCCTTTACCTTTTACCAGGTAAGCGGCGGTAGTCATACTACCGGGAATAATGCCCCATTCCCCGGCATGTGCCGGTGTAGCCCCTTTGCGGTGAATGATTACTTTTCTGCCATCAGACAGTGTATCTTCCCATGCAAAGTTGTGGTGGTTCTCTACTGTTACCAGGCTTTGTAATCCCAGTGCTTTCAGCAGGTTAGCATGGATCCGCTCATGACAGGCTTTGGCATAATCTCCCGCCAGGTTCATACTGATCCAGTACTCCTGCCCTGCTTCGGTGTTTAAATCCAGCCAGGCAAGCTGCTGCGCTTCGCGGGGCAGTTTACAGGTATCCATTGCGATTTTAGTATAATGCTGCGCGATATTAGCTCCCAACCCACGGCTACCGGAATGTGAGAGTAATGCCAGATAATCCTTAGCCGGAAGTCCCAGTGAATTATCTGCGGCCAAAGTGATGATCCCAAATTCTACAAAGTGATTGCCACTACCGGAAGAACCCAGCTGACGCAACGCTTTTGCCTGTAGCTTTTTCAACAATTCTGTAGATTGGAAAGCTACGTTATCTATTACCTCATGTTCCTGTGCGAATTCAAGTGCACCTTCATTACCGAAGTGCGTAAACTCCTTCATCGCCACTTTTATCTGATGAGAATAACGCTTCAGAAAACTTTCTCCTTCATCAAGAACAGATAACGCCATACGGCAACCAATATCTACGCCGACTGCATATGGCACTACTGCATTATCAGTTGCCAATACACCTCCGATAGGTAGTCCATAACCGGTGTGCGCATCCGGCATTAAAGCTCCCTGTACCGTGATTGGCAGGGACATTGCCAGCTCCATCTGCTTTTTAGCGGAGTGCTCTATTTCTTTTGCACCATAGATCTTTAATTGTCCTGTTTGTTGCAACAGGTTAAAAGACTGAAAGTTGCAGACTTCTTCCTTATCAATAAAATTCTCAGCAATGATTCCTACTATTTCATCTGCTGCATATGCTGCAGGATTATTTTTGATGTTCGTTAAAAGGGTAATTAACTCCTCTTTTGTATGATGCTTAAAATGTTTGGATATAATATTAATGACGAGGCTTCTTGCCCTGTCATTGGTGTAACCGATTTTACTCAGTTCCTTTGTTTTTATGCTGCCCATGTGGGTACGGATAAATATTATTGTAAATGATTTTTTGCAATAAAATCCCCTTACAAACAATGTATGTTTATATTAACGCACAAGGCTGGCCCTGAGAGACATAGCAATTGAAGGCATTGATCAAAATCAATACAGTTGCTTATTCCGGATGTTTGTACTGGAAGTTGTTGCCTGTTCAGGCAGCGGGCGAAAGGGGCGATATGTGAATACGTTCTGTCATGATTCCTTTAATTTTAGAAGTGATAAATAAGGAATGCGGAGGCAAAGATATATCTTTTATCAATATCTTCGCTTATCTCCGATAAAATCTCTTTATGAAAATATTTAACATCTTTTTCGTGGTCGTGTTTATCATTTTTGCGGGACTGCAATACAATGATCCTGATCCATATGTATGGATGCCCATTTACTTATATGGCGCATTATTTTGTTTCCTGGCAGCAAAGGAACGTTTTTACAGAAAGGCCTATCTGTTAGGTGTTTTTATTTATCTCATATATGCTGCTTATCTCTTCTTTGATAAAACAGGCGTACTTAACTGGGCAATAGAACACCATGGTGAGAATATCGCCGGAACAATGAAAGCCTCGACACCATGGATAGAAGAAACAAGAGAATTCTTCGGATTGTTTATCGTGATCGCCGTATTAATGACGAACTACTTTTATGCAGGAAGGTATATTAAGAGAAAGGTGTGATCAAAAATATAAATAGGGAGAGACTCAGTTTGAATGTTATGGTAGCGATGATTGCGAAGATTATGTAATCAAACTGAGTGCATTACCATAAAACAGATAATGAATATTTCATTCCTATGACCGCTTTACACATTGATTTTCAGCAGGTAACACGGAATTTTTGACAAATTTTACCATAACTTTGCCAACATGAAAAAGTATCCAATAGGTCTGCAGGATTTCGAGAAGATAAGGGAAGGAGGCTATTTATACATCGATAAGACCCAACTGATCTATAACCTGATAGAATCAGGGGAATACTATTTTCTGAGCCGTCCCAGACGTTTTGGCAAATCGCTGTTGCTATCTACCATTAAAGAAATCTTCGAGGGTAATAAAAAATTATTCGAAGGTCTCTGGATCTATGATCGATGGAATTGGGAACAGAAACATCCTGTAATACATCTCCGGTTTAGCCAGATGGCATATAAAGACCTTGGACTATCTGAGGCAATCAGCAAGGAACTGGATTTTCTGGCGGAGGAATTTGCTATTCAGTTAACTGAAACGAATTATGCCTTAAAATTCCGGGAATTGATCAGGAAGACGGCCATAAATGGCAGAGTAGTGATACTGATCGATGAATATGATAAGCCAATTACTGATTATCTGGATGATATAAAAAAAGTAGAAGAGAATCGGGCCATATTTAAGAACTTTTACTCCGTATTAAAAGATGCCGATGCCTATATCCGTTTACTGCTCATTACCGGAGTAAGCAGATTTACTAAGGTGAGTATTTTTTCTGATCTGAATAATCTGAATGATATTACCATACATCGTAAACATGCAACGATTGTAGGAATCACACAACAGGAACTGGAGAGTAATTTTGCAGAAGAAATTATAGAGATACAGCAACCAGATTTACTGAGCAAACTAAAATATTGGTATAACGGTTATGCATGGCATGAAAACGCGGAACGGGTGTATAATCCTTTTTCTATACTGAAATTTATGGACGGACAGGATTTCAGGAATTATTGGTATCAAACCGGCACCCCTACCTGGCTGGTTAACCACATGAAAGAAAAAGGAGAATTTCAATTGGAAGACTTACATATTTCAGATATTGCGCTTGGCAACCTGAATGTAGAGGAATTTTCATCAGTACCAGTTTTGTTTCAGACCGGGTATTTAACTATTAAAGGCTATAATATTAATACTGAATTATATGAACTGAGCTATCCGAATAAAGAAGTAGAGGACAGTCTGAATGATGCACTTTTAAGCGCTTACAGAAATGTATATCCAGCAAATGATTCCATTGGGGTAACTACTGATTTAGGAAAAGCATTGAAGAGTAATAATGTACCTCAAATGATCAGGTCATTGGATGCACTCATATCAACCATTCCTTATGATCATTGGAAAGCAGAAAGCGAATCTATCTTTCACATTATTGTTCATCTTTCCTTTAAACGTTTAGGTCTTGATGTACACAGCGAAGTTCACAGTTCTAAGGGGAGATGTGATACACTGGTATTTACTGATCAATATATTTATGCTTTAGAATTGAAGCTGAATAGCTCCGCAAAAATAGCTTTAGATCAAATCTTTGACAAAGGTTATTTACGTCCTTATCAATCAGATCAGAGAAAGAAAATAGCCATAGGTATTAGTTTCTCTTCGGAGAAGCGATCTGTAGAAGAATTTCTGATTAAGGAATCTGAATAGTTTACTGTCAATAAAAAAGCCACGGCACATGTGCCGTGGCTTTTTTATTGACAGTATTTACTTTGTCTGTAACTGGAACGACCCGATACCCAGCGCTGTTTTTTCATTTGCATCAGCGGCCTTAATACGGAAGTACAGCGAATGAAGCTGACCATCCGTAACAGGAGTGGTGATGGAAATGATAGCGTTGTTAGGCGTCTTAGGTTGTGCGCCAGGACCAATTGTTACTTCCCCTAGTTTAGTACCATCCATCTTATCCAGGAAAGCTTCTACTACATAACCGTATTGCAGCGCTTCCTGAGAGAAAAAAGTGATGTTGATACCTGCAACAGAAGTAAGATCAAGGTTTTTGTAAAGTACCCATCCATTGGCAGTAGGAATCAACATCCTCATACCACCTGCTTCGAAAGACGATACCCCATCAGATTTATCAAATTCAGTAGCCGGTAATTTCGGATTACGTAACATGATCGCATCACTACCTGTAATAGGACGGATGCCAGGACCACCCTTATCAGTATAACTGGCTATAATATATAATACGCCATTATCCTTTTCAGGCATATTGTTAGTGGCATCTACCGTGCCTACCAAAGGAAGGGAAGCCTGCTTCTTAACTGTTGAGCCAAGTGACATTACGTATTCTGCCAACTGATGTGCTTCACCCTGCGTTAAAGTAGGATGTGCAGACATCGCGGTTTCTCCCCATACACCACTACCACCTTTGATGATCTTATTGGCGAGGTAATCCTGTGCAGTTGCATCATCTTTGTATTTATCCGCTACTTGTTTGAAGGATGGCCCGATAGATTTCTCATCTACCTTATGGCAGGTTTTGCAATCCCCGGATTCTACCATGTTCTTACCCGCTATAGCCCCGGTAATAACCTGGTGTCCCTGCTGGGGAACAGCTGCTTTATCACTTCCTTCCATATATTCTGCATGGATAAAGATATTATTTACATCTATCTTTTTATCTGCAGTAGAACCATCTTCTTTATCGCTGACAGATACGCTGTAGAATACCAGCTTCCCTGGGAAATAGAACATCTTATTTCCGGTGATACCTACCTTTACATCGGGCGTTTCATTACCGGCATATAGTTCTAATCCTTTGCTGCGTGTAACCGCTCCTTTACTATCTTTTACCTCTACGGCTACCGCATATTCTCCGGCTGTGGTGAAAGTATATTCAATTTCAGGCTCAGTCGTTTCTTTCTTATTACCATTACCCAGGGACCAGAGATAAGTGAGTTTATCTCCATCAGGATCTTTAGATCCGCTGGCACTCAGTTTTACTTTAAACGGTAATCCACCTGATAATTTACTGGCTTCTATATTCGCTACAGGGGCACGGTTACCTCCATTGTAGTCAATACGGGAAAGACCAGCATCCTTGTTCTTACTAAACCATCCGTTACCATATTCCAACAGGTATATGCGGCCATCCGGTCCCATTTCCATGTCTATGATAGCATTGAATTTAGTACCAGGCATGAAAGGTTCCATCTTGGAGAAGTTATTGTCCTTATCAAATGTAACTGCCTTGATCCATCCTCGCATCCAATCGTAAATGAAGAACTTGTTGTTATAGTAATCCGGTAAACGGGTTTCTTTGGGATATAATTCATTATAGTATATCGGGCCGGCCATCGCATTACGTCCACCACTACCTACAGATGGGAAATCCGGAGACTTCGCATATGGATACCAGATGAAGGCTGGTTCTGCCGGTGGCAGGTCTTTAATACCTGTATTATTACGCGAGTTGTTCACCGGTTTGGCAGGATCAAACGGAGCGCCGCTTTCTCCTGTTTCATAGTTGTATAAACGATATGGATAGTTATTCCCTATGAACATCGGGTATCCGAAGTTGCCTGCTTTCCTTGCCTGGTTGATTTCATCATACCCACGGGGGCCGCGGTTAGGATCATCATTATTAGCATCAGGTCCTACTTCACCCCAATAGGCAAAACCATTTTTACGATCTATGGAAATCCGGTAAGGATTACGTGTTCCCATCGCAAATATTTCCGGTCTGGTATTAGGTGTTCCTGGTTTAAACAGGTTGCCTTCCGGAATAGAATAAGTACCATCTGCGGCCACTTTAATACGCAGGATCTTACCCCGCAGATCATTACTGTTAGCAGATGTACGGCGACCATCATATTGCAGATGACCCGGGCGATCATCTAACGGGGCATAACCATTGTTCACATATTTCTGTCCGGGTTCATCGAATGGCGTACTGTTATCACCTGTAGAAAGATATAATAATCCACCCGGACCGAAAGCGATAGAACCGCCGGTATGACAACAGATATTACGTTGTGAATACAGTTGCAGGATTATTTTCTCTGATGAGGAATCTATTACGTTATTCTCAAACTTAAAACGGGACAACCGGTTTACAGAAGTATCCGCCGGAGAGTAATAAATGTAAACGTAATGATTGTTACTAAAGTCGGGATCAGCACATAGTCCAAGTACCCCTTCTTCTGCATTTACATTGGGTGTTTCCGTTTTATAGTATGCACGGAGGAAACCTGCCTGGGATAACTTTTTAGTAGCTTGATCATAATACATGATCTCTCCCCGACGCTGTGCTATCAGGATATTTAAATCAGGTAAAATGGTCATTTCAGTAGGTTCGAAGAACTCTCCGGATACCAGTACATTTTTGGTAAAACGGTCTTCTGCAGGCACACGCAGTGTAGTAGCCTTGCCGAAATCCAGCGTCTCATTTCCCCCTATAGCGTATTTGATACCACCCAGGATATGTTTAAGATACTGTGCATCCGTATAACATTCTTCAGTATGGCCTAATTCTGTATAAAAAGCACGGCCACCATCAAAGTCGTGATACCAGCTGATAGGATGATCAGCTCCGTTTTTCCCACCTTCATAGGTCTTCTCATCTACAGTGATCAATACGTGCGTATTCTTACTGATCTTTTTAAAATTATACCACTCATCAGAATGTTCCCATTTTCCAGGTAATCCGGCGGTAGCGGGGAATGTTGTATCCTTTACTATAAGTGTGGCCTTATGAACACCGGCAGGATGATTATCGAAGTAAGCACCGGCCAGTTGTCCGTACCATCCCCAGTCGTATTCAGTGTCCGTAGCGGCATGAATCCCTACATAACCACCGCCCGATTGTATGTATCTTTCAAAATCCGCCTCCTGGTAATTATCCAGTATATCACCTGTAGTATTCAGGAAAATAACAGCAGCGTATTTCTGCAAAGTATCTTCATTAAAGTTGGCAGCATTCTCTGTAGTATCTACATCAAACCCATTTTCCTGTCCCAGTTTCTGAAGGGCTTTGATGCCGGCAGGGATAGAAGCGTGGCGGAAGCCCGCGGTTTTTGTAAATACCAGTACCCGGGGATTTCCCGGGCGGGTTTTCTTTTGACAGCTTGTTAGTACTGTTGTAAGTACTAACAGCAGTACGATAAATAGGTACCTGTTTTGCATGATAGTTCTGTAATTGGGTCTATGATTTCTTCTTGATATTCATTGCGTAACGGAGCCCTCCTAATACATGTTGCAGGTATATGGGGTCTGTATAGGATTCTATTGTATGTCCAAGTTCCGTATAGAATGCGCGTCCACCTTCAAAATCGTGGTACCAGCACATGGGGTGATTATCTCCATTCTTACCACCTTCATAAGAATGTTCATCTATTTTGATGAGTACATGTACATCGGGGTTAAGATCTTTGAAGTTGTACCATTCGTCCCAGCGTACCCATGTTTCACCTAAATGACGGGTAGCGTCGTTATTCCTGTCTACTATTTGCAGGGTAGCATTTTGTTGTTTCGGATGACTGGTAAACCAGGCACCGACCAGTTTATTGTACCATGGCCAGTCGTACTCAGTATCCGTAGCAGCATGAATACCCATATATCCACCTCCGTTATGGATATAAGTTTCCATAGCGGTTTGTTCCTCCTCATTTAAGACATTACCTGTGGTATTGAGGAAGAGGATAGCGGCATATTTTTTCAGGTCCTTGTTATTAAATACGCTGGCATTTTCTGTGGTATCTACCTCGAAACCGTTTTCCTCTCCGAGCTTGATCATAGCCAGTTTAGCAGCAGGAATGCAATCGTGGTGGAAACCTGCGGTTTTGGTAAACACCAGTAATCGTGGTTTTGCTTTTGCCTGTATACGTATGAGCGGCAAAACTGCCAGCACTATTATAAATGCCGGCAGTAGTAGTTTTTTTACGTGGTTCTTATTCATGGTATTTTATTATAGTACGCGGATCTTGATATCACGGTACCAAACCTGGTCACCATGATCCTGTAAAGCGATATGTCCTTTTGCATATTCGCCAAAACCTTTCCAGTTTTTGAATTTGCTGTTCGCCAGCAGTTCTTTCCATTCGTCACTACCTATTGTTGTTTCGACGGTTTTAGTACCATTAAGCCAGAATGTAAGATGACCATCTTTCTTTAAGATCCTTGCTTTGTTCCACTCTCCTACCGGTTTAGCAGCATTGCTGACAGACTTCTTCATATCGTACAGATCGCCGGAATTGTGTTTAGAGATCTTACCGTCCGGATGTCTGGCATCGTCCAGGACCTGCATTTCAGGACCTGTTAAATAGGTAGCACCAAATTTAGGGTCTTCATGCACACTAAAGATGATACCACTGTTACCACCTTCTGATATTTTCCATTCGAGCTGCAGATCGTAGTTCTCATATTCATCGTTGGTAACGAGGTCACCGCCTTCTGCACCGTTTTTCTTTGCAGCTTCGTCTGTAGTGAGTGCACCGTCAACGACCTTCCAGGAAGCAGTTGCTTCATTTTTCAGGTAAGTATGCCAGCCGGCTTTATCTGTACCATCGAACAATAATTTCCATCCTGCTTTTTTTTCCTGGGCAGTAAGGGTATTTACTTTCTGTGCAGACGTGGATAATGTGATCAGGCTGAGCACCAGAGCGGGAACTATATTCTTCATAATGAGTTTTTTAAGTTGGACCTGTGTAATTTAACTGACGTAGTAAAGAGTACTACTTCATTAGCTCCGTAAGGAACGATGTGTTTGTATTTTCTACCAACACGCCACTCCTCACGGAGCTATAAAAAATGATTTATTTCAAAGACAGAATGTATTTCACCATTTCTTTTGCATCGTCTTTTGGTAAGTCCGGATGAGGAAGCATGGCAACTTCACCCCAATGGCCGCTACCACCAGCAATGATCTTGTCTACCAGCATATTGATGTTAGCATCGGTAGCTTCATATTTCGCAGCTACTTCTTTGTAGGCAGGGCCTACCAGTTTCATATCTACCTTATGGCAGGTTTTACAGTCTTTCTGTTCTATCAGTGCTGCACCTTTAGAAGCGGCTGCCTCTGCGGCACCTGCTTTAACCATAGAGTTATCTGCCGGCGCTTCGCTGCTGGCTGCTTCTTCTTTTTTCTCTGTGTTTTTACCTCCGCCACAGGCTGCCAGGAAAACGGCACTCAGTACGAAAGGTGCTAAAAAACGCATTCTCATTTTCAATTCATTTATATGTTCCAAAATTCAGATTTGACCAGTAAAATAATTATTATGATGCATAATGATGGATGAATATGATATCCGGTAATTACAGTCCCAGGATTTTCTTATTCATGGCATCATCAGCTGCTCCTCCGGCAAAGTCATCGAATGCCTTCTCAGTTACGCGGATAATATGATCTTTGATGAACGGTGCACCTTCCCTTGCGCCATCTTCCGGATGTTTAATACAACATTCCCATTCCAACACGGCCCAACCCGCAAAATCGTACTGGGTGAGTTTACTGAATATAGACTTGAAATCTACCTGTCCATCGCCGAGAGAGCGGAATCTTCCGGGGCGGTCTATCCATCCCTGGTAACCTCCGTATACGCCGGAACGGCCAGTAGGATTGAATTCTGCATCCTTTACATGAAACATCTTTATTTTCTCATGATAGATATCGATGTATTCCAGATAGTTGAGACATTGAAGTACAAAGTGGCTGGGATCGTACAGCAGGCAGGCACGGTTGTGATTGCCGGTAGCTTCCAGGAAGCGTTCATAAGAGATCCCATCATGCAGGTCTTCCCCCGGATGAATTTCGTAGCAGAGGTCTACTCCGTTTGCATCGAATTCATTGAGGATAGGTAACCAGCGTGCTGCCAGTTCTTTGAATCCTGCTTCCACCAGGCCCTGCGGGCGTTGTGGCCAGGGGTATACGGTATGCCACATTAAAGCCCCGCTGAAAGTAGCATGTGCATTCAATCCCAGGTTCTTACTGGCCTTCGCCGCATATTTCAGCTGGTTGACCGCCCATTCCGTTCTTGCTTTAGGATTACCTCTTACTTCCGGAGCTGCGAATACATCGAACAATTCACTGTAGGCAGGGTTTACTGCTACCAGTTGTCCCTGCAGGTGCGTAGACAGTTCGGTGATTTCAAGTCCGGCAGCGTTTACGATGCCTTTGATCTCATCTGCGTAAGTTTTGCTTTCCGCTGCTTTTTTAAGATCGAGTATGTTGGGATCTGAAGTAGGGATCTGTACGCCTTTGAAGCCCAGGCTTGCCGCCCATTTGCAGATACCTTCCAGTGTATTGAAAGGAGCTTTATCTCCGAGGAATTGTGCCAGGAATATTCCGGGACCTTTAATAGTTCTCATTAGATTTCAAATTTTGTCCATTTCTGCTCACTCTGTCCGGATCTCACTACGTTATCAATAAATGCCATTCCGCGTACGCCTTCTGCTACACCCGGGAAGTCCAGTGCTTCTGCGGAAGGAGTGGTACCACTGATCTTTGCCTGTAAAGTGAGGGCAAAGTTGCGATAGAGGTTGCCAAATGCTTCCAGGTACCCTTCGGGATGTCCACCCGGAGTTCTGGTGTTCCGGATAGCATAGGGACTCTGGTACCCACCATAGTTATTACCAGCGCGGTATACCTGGGTGGGTTTATCCAGCCATTTTACCAGCAGGGTGTTGGGTTCCATCTGCGACCATTCCAGACCACCCTCTTCACCATATACCCTTATTTTCAATGCGTTTTCCTCACCGGCAGCTACCTGGGAAGCCATTAATACCCCGGTGGCACCATTTTCAAAACGCAGCAGCACAGCTCCATCATCATCCAGACCACGGCCAGGTACGACGATATTGAGATCCGCACATAGCTGGTCTATTTTTGTACCACTGATATATTCGGCCAGGTTAGCGGCATGTGTACCGATATCTCCCATACAGCCACTTTTACCGGAGCGTTTAGGATCTGTTCTCCAGGCCGCGCCAGCATTGCCTTCTTTTTCAGAAGGTTTGCTTAACCAGCCTTGCGGATATTCTACGTACACTTTGCGGATTTTTCCGAACACACCTTCTTTTACCATCTGACGGGCCTGTTTGACAAGTGGATATCCCGTATAGGTATGTGTAAGAAGTAAGGTAAGACCTGTTTCCTCTACTTTTGCCTTCAGCAGTTTCGCTTCATCGAGGGTGAAAGTGATAGGTTTTTCCACCACTACGTTAAATCCTTTATCAAGGGCCATCATAGCAGGCTCGAAGTGGGCAAAGTTGGGGGTTACAATGGTAATAAAGTCCAGTTTTTCAGCTGCGGGTAAAGCCGCTTCTTTTTCCAGCATGGTCTTATAGTCTGTATAAGTGCGGCTTGGATCGAGGAACAGTATCTTTCCTGATTCCATAGCCACTTCCGGGTTTACGCTGAGAGCGCCGGCTTTGAGTTCTACCAGTCCGTCCATATTGGCGGCAATACGATGAATTGCACCGATGAAGGCGTCTTTTCCGCCTCCGATCATTCCCATTCTTAACTTACGGTTCATATGCTTTATTTCTTATTGAGTTTAAACGTTATGGGCTAATACTACTTTAGGCTTATTCCGGAATCTAATATATAAAAAAGTAAAGGCAACAATCAATATAACAGGCAAAATAGCTACGGTCATCAAAGTATCCCTACCTGCCTGTAATTCTGCCAACGCCTGATCCGCGCCCTGTACAAGCGCTTTTTGCTTATTGGCATCGAACCAGTTTCCCATAAAAGGTAATATAACGGCAACAGACAGCATACCTGCGCCGCCCATAATATTCAGTCCTAATGCACCTGTCTGTGGCATGTATTCGGAGACGAAGCCCAGCATTGTTGGCCAGAAATAACATACCCCTACAGCAAAGACACCGGCAGCAGCAAATGTTTCATAACCGGAGGCCCTGCTTAACCAGAACAGACCCAGTGCCGCAAAGATGGAAGAAAATAACAGCATTCCTACCGGATTAAGGCGATGCACGACCGGCCCTGCAAATAACCGGCCTATTGCCATAATGCCGTTAATGAACGCAAATATAAGGATCGCGGGCACGCCTACCTGTCCCAGTAATGCGTTGATCCATTGTCCGGTACCCAATTCGGTAGAAGCGGTCAGGAACATGCAAATGACCATAAAGAGGAAGAAAGGACCTACGCAGGCTTTCAGCATTCCGCTGTAACTGATACCGGAAGCAGCGCGTTCTGTCTGAGGAAAGCGTAATGAGAAGAATAACCCGCCATATAATAAGGTAGGCACCAGCAACACACACATCAGGGAAGTCCAGCTCATGTGCAGTTGTTCGATCATAAAATAGGCAATGAGCGCCCCCAGAACATTACCTCCGGGGAACCACATATGAAAGCGGTTCAGCATTTTGGTTTTCTGTGTGCTGAAAATTGTAGCTACCAGCGGATTACAGGTAGCCTCAACACTGCCATTGGCAATACCTATCAGTAAAGTACCAGCGAAGAGCGACCAGAAGTTCCAGGCCATGATGGTCATGATAACACCTGCAATATGACCGAAGAAGGCGATATAGATGATCTTTTTCATTCCCAGCAGATCAATGAGCGGGCCACCTACAATCTGGGCCAATGTGAAGCCCCAGAAAGCTGTACCGGCGATGAAGCCCAGTTGTTCCCCACTCAGGTTAAAATCATTTCCCCATATTTTCACGATCTCTGCTCTGATGGCAAAAGTCATGGCGGTAACGATTAAAGCAAGGCAGCTGGTAAAAAAGAGTTTCCCAGGTTGAATAGTGTTGTTTTTCATAACGGTTGCGGAATTTTTAAGGGTTTTGATCATTTAAATGTAAAAAAACTCCATCGATATTTTTACGAGATTTAATAGCTGATTAAAGTAGTCAATGTTTTTTGATACATTTTGTACAATTATTCAGATAATAAACATAATAACTTTATCAGGAAATTAGAAGAATAAGGGGGTAGAGGATAAGGAGTTAGGTAAAAAAAAAGAGCCGGATAAGACTACCTAGCTCTTGTTTACTATCCTATGAAAACCCTAATACTGTAAAGGTAGAGTGTTGTAACAACTATAATTGTTAAGCAGTCGTTAATATTTAAAACTTTTTTTATTTGGCTTATTTACGATTAATTTTTTTTCTACCTAACTTTTTTGCTTCTTTGCACACGTTTCATATAAGAAAATTGTCATTATGTCAGAACGTCTTCTATCTGTAATTATTCCGGCATTTAACGAATCAAGATATATTTATAATATCCTGGAACGCGTAACGGCAGTACAGTTGATAGAAAATGTGCAGAAGGAACTGGTGGTGGTGGATGATCATTCGACTGACAATACCGGGGAAGAAGTGGCACGTTTTACTGCCAGTTATCCTCATGTGAAACTGCAATATGTCCGTCATGAAGTGAACCAGGGAAAGGGGGCCGCGCTGAGAACTGGTATACAAAAAGCCAGTGGCGAATACCTTATTATACAGGATGCCGACCTGGAATATGACCCTGAGGAGTTCAACCGTTTGCTGAAACCGATGATAAAGGGAGTGGCGGATGTAGTATTTGGCAGCCGTTTTATGGGGAATGGACCTCACAGGATCCTGTTCTTCTGGCATACTATCGGGAATAAATTCCTGACGGCCCTCTCTAATGCATTGACCAATCTGAACCTGACAGATATGGAAACCTGTTATAAGCTGTTCCGTAGCCACATTATTAAACAGGTAGATCTAAAGGAGAACCGGTTTGGATTTGAACCCGAAGTGACGGCTAAAATAAGCCGTATCCCTAAAATAAGGATTTATGAAGTAGGGATTGCCTATTATGGCCGTACCTATGAAGAAGGTAAGAAAATCAATTATAAAGATGGTTTCAGGGCCATTTATTGTATTCTGAAGTATAATCTTTTTGCCAGGCAGAAAACGCCTATCACGATAGAAAAATAAACTCATACCATGCTGTTCCTGTTCGTTAAGTTCCTGTATATCATTATACTGTCTTTTTTGTATGGGCATACTATTCAGCGATTGCTGGGCAGCGGACAGCATTCTTCTCTGCTTCCGGGCGAGTCTTCTATCACAGGGCAGCTATCTTTCCCTCTTACGGCTCTCACCGGACTATTCGGGATCTCTGTAATCGCGGCTTACCTTTCTTTGTTTATACCACTGGCCGCCCTGGCTCATAGTATTATCCTGGGTATCGGAATTATCTGCTTCCTTTTTACCAGGAAAAGCGTTCTCTCTCAGTTACAACAGGCCGCTGGCACTTCCATCGGAGTAAAGCTGTTCTTTATAATAGCGGTATTATATGCAGTAACCTTATCTGCACAACAATCCATTACTTATGATGAAGGCCTGTATTATGCACAGTTCATTAAATGGATGCAATTTTATAAAGTCGTACCCGGACTGGCGAACCTGCATGTACGCTTTGGATTTAATTCTCACTGGCATGTGCTGGCAGCTGTCTTTAACTTCTCCTGGTTAACAGGTAATACCAGTAATCACATCAATGGAGTGCTATACCTGTTGGTAGTACTCTATTTACTCCCCGGCAAAGACGATATTTCTTTTATCCGTTTTTTAAAGCTGGGATTACTTGTTCTGATCAATATGCCGCAGGTGTGCGTATACAATGTAATTGCACCAGCGGCGGACTTACCTGTGTTCTATCTGGGCTGCCTTTTGGTAGTAGTATGGCTGGAAAATAATCCCAAAGGCAATGTATTTCTGTTACTCGCTCCTTTGTTCCTTGTAACAGTGAAAGTATCCGCAGTACCGGTATTACTTATTACGCTCCTGCTTTTCATACAACTACTCCGCCATAAATCATATGCTAAAAGCGCAGTATTGGTGGCCATCAGCCTGTTGGTCTTCGCCCCCTGGCTGATCCGCAACATCATACTAACCGGCTACCCATTATTCCCAATGGAACTCCCGGACCTCTTCCATACTGGCTGGAGCGTTCCTCTCTCCATCGTACATGCAACGCGGCAGGACATTACGGCCTTCGCATTCTACCGTACAGCGGATATCACACGACTGCTAAATGAATCTTTATTCCAGCGTTTCAGTACCTGGTTTTTACATAGTGTACGGGTATACGACAAACTGCTTTTACTATTTGCACTGGTCTCTCCGGTCGTTGTATTCCTTAAACGTAAACAGCTTCCGGCGAACTTTCTACCTATCTATATATTCCTGGTCCTTGGCTGTTGTTTCTGGTTGATACAAGCGCCAGATCCACGTTTTGCCTATGGGTATTTAGCGCCTTTATTTGTGATTACAATCGCATTGTGTCTTCCTTTTTTACAACAGGCCCGTTATCTGTTGCTCTTCTGTTTATTAGATGTAGTGATGTTCCAGGCAGCAACGTTAATATTACACTCCCGCCTGCATAAAACATTCGTAGAACAGAAAATAATTCAGGACGTCCCTGATCATATAGTCATCCTGCCTGCACCATATAGTACGCAACCGGTACAAACAGCCGAAGCACCTTTCCACATGTATATCCCGCTGAATACAGAATTATGCTGGGATAATCCGCTGCCCTGCGCAGACCATATGCCCAAAGGCGTGACAATGCGGGGTGAGCATTTAGGAGATGGATTTGTACATAAGATTTATTAAGCGCCCCTTCTTTCAATCTCTTGCTCAAACCATTCCAGGTATTTTCCTATCTGTGAAACCAGGTAATAAGGAAGATTAAGCAGGTGATAGGTCTTCCCTTCGGGCGTTACGGCCTTCGTAATGTGAAGCTCTCCTGCATAAAAACGTATAGCCATATTATGCGGTGCAATATCCATATAAAGATGCAAAGACCTTAACATGCCTTCTGCACCAGCTTTTACCTCAACAGGAATAAGTTTTCCATTGAAAGGCCATACGAAATCTACCTCTGCAGTGGATGTTGTTTTTTCCCTTACCCAGAAGTTAAGACTACTTAATGCATTAAACTGCGTAGCCAGTAGCTCCTGCCCTACCAGATGTTCAATAATAGTTCCCTGGTGAACTTTATTCAAATCTGCGGTTCCAAGCATTTCCTTTTGTACGCCTGCAAAATAGTTTAGCATACCGGTATCCAACACCTGCAACCGTGGCGATTTTTTATAGTCGGGTAACAGCGGTAATAATACTCCTGTACAAGGATATAACAATTGAATCAGCAGCGCTTTCTCCAACGTTCGTAATGCTTCTCCCATATCCCGTGAACGATAGGTAGAATTCGCAAAGCCTTCAAATCTGATACGTTTCCCCGCCTGGGCAAAAGAACCTCTTATGCCATGCCTGATATGTTGTATCTGTGAAGATGTGGTGGCATATTTTTCTACATCGTTTATATAAGCTGTAATCAGAGAATCATAAATAGACGCTAATGCCGTGAGGTCTTTATTCTCTGCATAATTCCCTACGATCTCCGGCATACCTCCTATCAATGCGTAAGTATGGAAAAGCTGTAATAACCTGGGATGTGTAAATGCGGGAGAAGGAATCCGGGACAGATATTGTAGCGCTTCTGTCTCATTCACAGCTTCCAGAAATTCCGGAAAAGATACAGGACGCAGCACTTTATATTCAACTCTGCCTACGGGAAAGCTTATATTCTTATCAAATAAAGTCTCCAACATACTACCCGCCGCTATAACAGCTATTTCAGGTACTGATTCATAGAAATATCGTAATATATTCAGCGCTTCCGGCACTGCCTGTATCTCATCAATAAAAAGCAGTGTTTTATCTCTTTTGGATTGTGATTGATTTTTAATAAAAAACAACGTCTGCACCAGTTCCTCTATAGTGCTGAATTCCTGAAAAGGCCGCCTATCATTGGGAAGTTCCAGATTGAGGTAGATGTACTGTTCAAACTGTGCAGCAAACTGCTTAACTACAGTCGTTTTACCAACCTGCCTTGCTCCCCTGATAACCAGTGGCTTACGAGGCGATTGATCAGACCATTTTTCTAGTTCTGTGAATATAGTTCTTTTGAACATGTAACAAAATTAGGGCAGTTTATTCAATATTATGTAACATAATTAGGGTACTTTACAGGTAAATTTGTAACAGAATCAGGGCAACCAGGTAATGTCTTAAAATCAATATTATTAAAAGATATCACGGAGAATAACAGAACTGATACCATATTGCATTCACTATGTGCAAATAATTCCTAATTTTACAGGCCCCGCGAGAACCGGAGATAATCTGACACCTTGTCACCGGAGTTTTCCAAGCATAATTTTTGGATAAGTGTGGGCTTACCGTACAACTGAGAACAACTATTTTAACAATCATTCGTAATAAATTAGACATGTTAGGTTTTTTAACAAAACTTTTTGGCGGGCATAAATCGGAGAAGGATATTAAAACGATCCTGCCCGTTGTAAAGCAGATCAATGACGCGTTTGAAAAACTGCAATCCCTGCCTGTAGACCAACTGCGTAGCAAAACACAAGAATTCCGTCAACGTATAAGTGCTCATCTGGCCAAGATAGACAGTACTATTGCAGAAAGGCAGCTTGCTGCTGAAAATGCAGAGGATGTCACTGAAAAAGATGTCGTTTACCAGGAAATTGATAAGCTGAAGAAAGACCGCGACAAACAACTGGAAGAAGTACTGGAAGAACTGTTGCCTGAGGCTTTTGCCGTGGTAAAAGAAACGGCCCGTCGCTTCACCCAGAACGCTACTATCACAGCTACTGCTACTGAACTGGACCGCCAACTGGCAGTTAAAAAGGATTATGTCACTATTCAGGGTGACAATGTGACGTGGAAAAATACATGGTCGGCAGCTGGCAGTCCTGTTACCTGGAACATGATCCATTACGATGTACAGTTAATAGGCGGTATCGTACTCCATCAGGGTAAGATTTCTGAAATGGCCACAGGTGAAGGTAAAACACTGGTATCTACGCTCCCTGCTTATCTCAATGCACTGGCAGGACAAGGCGTTCACATTGTTACCGTGAATGATTACCTGGCCCGTCGTGACTCTGAATGGAACGGCCCTATTTTCGAATTCCTCGACGTAACAGTTGATTGTATAGATAAACATCAGCCTAATACACCGGAACGCCGCGATGCTTACCTCGCCGGTATCACTTACGGAACCAACAACGAATTTGGTTTTGATTACCTGCGTGATAACATGGTGCATACACCGGATGAAATGGTACAGCGTAAACATCATTATGCTATGGTGGATGAGGTGGATAGTGTACTGATCGATGATGCCCGTACACCGTTAATCATCTCCGGTCCTATCCCACGTGGAGAAGAGCAGGAGTACCATGCGTTGAAACCACGTGTACAGCGCCTGATGGAAGCACAGAAAAAAGCTACCCAACAATATTTGCTGGAAGCAAAGAAACTGATAGCAGAAGGTAAAGATGATCCGAAAACCGGTGGTCTTGCCCTGATGCGTGCATGGCGTGGTTTGCCTAAAAACAGCGCGCTGATCAAGTTTCTGAGTGAACCAGGTATAAAAGTATTACTGCAGAAAGCAGAAAACTATTACCTGGCAGATCAGCAACGTGAAATGCCGAAAGTAGACGAAGAGCTCTACTTCAGCATCGACGAAAAGAATAACAGCGTTGATCTTACCGAAAAAGGCCTTCACCTGATTACCCAGTCCGGCGAAGATCCAAACTTCTTCATCATGCCGGATGTTGGTTCCGAGATCGCCGAGATCGAGAAGTTAAACATCCCTGCAGATGAGAAACTGCACCGCAAAGATATCCTGCTGCAGGACTTTGCCCTGAAATCCGACCGTATCCACTCCGTACAGCAATTGCTGAAAGCATATACCCTGTTTGATATTGACGTGGAATATGTGGTAATGGATGGTAAAGTGAAAATAGTAGATGAACAAACCGGTCGTATCCTGGATGGCCGCCGTTATTCAGACGGTTTACACCAAGCGATAGAAGCAAAGGAAAACGTGAAAGTAGAAGCTGCCACCCAGACCTTCGCTACCGTTACCCTGCAGAACTACTTCCGTATGTATCATAAACTGGCCGGTATGACCGGTACAGCTACTACCGAAGCTGGTGAGTTCTGGGAAATATACAAGCTGGACGTGGTAACCATTCCAACCAACCTGCCTATTACCCGTAAGGACTCTGAAGACCTGGTGTACAAGACAAAACGTGATAAATATAAAGCCGTTATCGAAGAAGTGAGACAGTTACAGGCAGCCGGAAGGCCAGTCCTGGTAGGTACTACCTCTGTGGAAGTATCTGAACTGTTAAGCAAGATGCTCACTTTCGAGAAGATCCCTCACAATGTACTGAACGCAAAACAACATGCCCGTGAAGCACAGATCGTAGCTGAAGCTGGTTTGGCCGGCGCTATCACCATCGCTACCAACATGGCGGGTCGTGGTACGGATATCAAGCTGGGACCTGGTGTGAAAGAAGCAGGTGGTTTAGCGATCATTGGTACGGAACGCCATGAAAGCCGTCGTGTTGACAGGCAGTTACGTGGTCGTGCCGGTCGCCAGGGAGATCCGGGTACGTCACAGTTCTTTGTATCTCTGGAAGATGATCTGATGCGTATGTTCGGTTCCGATCGTATAGCTGGTCTGATGGACCGTATGGGCTATAAGGAGGGAGAAGTGATTCAGCACAGCATGATCACCCGTTCTATTGAAAGAGCACAGAAGAAAGTAGAAGAGAACAACTTCGGTATACGTAAGCGTCTGCTGGAGTACGATGATGTGATGAACAAGCAGCGTACCGTTATCTATGCTAAACGTAACCACGCTTTGTTTGGCGAACGTCTTGCAATAGATATCGACAATGCGTTCTATGATGTGGCTTTAAGTATTATTACAGGTCACAGGGAAACAGGAGATATTGAGGCATTTAAATTAGATGTGATCATCAATTTTGCAATCGATACTGATATTACCCGCGATGAGCTGGTGAAGGCAGATATCAATAACCTGGCATCCCGCCTCTATCATCAGGCAAAAGATAACTACGACCGTAAAGCAAAGGAACTGGCGGAAAATACGCTGCCTGTTATTGAACAGATATATAAAGAGCAGGGGCATCAGATAGAGAATATCTCTATTCCGTTCACAGATGGCAAGAAAGGAATGAATGTGCTTGCTAACCTGCAGAAAGTAGTAGATAGCAAAGGCTTTGAGACCGTTAATGCACTTGAACGCAGTATCACCCTTACACTGATAGATGAATCCTGGAAAGAGCATCTGCGTGCAATGGACGACCTGAAACAATCGGTACAGGGTGCTGTATACGAACAGAAAGATCCTTTATTGATCTACAAGTTCGAGGCATTCAACCTGTTCAAACAAATGGATGGCGATACCAGCCGTGAAATCGTTTCCTTCCTCTGCAAATCCGGTATCCCTGTTCAGGACGATAACCGTCAGCAACAGGCTCCGGTACAGATCCGTGAAGGCCGTGAGGAAAAGACCGATATGAGCCGGATGCGTGCTTCTCATCAGGAGTTTGAAGGTGCAGTGCCAGCTACAGATGTACAGGAATATGCTACCAATGCTGAACCGGTGAAACAGGACCCGATAAGGAACACTGGTCCTAAGGTAGGCCGTAACGATCCTTGCCCTTGTGGAAGCGGTAAAAAATACAAACAATGTCACGGTAAGGATCTCTAGTCCTTATTGGTATAAAATTATAACCAGCCTCAAAAGCTTGAGGCTGGTTTTTTATTTATATCTGCCCCGTTCAGGCCTATGGTTTTCATTTATATCTGCCAAACTCCAGTGCCCAGTACTCATGTGTTTCAGCAGCCCCCATCTCTCTGTATAATGTATCCATCATTGCCTTACAGTGATCTTCACTGCTCTGCCAGGCCATCATAACAGCATTAATTGTATTGTATCCCATTGCCAGATCTTCTCCCACATAATTACCCTTATAACCGGCTTCTGCTGCTCTCTGGATGGGAGAACTACCATCCGGCGCAATATGCGAAAAGTAATTATGCGTATACATATCAGCGACATGGCCCTGAGCGGCAATGGCCAGCGTATCATTCCATACAAGCGGAGGTACAGGAGGCATCAGCGTAGTACCGCAGGTGCAACCGGTTTGCCTTAATTGGTTCACGGCATTCAGCAATTGGACCGGAGAAGGGTCCGGCGTCGCTTCTTTCTTACAGGCGGTACATAAGAAATATATGGCGGCTATCACCTGTATGTATTTTTGTGTGGAGGGTAACATAATATCCCGAAAATAGCATTTCATTCCTGATATGCTTACACATGCAACATTATAAGCCCTAAATAAAAACAATTGCAGACTATGCCTCTCAATAAAAGAAGATAATTTACTATCTATAAGCATGAGCATTCCATATACATGAAAACCGCTGCCCTTATTGATACAGTAAATGCTTATTACTCATTATTTATTTCAGTTAAACCCACGTTTTTTATGAAAAAATTAAGTGCATTTATTATCCTGGCCCTTATTTTCACTGCGTGTAAAAAAGATGCAGCAGAGAAAAAAGAAGCAGCAGTAGCTGCGAACTGGTCATCGACCGACAAATGGGCCACCTGGTCTAATGGCGGTTACACAGTAGCAAACGATGTTTGGGGAAGCGGCGCCGGAGCACAGACCATCTGGGCTAATTCCTACAGTAACTGGGGCGTATGGGCAGATCATCCCAACACGTCCGGTGTAAAGTCGTACCCTCACAGCAGCCGGTATGTAGGTAAAACGCTCAGTACACTCAACAGCTGCAGCAGTAGTTTCAATGTAACCCCTCCTGGTAGTGGCTCTTTCTCCAGCGACTACGATATCTGGGATTCAAATCATGCCTATGAAGTAATGTTGTGGATGAACAAAAGAGGCAGTGTAGGCCCTATTTCATATAATTATGATGCCAATGGCGCCGTACCTGTAAATACCAATCTGAACCTGGGTGGACATACCTGGAATGTATACAAAGGCTCCAATGGCAGTAATCAGGTATTCTCCTTTGTAAGGACCGGCAATACCAATTCAGGCACCGTAGATATTAAAGCGATTCTCAACTGGATCAAAAATCAAGGCTGGTATGGAAATATCACCGTTGGTGATGTACAGTTCGGCTTTGAGATCACATCTTCCAGCGGAGGATTGAATTTTATCAGCAACAGCTACTCCGTATCCTTTAACTAACGCATTTCCTGTTTATCAATAAGGGCTTATCGGGGGCTGACTAAAAAGTAAACTGAAGGCGCTGGGAATTGCGTAAAAGCAGTTTCATATCCACCTCCTACCCGAGAGGGAGTATTCTTTTTAGTCAGCCTCTTTTTTGTTCAGGTGCCTGATAGAGACTTATCGCCATTTAGACGCTTCTCAGACACTTTATTTATTTTTGCTACAGCCTCTTGCATTTGATCTGGACTGAAAAAGAACTCAGACATGAGCACCTCTGCGAACGGCAATGGAGAAAGATTATATCAGACTGGTATTATAACACGGTCCGGGATATTTGTATACCCATAAAACATATACTACTTTCGTACCTGAAATCTGTCATAATGCTGCTTAATAGATATATAGACCATACGGTGCTGAAACCGACGACTACCCTGGATAATATCCGTCAACTATGCATGGAAGCCGTAGAATATGATTTTGCAGCAGTATGCATCCCCCCTCCTTTTGTGAAGCTGGCCAAAACATTTGTAGGCAATACCAATACAAAAGTGGCCACCGTTACAGGATTCCCTTTCGGCTATTCCGCACTGGAAGCTAAAGTGGCCGAAACCGTACTCGCTATTATTGATGAAGCAGATGAACTGGATATGGTGGCTAACCTGTTAGCTATACGCAATAGCGACTGGGAATATCTCGAAAAAGAGATCGCTACCATTATGCCTGTTATCAGGAATAAAGGGAAAGTGATCAAAGTAATTATCGAAAGTGGCATATTATTGGAAGAAGAGATCATCAGATGCTGCCAGTTATACGCTAAATACCAGGTAGACTTTGTAAAAACGTCTACCGGATATGCAGAGAAAGGCGCCACCGTTGCAGCTGTAAAACTGATGCGGGCAAACTTACCGGCAAATATTCAGATAAAAGCATCAGGGGGGATTCGTACCTTTGATTTTGCCAAAGAACTGATAGATGCCGGGGCAACAAGATTAGGATGCAGTGGAAGTGTGGATATTATGAAAGCATCTGTTTAACCATATGACAATGAAACAGTTAATATTACTATTCTCCGGATTACTGATCGGCGGTTTTGCCGTTGCACAGGACAATGCCCTTGCTGCCAACACAGGCGGCAGTGTTAAAGTAGTAAAGGACAGCCGCCTGGACCTGCTCATCAAAAAACAGATCTACATTAACACATTGGCCATCCGTAACCAGCCAGGATTCAGGGTACAGCTCATTTCTACCAATAAAAGGAATGAAGCCAGTGACGTTAAGGCTAAAGTGATGCAACTCTATCCGGATTACCGCACTTACCTGGAATATCAGCCCCCTTATTTTAAAGTACGTATCGGCGACTTCAAATCCCGCGATGAAGCCACTGATTTCCGTGATAAATTATCTACCAACTTCCCGGGCGCTATTTTCGTAGTGCCGGCAACTATTAATCTGTCTCCGGAGAAAGAAGCAGGAACTGAAGAAAGCAACTAAATGAAGACAAGAATTAAGGAACTGGCGAAACAATATGCACCGGAATTTATAGCCATCAGGCATCATCTTCATTCTCATCCGGAGCTCTCTTTCCAGGAATTTGAAACTTCATTGTTCATCCAGCAGAAACTGGATGAATTTGGCGTTCGTTACACTTCCGGGATCGCAGGCACAGGGATCGTAGCTATTATCGAAGGGAAGAACCCATCATCCAAAACGATCGCGTTACGGGCAGATATGGATGCATTACCCATTACAGAAATCAATGACGTTCCTTATAAATCACAGCATACCGGCGTCATGCATGCCTGCGGGCACGATGTACACACAACCTGTGTACTCGGCGCTACCCGCATTCTGCAGGAACTGAGCAATGAATTTGAAGGAACCATTAAAGTGCTGTTTCAACCAGGTGAAGAAAAACATCCAGGCGGAGCAAGCCTGATGATAAAAGACGGCGCACTGGAAAATCCACATCCTGATGCTATACTGGGAATGCATGTACAGCCTACTATGGAAGCAGGGAAACTGGGATTCCGGGCGGGCCAGTATATGGCCAGCGCAGATGAAATATATATTACGATCAAAGGGAAAGGAGGACATGCCGCGTTGCCTCACCTGACAGTAGACACTATATTAGTAGCTTCTCACCTGGTAGTGAGCCTTCAACAGGTGATCAGCAGGAATAATAACCCCTTCTCCCCTTCTGTACTTAGTATCTGTGCTTTTAATGGCGGGAATTCGACAAACGTAATTCCCAGTGAAGTGAAACTGATGGGGACCTTCAGGGCTATGGATGAAACATGGCGCTTCAAAGCACATGATATCATTAAAAAACAGGCCACAGAACTGGCCCATGCCATGGGTGCTGAAATAGATATTGAGATACTGGTAGGTTATCCCTGCCTGTATAACAATGAAGCTGTGACTGCACAAGCCCGTGGACTGGCAGAAGAATATCTTGGGATAGATAAAGTAGAAGATACGGAAGTAAGGATGGGAGCAGAAGATTTTGCTTTTTATTCGCGGATAGTACCTGCCTGTTTTTTTAGATTAGGAACAGGGAATATAGCCAGAGGTATTACTTCCGGTGTACATACGCCAACGTTTGATGTAGATGAAAGTGCCATTGAAGTAGGGATGGGTACGATGGCTTATCTGGCAACACAATTCTAACTTATATTACATTCAGGGAAGGCCGGGTGAATACCCGGCCTTGTTTCATTTACTCTTTTATATAATTACTTAATTTCTTTCAGGACTTTCAGTGATCGGCCCGTCATCTCCAATAGATTAATACTATCCAGTTTTATATCAGTATGCTGATATGCTACATCCTGAGACCTGAATTCGCTGTTCTTACCCAGTTGTAACCTGAAGGAATCAATACCCCGGTCAGTCCCAATTCCCACCATTGCTAATTTTGATTCTTTACCTCCGTCTACATTCAGCTTACTGATCTTTAAGAGATTTAAATCAACTGTGCAGTTGTCTTCCATGTGAACATCCAACTGAGGTATATCAAAGTTGCTTACCATTACGCTACATCCCCGTGACAAATAAATAGCCTCGATAGCAGGCAAAGCCAACATCGTACGACCTCCTTCTTTGTGCATATCAAAAAACAGTGTATCGTTTTTCTGTGCATACGTAAACCTGCCGGTAGTGTCGTCCTCAAAAATTAGTGTTGGCTTATCTGAAGTTGTAATCTCAAGCTGATAGGATATACCTGTCAGACGCAACACTTTAACCGGCTTCAATGCTAAACCAACAAGCCTCCTGCCTAACTCCAGATCATCATCTCCATTCTTTCCTTTCTTAAAATTAGCCCATAAAACAATATCAGAAAACAGCATCAGTAACACGAGCAGTGCTACAAATGAGAGCAATAATTTATTAGCTGTTCGCATATCTTAATTATTTGAAATTAGATTTTTTGTATTTCTCGTAATGCGGTTTCAATTCATCCAGTTCCATATCCAGTAAATAGATATTACGGAAAAATTGTGGCAACTCATTCGCCAGGAAGCGTTCTTTTTTAAGCTCTATTATTTTTTTTCCGGCGTTCTCCGCAACAAAATAACCGATGCCTCTTTTATTATAAATGATATCGTATTGCTGTAAATATTCACAGGTACGCATCACTGTGTTTGGGTTTACTTCCAGTTGCACTGCCAGTTCGCGGACAGAAGGAATACGGTCGTCCGGCTTCCACTTATCCAGCAGGATCTGTTCGCAGAGATGATCTGCGATCTGCAGGTATATCGCTTGTGACTCTTTAAATTCCATGATCGGTAGTTTATATTTCTTTGTCTCTCAATTTAAAATAAGCCACTGTCCAGAGTATTGGCGGAATAAAATATTTGCCTGCAAAAAGCAGTGGCTGCCATGCTTTTTTCGGTAGCCCAAGCATCACAAAATTGTTGGTATATTCCGTAATACCTGCTTCCATCTTAAGGGGTAATAAAATATTTATGCCGATAAAAGGGAATTGCTGTTTCCAGTCCGCCATGTATTTATGAAAAAATATTTCTGCAAAAATTGAATTAATGAAATACATGCCGGCTATAAACAGAAAGAAACAGAAAAATGTTTTTATAAAGCTGTATTTGTTAAAATACAAAGTACCCATCAGCAGTATCGCCTGTGCAATGAACCAGAGATAGTAATTCACTATCCAGGTTTCAGGTTTGGAATAAGCAAGATCGTTTATAAGGTGAGTGCCTTTACGTATAAACAGAATACTTTCTCCGGCTTTTACTGCCAGGAAAAAAGCAGCATGATACACGATGAGGAAGCCGATAGTAGTGATCAGTAATGTGGTAAGGAACTTTTCCAGGTGCGAGGCTGGTAACAACAGGTAATCCATACCCTGGGGTTTATTTCCCAGTTCATTAAATGATTTACTGGTGAATAACAGTCCTGCTACGTATAATCCTACCAGGTAGGAAGGCAGCAGATCACTATATAAATTAATATTAGGCCCTATAAACAGTACGAATAACAAGGCGATTAATAATATCCCTGTTAGCACAATCAGGGACAGGATGTAAAAACGGTAATTATCAACCAGGTGCTTTTTGAAGTAGGCGCCAAAGCGGTTCGCGCTGAGTATATTATTTACTTGCATTAGTTGAATATTTTAGAGATCCTTTCAGGTTGTTCCAGTACAGCATTAAACAGCATTTCCATGTCAATACGGCTTTGTTCTTTATCCGTATTTTCTGTTACTACGGCGTGGCCCCGCAATGAGCTGCTGGCATATAGTACGCTACCCGCATTTTCCACCTGGCTCACGGTTTTGAAACAGAGCTTATCGTTTACTGTGTCTACGTGCTGACGGAAAACAATTTTATGATCATCGATAATCACGATGTTGTCTATAAGATTATCGAGGTCGCGTACCTGGTGAGTGGAGATGACGATACATTTCTCATCGCTGACAGCAGCGGCGATTACCTTACGGAACTGGCTTTTGGAAGGGATGTCCAGGCCATTGGTAGGTTCATCCATGATGAGCGCTTTGGTATTGGTAGCCAGGGCAAAGCTGATCAGGACCTTCTTTTTTTGCCCGTAGGACATTTCCGTTAAGCGCTGATCTGTTGGGATCTGGAACTCTTCCAGGTATTCCCGGAAGGATTTGTTGCTAAAGTCGGGGTAGAAGGGCGCATAGGCTTTTACATAGTTGCTGATCTGTACCTGTGGCAGGTAAAACTCTTCCGGAACCATAAACAGGTTACGCAGGAAATCGGGCTGGCGGTAACGGGCCTCATATCCCATCACCTTGCAAACGCCGCCCTGCGGGAACAGTAATCCGGCCATTTGCTTTAACAGGCTGGATTTGCCTGCACCATTTTTCCCTAATAGTCCGTAGATACAGCCTGCCTGCAGGTCCAGGTTCAAGCCTTCAAACAGGGGCTTGTTTTTCCTGTAACTGAAAGAAAGATTTTGGATGGATATCATAGTAAGTGATTTAGTGCACTACATACCTAGTACACTGTAAATGTAAAGGCTAATTTTTGATATTTCCTACTAATTGGGAGAAATTATTTTTTCAGGGCAGGTAAACCCAGCTATAAACGCATTTCTACATATTAAACCTTTTTAAAACATTATATTTGTAATGTGGTTTAAATTAAATATCCTCCTATGAAAGGTACCCTATCCGCCTTGCTTGGTTTAAGCCTCTTATTATCAGTAGTTAATGCCTCAGCACAGTTCGTAAAAACGAAAGATATAGAGAAGATGAAGAAGCGTACCAGCTTTATTGTGGTGAAAGAACGGCCGGATAAGAAGATCATAAAGCTGCTGAGTCAAAAAGCTCCTGGTCAGGTAGCTGAATATAAGCAAGCCATCAAGCAACTGAACCGGGACTTCCCGGAAGTCGTAAAGCAATTCTGGGCATTGAACGGCGCTATTACAGTAGAACAGAAAACAGAAAAAGAGGTGTCGCGGTTACGCACACGTAATAACAGGAACTACATTGTTTTCGACTGTCAGTCGATGAAAGTAAAACCAGGCAGTAAAGTTAAGAAGTCCAAATATGCCAGGACTTACACCTCTCCCCTTGCCTGGAAGATTGATGATAAAGACCTGAGCGTTCCTGTCATTAACATGTATTTCATTGAGAATGATGTACAATATCCTTTTTACATCCAGAATATGTCCGACAGGTTCCCAGATTATACGGACCTGGCAGTGGGTTTACGACTGGCCACTTACGTATTTACCGAGCAATCGGGCGGAATATCCGAACGCAGTATGCAGTCGGAAATAAAGCATAATGCCGTATACCTGAAAGATAAAACATTGATTCTGTGCAAGAACTGGCTGGATGATGATTTTGCAGAGGGAACGGCGAAAGCTGATTATCCTTATCCCATCCGTTTTGTGAGTAAAGAAGAACTGGAAGATATCTTTAAGAAAGATGCCTTTGGGAATAGTGCTATAGCCTATGTGCCTTCCGGAGTATTTTCTACGTTTGATACGAATTATCCAAGTATGGAAGTGAATGTGCCGGTAGTACTGGACCCTGTGAACGGCATGCCGTTATGCCATACAGATATCAGTGATGAGATGTTCCAGGCATGGGGTTTTTCATTGATCCCCAAGATGGGAAAATCAATGGTTGGATTTAAAAAGATCAGGAACCAGGATATCAGGAATTTTGCTAAGGCAATGAAAGAGTAGCCAGTTTTTTTATTGTAGCTTCAAACTCTTCCCATACTTCTGCAACGATTGCAGCAGCAGGTTTCATCTCATGGATCGTTGCGCTTACCTGTCCTATTTCAAGTTCCCCTTCATCGAGCTTTCCCTCAAACATGCCCGTCTTAGCCCTTGCGCGGCCTAATAATGCGATCAATGCTTCTTTATCTGCCCCATTATCTTCTGCCGCTTTTACTTTTTCAAAAAACGGGTTCTTTAATAACCGTACGGGGGTAAGTTTTTTCAAAGCCAGAAATGTATCTCCTTCTTTAGCGTCTATTATGGCCTGCTTAAAAAGAGGATGTGAAGATGCTTCGGGGCTGGCTACAAAACGGCTGCCTATCTGTACGCCTGTAGCGCCTAATGCGAAAGCGGCGGCCATTGCCTTTCCGGAACCTATCCCTCCTGCTGCGATGACAGGGATACTTACCTGTTCACAGACCGCGGGAATGAGTACCATCGTAGTGGTTTCTTCTCTTCCGTTATGTCCTCCTGCTTCAAAACCCTCTGCAACTATCGCATCTACGCCGGCGGCTTCGCTTTTTTTGGCAAAGGCGGCACTGGAAACAACATGTACTACTGTAATGCCAGCGGCTTTCAGCACAGGCGTCCATGTTTTGGGATTACCGGCAGAAGTGAATACAACCGGCACTTCTTCCCTGATAATAATATCGATAAGTTGTTCAATACCCGGATAAAGCAGTGGCACATTAACACCGAACGGACGGGTAGTAGCCTGCTTACATTTACGGATATGTTCCTGTAGTACATCTGGATACATACTGCCGGCACCGATAATGCCTAATCCGCCGGCATTGCTTACTGCACTCGCCAAACGCCATCCGCTGGCCCAGATCATACCGGCCTGGATAATAGGATACTGAATGTGGAATAGTTTTGTAACAGGATTCATGGAGTGAAAATAGGATAATATTTTATTCAACCAAGATCGATCTCCGTATTATCCCCTATATTCAAACTCTGACTGAGCCCTCTTATATTAGCATCGCTACCGATAAGAGAAGACTTCAATACTACTTCGTATAAGTTACTGAAAGAGCCAATGATGGAATCTTTGACGATAGAATAGTTGATGACCGTATTATCCCCGATCGCTACATTAGGACCGATAATGGAGTTCTTGATATTACATCCTTCTCCGATACTCACCGGCGGAATGATGATCGTATTTTCATAAGGCAATACCGGTGCTGTTGCCAGTTTGTATTTGCTTAACAGGATAGCATTGGTTTCCAGCAGGGTGTCTTTACGTCCGCAGTCGAACCAGTTACTAACTTTAAATGGCTTGAACACGACCCCATGTTCTATCATACATTGCAGGGCATCTGTCAGCTGAAATTCATCGTGAGATTTACGGTGTTCCAGCATATTCTTCTCCAGGCAATCGTATAACTGTTCTGTTTCTTTTATTTTATAAACCCCAACCAGTGCAAGGTTCGATTTAGGGATCTGCGGTTTCTCCACTACTTTGCAGATGCTACCGGTATCGCTCAGTTCTGCTACCCCGAAATTACGGGGATCATCTACTTTCTTCAGTCCCAGCTGCGAGACAGGAGAATGGATGAGGTCTCTGAAATTCCCTTCACAGATAGTATCTCCCAATACGATCAGCATTTCATCGCCTTTTACCACATGTCTTGTCAGTAAAATAGCGTGCCCTGTTCCTTCACGGCTGCTCTGCTGCACGAAATGACAGGTAAGGTGAGGATATTTTTTCAGTATATAATCCTGGATCTTTTCACCCAGGTAACCTACCACGAAAACAAACTCGGAGATGCCGGCTTCTACCAGCTGATCAACTATTATACTGAGTATGGTTTTTCCCGCCAGGGGAATCAGTGCTTTAGGCTGTGTATATGTATGCGGTCGCAGCTTAGTGCCAGCACCGGCTACTGGTATAATGGCCTTCATGTACGCAGTTAATTAAATTAGATGTTCATTCTCTGTTACTGAGGGCGTGAAGGTAGTATAAATTTTAAAAAATCCATAGCTGTGCGTATTACAGACAGTTTAAAGCATTGATAATACAGAGATCAATAGTATATATAACTATGTCTTGCTATTTAAACAGGAAAAATATCTACAGACTATCCATTATTGGCTGTGCACTATTCACAAATTCGATTACCTTTGCTGCAAATTTTCAACATACAATGCAAAGAGATCAGCAAATATTTAATATTATCGGCCAGGAGCTGGAGCGTCAGCGTCATGGCATAGAATTGATCGCATCGGAAAACTTTACCAGTCTGCAGGTTATTCAGGCTATGGGAACCGTTTTGACCAATAAATATGCAGAAGGCTATCCCGGACGTAGATATTATGGTGGCTGTGAAGTTGTGGACCTGAGCGAACAGTTGGCAATTGACAGGGCAAAACAGATTTTTGGCGCTGAATACGCAAACGTACAGCCTCACTCCGGTGCACAGGCTAATGCAGCAGTTATGCTGGCAATATTAAAACCAGGCGATAAGATCCTTGGGCTGGACCTGAGCATGGGTGGACACCTGACACATGGTTCTCCTGTAAACTTTTCCGGTAAGCTGTATCAGCCGTTCTCCTATGGCGTAAATAAAGAAACGGGGCTTGTTGAGTATGATAAAATGGAAGAAATCGCACTGCGTGAGAAACCGCAGTTAATTATTTGTGGTGCTTCTGCTTACAGCCGTGACTGGGATTATAAACGTATCCGTGCGATCGCTGATCAGGTGGGTGCTTTTGTAATGGCGGATATTGCTCATCCTGCAGGTCTGATTGCAAAAGGTTTATTAAACTCTCCTTTTGAACATTGTCATTTTGTAACTACTACTACACATAAAACATTGCGTGGCCCTCGTGGTGGTATGATCCTTTTAGGTAAAGACTTCGAAAATCCATTCGGTCTTAAGACGCCAAAAGGAGAGATCCGCATGATGAGTGCTCTGCTGGATATGGCTGTATTCCCGGGTATCCAGGGTGGTCCGCTGGAACACGTGATCGCTGCAAAAGCAGTTTCTTTCTTTGAGATCCTGACAGATGAATATGGAGATTATGCTAAACAGATGATCAAAAATGCACAGGCCATGTCTAAAGCATTTGTAGAGAAAGGATATGAAATCGTATCTGGTGGTACTGATAATCATCTGATGCTGATAGATCTGCGTAACAAGAACATCTCTGGTAAGAAAGCGGAACAGGTGTTAGTGAAAGCAGATATTACTGTTAACAAGAACATGGTCCCTTTCGATGATAAATCTGCCTTCGTTACTTCCGGTATCCGTGTGGGTGTTCCCGCAATTACCAGTCGTGGTATGACAGAACAGCACATGGGACAGGTTGTTACCTGGATAGATGAGTTGCTGATGGATGCTGATAATGACGCGAAGATTACTTCTGTAAGAGGTGCGGTGAACGACTTTATGAAACAATTCGTTTTGTATCCTGAATTATAATTAAAACAGCTTTTATAAAAAGAGGGTGTATCATTACTGGTACACCCTCTTTTGTTTTAGTTCTTTTTACCTATCCATTTAATGGCTTCTTTCCAGGTAATCTTTTTCCCATACATTAAGATACCGGTGCGATAGATCTTACCCGCCATCCAGGTCATACCCAGGAAGCCTACTACCAGTAATACCATGGATAAGGCCAGCTGCCAGTAAGGAACTGTACCAGGCACTCCATAAGGTAATCTTGCCATCATCACCATGGGTGATGTAAACGGAATGATACTCCCCCAGAAAGCTAACCGGCTGTCAGGATTTTGTACAGTAGAGATCATGATCATCAATCCTATAATAATAGGTAAGGTGATGGGGAATGTCAATGACTGTACATCTGTCGGGTCTTCATTTACCAGGCTGCCCACTGCGGCAAATAGGGCAGAATAGAACAGGTATCCTCCCAGGAAATAAAATATGAAACAGGAGATGATGAGTGTCCAGTTAATACTGCCGATTACATAACGGACCTTTTCTATAGCCTCTATTGCAGCGGCATTACCACCGTTCTGCATCATTCCACCACCTTGTGTTGCAGCATGGAGTGTTTCTGCGGAAAAGAACAGGGGTAAGATGAGTTTTAAGGATAAGATCAGGGCTACCCATATCAGGAATTGTAACAGTCCTACTCCGGCAATACCTATGATCTTTCCCATCATCAGCTGAAAAGGTTTTACACTGGAGATCATGACTTCTGCAATACGGCTTACCTTCTCTTCCATTACACCACGCATTACCGCCATGCCAAAGAACATAAGAATAATGTAAATGATAAATCCACTGGCATAGCCTACACCATATGCTACTGCGGAGTTACCTTTTTTACCATCAGCACCCGATTTAAAATCAATGGTGATATCTGATTTTGCAGCAGACAGTTTTTCTCTGTCAATACCAGCGTTCTCCAGTCGTTTTTCCTCTATGATATCATTTACATGTTTTGTGATATTGCTTTCTACCCCGATACCCGGTTGTCCGCTACTGTAATAAGTAATACCGGAAGGACGTTTTATATCCAGGTCGGGAATGTACAATAAACCGGAGTAGCCATATTGTTCATACTTGAAGGTATCTACTTTTATATTCGTCAGGTATTTATAATAAGTGCCTTTACTATCAGGGAAACGGCCGAGGAAGAGATGGCTGTCATCTATTACGGCAATACGTTTATCTTCATTAGAACTGGTAGCAATTAATATAGGTATGATGAGCAGTCCGGCAAAGAATACGGGTATCAGTAAAGTGACTACCAGGAAACTGCGTTTGCGTACACGTGTTAAGAATTCTCTTTTTATTATGAGCAGGATCTTATTCATAAAATTAGTTTAATGGTTGTTCCATCTCCTGTACTTTGTCGATAAATACTTCGTTGATAGAGGGCAGAATTTCCTGGAAATAGGTGACAGGGATCTCATGCCTGATAAAGTGCATAAGGATATCGTTGGTGGTACTTCCTTCGCTTAGTTTTACCGTGTATGCATGGTCTTCCTGTTTAATGATACTGAAATGCCAGGTAGCCATCTGAGCGAAGTTAGGCATGGTACCAACGCCTATACGGAACAGGTGTTGCTTGAAGTCTTGCTTGATCTGCTTCACTTCACCATCCAGTATCTTTTTCCCTTTATTCACCAGTATGATCCTGTCGCAGATTTCCTCTACCTGTTCCATACGGTGGGTAGAGAAAATGATGGTGGTACCACTTTTACTGAGGTCGAATATTTCCTGTTTGATAAGATTGGCATTGATAGGGTCCAGGCCGGAGAATGGTTCATCCAGGATCAGCAGGGAAGGATTGTGGATGATGGTAGAAATGAACTGTACTTTCTGTTGCATTCCTTTACTCAGTTCTTCCACTTTCTTGTTATACCATGTATTGATATCTAACTTATCAAACCAGTATTTGATCTTATCCCTTGCTTCTTTTTCCCGCATTCCTTTCAGTTGTGCGAGGTAGAGGGTTTGCTCCCCTACTTTCATCTTTTTATAGAGCCCTCTTTCCTCCGGCATATAACCGATGGACTGTATATCCCGTTCGGGATCAAAGGGTTGATTATTAAACAAGATCTGACCGGAATCCGGGTAAAAGATACCGGTGATCATACGCAGTAGCGTAGTTTTGCCCGCGCCGTTAGGTCCCAGCAATCCGAAGATGCTACCACGGGGGATAACAAAACTGATATCGTCTACAGCTTTATGTGTAGCATAGTCTTTTCTCAGGTTTTTGACTTCGATGAGGTTCATGAACTAAAAGTAAGTTTTTATTTGCTTACTAGTAGTCGTTTTAGCTTACCAGATAAAATTGATTATTATTTCAGGATCCTCTCTACCTCATCTGCATAAGCAGCCCCTATGCTTACGGGAACAGCGCCTATATATAAATTGTTTCTGTCTGCCTTTTCTATTTTATTATTAGCAACAATGAAAGAGCGGTGTACGCGTGTAAACTGGGATGGAGGCAGCAGGGCCAATGCTTCCTGCATAGATAAGCGGGAAAGAAGGCGCCGGTCTTTCATTACAAAACTGATATAATTACCAGCGCTTTCCAGGTAGAGTATTTCATCCAGCTGAAGTTTGAATTGTTCATACCCGCTTTTTATCATGATATAAGCAGGAGCATCTTTCATGGAGCTTCTGGCGATCATTTCCAGTAACGATTTTGCTTTATTACAGGCTTTTGAAAACCGCTCTGAGGAGAAAGGTTTTAATAAGTAGTCGATGGCATCCAGTTCAAAGCTTTGCACTGCATGTTCAGAATAGGCTGTGGTAAAGATAACCAATGGAGAACCCGGCAGGGCTGTCATGAGTTCCAGTCCGGATATATCCGGCATTTTTATATCCAGGAACACCAGGTCTGTTTTGTTATCTTTTAAATATGATAATGCCTCATAGGGATCTGTAAAATATCCTTTTATTTCCAGGAAAGGGACCTGTTCCGCATGAGTGCTGATGACAGACAAAGCAACCTGTTCATCATCGATCGCAATTGCATTTATTTTCATCCTATTTGTATGGTAAGATGTACAAAAAATTCTGTGCCTGTTTCACGGATGCTGAGGTCATGTTTACCCGGATATAATAATGCCAGTCTTTGTCTTACATTATTCAAACCAATACCCATGCTATCGTACTCTACCTCACTGCTTCTGATGGCATGTACAGTATTAAACACATCAAAATAGATCTTATCTGCAGTACAGGATAATGACACCGAGATACGGGATTTATTACGCTGACTTATTCCATATTTAAATGCATTTTCTACGAAAGGGATCAGCAGCATGGGCGCTATTTCATGATCGCACAATGTTTCATTGATAGTTACATCTATGAGTATATCCGGTGAACCCTGTGTACGCAGCCGTTGCAGTGCTATATAATTTTGTAAGTAGGCAATTTCTTTATCCAATGGAATATGTTCCATTACATTGTCGTGCAGCATGAAGCGCATCATATCTCCCAGCTTCTGGATACCTTCTCCGGTAGCGCTTGCTTTTTCCTGTAAAGCAGTACCGTATAATGTATTGAGGGCATTGAACAGGAAGTGCGGATTAATCTGCCAGCGAAGAAAATCGAGCCCTGCTTCTGAGTGGTCCAGTGCTGTCTTCAAACCATGGACTTCCACTTTCCTGTTGTGTCTGGCCTGGTAGATCCACCAGGAAACAGGTATTACAATTGCAGCTTCGAAAGCATATACTGCGAGTAAAACGACAATGACAGCCCCCCCGAAGTGTGGTGCTATCATTAGTATAATTACCATCAGGATAAATCCGGAGAGTGAAACGATCCCTAATTCACGGATTAATTCACGTTTGTTTTTATGCTGTTCGAAGTTTGGAAAAACCCTGTACTGGCAAACAAAATAAATGAAGAAATAATACAGGCTGATAAAGAAGAGTATAAATACCCCTTTAAGCCCCACTCTGGCACCTGCACCCAATATCACCAATGCGACCAATATGGTGAGCATTATAATCACTTCTCCTTTTATTTCTTTGAACCATGGTTTGCTGATCACTTTGCGATACAGCTGATCAAAGAACAGATAGCGGGCGGCATAATATAATATATATATGGTGGCGTAAAATATGGTAATGATGAAAGCCTGTTTTACACAATGTGTATATACTCCTTTTACAGTTTTGTACACACCGAAGAGGTAACCATAATACCAGGTATCAGATATCATGATAACAAGGAATACTATACCACAGGTAATTACAGAAAAAAGTATCCCCAGAAAAAAGCGTCGTTGTTCCAGGTATACGGGAACTATGCATCCATGAATAAATATAAAGGCGGCATATACAACTGTGATATAAGCGAGTAATGGTAACAGATAATGTTTATAGTAGTCAAACACCTGATGGTAGTGTTCGAATTTATATCCAAACTCATGCTGCAGATCAAATACATTGGACGTTACACTGTGGGAGAGTAGTGCGAATATGATGAGCAGGTAGATACCTGTGGCGACAGCAAGTTCTGTTTTTGTGAATTTATTCATAAGGATAAAACTTTCAGCAATGATAATTATCCCTCGCGCACTTTTTTAATATATGTGACTAAAGTATAATTATCGGGTGTAAAAACCTGTAATCATCTCTGCTACGCGTTCTCCATCCATGGCTGCGGATACGATCCCACCAGCATAACCCGCTCCTTCCCCACAGGGATACAAGCCATTGATTTGCGGATGCATCAGTGTATCATCATTACGGGGAATGCGTACAGGTGAAGAAGTACGGGATTCCGTGGCTACTACTACAGCATCTGCAGTATAATATCCTCTCATCTTATTTCCAAATGCTTTAAAAGCCTTTGCAAGCCTGTTATGTACACTTGCAGGCAATACCTCACGCAGGTTTACGCTGTTGAGGCCGGGTAGATAAGAACAGGAAGGTAAGGAAGAAGATACTTTACTGTTTACGAAGTCAGTCATTCGCTGAGCAGGGGCAACAAATAATCCGCCGCCTGCATTAAAGGAATGTTGTTCTACCATTTGCTGATAGTACATGGCCGACAGCGGGCCTTTGTCTGCAAAGGGAATAAAGTCTGATTCATCTACAGTCACCACCATGCCGGAATTTGCATAAGGATTATCACGTTTTGAAGGGGACCATCCATTCACCACCAGTTCTCCGGGGTCTGTTGCAGCGGGAGCGATGATACCACCAGGACACATACAGAATGAAAACACACCGCGGCCATCTACCTGTTCTACGAGGCTGTAGCTGGCTGGGGGTAATAATTCATTACGGACAGGGTTATGATATTGTGCGCTATCTATTAATTGTTGCGGATGTTCTATTCTTACGCCTAGCGCAAATGGTTTTGCCTGTATTAATATATTCTTTTGAGCTAACAGTCTGAAGATATCTCTGGCTGAGTGTCCTGTAGCCAGGATAACCTGACGGGAAGAGAAAGTTTGCCCCGCAGAAGTCTGTACACCGGTAACCTGATTGTTTTTTATCAGAATATCTGATACTTTTTGTTCAAAGTGGACTTCCCCTCCGCTGTTTTCAATCTGTTCACGCATGGCGATGATGATATTGGGGAGTTTGTTGGTACCAATGTGTGGATGTGCATCGTACATTATTTTTTCGGTGGCGCCAAAGTGAACAAAAATGCTGAGGATACGATTGATGTCTCCTCTTTTATTAGACCGTGTATATAATTTCCCATCTGAGTAAGTGCCTGCCCCACCTTCCCCAAAACAATAGTTTGAATCGGGATGTACGATACCTGTTTTATTTAACACTGCAAGGTCCCGGCGGCGGGCGCGTACATCTTTTCCTCTTTCCAGTACTATTGGTCTGATGCCGGACTCTATAAGCCGCAAAGCAGCGAATAAGCCCGCGGGGCCTGCACCTATAACGATTGCAGCAGGAGCATCAGTCGCCAGTGTATCATATACGGGTATGATCCTTTCGCGTTCAACGAAGGGTTCATTTATAAATACTTTCACCGTGAGCATGAAGTATACTTGCCTGGAACGTGCGTCAATAGAGCGTTTTAGCAGATGAAAGCCGGTAATGGCCGAAGGCATTACACCTAATGCGGCAGCTGCCTGCGTAAGAATAGTATTATCAGATGCAGCCTGTGAAGGCAGGAGTTTGAGAGAGATTTGTTGTATCATACTGACGGTTAGGTATTTATCCTAAAACATTGTAAAGATAGAAAACGGGTACATGGTTTTATCCATGTACCCGCCAATATATTTTGTTAATGAGTTGTTATTTAGAAAGGCAAATCATCAGCCTGTGAGCTGCTACTTCCAGAGGAAACTTCCTGTGAAGTATTGTAGTTAGGTTGCGCATCGGTGGTTGGGCCACCAGCTACTACAGACTCCATACGCCATGCGTCGAGGTTGGTGATGTAGTTAACACGGCCGTCTTTTTCCCAGCGTGTACCTTTAATATTAAAGTAAACCTTTACTGTCTCGCCTTCGTTGAAACGGTCTACTATAGCTGTTCTATCCTGTACCGCCTGGAACTTGATAAAGTTGTTGATAACACGGCCATTGATATCATCAGACTTTTCGATAACGAACTCCCGTGTCTTAAAGGTTTCGCTACGTTGCATCGTATTATACTTCACGATCAGCTTTCCGGTTATTTCAAAACTCATATAAAAAATTTTAACTGTTCTAGAGGGTCAAAGATAGGTTTTTTAAAAGAAGTGGAGCGCAATAAAATTTAAAACAATCAGTTATCTGTAGAGTAACAAAATTACATGCGCGTATATAATAAATTTGCATGGTATTTGCATTCCCAAAGCACATTTTTTTAAGTGCAATTACTAACATAGTTTTGCACCCCCTCAGGGAATTATTAACATAAGGGCATAATCATAAAAGATGGTTTTTAGTTGTACAATATTATTTTATCCGTAAGTATAGATATCTATGACAAAGGAGTTAATGCCTACCGGAAAGGCCTGTATATCAAAGCCGTTTAGCAGTATTTTACATCATAACAAACTGATAACAAAAAGAACGTGATCACATGGATAAAAGCATAAAATTTACAGCCGGCGAACTGTAATCAGAGAATCAAAAACAAGGGGAGATAAATTTTTTTTTTCAACATTTTCTACAGATATTCGTCGTCCTGTCTGAAAATCTCTCAACTCCCCACGTTGGAAGATTTAAAATTCGAGAAACATCCTTAATTCAAGAACAACATAATTTTTAAAATCTCAATGAATAAAACTTGCGACCAAGTTTGGGAAAGGTGTCTTAATATAATTAGGGATATTGTGGAATGGCAGCCATTTAAAACCTGGTTTGAACCTATTAAGCCAATCCAACTTGAAAACAATGTTTTAACCATTCAGGTCCCCAGTCAGTTCTTTTACGAATATCTTGAAGAGCACTACGTAGGATTGTTGGGTAAAACAATTAAAAGAGAACTGGGCAAAGAAGCCCGGTTAGAGTATCGTATAGTGGTGGAGAACGGTACTCCCCATCAGCATCCGAAAACGGTAAATATGCCTACGCAGTTTACCAAATCGAAAAAAGACAGTGACGTTGATTTTCCTTTAACTATACAGAACCCGGTAAAGAACCCGTTCGTTATACCAGGGATCAAACGTGTGCAGATAGATTCTCAGCTGAACCCACATTATACTTTCGAATCTTATATTGAAGGTGACTGTAACCGTGTTGCACGCAGGGCCGGTAAAACCGTTTCTGAAAAACCCGGCGGTACTTCCTTTAATCCTCTGGTTATATATGGTAGTGTCGGTTTAGGTAAAACTCACCTTGCACAGGCCATCGGTAATGAAGTGAAACGTGTACATCCTACTAAAGCAGTGTTGTATGTAAGCGCTGAAAAATTTATTAACCAGTTTATAGACCATTCCAAAAACAGCATCATTAATGACTTCATTCACTTTTACCAACTGATTGACGTATTAATCGTAGATGATATACAATTTTTTGCCCGTGCAGAAAAAACACAGGATGCATTCTTTGCAATCTTCAATCACCTGCATCAATCCGGTAAACAGCTTATATTAACTTCTGACAAACCTCCCAAAGATCTGGATGGTTTACAGGAAAGATTACTGAGCCGTTTCCGCTGGGGCCTGAGTGCAGACATGCAGATGCCCGACTTCGAAACACGCATGGAGATCCTGGAAATGAAAATGCGTAATGATGGATTGGAAATGCCGAAAGAAGTAGTAAAGTATGTTGCCTATAATATTCAGAGCAATGTACGTGAACTGGAAGGCGCACTGATCTCCTTACTGGCCCAGTCTTCTCTTAACAGGAAAGAAATTGACCTGGAACTGGCTAAACGTGTATTGAAATCTTTCGTAAAAACTTCTTCCAAAGAGATCACCATCGAAAGCATCCAGAAAATGGTGTGCGAATACTTTGATGTGCCTTATGATAAACTGTTGCAAAAAACACGTAAGCGTGAAATTGTGCAGGCCAGGCAGATTACCATGTATCTTGCTAAATCTTTTACTAAAAATTCTCTTAAAACCATTGGTGAACATTTTGGCGGACGCGATCACACTACAGTGATTCATTCCTGCCAGACTGTAAAAGATCTGATGGATACTGATAATACATTCAGAGACAGCGTTATTGAACTGCAGCAGAAAGTACAACTGGCAGCTATGTAAATTATCCCCTATATAACATTCTTAGAAAGTCCTGGTAACGCACCAGGACTTTTTTAATTTACTACTACATTGTAACTAACTTTATTATATTGTGCTTAACAATTTCATAATTGAATTGTAGAGGAAGCTTCAGTAACAACCAATAACTTTGTGGCACAATAACTTTATGCCAAAAGAATGTCAACATAAATTGTGGAATTCCATCCGGCAGGGTAATGAAAAGGCCTTTCGCCAGTTATTCGACGAATACTGGGAAAACCTGTTTTCCTATGCCTGTAAAATAACCCGGAACCATTCTTCTGCACAGGATATTGTACAGGGCCTGTTTATTCACCTGTGGGAAAAACATAGCGCTCTTCCGGAAGTGAACGCCGTATTCCCTTATCTGCTTAGTGCGCTGAAAAACAGGCTCCTGAATGCATTACGGGACGAGAACCTTTACCAGCGCCATGTTGACCTCTTCCAGGAAACTAATAAAGAAAATAATCATTCCATAGTAGAACACCTGCAGTTCAAAGAAACGGAACAACAGCTGTTGCATTCCATTAACCAGTTGCCAGGCAAAATGAAAGACGTCTTTTATCTTAACCGGATAGAAAACCTTTCTGTAGCAGAAATTGCCCTGCTTCAGGGAACTTCCCCACAGACAATACGTAACCAGCTCAATACAGCCTTACAACGTATCAAATCTTTATGGATCGTAGAAATATTGATTGTACTCTGGCTGTTATAGTACGAGATCAAATTAGCATTACCATATAGCAATATCCTACCAGTAATTTACTTCACACAGCATCCTTATATTGTTACCGAATTGTTAACAGTCTCCTCCCGATAGTTATTCCATTTTCTGCAAGTGTCCTATAACAAACAAACTCAAGTTTGGACAAAGGGACATTATCATTATTACTTAAAAAATTCAGACAGGGCAACTGTACGGCAGCTGAAAGACAGCTCTTATACAAATGGCTGGATGCCCTGGAGCAGGATGGTGCAGATGATATAGCACTATCAGATACCGAGATGCAGACCATCAAACAGGAAATGTTCCAACAGCTATTCCCTGTCAGGAAAAACCGGATGCGGTTGCATTTCATCAGGGCGGCAGCTGTAGTATTGCCACTGGCTATTGCCAGTTATTTTATCTGGCAGTACCAGTATCACCATACCGGTCAGCAATATGCAACAACCAGCTCCTGGCGCACTGTACAGAATACCGGTAAACGGCTGCTCCGCATAACACTACCAGACAATTCCACCGTATTACTGGGACGTTACAGTTCTATTGAGTTTCCGGAACACTTTTCCGGCAGGGAAAGACCCGTGAAAATGCTGGAAGGAAAAGCCTTTTTTGAAATTGTTACTGATCAACAGCATCCTTTTATAGTAGAAGATATATCCGGTGTACGTACTACCGTACTTGGGACTTCCTTTATGGTGGAAACCGACCGTGCCCTGCAGATTTCCAGGGTAGCAGTCGCTACCGGTAAAGTAAAAGTACAGGCTACAAACAATGCCTCTATTATATTATTACCTGCACAAAGACTGATGCTTCATGGCAATGTATCAATACGGGATAGTATCAGCAGGGATGATTTAATGGCCTGGACAAGAGAAGAGATCGTATTGCGGAATGCAACATTAAAAGAACTACTGCTCATCATAAAAAATCAATACGGTATCACCGCCACCACCTCCCTGAATGTGAACCAGGGAAATTATACGATCCGCTTTCCAGCAACTATGGCGCTACCGGAAGTACTGGACATTATTCAAAAAATCAGTTACAAACCAAAAATTCATTTCACTATGCACAAGGATCAGTTGAGTATTTACTAAGCATTCAATCACATTTACGATCTATCCAACTATTACGGATTAAAACACCCGGACTGACATTGTCATGCCTTTACCTTAACAAAAACTGATATGCAAAAGGACAAACGATTATTCTCTACACGCATCAAAACCGCATTCACAGCGGGGATGGCGTTGCTGCTGCTGGCTACAGGGGCTATTGCACTGCCTACAACGGCACAGGCACTGCATAAAATGCTGCAAAAATTTCAGGTACAACAGGGAAGTCTCTCTGCTGCACTTAAAAAATTAGAATCTACCGCACAGATCAATCTGGCATATGATGAAGATGCGCTGAAAAAAATTCAGGTGCACGCCAATACTTATCAACGCAAGGCTGTTGTCGATATTTTACAGGACCTGTTAAGCCAGTCATCTTTAAAATATGAAGAACGTTATAATACGGTTCTTATCTATGACAGTACAACAACAAATACTGCTTCTTCCTTTCAGCAACCCGCTGAAAAGATCACGCTCACCGGTCTTATCTCAGATAAGAATGGCCCATTGATCGGAGCAACCGTACTGGTAAAAGGGACCACTAACGGTACCGGCACAGATGGCAATGGACAGTTCAAACTCAATGTAGACAATACTGGAAATGTCGTACTGATAATAAGTATGATAGGATATAAAACACAGGAGATCGCTGTAGGCGGTCAACGCAGTTTCCAGGTAGTAATGGTAGAGAGCAGCCTGAACCTGAACCAGCTGGTAGTAGTGGGTTATGGTACACAGCGTAAAGCAACCGTATCCGGTGCAATCGCTGATGTACAGTTAGATAAACTGAGCTCCCGCTCGTTGAATGATATGGCAGAAGCCTTACAGGGAAAAGCACCCGGTGTAATTGTACAGAACAATGGTGGAGATCCAACCTCTACTCCTAAAGTATATATCCGCGGGATGGGTGGTATCAATGGGGAAGATCCATTGTACGTAGTAGATGGAGTTATCTACACAGGTGGTCCTATCAACCCGAATGATATTGAATCCATAAACGTGCTGAAAGATGCATCTGCAGCTATTTATGGAGCAAGGGCTTCCGGTGGTGTGGTATTGGTCACTACTAAAAAAGGAAAGTCCGGTATTGCAACGGTTTCACTGGATGCAAAAACAGGATGGCAGTATGCAGCTAAAAAGCTGGATGTATTAACAGCCAAAGAATTTGCTGATGTAGAGAACATTGCCTACGACGCTGCCGGCCTTCCCCGCGCAAGTGCATTTAATGCAACTGTTTATCCGGATGGGCAGATCACCCGTACCAACTGGCAGGATGAAATATTCCGTACCGGTAAGATCCAGGATTATAATGTAGGTGTAAAAGGTGGTACGGATAAAAACAGGTATTACATGGGCTTTGGATACCGTAAGAACGACGGTATATTGCTCAACACAGGTGCAGAACGTTATTCCTTCCGCATGAATTCTGATGCAACCATAAAGCCCTGGTTAAAAATAGGAGAAAATCTCTCTTATACATTTACCGACGGTAATGGGGCTAATACCACCAGTCCGTATACCGGCGCCATCTTCACCGCTCTTGGTTACCCACGCAATATCACTCCTTATACCGCAGATGGTTCATTCAGCGGGATGCCATTAGCTTATGCAGGTTCTTACGGAGATCTCGCAAATCCTGTAGCGATATTACAAAGACTGGATGACCACACACCGGTGAGTAATATCAACATCAATCCTTACGCAGAGATACATATTACGAAAGACCTGTTATTCCGGTCTAATTTCGCCATCACCAAATCATTCAGTGATCAGAAAACATTTACTACCCGTGCATTGGAAATAGGTAAGATCAATTCTACCAATTCACTGTATGAACAGATCAATAACTTTACAGATTTCCTGTCTGAACAAACGCTGACCTACACTAAACAGTTTGGTGATCACAATGTGAATGCGGTGGCAGGTTATACCTATCAGCACCATGATGGTACCTACCTCGTTGCCAATGGCAGTGGATTTAATGATGAGAAGGATGCATACCGTTATTTTGATAATGCCAGTGCATGGATTAGACCTTCCAGTGGCAGAGACCTGAACTCACTGGAATCTTTCCTTGCCCGTATCAACTATGACTATAAAAGCAAATACCTGCTGACGGTACTGGGACGCCGTGATGGTAGTTCCCGCGTGGCTGTACAAAACCGTTATCAGAACTATTATTCAGTGTCTGGCGGATGGGTATTAACAGAAGAGTCATTCCTGCAGCACAATGATCTGCTTAACTTCCTGAAATTACGCGCCAGCTATGGCCTGTTGGGAAACCTGGGTAGTCTTCCTTCAAACGCGATTAATATCCCCCTTAAACCCATCAATATTTTTACAAGTAATGGTACACAATCTAGCGGCTTTGCAGAAGATGCATTATCCAATCCTAACCTGAAATGGGCAGAATCCAAACAGGTGAACTTTGGTACGGACATCGCACTGTTAAAAAACAGCCTGTCTGTAACAGCTGATTATTTTATCAAAACAACAGATAAAATGATCCTTCAGGTAGCTCCTCCAAGTACTGCCGGTGTAAGCACAGGTATGTATAAGAACATGGGTAAAGCACGTGATAATGGTATTGAATTAGGTATCACCTATAATGGCAAAGCGGGTAAAGACCTTACCTATAATGTAGGTGCCACCCTCACTAAAGTAAATAATAAGCTGTTATCCCTGGAAACCGGGCGGAATGAAGTAGTAAGTACATCCGCAGTAAACATTCGCGGTTCACTCAATCCACTCGTTACCCGTGTTGGTAATTCCATCTATGCATATAGCCTGATCAAGAGCGCTGGAATTTTCCAGACACAGGCAGAAGTAGATAACTATAAGAGTAAGGATGGTACAGTGATCCAGCCAGGCGCTAAACCAGGCGACCGTAAATTTGTGGATTATGATGGTAATGGTGTAATCAACAATGGCGACAGGCAGATAATAGGTAGTCCTTATCCTGGTTTTACTTACGGATTCACCCTGAACCTGAATTACAAAGGTTTTGACCTGAACGTATTTGCACAGGGCGTACATGGTAACAAACTGTTCAATGCACTGAAGTACACCAACATGAACCCAAGTATTGGTACCAACTTTAACATGCTGAAAGGAATCCTGAATGCATGGACCCCGACCAATACAAATACGGATGTAACAAGGATCATCTCCACAGATGCTAACGGTAACTACGGTAACGCTTCTGACTGGTATATCGAAAACGGTTCTTACCTGCGCATCAAAAACGTTACACTGGGATACACCTTACCAGCCAATCTTACCAACATCGCTCATATTGGCGCTGTTCGCCTGTATGTAACCGCTAACAACCTGTTCACCTTCACCAAATACAAAGGATATGATCCGGAAGTAGGTATGGATGCATTGGGTATAGATGCAGGACGCTATCCTCAGGCAAAAAGCGTATTGATGGGACTGAATGTTAATTTCTAATTAAGCACAAACGCCGACGACAATGAAAAGAATCATAAAGAATATAACGCTTGCACTGACAGGTATTTCCCTGCTTGCAGCCTGCAATAAAAAGCTGGAGATAACTCCTGAAGGAGCTCCTACCAGTGGTAATTTCTGGCAGACGGCAGCTGATGCCGTTTCCGGTGAGAATGCCATGTATGACCAATTTGATAACGAAGACTTCTACGGACGTGGTTACTGGTGGTTCATTAATGCCAGTGATGATATGGTAACAGGACGGGTAAAGGCGCAGGGTGATAATATCAAAAACTTCAACAGCAGTTTTATCGGTGGCGCCTACACTGAAACCCAGTGGAAAATGCGTTACATCGTTATTAAACGTGCAAACGACATAATCCTTCATGTACCATCTATTAATATGGATGAAGCACTGAAAAACCGTATCCTCGGAGAAGCGTATTTCTTAAGCGGATTAATGTATTTTGAACTGGGCTACACCTACGGTGATGCCCGTGCAGGTGTTCCTATTGTCAACCGCGACAGTATTGTGGGCGATAAAGCTATTCCCCGTTCTGCGAATGTGAATGTTGTGTATGAATATGTAGAAAGTGAGTTGAAAAAAGCAGCCGCTTTACTCCCTTATTTTGACACATACACTGCGGATAAATATGGTAAGCCTCACAAAACTGCTGCCTATGCATTCCTCAGCAAAATGTTCCTGTATAAAAAGGATTATGCAAATGCGGCAAAATATGCAGATTCTGTTATCCTGAGTGGCAGACATAAACTCCTGGATAACTTTGCAGATGTATTTACCATCGCCAACAACTGGACAAGTGAATATATATGGTCTGTTTATTCTTATTCTAATAGAAAAGGGGCCAGCGGATGGGGTAGTATCTTACCCGGTGTAATGCTTGAAAACAAAGGATGGGGCGCCTACAATGGCTGGGGATATTATATGCCTACCAAAGAATTATATGATGCCTACGAGTTTGGTGATATCAGAAGAGAAGCCACTATACTCAAACCAGGAGACTCATTAGTATTCTTCGGCAATAAAATGGCTTATTCCTCTACCAATAGCTTATCAGGTTTCCAGTTCCGCAAGTACATGGAGCCATTCTCCTATCCCGACGGTATTCATCTGAGTCCTAACGGTGACCACCCTACTACAGACCTGAACCTTCCTTTGATCCGTTACGCAGAAGTGATCCTCATTAAAGCAGAAGCGAAGCTGATGCAGGGGCAGAATGCAGATGCGGAAATCAATATGATCCGGCACCGTGCGGGGCTGGCGGATACCACCAATGCAGATATGAATGAGCTGAAGATACAGCGCCGTTGCGAATTAGCGGGTGAATGGGCAAACCACCACTTCGACTTGGTACGCTGGGGTGATGCACAGGCGGCTTATGCGCAACCACTGCATGGAGCTATCGGTAATGTTATATGGCCGGCACGTACTTTCAATCCTGCTATTCACAATGTGTGGCCGGTACCTCAAACTGAAGTAACCAGCAGTAACGGCGTGGTTACGCAGAACGCGGGCTGGTAAAAAAGAAAAGGATGCTGACGCTCCTGGTTGGCGGTTTTTCATTCCGCTCGGCCAGGAGCGTTCTTTTTTATACTAATTTTACTTTTTCCATATAATACGCCAATTAAAAACCCATGATGATCAAAAACAGTTTTTTTTCTCTCGTCCTGCTAACCATCTCATCGCTGGGCATGGCCCAGGAAAGGTTCTACACACCGAAAAATGCACATGCACATAACGACTATGAACATCCTATTCCATTCTTAACTGCTTATTATCACAACTTTGGTTCTATAGAAGCAGACGTGTATGAAAGAAACGGTAAGCTGCTTGTTTCTCATGAAGAAAAAGATATTGTTCCTGAACGTTCGCTGGAAGCATTGTATCTGCAACCATTAAAAAAGGTGATCCGGAAAAACGGGGGGACTGCGTATAAGAATAGCCATGATACCTTACAGCTGCTGATAGATTTTAAAACTGTTGGCGTTCCTACTATAAAGGCATTGGCTGTTATCCTGGATAAATATCCTGAGATCAGTAAAAATCCTACTGTTATGGTGGTGGTCAGTGGGGACCAGCCGGCACCTGCGTTATGGTCACAATATCCGGCATACATTCATTTTGATGGTAAACGCAGTTTGCAGTATACGCCCGCACAGGCCTTACGCATTCCTATGTACAGCGAGGATATTAAAGCATTCACTAACTGGAATGGCAAAGGGATCATTGTAAAAGCAGAGAAAGATCATATTCAGCATTGGATAGATAGTGTGCATGCCGCCGGTAAAAAAATACGCCTATGGGGCGCTGCGGACAATGTGAATACCTGGAAGACACAGATGAATATGGGCGCTGATTATATCGGCACTGATAAAGTAGAAGTGTTGTCTGACTTTTTAACGAACCGTGCCAGTCATGAGTACCAGGGAACGGCCGCCCCTCATGCTATCTATAAAGCCCGTTATGTGAACAACGATAGTATGGGTACGGTGAACAATGTCATCCTGCTGATTGGTGATGGTATGGGACTTACACAGATCTATTCCGGTTTTACCGGTAACCGTGGTGCGCTGAACCTGTTGCAGATGATCAACATCGGTTTTTCTAAAACCTATTCTTCCGATAGTTATATTACTGATTCTGCTGCTGGTGGAACGGCAATGGCTACCGGCCATAAGACGAACAACCGTTACATTGGAGTAGATGCTACCGGCATGCGTTTACCGGCCATTCCGGACCTGCTGGCGCCTTTGGGGGTGAAGAGTGGGCTAATCAGTTGCGGGGATATCACAGATGCTACTCCTGCGGCTTTTTATGGCCATGCCAATGACAGAAGCGAAGAAGATGCAATTGCAAAGGATTTCCTGGCCAGTCCTGTTGATATTATGATTGGTGGTGGCGCTACACACTTCAACTATCACCTTGATCAGTTGAAAGAAAGAGGATATGGGTTCAGCACTCATTTCGATGACATAGATACTATTCAGTCTAAAAAATGGCTGATGCTGACACCTGTAGCAGAATTATCTATGTTAAAAGGAAGAGGGGATTTCTTAACCCGTTCATTAAAGAAAACAATGAAGACACTTGGCAACAAGTTCTTTATTATGGCAGAAGGTGCGCAGATAGACTATGGAGGCCATGCAAATAATCTACCTTATGTAATAACGGAGATGATGGACTTTGACGAGGCGATTGGTGCGGCCATGCAATTTGCAGATGAAGATGGCCATACACTGGTGATCGTTACCGCAGACCATGAAACCGGTGGATTGAGCCTGTTAGACGGGAATATCAGCAAAGGGCAGGCTGATGGCAATTTCAGCTCCAATGATCACAGTGCGGTGATGGTACCTGTATTTGCTTATGGTCCTCATTCCCTGGATTTCAGGGGTGTATATGAGAATACGGAGATTTTTGAAAAGATTATCAGGTTGTTGAAGAGGTAGTTACCTCTTCAACCAGCCGGTGATGCTCATTCTCGGTTTGTTGGTGACCAGCACTTCATGTTCCAGCTCACTGCTTTTAAAGAATACGCTTTTCCCTCCGGTAGGATCTATTTTATAGTCTGTTCCCTCATGAGAAATAGATAATTGTCCTCCATCCCCTTCTACCCAGTTCTCATTGAGATAGATAATCATTGAATACTGACGGCTTTCATTATTGCGGAACTGGTCCAGGTGTTTCTTATAGAAACTGCCTGTTTCATACAATGCATAATGGAATTCGTATCCTGTGATACCTGTATAACAGCTGCTGTTCAGGTATTCCACAAAGCTGTCCATCAGGTCGAAAAATGCATTTTCGTATTGATCTTCATGTTTTCTGTCCAGCCAGTAAATCATGTCACTTCTCACCAGTTTATTCTGTACCGCGATACTATCGTTCCCGGTTCCGGCAGCCTGCATATGTTTCTTATCATACAGGGTATTGAGGTTATTGACCAGGTGAGCCGACAATTGCTTACTTAAAAAATTACCGGTGATCCCTATTTTAGTTTCTATGAAACTGTTGATGAGTACATCAAAGATCTCTTGCAAAAGAATGGATTACATTTGACAGCATCGTCAGCAGTGGCGCAAGGTAGGCTTAAAAAGTGAGAAGCTGACTTTTGTCATATGCTACCATTCTATTATTTGTAGTTTCGCTTAAATTCTTTATCTATGACACATGCTGAAATTCTGAAGAAAGTGGAGTGGAAAGATTTGAAAAGCCTTTCTGTTAATGAAATGCTGATTGAGAATAACCTTACCATTCCATGGGTGCTCACTTCATGGGTATTGGCTTACTTTGGTTATTATGTCCTTGCTCTTCCTTTTTCTGCCTTCTTTTTCTTAACAGGGTTACGACAGGTACACAATGGTTTTCATAACTCATTGGGTACTAACAGATTTCTTACCTGGCTTTCGCTATATTCCAATAGTATATTGATGATGGCGTCTATTCATGCGGTGAAATTCAATCATATCAGGCATCATAAGTATTGCCTGTCTGAGGAAGATTATGAAGGTAAATCTGCCGGTATGAGCTGGTACGGAGCCATATTTTACGGCCCTGTTCATATGTTCCTTATCCATAAAATTACCCTGCAACTGGGTAATAAGAAGTATGTAAAGAATGTGTTACTGGAGCTGGCCTCTATTGCTATCTTCACTTTCCTGGTCTTTTATTTTAATATTGCTTTCCTGATTTACCACATTATTGTAATGGTGATCGGAGAGTTTCTGATGGCATTTTTTGCTGTATGGACAGTGCATCATGATACAGAAGAGCATCCTGAGCTTGCCAGAACGCAAAGAGGAGGCTGGAAGAATAAGATCACTTTTAGTATGTTTTATCACCTGGAACATCATCTCTTCCCTGCCGTCCCTACGATTAAGCTCCCCCAGCTGGCTAAAAGGATAGATGATGTGTTACCTGAACTGGAGAAGAAAACTACATTTTAATAAAAGAGCCTCCTTCCTCCTCTAAATCATAGAGCCTCCGTTTGAATGTTATTACAGCGTAGATTGCCAGATGTTATTGATCAATAACGTCTGGCACGAAGATTATGTAATCAAACTGACGTACTACCCTCTACATAGATTATTGGTGATTTAACAAATATATCATAGATTAGATATTGTTTGTTAGTAACATTCTTATCCCTGTTTTAAACCAATAACCACCAATGACCACTGTTATCAGTCCCTACCCATCTGCAGCTACGCGTGCCCGTATAAAAGACGCTATCCATAATTATAAGCAACTCCGGCCACAACAGGATATCCGGCATGTGGCACAATACAATGAATATATAGAGATGCTCAGGTCCCTGCATAAAGACAGTTCAGAGCAAATAAACTGGCAGGATGTAAAGAAAACACCTCCTCCCCTGGAAGAAGCGGCAGAGAATAAGAAAGAAAAGCAGGCCAGGCAACGGCTGTTATCCTACTCTCCTTCCTTTTTTGATAAACTTTTTAATAAGAAGGAAAGGAAGATCAGGCAACTGACATCTGCCCTGGAACAAGCTATTATCTTCGATAAAGCAGATTATGAACAATATCTGCTGGATTATCAGTCAGCCGTCTCCGACTGGCAACGCCTGCAAAAGATCGCTGAAGGCATCCTGACCAGGAGCCCTGATGCATATAAAGAAGCGATCGCATACTTCGAGCCATTTAATGAGATCAAAGAATTAGGGGCTACGGTCACTTTGAACTTTGAGCCTGCTTCTATTACCATCCATCTTACTATCGATACACCGGATATTATTCCTGCATACAATCTTACACAAACATCCAGGGGTAAGTTATCGAAGAAGGAAATGCCGTTATCAAAGTTCAATGAACTGTACCAGGACCATGTATGCAGTTGTATATTAAGGCTTGCCCGTGAAACATACGCCTATCTGCCAATTGATCTTGTATATATTCATGTAATTTCTCAGGATATCACCATTGTGTCTGTGGCTATTCCATTGAATGCGCTGAACAGGCTCAGATTTGAGACCGTTGATCCTGCAGATAGTATGCGGCATTTTACGCATCATATGAAGTTTAGTAAATCGGGAGGATTTAGTGCAGTAGAGCCCGTTAAACCACTTCCCCAATAAGTATCTCCTTATTTTTTTGAGCGATATCCTAACATTAATATGTAAATTCTTTTTATCTTAGTATATATATCCGGAGAATCGGATAACATGCAAATACTCATAACCCTCTAACTACCAGATATGTTAACAGCTACAACAAATAACCTAAATCAGATATTCTAAACTTATATTAACCAACAATTTATACATCTAAACCTAACAGGTCAGGTAAAGATCGAAAAGTAATACTTCATTTTAAATTGTATAAACATGGCCCTTCCATTGTCTATTACTACCCCATCAGGACAACCTATATCCTTTTCGGAAGGCTTGCCACATACATTCCCTGGCTGTAATATATTGGAAGGGGCTTTATTATGGCATGTTGAAATTGAAAAATTTGGTCTCCTGCTTTATCAACAAATTACTTTACATGGATGTACAGCATGGATTAGCCAGTTCATTATCTCCAAACCTATTGAATTCCATGTTTCCGGAGAGATCGACGATCTGCTGTTACATTATACCATAAAGGGTAAAATGCATTATGTTATAGATAATGAAGAGAAGGAAACAGATGATTCCCAGTTGAATTTTATGATCTCTCAGGCCACGTATAATATCATGCGGTTTAAAGAACCTGGCATGTACATGGCTATTAATATACAGGTGCACCGTTCTCTTTTACAGGAGTATGAAGATAGCTTCCCGATTGTGCAAATACTACTGGATAAGATAGCAACGGGGAAAACGATCTCCTTAAAACAAAGAGTGGTAACCAATGAACGTCTGCGTAGTATTGTACATGATATTACAGATCGTCAGCTACCTAAAACCGGGGGGAAAAAGTATAGCGAACAAAAAATCAGTGAGTTTATTATAGAATCATTAGATATGCTTTCCCGATATTTGAAAGATGAACATGGCCTTACCTCATTGGACCATAAACGCGGAAATAAAACAGAGATCTATCTATTAAATCATCTGCGTGACCCTAGTCCTCCAACATTGAAAAAGCTGGCTAAATATGCTGGTACTAATGAAAAAAAACTGGAGGAAATATTCCGGTGCCGTCATAATATGACGGTGTATGATTATTTCCAGAATTCAAGGATGGACCTTATTTACCGGAAATTAACGGAAACGGACACAGCCCTGCAGGATATTTCAATGCTGTTCGGATATACTGATTACTCCAGTTTTTCATATGCTGTGAAAAGGAGATTTTCATTTGGGCCCAAAGAGTTGAGGAATAAAAATTTTATTTAAGAAATAGGTTCCATATCCGATAGTATCATCAAAGGTACTTTTTCGGGATACAGGTACCGGAGGAGAAAATGAATAATCCCGCTGTTCCCAATGATGAGATCTGCATAGGGAGCATGGACGTCATTCTGTATCCAGTATGCTTTTTCTTCATTGCCCGCGCTTGTATGGAGGAATACTCCTGCAATCCAGCCTGCCCGGTGATGCCATTTATTATTTTTAAATACCCTGTAAGCTTCCATGTATATTTCACCTAATCCGGCTAACCCATTATTAAACGTATAGTTATTGGTAATTATACGGGATGGGATGGATACCAGCATTTCCTCTGCATGGTTTTTAAACCTTATATCTCCCGTTACTTCAAACGCTTTGATAAATGTTAAAGCAACACCGGCTATCCCATTAAAAGTGACGGATGCAGACCTGTATTTTTTCACCAGCCATTGCAGGGATGTATCTATTCTTTTTAAAAGATTAAGATTCCCGGTTAACTGATAACATCCCAACAAAAACCATGTAATACCAGCATTACCGTTATCAAAAACCGGTAGTTTTTTGTCAGATAACCATCCTCCATTTCTATTTTGCAATTCCAATGTCTTTATAATTACGGCTGATAATCTTTCTTTTACCAAATCAGGCTCCAGGTAACGTAAGCATTGTAATATTGCAATACCATATCCGGCAATACCACTTTCCACATCTATCCCTTCAGGAATATCATATAACAAATTCTCCAGGCAGGTAATATGTTCCTTATTCTTTTCGATAAGCCTGCATCTAAGGCTGCTGTCAACGCAACTGCTACGCCCGTTTTTTCATTAAATAGGCCTGAAGGGGCGTCCAATGCAAAATCCAGGTAACGATCATGCAGAAATGTCCAATTGGCCTGTAATATGTCATTATGAGGGTCTATATGGATCCCTGCCTTTTTAGCCCGGCTCAGTAAATAAAGGATCCCGCTGATCCCTTTATATAACCCAATAAATACGTTACGGTCCTGTAAGCATCCGGTAGACAGCATCTATGGTGTGTAAATGTCAGTGTTTATTTTTGCCTCAGTTTAATCAATTTGTATGATGCAATCCACCAGTACATTGAGGGGGCGTTCCTTTACAATATCAGAGAA
>Ga0209258_100293_pt1 | contig 82199 bp, 73 predicted proteins | sample Araplaol_mTSA_r2_FD_184281 | JGI IMG/M metagenome (GOLD analysis project Ga0209258, IMG submission 184281) | Arabidopsis root microbial communities from North Carolina, USA - plate scrape CL_Col_mTSA_r2 (SPAdes) (version 2) | ecosystem: Host-associated > Plants > Roots > Endosphere | place: USA...
TTTAACTGTAAACTAATAACAGGATTATCAAATTGACCTGTAAACCAGATTCAGGATTAACAAAACCTGGTGTAAACCAAAACCAGGATTATCTCTCACAGGTGTAAACCTATATCAGGACGAGACAAGATCGTATGGAGCCGATCTAACTCCGACTTAAACACGACTTAAACACGACTTTAATATAGAGACTTATGCAACTTGTATCGAACACTCACTATATATTCTAAAAGTACTGTTAGCTTTTATTAGCATTTTTTCCGGTGCCGTTACAGGATTTCCCCAAATTACCTTTGATAGTTTGAAGGCCAATACAGGGACTAATAAGACGTTGATTTTTATACCGGTAGCCAGCTACGGTCACAAAATTTATGGTTTTGATGCGACTACCAAAACTGATATGCGATTTGCAGTAAGGGCAAACACTCCTACTTGGACAGACATCATGGCAATTACTTCAACTGGATATGTAGGCATAGGTACCAATGATCCGGTATCAAAACTGAGTATATACAGTGCAACCAATAATGATGGTATATCCCTTCAAACAGCCAGCGACCACAGATTCTATATCTCTGAAGGTGATGATATGCTGAAGATAGGTGAGGTGGGCTTGTTTCAGGAACAGGTGTTATTAACGTTATTAATAGCGGTAAGGTAGGTATAGGTGACCCTGCTCCGGTATCAAAACTGAGTATATACAGTGCAACCAATAATGATGGTATATCCCTTCAAACAGCTAACGACCACAGATTTTATATATCTGAAGGTGATGACATGCTGAAGATAGGTGGGCTTGTTTCAGGAACAGGTGCGGTTAATATTACCAACACCGGTAACGTAGGTATCGGTACTTTGACCACTGGTACTAACAAGCTGGCAGTAGAAGGTACTATTGCTGCCAGGAGGATTAAAGTAACACAGGCTACCACCTGGCCGGATTTTGTTTTTGATTCTACTTATAAGTTGCCGTCTCTGAAAGATATAAATAATTATGTAAAAGAGAATAAGCATTTACCTGATGTGCCATATGCTTTTGAAGTAGCGAGAGATGGACCGGATCTTGGAGAAATGAACAGAGTGTTATTGCTGAAAGTGGAAGAACTGACGTTGCATCTTATTGAGCTGGAAGAAAAATTGGATAAGCTGGAAAAGGACAAGAAATAGATTTGAAAAAGTTAGTTAACTGAAGAAAAGGTTTTTAGAAAAGAGGTTTTATGAGGCAATATTTATATCACAACATGCATTCTCTCTCACATAGGAGATTGTTTTTCGAAAAAAAATCTTGTATTATATTTTTCTGTTGTTGTTATGTGTTACACAGGTAAACCATTATGCACAGACTGATCCATGGGTAAATGGATTCGATCCCAAACACAGTTTCCCTAGTCCGGAAATCGGCACACTTGGTACATTTGGCTTGATACCAGCAAATCCTTTTACCGGTCAGGCTAATATTTCTATTCCGTTGTACGAAGTGAAGTATAAAAACCTGAGTGTATCAATCTCCATTGAATATGCTACCAAAGGTAATAAGGTAGAAGATCATCCGGGACGGAATCTTTCAGCTGGTGGTGTCAAGGAAGGTTCATATAAATGGGATGGTAAAAAATTTGTACTACAGTAATTTCTTTCATATATGAGTAAATTTTCAATGATAGTCCAGATTATACTTTTCTTTACACTTAATTCCTGTGAAGGTTATAGGATGAAAAAATATACTCCCAGCGAATATCTAAATCATACAATGGCTAAAAGAACGGATTATTCCAGGGATACCGGCACCTTAATTTGATAATAATTGTAACTTGAACGGTAGAATGAATTTTTTTCCTGTTTTATTTGACAAGTCTTATGTAATAAAATTCAGTGCTATGGATGGTTTTAAGACATGATGTTTGTTATTGTCGATTTTAACAAGATTTTAAATGGGGAAATATTTTGAGGTTATTTTTTTTTATTTATATTTGTTTTACATTTTTGCCACAGAGAAATAATAAACATTTTCAACGTGAAATGGGAAATGATCATAATGGCGATTGGCTTGGCTATTATGATAAAATTTAAGTTAACAATAAAGAGAAATTATACACTACCTTTTTAGAAATTACTAGTTAACCATTTTATAGTGTTTTGTATGAAGATTTATTGTCGGATTGTATACTAATTTGGAAACAATTGTTGCGATCATTGATGTAGTAATCACTTACTTTTTGAAATTGTGCATCCCTATCGCCTATAAATGAAGAAGTAAGTGTTTTAGTAAAGTGTTAACTCGTTGCAATAGATGACCATTAAATCTATTAAATATAATGACTGTTATTAGAACGTTAGTTAACCGCACAAATGGACAACCTCTTGCCAGAGGAAAATATTTCCTGTTATTATGTTTCATTCTATTTACCCATGCTATTTCTGCACAGGTCACTGTCAGAGGTGTAATAAATGATAGCGCACATCATCCTCTTAATTTTGCTACCATTATGGTCAAAGATGATTCTGACATAGTCGCCAATGCTATAACGGATAATACAGGACACTATCAGTTTGCTGTGAAACCGGGAGTAACATATAGCTTTGAGGTTTCTCATCTTGGAATGGGCAATTATCGGGTTCCGGTAACCATCATTATTGATACGATAATAAATTTCAGTTTAGCTATTGCTTCAAAGGAATTAAAAGAGATTGTTGTAGATGGGAAGTCAGCCTTTGAAAGGAACGGAGACCGTTTCATTTTTTTACCCAATAAAAGTATGGCTACCGGTGCATCAGGTATGGACCTCATGCAGCATGTACCACTGTTAATGCTTGATCAGCGATCGGGCGCTTTCTTTATCATAGGTAAAGCGAATACGGTGGTTTATATTAATAACAAGAAAATACAGTTTCCAGCACAGATGATTATCCAGTATCTGCAGGCTTTGCCAGCAGAAAACATCAAAAGTGTAGAGATCATTACGAATCCTGGCGCAGAGTTTAACGCTGCTACTAGTAGTGGGGTGATCAATATAAACATTAAGAGGATGTTAGATGAGGGATGGCAAGGTTCTGTTGCCGCCGAAACCCAGCAAGGCCTTTATAATAAATCAGATCTGAATGGTTTAGTTAATTACCGAAAAGGAAAGGTCGGCTTACAATTGACACCATCTTTTTCCACTAATTACAATTACACTACCAATACTTCAAAACTGGTTTATAAGGATGGGAAAGAGAACGATATCCAAAATCGCTCTTACAGAAGATATAATGTATATGGAACAGGAGTGACTTTAGACTATGACATAAACAATCATAATTCACTCAGCTATCAGGGATGGATATCCGGTGTTAAAGGAAATAGTAATTCCTCTTCTTATACCAACTATAGTACAGCTGGTATTAGTACAGTGGACTCTATTCAAAGACTGTCCACTCGAGGGGATGATAAGTATCTTTATAACTTTGGCAATCTTAATTATCATCATACGTTTAATGAAAATGGAGATAATTATCTGGATGCAAACATTGACTATAATCAATTTACTCAAAAGCAATATAGCAATTGGCGGATAGACGATATAGATACCAGTTCAGGGAAGGCACTGGGCACTGTAGGTGCTTATAAAACCAGCCTTCCTCAGCTTTTTTTTAATCTTTCCGAACGGCTTGAGTTCGCAATAACTTTGCCTGCTGATATAAAGCTATTAACAGGTGCTCAATACAGCGCAACGTCTGTTGACAATAAAATGCATTATTATACAATGAAAGGAGAAACATATATAAATGATGACTCACAGACAGAGTATTATAATTATAACGAAAAATATGTTGCTGGTTTTTTCAGCCTCGGTAAAAACTTCAAAAAACTGCAAGCCAAAGCTGGATTGAGATTGGAAGGTACTAATTATACATCGGAAGCCCGGTTAGCCGGCCAAAGGTCAGATAGCAATTATCTGAATTTGTTTCCTAATGCAGTGATCGGGTATAGTCTGAATAATGATCATCAGTTCAGCATTAGCTATTCCAGGAAGATCAATAGGCCGAATGCGGAAATATTATTCCCTGGAAGGTCTTATATCTCTGAAAATTATTTCAGCCAGAATAACCCATTCCTGAAGCCTTCCCAGTGTGGAAATATAGAATTTTCCTATGTGCTGAAGAGTAAATATGTGTTGAATGTCACTTATTCAACTATACAAAATGACTTTTCAAACTTTATACTGAGAGCTACAGAAGATGGAGTTTCAAAACTGAAACGGACCTATGTTAACTACGGTAACGTGGATAAATTGAATATCGTTATCAGTTTCCATGATTATATGGTGAAAAATATATGGGAGCTGTATTTAACACCTTCCTATACTAATATCAGGTATAAAAGTACAACCAGTATAGTACCTATTGGATTGACCAACCAAAGTTTTGATATTCTGATAGACAATTATCTTTACATATCGAAGAAAAAGATGTGGACAGGTTATGTGACATTTGGATACAATTCTCCTTATAAAAGTATAAGCGGCGACAGGCTAAACGAACGAACATCTCTTGACCTGTCGGTGAAAAAGGTCATAAATCAGTTCTCAGTATACCTGGCAGTGTATGATGTCTTTAACGGAGGCTCGATTCAAAAATATGATCTTTACAAAAATGCAATATTGACTCAAAATTCAATTAGTGCAAATGTCTATAATCGCAGCATAAAAATAAAGGTAAGGTACTCTTTTGGTAACAGGTACCTGCGCAAAAACAGAGACCGTAATACAGCCAATGAAGACTTGCGCAAAAGAATAGGAGGGTAAAATAACTATTGTTTTGACGGGAGGTATGCCAATTCATTAACATATAAATCTCAACACGAGCTATTTGATGTGCCTCGCACATCAAGGGAGGATATTTTTGCATAAAAATTACGCTTTAAATAAGTAAAAAAGACAAGGATAATGTAATGCCAACAATGCCATTACATTAAATATTTAATGCTCAATAAGAGTTGACTGATGTGCTGCTTCACACCAGAACAGGAATTCTTTTATGTATAAAAAAGGCCACTCCCGAAAAGCCTATGATAAACAAAGTAGGGAAACAAATTACAAAACAAAAAGAATTATGAAAAAAGAAAAATTAAGCTTTGATGCTTTTGAAGCGCTATCTGAAAATGCTGAAGGTAAACTGGTAAGCGGCTTTTCTCCTGCATTTGAAGGACAGGAATTAGTTGGTGGTGATGGTACAAACATTATTTGTGTTCCTGTTACTAACACTAACTGCCCTACTTGTAATCCTGGTAGCGGCAAATCATAGTTTTTCCTAAAAGTGATATCAGTCATTATGGCTGATATCGCTTTTTAAATGCATTGTAATATGAAATTCAGTCAATTTAACGCGATTATTCCTTATTCGGAAAAATACGCAGTCTATAACTCATTTACCCAAAGGGTAATTTTTATTGATCCCGCACTTAAAGAAATACTTGATGCAGCAATGCACGAAGGTGTGGATAATCTGGAAGAAGTACATCCTACTTTCTATCAGTATCTGGTTGAGCAGGAATTCCTGTTGGATAATCATGTAAACGAAGTCGATGAACTTAAGGCTCGGGTAAAGTCCGTAGATGAAAATTTCGATTCTTTTTTGCTCACTATCAACCCGAGCATGAATTGTAATTTTAAATGCTGGTATTGTTATGAGACCCATGTAAAAGGTTCCAGGCTTAGCAGCGAGACGATAGCGCGGATTAACACATTTATATTTAATATGGCCAGCACTAGAGGATTGAAGAACTTCAGCCTGAGCTTGTTTGGAGGAGAGCCATTGTTATACTTTGAAAAAGATGTAGTTCCTGTCATTGATCAGTATATTAGCCAATGCAGATTAAATGATCTCAGGCCTAATATCCATTTTACTACCAATGGATACCTTGTTGATCAAGCATTCGTTAACTATTTCAATGAAAAGGGTGTTGCCCCCACATTCCAGATCACCCTTGATGGCTATAGAGAAAAACATGATGAGGTAAGATATGTAAGTGCAAACAAAGGATCGTATTTTAAGATCATAGAAAATATCAAATTGTTGATCACAAATAAATTCTCGGTGCAGATTCGTATCAACTATACTGAGAAAAATGTTGATGGCACCCATTTGATCGCAGATGAATTCAGTGATGTAGATCCGCTTTTTACCAATAATTATCTGCAGTTTAACTATCATCGTGTATGGCAGGATGGCAAACATGACAATACCTATCTGTTGTTGGAGGAGAATGTTCGAAAAGTAGAGGAAGCAGGGCTAACAGCTTTGACCCATGAATCTCCTAATCATGTTTATAATTCTTGTTACGCCGATAAGCGCAATAGTGCAGTAATTAACTTTAACGGGGATGTATATAAATGTACTGCCAGAGACTTTACTCATGTGAAAAGAGAGGGATACCTGGATGATCAGGGTGATATCTTGTGGGAAAATAATTCTCTTCAAAGAAGAATGAATGCAAAATTTAAAAATAAGCCCTGTCTTTCATGCCGTATCATGCCCCTCTGTAATGGTGGTTGCTCTCAGCTTGCCCTGGAATTCCTTGAATCTGTTGATGACTACTGCGTCTATAGTGGGAATGAAAATGAAAAGATGCGTATTGTGAAAAACAAAATCAGAGAAATTGTCAGTATTTAACAAAGGACTGAAATTTCATTATCAGCTGGAAAGCTCAGATTGTGGACCTGCATGCCTGGCAATGGTGGCTTCTTACTACAAGCGGAATTATTCCATAAGGGATATTAAAGAGCAATGCTCACTCACCCGTATGGGTGTGTCCGTCCATGATATCATTGCTGGAGCAAGGAAAATGGGTTTCAGTGTGAATGGAGTCCAGCTTACGCCAGACCAATTGGATACAGCCCCTTTACCTTTGATCTTGTACTGGAAACAACGCCACTTTGTAGTGTTGTATGATGTGCAGGAAAGAAATGGGAATACTTACTACTATATAGCAGATCCTGGTTACGGAAAGATTAAAATGAATATAGACACCTTGACTCAAGAATGGAAAGGTGCTCATCCTAAGGGAGTCGCTATTCTTATGAAACCAGATGAGAATGCAGTTCCCTATTTCTTACCACGAAAAAGTGGCAAACTATATAAGGAAGAGTTTATTCAAGGGATTCTGAAGTTTGTGATTAAGTATAAATGGAAATACTTATTTTCTTTCCTGCTGCTATTGACTGGTCTGGTGGCTAATTGGTGCATTCCTGTCGTATTCAGGAAAATGATAGATAATGGTATTGGTACCAGATCTCTTCATCTGGTATGGATATTATTGCTGGCCCAACTTGTATTGTTTCTTGGCAACTTCGTATCAGAACTGATAACAGATTTGCTGTTCACGAAACTCAACTTTAAATTAAGTATTCAATTGAAGGAGCAATATCTCTTTAAATTGATGAAACTACCTATCAGCTATTTTGATACCAGGATTAACGCTGAAACTTTACAACGGTTCGCTGATCAGAGTAAAATACAGCAATTCATTACCTGGAAAGGCTTAAATAGCTTTTTGAATATATTAAATATTGTCGCTTTTAGCATCATTCTGTTCAATATAAACAGATACGTATTCGGTATTTTCTGCTTTCTAAGCATACTCTCTATTTTCTGGATCAGCTTTTTTCTGCGTATGCGTAAGGTGACCGAATATTCTTTGTTTTTAAGTCAATCAGAAAATAATAATAGTCAATTCGAGTTCATCATGCATATGCCCGAGATTAAAATTAACAATGCACAGCATAGCATGATCGCCAAGTTGACCAATATCCAGGAAAAACTGCATGCACTGGAGTTAAGAAGCCTGTTCCTAAATATGTACCAAAGCATAGGCATGAATTTCTTGACCAAATTCAAGGAGCTATTGGCAATCGGTGTTTGCGCCTACCTGATTATCAAAGGTGAGATGACGATTGGTGCCCTGCTAAGTATTTCCTATGTATTAGGACAACTGGGGTATCCTGTGAATATATTGACTACACATTTACGAGATGCACAGGATGCAGACATTGCACAGAAAAGAATTAACGAAGTTTATTTGGAGAAGAATGAAAACGACCAGGCCCGGAAGCTCATTCCTGCTATCCCGGGTAAAATAATGCTGAATAATGTGAGCTTTAAATACCCCGGCAGTTTTAATAATCTGGTGTTAAGGAATGTTTCTTTCGAAATACCTGTAAACAAAGTGACTGCTATTGTAGGAGCCAGTGGAAGTGGGAAATCAACGCTATTAAAATTGTTACTATCCTATTACCAACCTACGGTAGGAGAACTGAAAATAGGAGATCAGCCATTGAGTACATTTGATAGCGATGAATGGAGGAAGCTTTGCGGTACCGTATTACAAGAAGGTCACATTTTTGCCGGAACTATTGCTGAGAATATAGCGATTGCAGAAAAGTATATTGACCAGGAGCGGATTATGAATGCAGCCAGGGTGGCCTGTATACACGATTTTATTACTGAGCTGCCGATGGCATATAATACACGCGTTGGTTCTGTCGGTATTCCGCTAAGTGGGGGACAACGCCAGCGTCTACTGATTGCAAGGGCCGTATATAAAGATCCACAACTACTATTCTTTGATGAAGCCACCAGTAGCCTGGATGCCAATAATGAAAAGCAGATCATGGAGAACCTGCAGGAATTCTTCAGAGGCCGTACAGTGGTAATTATAGCTCACAGATTGAGCACAGTAAAAAATGCGGATCAGATCATTGTATTAAATAATGGCATTATTGCAGAAATTGGCACTCATCATTCGCTTGTCAATGCAAGAAGTAATTATTTTGAACTGGTCAGAAATCAACTTGAGTTGGGTAACTGATAAAGATTTTTAATAATGAGTGTTATACCTACATTTGTCATAAACCTTGAAAAGCGGACAGAGCGAAAAGCCCATATTATAGAACAGTTCAAAGGCAAAAGTGAATTCGAGATACATATCATAACACCTGTAGCTCATTATGATGGATGCATCAGCTTATGGATGACGATACGACAGATCGTAAGAAACAATATTGCTGCTGAATATATTATTCTGTGTGAAGATGATCACCTGTTTCAGGACGTTTATTCACCTGAATTGCTGAAAGTATACATAGCCACAGCACAGAAATTGCAGGCTGATATACTGGCCGGTGGTGTGAGCTGGTTTAACAATGCTCAACAAGTATCAGAGAATCTCTATTGGGTAGAAAAATTTTCAGGTCTCCAGTTCACCATTTTATTCAGATCTTTTTTTCAGACGATTTTATCAGCGGATTTTACTATCGATGATGTGGCCGACTTTAAGCTATGTACATTGACAGACAATAAATTCTTTATCTCTCCATTTATCTCTGTACAAAAGGAATTTGGCTATTCTGATGCTACACCAAAGAATAACGTCAATGCAGGAAGGGTAGATGCGCTTTTTCAGGAAAGCCAGTATAAGGCCAATGTTATAAAGTATATAGGAGACTATTTTGAGAGATATACTACTGAAGTTCAACATAATCCGACTGCTTACCAGCATTTTGTCATTCCTGTATATGTAGTCAGTTTGCCTGAAAGGGCTGATAGAAGAGCCCATATCAAACGTGAGTTTGAAGGTAAGGATGAATTTGATGTAAGAATAGTTGACGCCTGCAGGCATGAAAAAGGTGCAGTAGGACTATGGATGAGTATTCGTAAAGTGGTGGAGATGGCAATGGCAAATGAAGATGATCTGGTCTTGTTGTGTGAAGATGATCACATGTTCACTCAACATTATAATAAGGAACACTTATTGAAAAATATAGTAGAAGCGTATTATCAGCGTACAGAGATCTTGGCGGGTGGAATAGGTGGATTTGATATAGCTATACCCGTAAATAAGGAAAGGTTCTGGATGAACTCATTTTATTCTACGCAGTTCCTGATTTTATATAAACCTATATTCCAGAGATTACTTGACTATAAATATGATGATACTGTTACTGCAGATGCTGCTCTTTCGATGCTAACATCGTATAAACAGGTCCTTTTTCCTTATATCTCCATACAGAAGGAATTTGGTTATTCTGATGTAACGGAGTGGAACAATGGAGAAGGAGCTGTGTCAGATTGGTTTGTTTCGGCCAATGATAGAATGAAACTTGCAAAGAGAGCTTATGAGCGCTATACATTGACATGCCAGTGTTCAGACCATTCACTACCTCAACTATTGTATAATGAGAATAACAGTAAGGACAAGGGCACAAAATGATTTACTTTGTGCGCGAATGTTACGATTTATCCCTGCTATTGTGCACAAAGTAGGGCATACCGGTTATTCTACGTGGAAAAGCGCTGTTACCTTTTTACACGATGCCATTGACCGAACAGAGGATATACTGGTAGTGGTTGATGAAGATGCATTTATTGTAGATTGGCAGGGAGTGGAAAACCTGTGCCGGTATGTAAAGGAAAATAATATCCTGTATGCAGGAATGCCCGATGGGGGCATTATTGATCACCGCTTCCATTCTTATATAAATATTAATCCCTTTTTTGCAGTATTTAACTGCTCCTTGATTAGGCCCTTAAAACAGGGGACTTCAAGAGAGTTAATTGATGAAACTATATTTGACCCTGCTATGGAGCAGCACAAACCCACATGGTTAAAGACAGCATATGAGCATGATACTATAGAACCGTTTGCAGGTCTCTTTTACTGGCTGGCATCCAGGGGGACTCCATTGATGTTAAAAGCGAATACGATGCGTGATGGGATCAGCACTGTTGTAAAAGGATTGCTGGACGAGCCGCTATGTTATCATAGCTGGTATAGCCGTCAATATATGAGTGATGAAATAACCAAAAAAAGGATCGATGCCTTGTATCGGAAGGCTGTCCGCGACAAGAAACAATTATCAGAACATTATATGTTGTAATTGATATTTGCATTTATCATGACAATCTCATGGATGCCTCGAAAGAATAAATTAGAATTACAGGTATATCTTCTCTAATAGATTTTCTTCTCCCTTGTGCATTAGTTTTATCGGAATTTATTTTATAGTACATCTCTTACAAATGGATTACCACAATAACGAATAAATTATTAACCCCAATCTCCCCATTTCCTTACAAAAAGGTTTATTTTTCAATATATAAGAAAATTCATTGTTAATCCGTACATTGTATTGAGCCACTTTCAACCAGAATTTAGTTATGATAAACGCATTGTTATGGCGAAACTACTTTTGCTGACGCTGATTAGCGGACTGTTCTTGACGCAGCCGGTCAGCGCCCAGCTAATCGCGAGGGAGAAACTAGCGCCTGTCAACAGGCTGAAAGACTTTAACGGGAAAACGTTCATGGTAAAACCCGCCGGGAAACCGGTGGCATACATATTCCTGTCTACGGAATGCCCATTATGCAAGAACTATGCGCCTGTACTCCAGGCTATGCAGCAAAAGCACCCGGAAATACAGTTCTATGGCATTATCAGCGGCATTACCTTCCTGAGAAGTGAAGTAGCAGCTTTTACGAGGGATTACGGTATTACGTTCCCCCTATTGATGGACCCTGCCAAACATATTGCCAATTCACTGGATGCTACTGTTACACCCGAAGTAATTCTAATGGGAAAAAACGGCAAAGAATATTACAGGGGATTAATAGACGACTGGGTGGTAGCACTGGGGAAAACAAGGAAGGTAGCTACGAAAAAGTATCTTGAACAGGCTATCAACAGTGTAGAAACAGGAGGGGAACCGCTGCCTGCCACTACACCGGTCGGTTGTCTGATCAGCAATTTCTGATAGATAGAAAATGAGAGGCATTATTGCTGTTGCACTATTATTATTTATTTCTATACCAACGAATGCACAGCGTATCACCTGGTACCAGCATATCGCTCCACTTATACACACAAACTGTTCTCCCTGTCACCGCGAGGGCGATGCTGCTCCGTTTCCACTAATTACCTATGAGGAAGTGGCTAAAAGAGCGTCTTTTATTAAAAAAGTGACGCAGAGCCGGTATATGCCGCCCTGGAAACCAGATATCCATTACACGGCGTTTTCCAATGAAAGGAAACTGACTGATGAACAGATAGCCATGATCGCCGACTGGACAGATCATAACATGCCTAAAGGAAAAGAGGCTCAGGAAAATATTGCACTTATAAAAGGCACACACTATAGCCGTAAACCGGATCTGGTACTGACCATGAAAGAACCTTTTGTTATTAAAGGAGATAACATGGAACGGTTTATCGTATATAAAATACCTTTTGAACTGCCGGATTCCATGAACGTGGAAGCGATTGAGTTCACATCCAGTAATAAGAAAGTCGTCCACCATGCTAACTATGAAATAGATGATGTACCTGACCTGGACCTATACAATACAATTGATTATATCAACCTTACAGAAGGTTCCCGTCAGACTTACGAACAGTATGTTCCCTACCGCAAACATATGATCTACTACGGGGGATGGATACCAGGTACTTCCTATGAATCATATCCTGCCGGCATAGGCTGGATACTGCCTAAACGGGGTGTGATGTTGCTGACATTACATTATGCGCCTATAGGCAAGGAAGAAGAGAATATCAGCGGGGTGCAACTGTTTTTTACAAAAGCACCTGTAAAAAGACAGATCATGGCGGTATCATTTGGTTCGGGGGGAATAGGAGAGAAAGATATTGATCCATATTTTTTCATACAGGCTGACGTTATAAAGAGTTTCAGGTTGAAGGTGACAGTGCCGGAAGATCAGTCAATATTATATGTATGGCCACATATGCATTACCTCGGAAAAATATTCAAAGCATATGGAGTATCTCCGGAAGGAGATACGATCCCGCTGGTATCTATAAAAGACTGGGACTTTAAATGGCAGGAACCCTATTGGTTCCCCACGCTGAAGAAAATTCCCAAAGGGACGGTGATCAATGTGGAAGGAACATATGATAATACGATCAATAATCTTTCCAATCCCAACATTCCACCCCGGCTCATTTATTCCAGCGGAGATATGAGAACAACAGATGAAATGCTGACATTGGTGATGATGTATATGCCATATGAAAAAGGAGATGAAAAGCGAAATTTAAGATGATGGTCCGTGTGAAATACATCGTTGCAATATTACTGCTGTTCACATACACAGCAAAAGGGCAGAAGATTACATGGTATCAGCATATAGCGTCACTGATACATAGTAACTGCACACCCTGCCACAGGGAAGGGGAATCTGCCCCCTTTCCACTTGTTACATATGAAGATGTGGCAAAGCGGGCCGCGTTTATTAAAAAAGTAACACAGAGCCACTATATGCCGCCCTGGAAGGCTGATCCGCATTACTCAACTTTTGCCAATGAAAGGAAACTGACGCAGGAACAGATAGATATGATCACCGACTGGGCGGACCATAAAATGTCCAAAGGTACTGCTACTGCCAAAGATGAAAATCCCTACATAACAGGTACGCGTTATCACCGGAAGCCAGATCTGGTACTCTCTATGAAAGAAAGTTTTCACCTGCAGGGAGATAATACGGAAAAGTTCATCGTGTATAAAATTCCTTTTGAATTACCGGATTCTATGAACGTGGAAGCGATCGAATTTACTTCCAATAACAGAAAAGTGATCCATCATGCGAATTATGAAGTAGATAATGTGCCAGACCTGGATCTCTATAACACGCCCGATTATGTGAATAATACAGAATCTCACCTCGACTATTATGAACAATATATACAGTACCGGAAAGGCATGATATTTTTTGGTGGATGGATACCCGGTAGTTCCTATGAGTCTTATCCGCCTGATATTGGATGGATAATGCCTAAGCGGGGAGTAGTACTCCTGACAGTGCATTATGCGCCCCTTGGGAAGGATGAAGATGTGATCAGTGGGGTACAGTTCTTTTTTACCAAAACACCCGTTAAAAGGGTTATTAAAGCGGTTACCTTGGGTTCCGGGGGGATAGGAGAGAAGCAGATCGATCCCTATTTTTATATACCGCCTGGTGTGGTGAAAACCTTTAAAGTAAGAGTAGCTACACCTACTGATCAGTCTTTGCTGTACGTATGGCCACATATGCATTATCTTGGTAAGATCTTTAAAGCATATGCAGTGACACCTGAAGGAGATACAATTAAACTGGTATCTATTCCCGACTGGAACTTTAACTGGCAGGAGATCTACTGGTTTCCCAAATTAATGAAGATACCGGCAGGCACGATCGTGAATATAGAAGGTACTTACGATAATACGGCGGATAATCCCGCTAATCCTTCTTCCCCGCCGGCAATAGTGTATGGGGCAATGAAAACCAAAGATGAGATGTTGACATTGGTAATGGTGTCATTGCCTTATGAGAAAGGGGATGAAGAGATAAGTACTAAATGATAAATGTCTTACACAAGGCAGGAAGTGCATACACTCTCCTGTAAACGCTTTATAACTGGCAATAAACTACTATACAAGCCCTCTATAAGCCCCCTCTATATAAGGTGGGCTTATAGGGGGATTGTAGGGGACTATGAGGGGGCTTATAGGGGGCTTATACCACCTATAGAGTAGGAATATCTCAGGCTATAACCAGTAATTACTGACTAGCCATACATATAAGGAAAATTATTAGTGGAAAGCTCAATGTTATTTAAGCTCCATAGAAGGGAACTCCTACGGAGCTTTTTTATCAGATAAGATTTTTGATCTCACTTAGTTTTAGCAACGCCTCTACAGGAGTAAGGCGATTAATATCTACATTATCCAGCATCTCCCGGATCTGTTTAAACGTATCGCTGTGTGCATCAAAGATGCTTAATTGTACTTTGCTGGCAGGCCCTGCAATGTTTTTGACATGCTTTTCCAGTGGTGCATCAATATGTTTTTCTTCCAGGTGTGCAAGCACTTCATTGGCCCTTTGCAGCAACTGTGGCGGCATCCCTGCCATCCGGGCCACATGGATACCAAAGCTATGCCGGGTGCCACCAGGTGCCAGTTTCCTCAGGAAAATTATTTTATTCCCCGATTCTTTATTGGTGATATGGAAGTTCTTTACACGGCCATGTTTGTTCTCTAATTCGTTTAACTCGTGATAGTGCGTAGCAAACAAGGTTTTAGGCCTGTGTTCTGTCATATCATGCAGGAACTCCACGATGCTCCAGGCAATGGAGATACCATCATACGTGCTGGTTCCACGGCCTATTTCATCAAGAATAACAAGACTGCGGGAAGTGATATTGTTGATGATACTGGCCGTTTCATTCATTTCCACCATAAAGGTAGATTCTCCTCCACTGAGGTTGTCAGAAGCACCTACACGTGTGAAGATCTTATCTGTTAAACCTATCTCAGCCGCAGCAGCAGGTACAAAACTACCCATATGCGCCATGAGCGTAATCAGTGCCGTCTGACGCAGCAGGGCAGATTTACCGCTCATATTCGGACCGGTAAGAATGATGATCTGCTGCTGTTCTTTATCAAGGATAATATCGTTGGCCACATAGGTATCTCCCGGTGGTAAACCACGTTCGATAACAGGATGACGGCCTTCCCGTATATCAATATTGAAGCCATCTGTAATCAGCGGACGGCGGTATTTAAACTGGATAGCGTTGGTAGCAAAAGAGAGCAGGCAGTCTATATTCCCCAGTATCTGCGCATTCTGCTGTATAGGCTGAATGAAGGACTGTAAGGCAAGCAGCAGTTCGTCAAAGATTTTTATTTCCAGGGAAAGGATTTTTTCTTCTGCACCAATGATCTGCTCTTCATATTCTTTCAGCTCCGGAGTGATATAACGTTCTGCACCTGTTAGTGTTTGCTTGCGGATCCAGGTCTCAGGGACTTTGTCTTTGTGCGCGTTCGTTACTTCCAGGTAATAGCCGAATACATTGTTGTAAGCCACTTTCAGGCTGGAGATACCGGTAATTTCCGCTTCTTTTTTCTGTATTTCCAACAGGTAGTTTTTACCGTTGCTGGAGATATTGCGGAGTTTATCCAGTTCTCCGTCGATACCTGGTTGTATCACACCGCCTTTGCTTACAAGAACAGGAGGTGTTTCCACGATCTGTTCCAGGATGCGGCAGAGAATGCCAGGGCAGGGGTCCATCTTTGCACTGAGTTCACGCAGGTAATTATTGGTAGAGTTCTCCAGCAGCTTCTTTACGCCTTCCACCTGTTGCAGGGCTTTGGCCAGTTGCATCACTTCCCTGGGATTTATTTTCCTTAAAGGGATTTTAGATACTACGCGTTCAAGATCGCCGGTTTGTTTCAGGTGCTGATGTAAAGACCTGGAAAGATCTGTTTCTTTGATGAAATACTCCACAACGTCCAACCGCTCATTGATCTCGTTGATGTTGCGCAGGGGAAATACCAGCCAGCGCCTTAACAGGCGGGCACCCATAGGGCTTACGGTACTGTCCAGTGTACTGAGTAACGTATGGCCGTTTTCCACGCCACTGCTGAGTAATTCCAGGTTGCGGATAGTGAAGCGGTCCATCCAGAGGAAGTCGTCCTGTTCTATGCGCTGTATGTTGGTGATATGCTGCAGGTGTGGATGTTCTGTATCGCGCAGGTAGTGCAGGGCAGCGCCGGCAGCGATGATAGCATCCGGCATGCCATCTATGCCAAAGCCTTTGAGGCTATGTGTTTCAAATTGTTTTAATAAGGTTTCCTGTGCATAGGTAGTGGTGAAGATCCACTCCTCCATCGTATACACGTAGAAGCGGGTGCCGAAATGCTGACGGAAGAGTTTCTGCTGTTGTTTAGCATACAATACTTCTGCGGGTTTGAAACTCTGCAGGAGTTTATCAGCATATTCAATATTTCCCTGTGCCACAAAAAACTCGCCTGTAGAAATATCCAGGAAGGAAAGCCCGATGTTGTCTGCACCGAAATGGACCGCTGCCAGGAAGTTATTACTGGCGTTTTCCAGTATTTTATCATTCACGGCTACACCGGGAGTTACCATTTCGGTAACACCACGTTTCACGATGCCTTTTACCGTTTTCGGATCTTCCAGCTGATCACAGACAGCCACACGATGACCTGCCTTCACCAGCTTATGCAGATAGGTATCCAGCGAATGATGCGGGAAGCCGGCAAGATCTACATAGGTGGCAGCGCCATTTGCTCTTTTGGTGAGTACAATGCCTAATACTTTAGAGGCAATGACTGCATCTTCATTAAAAGTTTCATAAAAATCTCCCACACGGAACAACAGCACGGCATCCGGATACCGGGTTTTAATAGCCTTGTGCTGTAGCATGAGTGGGGTTTCTTCCGATTTGCTTTTAGCCATGGCGCAAATATATAGAAATGTAGGGACGTGCAGTTAAGGCCACTAATTATCTTATTTTTGCAAAATGCGAAAACTGAGCATGGATGAACTGGGCCGTAAAACAGTAGAACAATTTAAGGCCGCTGATAAGACACCATTGGTGCTGGTACTGGATAATGTACGCAGCATGCACAACGTAGGTTCTGTATTCCGTACAGCAGACGGATTTCTTTTACAGGGCATAGTACTATGCGGATATACGCCTGTGCCTCCTCACCGGGATATTCAGAAAACAGCATTAGGCGCAACAGAAACTGTTGAATGGCAATATTTTGCGACGACCGCAGAAGCTGTAACGGCTTTACAGGAAGCGGGTTATACAGTGATGGCCATAGAACAGGCAGAGCAGAGTATCATGCTGGACGCGTTTACTCCGGAAGCGGGAAAACCGCTGGCATTGGTATTTGGAAATGAAGTATCGGGAGTAGACGGAGAAGTGATGAAGATGGTGTCGGGCTGTATCGAGATCCCCCAATCCGGCGTAAAACACTCCCTTAATATATCTGTTAGCACAGGTATCGTGGTTTGGGATATCTTTGTAAAGTTGAAAAAAGAGAAAGCATTATGATCAGTACCGTTAATAAGTACCTGTCACTTGTAAAATTCAGTCATACGATTTTTGCTATGCCGTTCGCCCTGACCGGCTTCTTTATCGCTACTGTGAAAGCCGGGCAGGCGTTCAGTTGGGAATTATTCCTGCTGGTAATATTATGTATGGTGTTTGCACGTAGTGCAGCGATGGCATTCAACCGCTGGCTGGATGTGGACATTGACAGAAGGAACCCGCGTACAGCACAGCGTGAAATTCCCCGTGGCGTGATTACAGAAAACAATGCATTGCTGTTTGTTGTAGTGAACTGTGTGCTGTTCATGGTAGTGACCTGGTTCATCAACCCGCTTTGTTTTTACCTGTCGCCCGTTGCTTTACTGGTGGTACTGGGATATAGCTATACCAAACGTTTTACGGCGCTGTGTCATTTGATATTGGGATTGGGACTCTCACTGGCGCCGGTAGGTGCATACCTTGCCGTAACAGGACATTTTGCCGTGTTGCCGGTATTATTATCTATACTGGTATTATGCTGGGTATCCGGCTTTGATATCATTTACTCTTTGCAGGATGAGGAGTTCGACCGCTCCCTGTCGCTGAATTCTATCCCCGCATGGCTGGGTAAGGCAGGTGCCCTGCGTTTCTCTGAAGGACTGCACCTGGTAGCAGGTATCCTGGTGATCATTATTGGTCTGCAGGGACAGTTCCACTGGTTATATATCATTGGCGGGGCCGTATTTATCCTCATGCTGATCTCACAGCATCTGCTGGTAAAGCCTGATGACCTCAGCAGGGTGAACATTGCATTTATGACTACAAACGGTATTGCAAGCGTGGTATACGCAGTATTTGCCATTACAGATATGTTATTAATAGGATAGTATGGCACGTATAATGGCAATTGATTATGGTAAGAAGCGGACAGGCCTGGCAGTAACAGACCCTTTACAGCTGATAGCCAGCGGATTAGTTACAGTGCTGACACATGAACTGATCCCTTACCTGAAGAAATATATAGCAGCAGAGCCGGTAGAGCTGATGCTGATAGGGGAACCTAAGAACCTGGATGGCAGCAGTACGGATGCCACGGCCCTGGTAACTGAATGTATCCGTATCCTGGGCAAGAATTTCCCGGAGCTGCCCGTTAAGAAAATAGATGAGCGGTTTACCTCTAAAATGGCTTTCCAGACGATGATTGACAGCGGACTGAAAAAGCAGGACCGCCGGAATAAGGCGCTGGTAGATGAGATCAGTGCAACCATTATTCTGCAGGAATATCTGCGCAGCAGATAAACTGCTGTATTTAATTGGCGATTGATCTTTACCTTTGCACTTCTGAAAAATTGAAAACAGATATAAATGATTCTACCTATCGTTGCATACGGACACCCGGTTTTACGCAAAATGTGTGAAGATATAACGCCTGATTATCCAAAGTTGCAGGAACTCATCGCCAATATGTGGGAGACCATGTATAGCTCCAGTGGAGTAGGCATTGCTGCACCGCAGGTAAACAGACCTGTCCGCCTGTTCGTAATCGATAGTGAGCAGATCATTGAAAGCCTGGAAGAAGAGGAAAAAGCAGAATATCCCGGAGATAATGGCATGAAGGGGGTATTCATCAATGCACATATTGTAGAGACAGCCGGCGAAGAGTGGGCATATAACGAAGGTTGCCTGAGCATTCCAAAGGTAAGGGAAGATGTATATCGCCCGGAAACCATTACCCTGTGCTACGTAAATGAAAATTTTGAACCCCAGGAAAGAACTTTCACCGGCATCACTGCCCGTGTCATCTTCCACGAATATGATCATATCGATGGTAAATTATTCATTGATCACCTGAAGCCTCTCAAGCGCAGGATGATTAAAGGAAAATTGGAGGACATCACAAAAGGTAAGATTAGTGTGGATTACAAGATGATATTCCATAAATAAAATAGACAAAAATTTTGTAATGTTAAAAATCCCTGTTATTTTAGTGTCTGCAAACTAAGCAAATACATTGGGTACAGCACTAACATATACAGAAGCCGAACTAGTTCTTGGATTAAAATCCAGGAGCGAAAAACATTTCGGTTACTTATATGATCATTATTCACCGGCATTATTTGGGATCGCTTTAAAGGTGATCAATGATGAGAATATTGCCGGGGATGTGCTGCAGGAAATCTTTCTCAAAATCTGGCGGAGCATAGAACGTTATGATACTGATAAAGGCCGTTTATTCACCTGGATGGTGAATATTGCCCGTAACACCGCTATCGATACTTTACGTTCAAAAGCACATAAGCAGGGCCAGAAGGTACAGGAACTGAGCAGTAACTCCATAGGAACTGAGCAATTTGCTGTGCATCAGGCTGTGGACCAGATTGGATTGACGAAAGTAATAGAACAGTTGAACAAGGAACAGCGCATTATTATTGATCTGGCTTATTACAAAGGATGTACACAGGATGAGATCTCAAAAATCCTGGATATTCCTTTAGGTACTGTGAAGACCCGGATGCGTAATGCGATCATACAATTACGGACCATTCTAAAACAGTTGTAATTAAGTGGATGTTCAACGTTACATATCATCTGGCATTATAGAAAGCCACGTAGCGGGGCTGGTATCCGATTCGGAAGCCCGTGAAGTGGAAGCTGCTATCCAGCAGTATCCTGAAATAAAAGCAGCCGCTGATGCGGTACGCCTCGATATGGAACGCTATGTGCAGATGTGGGCGGTACAACCTCCTTCAGGACTGAAGAAGCAACTGATGGAGCGTTTGAATGAAGTAGAGCTGGAAGAAGTAACAGTGCCTGTTGCAGAAGAGAAACAGGAAAAAGAAGAGGAAGAACCCCGTTTTGTAATGCCGCAGGTGTCAGTACTGAAAGTGTGGCAATATGCAGCTGTAGCGGCTGGTATATTATTGGTTGTAAGCGCAGGTATGAATGTTGTTTACATGGGCCGTGCAGATGCTTTAAGTGAAAAAATCGCAAAGGCAGAAGAAGAGCATGTAGCATTATCTGCGGAGAAAAGTGCTTTTGCCGACAGATACCAGCAAACGCAGAAAGAACTGGACCTGTTAAAAGATCCCGGTTTCAAGTGGATCAAAATGCAGGCTGTTGGTAAACATACCGATATCGTTGCTACTATTTGCTGGAACCCTGCTACAAAAGAAACATATATCATTCCACAAACATTACCCGAACCTCCTGAAGATAAACAATACCAGTTATGGGCCATCGTCAATGGTAAACCAATTGACGCAGGCGTTTTCCAGCTGGGCAGTATGGCCAAAGCCCTGCAAAAAATGAAAGAGGTCACCAGCGCACAGGTATTTGCAGTTACCCTGGAAAAGAAGGGTGGCAGTGCAACTCCAAGCCTGGACCAGATGTTTGTTGCCGGTAAAGTAGCTGGCTGACCTTACCCTCCGTATGTTCCCTTATCTCCTCATTATCAATTATTCCCTAATAATTGCTATATTTCCTTTATAATTGCATTCCCATTAACCATCAGTTAAGACTTACTTTGAGAGTAAATATGCAGCTGTACCAGTAAACGGTTATCTTTTCTATAACATAAACATATACGGCTGACGTGACATTTTGCTTTAATCGTTTAGCAGTATCGAAACGTTATTTTTAACAAAATTTATTAATTGTTTTGGAATCCGCGTTCACATATACGGAATCTGAGTTGGTGCAAGGGCTTAAAGCCAAAGACCAGAAGGTATTCAGCTACCTGTATGACCGTTATTCACCTGCTTTGTATGGAGTGGCTATGAAAGTGCTCAATGAAGAAAGCAATGCGGGTGATGTGCTGCAGGAAGTATTCCTTAAGATCTGGCGTAATATTGACCGGTACGATGAAAGCAAGGGACGTTTGTTTACCTGGATGCTTAATATCACCCGCAATACCGCTATTGATACGCTCCGCTCAAAGGCTCATAAGATGGATCAGAAAATCCAAGTGATCGGTGATGACGTACATTTATATACAACGAATCTAACCGTACACCCATCAGTTGACCATCTTGGCCTTTCAAAGGTTCTTGAAAAGCTGACAAAAGAACAACGAGTCATTATTGATCTTGCATACTACAAAGGATGCACCCAGGAAGAGATTTCCAAGGTGCTGGAAATCCCTTTGGGTACAGTAAAAACAAGGATGAGGAACGCGATTATTCAATTAAGGAACTTGTTAAAAATATAATAAGAAGTGGGCGCATCTCGTTACATATCGTCCGGATTGATTGAAGCTTATGTAAGCAGGCTGGCTACTCCACAAGAGACACAGGAGCTGGAATTAGCGATAGATCAATATCCGGAAGTAGCTACAGCAGTGGAAGACTGCCGGCTGGGTATGGAGCATTATATAATGTTGCAGTCTGTTACACCACCAACAGTTGTGAAGCAAAATCTGATCAGGATCATCGCTGAAGAAGAAGCTGGAAAATTAATCGGAGAAGAAACTGAAGAAACGCAAATTATAGAAGATACTCCTGTCAGGAAACTATATGTAAACAGTTCCTGGCGTTGGGCCGCAGTGGCAGCAATATTATTACTACTGGGTAGTTTGTTACTTAACTATATTTATTTCTCGCGTTACAGTGATTATCAGGCCAGGTATGAAGCATTACTAACCGGCAATAATACACTGGCATCGGAAAGGAATGTTTACCGGGCACGTATGGAACAGTTGGAACATTCACTGGACATTGTGAAAGATCCTTCTGTGCAGACGGTGAAAATGCCGGGTACTAAATCTTTTCCTTCATCACTCGCAACGGTCTATTGGAACAAGGCTTCCAAAGAGGTGTTCCTCATGGCCAATAATCTTCCTCAGCCTGCTGCCGGCAAACAATACGAGCTATGGGCCATCGTGGCCGGAAAACCCCTGGATATGGGCGTGTTTGATATCAGCACGGACACAGCAGCCATCCTGCAAAAAATGAAATCTGTCGACAACGCCGAAATGTTTGCTATTACATTGGAAAACAAAGGAGGTAGCCCTGCTCCAACCATGGACCAGATGTATGTGGCAGGAAAAACTAGCTAAATTTCATAATTTCGCAGCATGCGGAAACTTCGGACGTGCTTAGCAATATTATTCTTTTACAGTTACTCATACGCACAGGATACTTCTGTTGTTTATAAAGGGATGACCGTCACTCTTGACGAAGTAACCGTACAGGCGAAACGTATAGGTTTTGATGTCAACAGCTTTATCAAAAGAGTAGAAGAGGATACTACCTTTTACCGTGCTTTTAAGAACCTTCGTTTGCTGGGTTATGTTTCTGATAATGATATCCGCATCTACAGTAAAAAAGGACAGATACAGGCATTCCTGAAAAGCAGTATCCAACAGAATATGCAGGGCCGCTGCCATACTATGAAAGTATTGCATGAAGAAACAGGTGGCGACTTTTACAACTCAAAAGGAGAATACAATTACTATACTGCGGAACTATATGCCAGCCTGTTTTTTACAAAAGGAACTGTTTGTGCAGATGCCGGCGGTGAGGTCCCTGAGAATTCAGGCGGTAGTATGGCCAAACATAAAAACCAGTTAAAAAAGCTGATTTTTAATCCCGGACAACCGGTAAGAGGGGTCCCTATCGTAGGGGGGAAGGTAGCCATCTTCGATCCTGAAGTAAGACGGCTGTACGACTTCTCTATCCATTCTGAAAATTACCAGGATATTACTCCCTGTTATGTGTTTACTGCAAAAGCTAAAAAAGATTTAAATAGTATTGACAGGGGAGATATCGTTATCAACGAATTAATTACCTACTTCAACAAAGAGAACTTTGAAATAGTAGGACGGAAATATTCTCTCTCTTATAAAACCTTATTATTTGATTTTAATGTGCGGATGAATGTGCAGATGACCAAACAACAAGGTTTACTGATCCCTTCTTTAGTAACATATGATGGTACCTGGAATGTTCCTTTCAAGAAAAGGGAGACTTCAGTGTTTATTGCTAAGTTCCATGATTTTACAGGATCTGTCCAGTAAGTAAACATAGGCATAGCTAAAAAGGGTTGGATGAAGACCAAAAAGTCAGTTAAAAAAGCTCCCGGGGGATTTTTAACTGACTTTTTGGTCTTCCTGTGTCTGAAATATGGATTATCCGTGTTTAGTATATGATAGTAACAGAACCGTTCTTTTTTATCAGCTTACCTGTATCTCCGCTGACATATTGCATGATCCAGATATAAGTGCCTGCAGGTAAAGAAGTTCCCTGTTTTTTCCCTGTCCATCCTATTTGCGGGTCTGTAGTATAATAAACCCGTTCTCCCCATCTGTCATAGACACTGATCTCAAAATTGGAGATCATGCCCCGGAAGTGTGGCCGGAAATAATCATTCACACCATCTCCATTCGGACTGAATGCCGTAGGCATATATAACTGAGAGGAACAATCCTGGAAACGGACATCAACAGAATCTGTTGCCCGTCCGCAGGTGTTGGTACTGACCAGCGCATATGTACCGGGCTTCGTAACATTAAAGATAGGAACAGAGGAGCTGTCCTGCCATTTATACTGAGCACCTGCTCCCGTGGGATAGAGTTTAAGTACTTCCCCGTTACACATCAGGCTATCCGGTCCCAGGTGTATATGCAGTGTATCATCGTACATTACATGGATGGTATCGCTTGATTCACAACGGCCTATCTGCGCGTGTACATAATAATAACCAGGTTGCCGTACATAGAAGGTAGCCTGCTTGGAAGTATCCTGCCAGCGATAGGTACCGGTGCCGAAGTCGGCTGTAAGTACCAGTGTTTCTCCTTTACAAATGGTGGTATCTCCTCCAAGGTTTACATTCCTTAATGCGTTGAACCGTACTTTGATGGTATCCAGTACTTCACAGACCCCGCCGATGCTGACGAATACCCATAGATCATACCGGCCTTTAATGGTCGTTGTTGGCGTACGGGCACCGTTGCTCCAGCGGTAGGCCGTAGCACCGGGAGTAGCAGCGGAGATCACAATACTTTCACCGGGGCAGAGCAGGGTATCTGGTCCCAGGGAAAAAGGATGCTGCGTGCCTGCGAAGGTGATGTTGATAGTATCTCTGTAAGTACCGCAGCCTTTAGCGTCGGCGGTAACGATGTATTCGACGGTAGGGCGTACGGTATCACTATGTACAATAATATCCGGGGTAGTAGCGCCTGTGCTCCATAAGAAGGTACAGTTCTGGGCGGTTGCATCCAGTTGCAGGGTTTCTCCCGCACAAAGGGTAACATCAGGGCCCAGGTCTATTTCCGGGATAGGAGTGAAGAATACATTTACGGAGTCCTGCACCAGGCATCCGTTGATTTTCACTTTATAGGTAGCCGACGTGTCGGCAACAATACTCTGATTGGTGGAACTGTCCTGCCATTCGTAGGTAGCACCGGCCACCGTAGGAGCGGTGAGGGTAATGCTGCCGCCATCGCAGAGAGTCTGGTCCTGTGGTCCAAAGTCGTAAGGCACAGGTGTTACGATGGTAATGTTTTGAGTGGTAAGGTCCTGCATGCCACTTCTGAATGCGATGAGGGTAACGGTATAAGTGCCTGCGGTGATATAAGTATGTGCGCCCTGTATGGCAGAGGAAGTATCTTTTGTACCGGACGCGAGATCACCATAATCCCATTTTAAGGAATCAATGCCTGCCAGGTCAGCTTTAGCAATGGTGAATTTTACAATATCATTCAGGCAGGTAGTATTATACGTAAAGGGTGTGTCAGCCCTGGCCGTGGTGAAGCCGAGTGTAAATACAATGACCACTATAAAAAGATATAGGTTTCTCATGTAAGGACATGGGTAAGGCACTAAATTAAAAGATTTTTATGATATGTGTAATTTTTTTAATGGAATTAACAGAAAAGCCCGGTTGTTAACATTGGATTAAGGTTAAAAGCAGAAGAAAATTCATTTGTTAACATCGGGTTAGCATTCCCAACCATATGAATGTCCTATTTTTACAACCGAGAGAAGTAAAACAGCTGCGGCTGGTTTCAGGCCCCCTGCTTGCAGGGGGCTTTTCTTTTTTAGTGAATTATTCCCGGAGATTACCTTTGAAATATGCTGTAGAAGCAAAAGCGGGCCTTTCTTTTTAAAGAGTTATTCTTCCTGTAATGGTCTTGCAGAAACATACGTCCTCCATTTGTCCAGTACAGCCGTGAAGTCTGCAGGAAGCGGGCTTTCGAAGTGTATAGGCTGACGGGTACGGGGATGGATAAAGCCCAGTGTCTGTGCGTGAAGAGCATGCCGGGGCATGAGTTCGAAGCAGTTTTCTACAAACTGTTTATATTTCGCGAAGATGGTACCTTTTCTGATACGGTCTCCCCCATAAGTGCTGTCATTAAATAAGGAGTGACCAATATGCTGCATATGTACCCTGATCTGGTGGGTACGGCCGGTTTCCAGCCTGCACTCTATTAATGTTACGTAATTAAAGCGTTCCAGTACCTTATAGTGGGTAATGGCTTCTTTTCCATATTCCCCGTCCGGATAGGCATCCATAATCTTACGAAAGCGCTGATGGCGGCCTACATGGGCTACTACTGTACCTTCATCTTCTTCAAAATCGCCCCATACCAGGGCCAGGTAACGGCGTTGTACACTATGGTCGAAGAACTGTTTGGCCAGGTCGTTCATGGCCTTGTCCGACTTGGCGATAACCAGTAATCCGCTGGTATTCTTGTCGATACGGTGTACCAGCCCAAAGCGGGGCAGGGCAGGTTCAGGGTTGGTATGGTCACCCAGGTACCAGGCAAGACCGTTTACCAGTGTACCGGTATAGTTACCACAGCCGGGATGTACTACCATACCCGGATGCTTGTCGATCAGCATAATATCTTCGTCTTCAAATACGATATCCAGTGGCATCTCTTCAGGCACCACCTCCATATTCTCAGGGTTCTTACTGGTATAGACGATGATATGATCATGCGCTTTTACCTTATAATTGGATTTGACAGGTTTGTCGTTCACAACAACCAAACCGTCTTCGCAGGCCTGCTGGATTTTATTACGGGTGGCCCCTTCCACTCTGTTCATCAGGAACTTATCGATCCTTAAAGGCTCCTGACCTTTATCGGCGATAATATTCACCCGTTCGTACAGCTCCTCGCTGCCTTCTTCATTTTCCAGCTCATCGTCCAATTCAATCAATTCTTCCGCCATGAGGATCTTAAATTTTTTGCAAAGGTAACAATTGTTTACCGGTTGCCCTATGTATCGTAACTTTGCCGTTGCATATGAACAAACAGATCCATATTACTGATTTGGGAATCATAGATTACCAGAAGGCCTGGAATTACCAGGAAGTGTTGCTGAAAGAGAATGTACAGGCGAAACTTGCGAAGGGGAAAGAGGTTGAAAATGAGAAAGATACTACCAATTACCTGCTTTTCTGTGAGCATCCTCCTGTATATACGTTAGGTAAAAGCGGGCATATGGAAAACCTGCTTATCGATGAACAGCAGATGGAGGAGCAGGGGATCAGCTTTTTTTCCACCAACAGGGGCGGGGATATCACCTATCATGGCCCCGGACAGGTAGTAGCCTATCCTATCTTAGACCTTGAGAACTTCTTTACAGATATAGGGAAATACCTGCGTAACCTGGAAGAGATCGTGATCCGTACTTTAGCCGAATATGGAATTACCGGTACCCGTTCTGCCGGTGAAACCGGCGTATGGCTGGACCCGGAAGATAAAACCCGCGCCCGTAAAATTTGCGCAATGGGAGTGAGGTGCAGCCGCTGGATAACAATGCATGGGCTGGCCCTGAATGTAAATACGGACCTTTTGTACTTTAACAATATTATTCCCTGCGGGATCACTGACAAAAAAGTAGCCTCGATGCAGGAGGAATTAGGCAGGGAAGTATCCCTGACTGAAGTAAAAGAAAAAATGCAAAGGCACTTTGCTGATGTATTTGGCGCTGAGATGATACAGGAAAATAATTAAGCGGAATGTAGTTCCCTTCAGTTTTTTATGGGACGAAATACCCATGTTATTCTTATAGTTCAAAGGAATGAACAAATCTTACTTCTCATAAGGTTTCCCTATTAGTTCTTATAGTTCAAAGGAATAAACAGGTTCCACTTCTCATAGGGCTTTCCGCCTTCGTAAATCTCAAAGTTAAACCAGCCGGAGTGCAGGAAAATAGCCTTTTCTAATATCAGGAAAGGCTCTTTCACCTCTTTGATTTCGAAAAGGAAAGACCCGTCCGGTTCAAAGAATTTCACTTCGTATTTCTTATTTGTGGCATCCGGCAGCTTGATATTGACATTCCCGTCTGCGGTGGTATATACATAGTTCGATGGATGCCATATAATTTTCTCTACCTTTTTCTCCGCTTCCCTGGTCTCTGCAACTGTAGGTGTAGCCCCGCCGGCCTTCTGTTTGGCCGCCGCCGCCACCATCTGTTCCTTTACGTCGGCCAGTTGCAGCTTCTGACCGGCATCAATAGTGCTGTCCGGTACTGCCAGCATAATCTTGGTATACAGGTACTTACCAGACTTAAACGTTACCAGTAAACGGTAATAGTTAGAACCTGGTAATGGTTTATTATCTGAATAATTGTTTCTGTAATCGTTAGGATTGTTGATATACCCTATTGTATAGAAATATTGCGCACTATCCAGGGAGCGCTGTACACCTATTTGTGCTACATCCCGGAAACCTGAGATGAAGTCCAGCTGTATCTTACCTGTTTTAATAAGGGCTGAGAACGCCGGGAGAACCGGAGGATTTGTATTCTGTGCCTGAACTGTCAATGCTGATGCTATGATAATAACTACCGCTACAATGAAAAAACGCGTCAACTGCTTCATATAAACTGATTCCTGATCCAAGGTTGTCAAAAATACGACTACATCCAAATATAGTGAACGACTTTTTAAAAGTTGAATATCTGAAATAAGATTTCTTCTTAACGACTCAATGTTCAGATATATTTCTTATCAAAAGGTTAAAATCCCGGGAGTTAGAGATAGATTACCCTGTAAACCCCCTGTGTGGATAAGCAGGATTTTGCTGCCCGGAGGAAAATGGGACTGACTGAAACCCCAGACCAGTTTACCTGTATACACTACATCCAGGGGGATTTTTGTTTCCCTGTAGAAGTTGTTGATGAAGCTGATTAGTTCCGGAGATGTTTTAGCATAGCCTCCGCCATGATAATCGTGCACCAGTTGCCAGTTAGTTCCTTGTGTGAGTTGCGCTACCTGCTCTTTTAAATATTCCGCTCCTTTCAGTACTACGTAACCCTGTACCTGCTGATGGGGCATAGCGCTGCTGATAAGTCCTGCCAGGGTGGTGCCGGTACCGGTAGCACAGAGGATATGGGTAAAGGAGCCGGTATCTGCCAGTGAAAGAATATCCCGGCAGCCCCTTGCTCCCGCTTCATTATTCCCCCCTTCAGGAATAATACAGGCATCAGGATAACGTGCGTTCCAGTTGGTCGTATCTTTTTGCCGGTAGGCTTCCCTGCTGATAAACTCCAGCTGCATGCCATCAGCAACAGCTTGCTGAAGCGTGTGACTGAGGTGGGTCGATTTTTCTCCGCGGATGATACCTATGGCGGGTAAACCTGCCAGTTTACATGCAGCGGCAGTAGCTGCAATATGATTGGAGTAAGCCCCGCCGAAGGTGAGGATAGTACGTTTGCCGGCCGCCTCTAAATTATACTTCAGCTTAAACCACTTGTTACCGGAAACTTCCGGATGCAGCAGATCTAAACGCAACATGGCTGCCTGGATATTGCCCGGCAGCCATGAAGGTGAAATATCTTGTAAAATAATATTGCTGTAATTGAAATTCATCTTAGTTAAACAGGATCGGATTCAAATTTACTTTTTCTCCGTCTTTAAACATCAATACTTCTAACCATTTCAGATCTCCTGTATTAAAGTATTGCGTCTTTATCTTATGAAATCCTTTACGTAAAGGAATGAAAGCTGCTTTATCTGTTAATGCATGTGTACCATCATTATCAATCAGAACACTGTCATCAATGTATAACACTGCCCCGTCGTCCGCATTTACATGGAACTCGTATAATCCATCTGTATCTATCTTTACATAACCTTCGAATGTTACGCCGAAATTTACTTTACCCTGGTTGATGAAAGACCTTATTTCTATATTGGGTACAATACCTGTACTGTCTGCCTGTTCCGGTATTTGTTTTGTCTGAGTTAAAGTGATATTGTTACTAACGGCAAAGTGCACACCTTTTGTAGCTGGATTTACATTCGCAGCAGGCAGATAATCCTTATTTACATAAGTAGCGCTGTACAACGGGCTTTTACGGCCGGCCGGCGTTACTACGATACATTGTAATTGTACTTCACTGTTGGCAGGCACTTTCAAAACAAGGGGCCGGGAATAACGGTTACTGTTAAGTCCGGGCTGACTTCCATCAATAGTATAATAAATAGCCGCACCCTTCACAGGTGCCGTTAAACTGACAGTACTTAAACCAGTAGTAATTTTGCTTTCCAATCCAACAGGTTCGGGTATACGGAAATGGACATTTTCAGTTTCCATTCTTTGTAATGCTGCGGGCATCTTCTTTAAAAATCTGTCTATGTTCTTTTTAGCAGCAGGAGACCAGGCTGTTTCTGATAAAGCCATCGCACGCGGCCATGTCATGTAATCCACCATTGCGGGGTCAGGAATGAATTCTGTCCAGATATTAGCCTGTACCCCTTTAATATATTGTTGCTCTTCAGGCGAAAGAGAGGCCGGTAAAGGTTCGTAATTATAGACGGTGGATAAAGGCAGATAACCACCAGCATTCAGGGGTTCAGTAGCAGGATGCCCCTGATAATAATCGAGGTAGAGGTAGGTATTAGGGCTCATGATCACATTATGTTTTTCTTTAGCAGCAGCAATACCACCTTCTTCACCACGCCAGCTCATGACAGTAGCATTAGGTGCCAGGCCACCTTCCAGTATCTCATCCCAGCCAATGATATTACGTCCTTTGCTGTTCACGAATTTCTCAATGCGCTGTATGAAATAACTTTGTAAAGCATGTTCATCTTTCAGCCCCAATTTTTGTATCAGTGCCTGTACCTGTGGAGATGCTTTCCACTGGTCTTTAGGACATTCATCCCCACCTATATGAATATACTTACTGGGGAAGAGGTCCATTACTTCAGTTAGTACATCTTCTAAAAAAGTAAATACAGAATCATTGGCAGGATTGAGCACATCGGTAGAAATACCCCATGTACCACGCACGGCATATGGTCCGCCGGTAACCCCAAAGCTGGGATAGGCAGCTAATACCGCCTGTGAATGTCCCGGCATTTCTATTTCGGGAATGATAGTAATATTACGCGCCGCAGCATATTTTACAATATCGCGCACTTCATTCTGTGTATAATATCCACCATATGGTTTACCATCGTAGCCGCTACTGTAGCGATGATGCCCCACTATTGTTTCTTTGCGGACAGAAGAAATTTCCTGCAGGCGCGGGTATTTTTTTATTTCTATCCGCCATCCCTGATCATCTGTTAGGTGCCAGTGGAAGCGGTTGAACTTATATTGCGCCATAACATCAATGAACTGTTTGATGTAGGAAGGAGGGAAGAAATGACGGCCTGCATCCAGCATCAGTCCACGGTAAGTGAAGCGGGGTTCATCTTCTATATGTACACCGGGAATGTGAATGGTGGTATTTTTTTCTGCAGGTAATAACTGACGTAATGTTTGTAACCCATAAAATAAACCTGCCGCATCTCCTTTCAGGAAGAGGTTACCTGCATTCACTTCCATGACATATGCCTCCGGCTTGCCGGTAGTGGATTCTACAAGATTGATAACAGGATGTAGTGGTTGTTTCGGTAAAGGCGTATTACTTATTGCCAGTATTAATTCGTAATTACTTTTTAAAAAGGATTGCAGCAACTCTGCGGTCGTTTTTGCTGCCTTGCCTTCATAATGAATAATAGCATGGTCGTTCAATACAAAGCTTCCCGGCACAGCCTTTTGCAGCTTTGGTTCCGGAATAATGGTAATATCTCCTGTTTTTAACTGTGCCATTCCATGTAAATAAGATAGCACAGCTATTGTTGACAACAGTAATTTCCTCATAGATGTTATATTTACTTGGTACGGAGTTTGCAGCTTGGTAGCCCCGGTCTTCATATTACAGGGTCTTTTAATAAATCATTAAAAGAATCTCTTATAGCAAAAAGAAAGTGTGAAAATACTTTTAATGATTAAATTTAGGACCTGGAATTTCTCTATCCAACATAATCACAATTAAAAAAATATCATAAAGATGCAACCTACTTTATTGATTTTAGCGGCAGGTATGGCTAGCCGTTACGGTAGTTTGAAACAGATACAGCAGTTTGGCCCCAGTGGAGAAACCATTATCGACTACTCAATTTATGACGCCATCAGGGCGGGTTTCGGCAAGATCGTATTTATTATCCGTAAAGATTTCGAAGCAGAATTCCGTGAAATTTTCGAACCCAAGCTGAAAGGCAGGGTTGCAGTGGATTATGTTTACCAGGAGATGGATGCTTACCTGAACGGATATCCGGTGCCTGCAGACAGGACTAAGCCATGGGGTACTGCTCATGCTATATTATGTGCGAAAGATGCTATCAATGAGCCTTTTGCTGTGATTAACGGAGACGATTTTTATGGTCGTGATTCTTTTGAAAAGATGGCGGGCTTCCTGAACAATGCATGTAAACCGGCAGCATATAGCGTGGTAGGGTATGAATTAGGTAAAACTATCAGCGAACACGGTTCTGTGTCCCGTGGGGTATGTGCAGAAGATGCAGCAGGTAACCTGTCTGCTATTAATGAAAGGACCAAGGTATATAAAGATGGTGATCAGATCGTATATGAAGATGCAGATGGCAGCAAACACCCATTGAGCGCTGATACACCTGTATCCATGAACTTCTGGGGTTTCCATCCGTCTGTATTTGAATTATGTCAGCAATTGTTCAGGGATTTCCTGAAGAAGGATGGTGATAAACCTAAATCTGAATTCTTTATTCCGATCGTTGTAGACCATTTTATAAAGAACAAGCTGGGGGTGGTAAATGTATTACCGTGTGCGGCACAATGGTTCGGTGTAACCTATAAAGAGGATGCTCCCGGAGTGCAAACAAGCCTCTCTGCGCTGGTAGAAAGCGGTGAATATCCTAACAATCTGTGGAAATAGGTTCGGATTATTTATGATAAATGTGCCAAAATCCATATTTATGCTAAAGAAACGCTCTTATATTTAAATATTTTCAAAAAGCGAACATTTGTTTGCGAATTGACGAAATCTTTTTCATTGTATTGTTTTTTACTTTAACGACCAATACTTTTGTAAAAGCAAAACAAGCACCTCCATGTGGGTAAATAAGAACAACAATAAGATCAGTCAAATCGTACCAGAGCTCAATTGGGCTATCACACTGGTCGTGATCGTCGTTGTCATTATTAGCCACCAATTTGGAGGATAGGGAACTGTGTATAATCACTAACGATAACAATCGCCTTCCTCCACAAAAGGAAGGCGATTTTTTTATGCCTGTAACAAACACGATTTCTAATATCTGAATTATATGTATAGTTATTACAACGAGAACACCATTCTTTACATTGACGGAGAGTTCAAAAAAGCCACTGCGGCTACTACAGACCTGTACGGCCAGTCTTTACATTACGGTTATGCGGTATTTGAAGGCATACGTGCCTACAAAACAGCTAGTGGAGAGGTAAAGATCTTTAAGGCAAAAGAACATTTTGACAGATTCAAGCGTTCATGTGAATTGATCCACATCCCTTACCATTTTGATAATGAGGCGTTAATCGCAGCTTGTTACAAAGTATTGGAACTGAACAATCTTCAGGAAGCCTACATCCGTCCACTTGCTTTTTGTCCGCCAAACATGACATTAAAAGCTGCCAGCGAAACGCATGTACTGATCTGTGCATGGGACTGGGGTGCTTACCTGGGAGAAAAGCTGCTGAATGTAATGACCTCTTCTTACGAGCGTCCGAACCCTAAAGCATTCAAGATAGAATCTAAATCTGCCGGTTTATACGTGAACTCGATCCTGGCTTCGCAGGAAGCTAAAGACAAAGGTTTCGATGAAGCATTGCTGCTGGACATGAACGGTTTTGTAGCCGAAGGTCCTGGTGCTAATATCTTTTTCGAAAAAGATGGTAAGATCTTCACACCTCCTCCGGGAAACATCCTGCCTGGTATTACCCGCGCTACAGTAATTGAACTGTGTAAAGAGCTGGGTATTCCAATGGAAGAAAAACTGTTCACTATTGAAGAATTGAAGAAGGCTGACGCTGCATTCTATTGTGGTACTGCTGCTGAAGTGATTGGATTTGGAGCATTGGATGGTCAGACATTTGGCAAACCATGGGCAGAGTCGCTGGGCAAAGTATTGCAACAGGCTTACAAAGCCAGAGTACTGGGAAAAGAATTTAAACGTGAGGAAGCCAAAGTAGCATAAGCTACTGGTGTTCAGTACATAATGTTGCCATATTTTCCGGGTTTTATCCGGAATAGGAGCGGTATTGTATATAATTTAGATAAGAAGATACCCGTGGGTGGTCAGGCGACTACCAGTTGTCTGACCACTTTCCCACGGGAATGAAATATTTGGAATTTGGATTTTTGGCATCACGTTATACAGTACCAGTAAGGATTTGGACGTAAATGTAACAGATTTGAAGACCGGCTAACCGGTAATTGTTGGTTTGGAACTTGCCTCATTTCCCCGCTAATTTGCATCCTACTTAATATGACTAACCATACCGGTAACAGACAGCCGGTATAAGGAAATTTTACAACAGATGGAACTCAACAAATACAGTAAAACGCTCACCCAGGACCCTACACAACCTGCCGCACAGGCACAGTTATACGGTATAGGTTTAACGGAAGAAGACCTGAAGAAAGCACAGGTAGGCGTTGCCAGCATGGGCTACGACGGTAATACCTGTAATATGCATCTCAATGACCTGGCTCAACAGGTTAAGAAAAGCGTATGGGCAAATGACCTGGTCGGACTTACATTTCATACTATTGGCGTAAGCGATGGTATGAGCAATGGTACACCCGGTATGCGCTATTCCCTGGTCAGTCGCGATTTGATTGCAGATTCCATCGAAACAGTCTGTGGCGCTCAATATTATGATGCGCTGATCACCGTTCCAGGTTGTGATAAGAACATGCCTGGTTCCCTGATGGCTATGGGACGCTTAAACCGCCCTTCTATCATGGTATACGGTGGTACAATTGCCCCTGGCAAATACAAAGGACAAGACTTAAACATCATTTCAGCGTTTGAAGCACTGGGTCAGAAAATGGCAGGCAACCTGGATGATGAAGATTATAAAGGTATTATCATGCATTCCTGCCCCGGCGCTGGTGCCTGTGGTGGTATGTATACTGCTAATACCATGTCCTCTGCGATAGAAGCGCTGGGTATGAGCTTACCTTACAGTTCATCCAGTCCTGCTCTTAGCAAGGAAAAACAGAAAGAGTGTGAGGAAGCAGGTAAATATATACGCCTGCTGCTGGAAAGAGACATCAAGCCTTCCGATATCATGACGTACGAAGCATTCGAAAATGCGGCTACCGTGATCATCGCACTAGGTGGTAGCACTAATGCAGTATTGCATTTCATTGCTATCGCAAAGTCTGTAGGATTAAAATTCGGTTTAGAGGATTTTCAGCGTATCAGCGATAAAACGCCGCTGATAGCCGATCTGAAACCAAGTGGTAAGTACCTGATGGAAGACCTCCACAACATAGGAGGCGTTCCCCTGGTAATGAAATACCTGCTGAAGAAAGGCTTTTTACATGGTCACTGCCTGACAGTAACCGGTAAAACGATCGCAGAGAACCTGGAAAGTGTACCAGACCTTGAATTCGAAACACAGGATATTATCAAGCCACTGGAAACACCACTGAAAGAAACCGGTCACATACAAATGTTGTATGGTAATATCGCAGAACTGGGCTCTGTGGCTAAGATCACCGGTAAAGAAGGAGAACGTTTCAAAGGTCCTGCACGTGTATTCGATGGCGAATTTGAACTGATCGCAGGTATCACCAGCGGACGTGTGAAAGCAGGAGATGTTGTAGTGATCAGGCAGGTAGGCCCTAAGGGTGCACCCGGTATGCCTGAAATGCTGAAACCTACTTCTGCTATCATGGGAGTGGGCTTGGGTAAAAGCGTAGCGCTGATTACAGATGGCCGTTTTTCCGGTGGTACACATGGTTTCGTGGTAGGGCATATCACACCTGAAGCGCAGGAAGGTGGTAACATCGCGCTGATACAGGACGACGACATAATAGAAATAGATGCAGTGAGCAATGAGATTAATGTGCACCTGAGCAAAGAAGAGCTGGCAGCACGCAGGGCCAAATGGGTAAAACCTGCACTGAAAGCCACTAATGGAACCCTATTTAAGTACGCAAAACTTGTAAAAAATGCAACAGAAGGATGTGTTACCGATGAAGACTAAGCCAACTGAAAAGTTCGAGCTGACTGCGGACACCCTGAATATCTCTGGCTCTGAAGCCGTGATCCGCTCGCTGATTGCAGAAGGTGTCGAAACCATTTTCGGCTATCCCGGAGGCGCAATTATGCCTATTTACGATGCCCTGTACGATTTCCAGGACAAAGTCCATCATATATTGGTCCGCCATGAACAGGGAGCTACACATGCTGCCCAGGGATATGCGCGTACTTCCGGTAAGGTAGGAGTGGTGTTTGCCACTTCCGGCCCCGGTGCAACCAACCTGGTAACAGGTCTGGCAGATGCTTATATGGATTCAACCCCCATGGTATGTATCACCGGCCAGGTAGCAGCTGCCCTGTTGGGTACAGATGCTTTCCAGGAAACGGATGTAATAGGTATCACCATGCCTATCACAAAATGGAATATACAGGTAACACGTCCGGAAGATATTCCGGGTGCTATCGCCAAAGCATTCTACATAGCTGCCAGCGGCCGTCCGGGCCCTGTACTGGTGGATATCACCAAGAATGCGCAGGCAGCTAAATTTGACTACGAATACAGCAAATGTGATTATATCCGTAGTTACCGCCCAGTTCCTGAACTGGACCCTGCTTCGATAGATGCTGCTGCGGCACTTATCAACAGTGCAAAGAAACCGTATATCCTTTGTGGTCACGGTGTATTGATCTCCGGCGCTGAAAAGGAACTGATCGCTTTTGCTGAAAAAGCACAGATACCTATCGCTTCTACGTTATTAGGACTTTCTGCTGTTCCGGTAGATCATCCTTTATATGTAGGTTACCTGGGGATGCATGGGAATTATGCGCCTAACATCATGACAAATGAATGTGATGTGGTCATTGCTGTAGGGATGCGTTTCGACGATCGCATCACCGGTGATGTATCTCATTATATCAAACAGGCGAAAGTAGTTCACATTGAAATAGATGCAGCGGAGATCCATAAGATCATCAAAGCAGATGTTCCTGTACATGCCGATGCTAAAACAGCATTGAAAGCATTAACAGCAAAAGTAAATGTAGCGAAACACGACGAGTGGTTACAGGAGTTTAAAGAAGCAGATAAGAAGGAACAGGAGAAAGTTATTCAGCCTGAATTATATCCTACAGGCGATCAGTTGAAGATGGCAGAAGTTATCCGCAGGATCTCTGAAAAAACAGGTGGTCATGCAGTACTGGTAACAGATGTTGGTCAGCACCAGATGATAGCTTCCCGTTACTATCGCTTTAAAGATCCGAACACCAATATCACCTCAGGTGGTATGGGTACAATGGGCTTTGCTTTACCCGCAGCAATGGGAGCCAAGGTAGGCGTACCTGAAAAGGAAGTGGTGGCGATCATCGGAGATGGTTGTTTCCAGATGACCTTACAGGAACTGGGTACTATTTATCAATCTGAAATAGGTGTGAAAATAGTGATCCTCAACAACAACTTCCTGGGTATGGTGCGTCAGTGGCAACAGTTGTTCCACGACAAGCGTTATTCATCTACAGAGATGATCAATCCTGATTTTGTGCAGATAGCCAAAGGGTTTTATATCCCTGGTAAAAAGGTCAGCACCCGTGGAGAAATTGATGCTGCTATTGACGAAATGCTGGCGCACAAAGGTGCGTACCTGCTGGAAGTAGTAGTAGAACAGGAAGGTAATGTATTCCCAATGGTCCCTGCGGGCGCCCCGATAGCTAATATCAGGCTCGATTAAACAAGAACACTATGGAAAAAGAATATACAGTAACGGTATATACGGAAGACAGGATCGGTATCACAAACCGTATCACCGTTATCTTTACACGCCGCCGTATCAATATCACCAGCCTTACTACGGCTGAAACAGAGATACCCGGGGTATACAAATTCATCATCACCGTATTATCCGAAAGGTCTAAACTGGAAAAGATCGTTGGTCAGATAGAAAGACTGATCGAAATACACCGTGCTTTTGTACATGATGAAGATGAAGTAGTATACCAGGAACTGGCACTCTATAAGATCTCTACAAAATCATTACAGAACGGGAATATCGAAAAGCTGATCCGTGAGAATCAGGCGAGGATACTCACGATTACGGACGATTATTTTGTGATTGAAAAAACCGGTCATCAGCATGAACTGATCGCATTACAGGAAAAGCTGGCGCCATATGGTTTAATAGAATATTCAAAGAGTGGCAGGGTGGCCATCGTGAAATGGAGCCGCCGTTTCCATGATCATCTGAAAGAGCTGGCAGGATTACATACTGATAATCTGCCACCGGCCGATTACAGTGGCACTTCCACCGTAACAGCTGCACAAGAAAGTATCTGATCAAAAATAATTTAATAACAAAAGCCCGTGGCTAAAGGCTACGGCACAAAACAACAAAAACACTATCAAAACATGGCAACCATCAATTTTGGCGGGGTACTGGAAGACGTAGTAACCAGAGAAGAATTCCCCATGGAAAAGGCTAGAGAAGTGCTGAAGAATGAAGTGATAGCAGTAATTGGTTACGGCGTACAAGGCCCGGGCCAGGCATTGAACCTGAAAGACAATGGCTTTAATGTGATCGTAGGACAACGTAAAGGATCTAAAACCTGGGATAAAGCTGTTGCTGATGGCTGGGTTCCTGGTCAGACACTGTTCGAGATCGAAGAAGCTGCTAAGAAAGGTACTATCATTCAGTTCCTGTTAAGCGACGCAGGTCAGATTACTTTGTGGCCTACCTTAAAGCCACACCTGACTGCAGGTAAAGCCCTGTATTTCTCCCATGGTTTTGGTATTACTTATAAAGAACAAACTGGTATTATACCTCCTGCTGATGTGGATGTAATCCTGGTAGCTCCTAAAGGCTCCGGTACTTCCCTGCGCAGACTGTTCCTGGCTGGTCAGGGTCTGAACTCCAGCTTCGCTATCTTCCAGGATGCAACCGGCCGTGGCCGCGAACGTGCTATTGCTTTAGGCATTGGCGTTGGTTCCGGTTACCTGTTCGAAACAGACTTCCTGAAAGAAGTTACTTCCGACCTTACCGGTGAACGTGGTACCCTGATGGGCGCTATCCAGGGTATCTTCGCTGCTCAGTACGAAGTACTGCGCAAGAATGGTCACTCTCCTTCAGAAGCATTCAACGAAACTGTTGAAGAACTGACACAGTCCCTGATGCCACTGGTAGCAGAAAACGGTATGGACTGGATGTATGCTAACTGTTCTACTACTGCACAGCGCGGTGCGCTGGACTGGTGGAAGAAATTCAAAGCAGCCAGCCAACCGGTATTTGAAGAATTATATGCAAGCGTAAAGGCTGGTAAAGAAGCTGCCCGCTCTATCGCTTCAAACAGTACTCCTGACTATCGTGCTAAACTGGACGAAGAACTGAAGGAACTGCGTGAAAGCGAAATGTGGCAGGCAGGTGCGGCTGTAAGAAAGCTGCGTCCAAACGCATAATAAACTCATAACGATAATGATCAATTGCGGATGTAGGTCATTCTTCATCCGTAATTGATCATTTTTAATTTAACCAGATGTCCCAGGTAATTACAAGTGTAAATCCTCTCAATATCCTCGATGCAGCAGTGAAGTTAAAGCCGGTGGTAAATCGTACGCCACTTTCCTATAGTGCCACCTTATCCCGCCGGTATAATGCAGATATTTATCTGAAAAGAGAAGATATGCAGATTGTACGCTCGTATAAATTGCGGGGGGCTTATAACATGATCAGCAGTCTGGATAAAGAAATACTGGCTAAAGGAGTTACCTGCGCCAGCGCCGGTAACCATGCTCAGGGCTTTGCCTATGCATGCCGGCAGATGGATATACAGGGAGTGGTGTTTATGCCTATTGTTACGCCAAGGCAGAAAGTGACACAGGTGACCATGTTCGGTGGTGATAACATCCAGATCAAACTGGTAGGAGATACTTTTGATGATTGCTCAGCAGAAGCCCAGGCATTTACAAAATTGCAGGGCATGACCTTCATCCCTCCTTTTGATGATGCAAAAATCATTGAAGGACAGGGTACCGTGGCTATAGAAATACTGGAAGACCAGGCACAGATAGATTATTTATTTGTTCCCGTAGGTGGTGGCGGCCTCGCTGCCGGTGTAGGTACTTACTTTAAAACGTATAGCCCTAAAACAAAAATTATTGGTGTAGAGCCGGAAGGTGCGCCTTCTATGCTGCGTGCACTTGAAAATGGCGGACCTGTTACACTAACCGAAATAGAAAGGTTTGTAGATGGCGCCGCTGTTAAAAGAGTAGGTAACCTTACTTACGAAATATGCAAAGATGTATTGAGTAAAATGCACCTGGTACCGGAAGGAAGGGTGTGTTCCACTATATTAAAACTCTATAACGAAGATGCGATCGTAGTAGAGCCTGCAGGCGCTTTGTCTATGGCTGCACTGGAAGATTTCGCTAAAGAAATCGAAGGCAAGACCGTTGTATGCGTGGTAAGCGGCAGCAACAATGATATCGACCGCATGCAGGAAATCAAAGAACGGTCATTACTGTACGAAGGACTGAAACATTATTTTATTATCCGTTTCGTACAACGGCCCGGTGCATTGAAAGAATTTGTGAATCACGTGTTAGGGCCCACAGATGATATAACACGATTTGAATTTATACAGAAGCATAATAAAGAGATGGGGCCTGCGCTGATAGGCGTGGAGCTCAAAAACAGAGAGGATTATGATATCCTGATCGCCAACTTTAATAAATATAATATCCACTATACAGAACTGAATAAAGATGATGATCTGTTTGGATATCTTGTATAACTTCTTTAAACCGGCTGCTGAAAAGAGCCGGTTTTTTTTGTAGTAACTTCATTTGATCTATTCAGCATCAAACAGAACATCATCTCTACTCAGATCTAAGCAACTGTATCCGGCAATCCTTATTACTATAAAAATCACCTTTTTTATTTTCATCATGTTATAAAAAGGTAAATACTTTAACTTCAGTACAGCATATTCCAATAAACCGTTACATTGAATAAAATATTGAGTATGAGTAATTTTATGGAGGCAGCTGTGCTACCGGCTTTTGGAGCGGCTACAGTCTTCAGGATTGAAAAAGTGCCCGTGCCTTTACCGGCAGCGGGGCAGGTACTGGTGAAAGTAAGAGCCGCAGGATTAAACCCTGTGGATTATAAAACCCGCATGGGAAAAGGTGTTGCTGCAGCAAATATCACCTTACCCGCTATACTGGGATGGGATGTTGCAGGAGAAGTAGTGAGCCTGGGTGATGGCGTAAGCAAATTCGAGCGGGGCGACCGCATCTTCGGTCTCAGTAACTTTCCGCAACCAGGCAATGCCTACGCACAATACACCGTAGTAGATGAAAATGAGTTTACTATCATCCCTAAAAATATCACGAATATAGAAGCTGGCGCCACGCCACTGGCTGCATTAACTGCCTGGGAAGCCTTGTTTGATCAGGCCGGAATTGTAGCAGGACAAAGCGTATTGGTACATGCCGCCTCCGGTGGAGTAGGACATTTTGCTGTACAACTGGCTAAATGTAAAGGTTGTTTTGTAGCGGGTACTGCCTCTGCTAAAAATCATGCGTTTTTACAGTCGCTGGGTGTGGATGTAGCTATTGATTATCATACACAGGCTTTTGAAAAAGCTATTGAACCGGTAGATGTTGTAGTAGATGGAGTGGGAGGAGAGACGACATTACGTTCTCTGGACATATTGAAGCCTGGGGGGATACTGGTATCCCTGCCCAGCATGTATAAAGACGATCCTGCCGTGATTGCCAAAGCCCGTGAAAAGGGTGTAAAGGTAATATGGGCGTCTGTAAGACCGGACGGCGATCGTATGGAAAAGATTGCCACCTTACTGTCCGCAGGCCAGATCAAAGTAAAAATAGACAGTACCTTTCCTTTAAAAGAGGTCACCAAAGCTCACCAGCTGCTGGAGTCTAATCGCGTCACCGGAAAAATAGCACTAACGCTGTAACCATGCTCAGTTTCTGGGAAAAACAAAGTCTTTTACAATATGATTATATCGTTGCCGGCAGCGGCATAGTAGGATTATCTGCGGCTATCAGTCTGAAAGAACAGGCACCTCATGCCAGGGTCCTTATACTGGAAAGGGAGATCTTACCTACAGGTGCCAGCACTAAAAATGCAGGCTTTGCCTGTATTGGCAGCCTCACGGAATTGCTGGCCGACCTCAAAACCATGCCAGCAGCAGAAGTGGTAGGCTTATTACAAATGCGCCGTCGCGGGCTGAAATTATTAAGACAACGTATAGGTGATGCCAATATGGATTACCGGGAACGGGGCAGTTATGAACTGATCAGCGCTGCGGAAGAACCTGCCCTGCAACAGTTACAGCGGATGAATAACCTGCTGCTGCCTGTACTGGAAGGGGATGCCTTTACGATCGTGGAGAACAACTTTGGTTTTAACACCAGCTTTGTAAAGGCGCTCGTGCAGAATAATTATGAGGGAGAGCTGCATACCGGAAAAATGATGCGCTGCCTGATCAATATTGCCATCAGTAAAGGGGTGGAGATAAAAACCGGCTGTACCATCACACATATGGAAGACACAGGAACAGGGGTAGATGTAACGGTGAAGGATATTACTTTTACCTGTAAAGGCCTGGCTGTCTGTACCAACGCATTTACCCAACAACTGCTACCCGAGCTGGATCTCCAACCTGGCAGGGGACAGGTACTGATCACGGATGTGATCCCCGGCCTGCCTTTCCATGGAGTATTCCACATGGAAGAAGGTTATTATTATTTCCGTGAACTGGAAGGCAGGGTATTATTCGGCGGAGGACGTAACCTCGATTTTGCCGGAGAAACAACCACATCATTCGACCTTAACCAGGAAATTCAGCAGCAATTGGAAAACCGGCTGCGGGATATCATATTACCTGGTCATTCTTTTACCATTGCAGACCGTTGGACCGGCATTATGGCTTTTGGGACGAACAGGAAACCACTGATCCGGAAATCTTCCGCTAATATTGCACTCGGAGTGCGTATGGGCGGTATGGGCGTGGCTATCGGCTCCACGGTAGGAGAACAACTGGCTAATTTAATGCTACAATAAGATGAAAAGTAATTAGCTATTCCACGAACTATGTTATATTTTTAAATGTAAATTTTACATTTAATGAAAATGTTACTATATTGATTGCTTATTAATTCTTTTTCACCACGTTGATTTTATGCAAAAGAGCTTACAATTCCTCGATTATGTTGTTTTTTTGGTGTATTTCGTGATAGTTGCCGGTTATGGTTTCTATATCTACCAGAAAAAAAAACGGAGCACAACTGATTCAAAAGACTTTTTCTTAGCGGAAGGATCCCTTACCTGGTGGGCGATTGGCGCCTCACTGATTGCCTCTAATATTTCTGCGGAGCAATTCATTGGTATGTCTGGTTCCGGTTTCGCCATCGGTTTGGCTATTTCTACCTATGAATGGATGGCAGCAGCTACGCTGATAGTAGTGGCGGTGTTTTTTCTTCCCATCTATCTCAAGAACAAGATTTATACTATGCCGCAGTTCCTGCTGACACGGTATAATAAAACGGTAAGTACCATTATGGCCGTTTTCTGGCTGTTATTGTATGTAATAGTGAACCTGACCTCCATCCTTTATCTTGGAGCACTGGCTATCAACACTATTTCCGGTATCAATTTCTATCTATGTATGAGTTTACTGGCCATATTTGCCGTATTCATCACACTGGGAGGGATGAAAGTGATCGGTTATACGGATGTAATCCAGGTATTCTTCCTGATCCTGGGTGGTTTGGCAACTACTTACCTGGCGCTGACCCTGGTTTCCGAACATTTTGGGGAAACCGGCGTTGTTAAAGGGTTCCACTTGTTGACGCAGCACGCCAATGACCATTTCCATATGATCTTAAAGAGGGATGATCCGCATTATCTGGATTTGCCGGGATTAACGATCCTGGTAGGTGGTATGTGGATCGTGAACCTGAATTATTGGGGATGTAACCAGTATATCACACAACGTGCACTGGGCGCGGATCTTAAAACTGCACGCAGCGGGTTGCTGTTTGCCGGTTTCCTTAAGCTCCTCATGCCTGTGATAGTAGTATTACCTGGTATTGCAGCTTATGTACTGCATCAACAGGGAATGTTCCAGACCGAAATGCTTAAAGAAGGAGTAGTGAACCAGGATAACGCTTATCCGGTGTTAATGAACCTCTTACCTATAGGTATGAAAGGGCTGGCTTTTGCTGCATTGACTGCCGCGATCGTGGCTTCCCTGGCTGGTAAGGCAAACAGTATCTCTACCATCTTCTCACTGGATATTTATAAAGAGATCTTCAACAGAAAAGCCAGTGAAAAGGAAATTGTAAACATAGGCCGTTGGGTAGTTGTTATCGCTATGATACTGGCCATCGTGATCTCTCCTTTCCTGGGTATAGAAAAAGGTGGATTCAAGTTCATTCAGGAATATACTGGTTTCGTGTCTCCGGGCATCTTTGCCATGTTTGTACTGGGCTTCTTCTGGAAAAAGGCTACACCATCTGCAGCATTGTTTGCGATGATAGGAGGGGTTATACTTTCTTTCATACTGAAATTCCTGCCAGGTGCAATGGACCTTTCTTTCCTGAGCGGCATCGGATTTGCTGAACCTAATGCAGCAGGTGTATTTGAAATACCATTCCTTGACCGTATGGGTATTGTATTTATCTTCTGCGTGGTAGGCATGATATTGATTTCTCTGATAGCTCCTAAACGTACTGTGGCTGAAGGTGGACCCAAAGGACTGGAAGTTGATGCATCTATGTTCAGAACATCCACTGCTTTCACTGTGATCGCTATTCTTATCTGCGGTATCCTGATAGCATTGTATGCAGCATACTGGTAGAATATAAAAGGATTAATATATTAGTTATAAACAGGAAACTTCGCCAGGAGTTTCCTGTTTATAGATTTAACTCATTATTCCCGGAACTTTCCGGAGAGGCTTTGCAATATGAAATATACGATTGGTTATGACATCGGCTCTTCTTCCGTGAAGGCGGCTTTGATGGACATTGAAACGGGAAAGTGCCTGGCAACAGCGGTGAGCCCCGGGCAGGAAATGCCTATGCAGGCACCAAAAGCCGGATGGGCAGAACAGGACCCCGAACTGTGGTGGAAAGAAGTGCAGAACGCTACGCACATGCTAAAGCAGCAACATGCTTTTGATGCTACGTTGGTGGCGGGTATAGGCATTGCCTATCAGATGCACGGACTGGTATGTGTGGATAAAGACCAGCAGGTGCTGCGCCCTTCTATCATCTGGTGTGACAGTCGTGCTGTGGAAATAGGCAACGACGCATTCGATAGCCTGGGCCATAACTGGAGCCTGCAGTATTTACTGAACTCTCCCGGTAACTTTACCGCTTCAAAGCTGCGCTGGGTACAGCAATACGAGCCACAGATCTATGCACGCATTCATAAAGTAATGTTGCCCGGCGATTTTATTGCCATGCGTCTGACAGGTGAGGCAGCAACGACCATTTCCGGCTTATCGGAAGGTATTTTTTGGGATTTTACCAGCAGAGAACCTTCGCATGTTTTACTCAAGCATTACGATATCAACCAGCAGCTGTTGTCTGATATTGTTCCCACCTTTGGAGTGCAGGGCAAAGTAACGGCAGCAGCGGCATCTTTATTAGGACTGGCAGCTGGTACACCGGTTACTTACCGTGCAGGAGATCAACCCAATAACGCGTTTTCGCTGAACGTGCTGAATCCGGGAGAAGCAGCCACTACCGCCGGTACGTCCGGTGTAGTATATGCCGTGCATGACAGGATCGCTTTTGATAGTGAAAGCAGGGTAAACACTTTTGTACACGTGAATGATACGAAGGATGCCCCACGTAACGGTGTACTGATGTGTCTGAACGGTACAGGTATTCTCAATAGCTGGCTGCGGCAGATGACCGGCAACATGACCTATGATGAGATGAACGTATTAGCGGGGAAAGCAGCTGTAGGTTCTCATGGACTAAAAATTTATCCTTTCGGGAATGGTGCGGAGCGCATCCTTGCCAACAGGAATACCGGCGCTGTTTTCAATAAACTGAACTTTAATATTCATGGTCGTGAACACCTGCTGCGTGCAGGTCAGGAAGGCATTGTATTCGCCCTTAAATACGGGATGGATATTATGACAGACATGGGATTGCAGATCCACCGGGTAAGAGCAGGGAAAACGAATATGTTCCTGAGCCCACTCTTCCGTGAGGTATTTGCCAATACGGCAAATGTAGTCATCGAATTATATAATACGGACGGTGCGCAGGGAGCTGCCCGTGCTGCCGGTGTAGGTGCCGGATGTTATAAAGAGGAAGATGCATTCAAAGGCATGGAATGCCTCGCTACTGTAGAACCGGATGCAAAACTGCAAAAGGAATATGCAGAAATATATGAGCAATGGCTCGAAGGATTGGCACACATTATACAATAGCTGACACACAGCTACACACACATACACATACGTTGGAATCAAAAAACTAATTACAATGAGCATTACTTTAGGTAATCAGGAGTACTTCAAAGGCATTGGTAAGATCGCTTATGAAGGGCCTCAGTCAGACAACCCATTTGCATACAAATGGTATGATGAGAACAGAAAAATCGGTGGTAAAACGATGAAGGAATTATTCCGTTTTGCGGTGTCTTACTGGCACACGTTCTGCGGAACAGGTGGAGATCCTTTTGGGCCGGGTACCAAAGCTTTCCCCTGGCTGGTAGCTCCCGATGCAGTACAAAGTGCAAAGGACAAAATGGATGCTGCTTTTGAGTTTATCACTAAACTGGGTGTACCTTATTACTGTTTTCATGATATAGACCTTGTAGATGAAGGCGCTACTATCAAAGAATATGAAAGCCGTATGCAGCAGGTGGTCGATTACGCAAAAGAAAAACAGAAAGCCAGTGGCGTAAAACTGCTGTGGGGAACTGCGAATGTATTCAGCAATCCGCGTTACATGAACGGAGCTTCTACCAATCCCGATTTTTCGGTATTGGCTTATGCTGGTACCCAGGTGAAGAATTCACTGGACGCCACTATCGCTTTAGGTGGTGAGAACTACGTATTCTGGGGTGGTCGTGAAGGCTATATGACATTGCTGAACACCAACATGAAACGTGAACAGGAACACCTGGCACGCTTCCTGACCGTAGCGCGTGATTACGCCCGCAAGCAGGGCTTTAAAGGCACGTTCTTCATTGAACCTAAGCCTTGTGAGCCTACCAAACACCAGTACGATTATGACAGTGCTACCGTAATAGGTTTCCTGCGTCATTTCGGTCTGGACAAAGATTTTAAACTGAACATCGAAGTGAACCACGCAACATTGGCCGGTCATACTTTCCAGCACGAGTTGCAGGTGGCTGCCGACAATGGTTTCCTGGGCAGTATTGATGCGAATCGTGGTGATCAGCAGAATGGCTGGGATACCGATCAGTTCCCGATGAACCTGAACGATATGGTAGAAGCTATGCTGGTAATCCTGGAAGCAGGTGGATTCAGTGGTGGTGGCGTAAACTTTGATGCGAAGACACGCCGTAATTCTACTGATCTGGAAGATATCTTCCATGCTCATATCGGTGGTATTGATTCCTTCGCACGTTCAGCGATCATCGCTGAGAAAATGCTGAATGAATCTCCTTATAAAAAATTCCGTACAGAACGTTACGCTTCATTCGATAGCGGTAAGGGTAAGGAATTTGAAGAAGGTAAACTGACACTGGAAGACCTGCGTAATTTTGCCATTGCTAATGGTGAGCCTAAGCAGATCAGCGGTAAGCAGGAGTGGCTGGAGAATATGATCAATCAGTATATTTAGTACTGACTGAATTGAAATAAAAAAGAAGGCTGCCCACAATGAAATGCCCCCAAAAAGTTAGACACTTTTGGGGGCATTTTTATGAATAAAAAGATCAAATACACCAGGAAGAAAAACTAGCAATAGTTCGGGCGGTTAAGCCCCGGTATTTATACTTTTTGGAAGATGATCTGGCTTGCAGATCAGCAATACCGGAATGAACAGCATCGCTGCCATTGGCAATATTCTGTAGTGTAATAAAATTTCGTAAGCATATCCCGAAATAACATCTCTTCCGATGATAGGTGTAAAACTCACGATTGCTATACCCAGCAATATCCACAGAAAGATGTTCATCCTTTCTTTAACAACAGTCCAGTTGACTATAAAATAGTAGCTCAGGTAGATGAATACAGGGGCTGTATACAAAAATGCATATTGTTGCTGATGCGGATAGAGTAACGGGATTACTAAAAACAGGTAACACATTTCCCAGTACTGGCGTATACCGGTTTCTATTTTTCTGAACGGTGGTGTTCTTAAGAATGCGAAGAACAGCAACACTACTGCTAACCGGACGATATTCAATATCATCATTACCTGTGTAAAAGGAAGATTGGTAAAGTTCCTTTTAAAAGGCATGGTACCCTGTGTATCCATCAGATAAACGGGTATCAGGGCTACGAGACTGCTTGGACCGTCTTCCATTTCTGCCGTCCATTCTTTGTTTAAAGGATTTATAATAGCAAACCATTGATGTACCAGATCGAGATTCCCCTGCCATCCAAGATAGAATGCAGGGAGAAAAAGATACACCATGTAAAATACACCTGTAAAGAATACGGCTTTAAATTCCTTACGGTAGATCAGATATGCTACAAATGGCAGTGGCAGCAGTTTAATATTTATAACGAAGGCAAGCAAGGCTGCCCCGAGAATGTAGCGGTCACGTCTGATGAGTCTTATGCTCTCCAATGTAGCCCAGAGCATAAGTGTGGTCATCTGTACGTATCCGATATCAATTAATATGAAACGAAGCGCAAAGAATGCAGACAATATTAGCCACAACCGCATTTGTTTCGCACTAAGCACAGATACATCAAAGTATTCCTTTGATAAGATCCAGATCCTGTATAAAAGAAAATAGGATAAGGTGATCCATAATAATTGCGGAACGATTGTGAGAAAATAGGAAAAGGGAGACAATAGCAACGCGAACAGCGGGCTATAGTAATATTGCAGATTCTGTACGAATGGAGGAGTATAAATGTTCTGTCCTTTCAGGATTTTACCACCGGCATATACAAACACTTCAAAGTCGTGACCTTCGGATGCAGAACGGATAGCATAGAATACAGCAACAATCAGCAAGACAAAATTTAAATACTTATTGTATTTCATATTAATATAATAGGCGGGTAAATATACCTTAAAAGTTATTATTGCAGGGTGAAAAATATATTAATCGTTATTATATAATGGTTTCAGCTCATTTTTTGTGTTGGACCACGTGATATACCGCACACACTTTTTTTTTGTATTTTACACAGATGTTCTCTATTCATACTTTTAATCAGGCGGGCTTTGAGATCATTGTTCTTACCGACGACAAGACCGGTACACAGGTAGAGATCATTCCTGCTCATGGTGCATTACTGCACGCATTCAGAATCCCGCACAATGCAGGGTTACTGAACATTATTGACAGTTACAGCAGTTTACAGGACTATCAGACCAACCAGCCTGAATATTTCAAAAGTGCGAAACTGAGCCCGTTTGCCTGCAGGATACCTATGGGTAAATACTTATTGGGAGAACAGGAATACACGATCTCAAAAACTGTATCTCCGGGTAGTGCTATTCATGGATTACTGTATGATGTTGCTTTTACCGTAACGGGGCAGCATGCAGATAAAAATGGAGCTGTATTAACGTTATCGTATGAATATAAAGGTAAGGATGCAGGTTATCCTTTCCCATACAATTGTGAAGTACAATACAGTCTTCATCCCGGTTCACAGGTAAGTATCCATACAATCATCAGTAATTTATCAGGTAAGGAGATTCCGTTGATGGATGGCTGGCATCCGTATTTTTCTACCGGAACCGCGGTAGATGAACTGGAATTGCAGTTTGCATCAACACAGATAGTGGAATTTAATGCGCAACTGGTGCCTACAGGTAAAGTGTTACCATTCAATAAGTTTGCATCATTGACCAGTTTGTCGGATCAATTCCTGGATAACTCATTTATGTTGGATTTTACGCAACAGGCCCCCCTGTGCCTGCTTCGCGACCCGCATAAGCAGGTGGATATCACCTTTTATCCGGGTACCTGTTATCCCATTTTACAGATATATATCCCACCCCACCGCAACAGTATTGCAATTGAGAATCTTACAGGAGCGCCCAATGCATTTAACAATGGAATGGGACTGATAACCTTGCCGGCAGGGGAAAGCCGGGAATTCAGCACGGCCATCATAGCCACTGCATGGTAAGTACAGGTAGTCCGTTGGCACAGTCTTTGGAACTTTGAGGGTATACTATTAGTTCACCCAAAAAAATTATTTTATGGATACCTTACAAATCAAAGGAACCTGGAACGAGGTAAAAGGAAAGATCAAACAACAATATGCAGATCTTACAGATGATGATCTGTTATACGAAGAAGGTCAGGAAGATCGTCTAATTGGTAAGATCCAGCAGAAATTGGGTAAGTCCAGAGATGAAGTGATCAAGCTAATTAAATCTGCATAAAAATGGGAAATCTTCTCTATCTCATAGCAGTAATACTTATCATTGGATGGTTGTTGGGTGTATTTGTGTATTCGGCCGGCAGCCTAATACATGTACTGCTGGTAATAGCGATTATAGCTATTATTCTGCAGATTATCAGATCGTCCAGATAAGTAACACGTAATATAAATTATGGTAATAATTTGCGAATCCTTCCGGTATCCGGGAGGATTTTTTTGTAAACCGACGGGCATTTTCTACCTTAACCCAATATTGAACAATGTGAGGAAGGCGGTGTTGAACAATTACAAGAATCAAGGACCAGATTATGAATACAAAAGGGATCGTCACATTTCTCCTCGTTGCCAGTTACAGCATGCTCATGCTGGCAGTACGGGTGCAGGCACAGGTTACAGTAACAGGTAGTATCGTTGATAAAGACAACAGACTGGTACTGCCTTATGCAAGCGTTTTTAATAAAAGCACAGGTAAAAAAACCTATTCTGATAAAGGAGGCTTTTATAAGATTGCTGCTAATGCAAAGGACATCATTGTATTCTCTTTTATAGGATATAAGCCTGATAGTATTACTGTTTCCCAGGTAACAGGTACAGAAACCCGGGATATCGGTTTAGTAATAGAAGCGAAACAATTGCATGGTGTGGAAGTGAATTCGCGGTATACGCCTTATCAGGCGGATTCCCTGGAAAGAAGAGAAAAGTTCGGGTATATCCTGGATTTACCTAACCATAAACTGGCAGGGGATAATACCCCACAGGGAGCTGGCATTGTATTCAGCCCGTTTACCCGTTATTCCCGCAAGGAAAAGCAGAAAAGGGAATTTAAGAAGATTTACGCCAAAGCAGAGATGCAGAAATACATTGATTCCAGGTTCACGCCATTATTCGTAAGTCGTGTAACGAGCCTGAAAGGGGATTCCCTGATACATTTTATGCAGGATAACTATCCGGATTATAATATGTTACGTGAGATGAACCAGGAAGATTTTATTTACTGGATCACGGATAAGTACAAAGCGTGGGCAAAGAAGAAATAAGTGATAGATACATCTATAAACAACGGCCACCCTGTTTCCAGCGGTGGCCGTTAGCATGCAGAGGCCAATAGAAAAAAATATATTAGTTGTATACCTTCACCATGTATACGAAGTCTTCCATTTTTTTGATCTGTTCCGCACGGGTTAAACCTTCCATGCGGCTTTTATGATTCCATTCCTTTTTAGGCAGTTTCTCTTTCATTTCTTCCAGCAAGCGTTTCAGGTTAGCTGTCTTTACTGCGAAAGCGATACCATCTGAGGTGGTTTGTTTACCGGTAACGATACCTACAACATCTCCTTTATTATCCATTAAAGGAGCACCGCTGTTACCCGGGTTTACAGGAATGGATACCTGGTAAGCGGTGGTGTCACCATTAAAACCGGTTTGAGCGCTGATATAACCTTCTCCATATACTACTTCATCACGTGGGAAACCTAAGGTATATACGTATTCACCGCGGGGAACCCCCTGTGGCTTTAACGTATAAGGTACGGGTTGTCCGCGGAAAGAGCTGTCGGTGATCTTCAGGATAGCGAGATCGCTGGAGATATCTTCAAATACACTGGTAGCCTTATATACTTCGCCTTTGGTACTCTGGATATAAATGGAGTCTGCACCGGCTACAACGTGGTAGTTGGTAACGAGATAACCATTATTGGAGATAGCGAAGCCAGTACCACCGTAGGTGCCAGGATTGGCAGGCGCTTTCTTTTTGCTGTTGAAGTCATTGATCAGCGCATTCTGCGAGCGCTGTATATTTTTAAGTACGCGACGTACGTCTTCGTATTGAGCCGTTGTTTTCTGCCTGGTAGCTTTCTGCATCAGTGCGATGGTAGACAGGGACGTGATAAGTGCGATACAGGCCGCAGCTGCCAGGTTGGTCAGCATTCTTCTGCTGATCGATATTACCTTGGGAGAAGCTGGGGTCATCTTCATAGCATCCATATCCAGGGCTGCATGAATATGGTTCAGTTTATCTTTCAGCGCTATACGGCGGCCATAGCCTTCCAGTTGCTGAATCAACTGCTGGTGGGCAAGTACCTGCTCGTTTACTAACGGATTAGACTGGCGCAGCGCTTCGAATGCAGCTTTTTCCTGCATACTCATATCGCCTTCCAGGTAGCGTTCTATATCACGTATTAATGTCATGTCATTCATCGCCTGTAACCTACTTTTAAAGAACTGATCGCTCAGGTCTTAAGATTTATATTGATCAAAAAATAGTTTCTTTAAACGCATAAGGCACTTGTACTTCTGATTCTTGGCGTTTTCTGCATTGGTATACCCGAATTTCTCAGAAATGTCCTGCATGGACATTTTCCTGATGTAATAATCTTCGAGTATCGTCTTGCAGGGTTCCCCCATACCAGACATCGCCTGTTCCATGATCCTGAACTGTTCGTCCTTTTTCACGTGCTCGTCGATAGTATCTTCAACGGGCAGCACTTCTTCCAGTTCATCCGGTAAAGCAAGCGATATATTACCTGTCTGCAGCTTTTTAAGCCACAGGTGCCGGCAGATAGCGTACAGAAAGGTTTTTAACTTACTGTAGAGATCAAACTCTCCCTGCTGCACTTTTTCATATAATATGATCATTGCTTCCTGGAAAAGATCTTTCGCATCATCTTCACTACCTCTATACTGCAAAACCATTCTTAATACGGAGGGAAAGTTCTCCTTATAAATGGCAGACAGTGCTTTATCATCATTACGGGCTAATCCCAGCAATAACTCCCTATCCCTTTCTATATTCGGATTGTGCTTCACTTATTAATACTATTATTTGGCTTTGGTAACCCAAAGTAGCAGAAAATAATTCCAAATCCCAAATCAATATCCCTGAAATCATCTATATGACTACCAGGCCTTCAGTCATTTTATCGCAGTAAGAGCAGGAACTGACTAAAAAAGTAATAAAAGTCCTTATCTCTCTTCGATAAAGGTTGTAAATCCTGTGCCCTTTTATCATGGGAAGCCCATTCCTGCTGCATTCTCCATCATTCCTATATATAAGAATGACAGTAGGATCATATAGCCATAAGAAAGAAGTGACGAAGCAATAATAACAGCCTGTCTGTATCAGGGGTTGTTTTATGGGGGATTAAGCCTGTCGTGGAAGTGAAAAGCCTTAAGAATGAAGGATTTAAAATTTTTTTTAAAATCTTGGGTTACCTTTTTCCAAACAGGGTATAAAGAATAAACATTATTTCAAAACCTAAAAAAATAATTAAAATGAAGAATTTCCTGAAAATCGGTTTCTTAGCTCTGGCTCTGGGTGTATTTGTAGCTTCTTGCGGTGGTAATGGTTCTAGCGAAGGTACTGATTCAACTGCAAATGCTGCAACTGAAGCAATCGATTCATCTAAAGCAGTTGCTGATTCTACAGTTAGCGCTGTAGCTGATTCAGCTAAAGCAACCGTTGATAGCGTTGCTAAAGCTGCTGTTGATACTATGAAGAAGAAATAATTCTACTGGTAAGCAAATAACGGCTTTTATATACCGTCCCGGACTTCGTCTTGGGACGGTTTTTTTTGTTTAAGCTAGTTTGGACGAGTCTTTTTGAATAAATTATCGAATTTAAGGCGGTTTATTAGATAGAATATAATTTTTGACATAGGTGCTTGGACAATTCAAATCCCGGCGTATTTTTGTCAGGCAATTAAGCTAACATGATACAGCAAACGACCTTTGGTTACTTTTATGGTTTCTACTTTTTCTGGTACCAGAAATAGGAGGTCGTTTGTAAGTACTTAACAATATAAAGAAACTAGCAAAAGGCCTCCTGAATAAGGAGGTCTTTTTTGTTTATACATTATTCGAAGCATATGTTACACCGTTTCAGCCTTTCTTACTTTTATTTTTTCTTTTACTTCTTTTACGTCGTAAAGGCCGGGACTCTTTTGTAATAACTGCAGAAATGAAATAGTTGCAAATTAAAAGGGTCCCGGCTCCACCGGGGCCCTTTTTCAATTTAATTAGTAGTTGCTGTAGCAACTAACAAATTCAAAATCAAACAAATTAAAAATGCGCGTCGCGATCCAGGGTTTTGAGGGATGTTTTCATCAGATAGCTGCTCAGGGGTACTTTGGCAAGAACATAGAAATTGAATGCTGTGCTTCTTTTCCTGAGCTGGTGAAAAAAACGAAACAACAGCAGGTTGCTGATGCAGGTGTAATGGCGATAGAAAATTCCATCGCGGGAAGTATCCTTCCGAATTACAGTCTGCTGAAGAACTCCGGCCTTAACGTAATAGGAGAAGTATACCTTCAGATCAAACAACACCTCATGGTATTGCCTGGTCAGAAACTGGAAGATATCCGGGAAGTACACTCACATTACATGGCATTGTTACAATGCTCCGATTTTCTGGAGAAGTACCCCAACATGAAACTGGTGGAAACAGAAGATACGGCCCTCAGCGCGAAACATGTACAGCAGAAAAAGCTGAAGAGCACCGCTGCCATCGCTGGTAAACTGGCTGCAGAGATCTATGGATTAGAGATCATCGCTCCTAATATTCATACCATAAAAAATAATTATACCCGCTTCCTGGTGATCACCCCTAACAAGGTTGAACCGGAGGAGGATGCCAATAAAGCATCCGTTTATTTTCAGACAACGCATGAAAGAGGTAGCCTGGCCAAAGTATTAACACAGGTAGCCGCAGCAGGCATTAACCTGAGCAAACTACAATCATTCCCAATGCCTGCAAAGGAATGGAACTACTATTTCCACGCAGATTTTGAATTTGACGACCTGCAACATTTTCAAAGTGCAATGAATAAAATTGAATCATTGACAGAACATTTGAAAGTACTGGGTATTTATAAGAAAGGTAACACACATTAATATGAACTTACAGGTAGCAAAACGGTTGCAGCAAACGGAAGAATACTACTTCTCCAAAAAACTCAGGGAGATAGATGAGATGAACAAGGCCGGCGCAAAGGTAATTAACCTGGGTATCGGCAGTCCTGATCTTCCTCCTCATCCCTCTGTGATAGCGGCATTAAATGAGCAGGCACAGAAACCGGATACTCATGCCTACCAGGGCTATAAAGGGATTCCGGCGCTTCGTCAGGCAATTGCGTCCTTCTACAAACGTTACTATCGTGTTGAGCTGGACCCTGAAAAAGAAGTACTGCCGCTGATCGGTTCCAAAGAAGGAATCATGCACATCTGCATGACCTATCTGCAGGAAGGGGATGAAGCGTTGGTGCCTAACCCGGGATATCCTACCTACCGTTCTGCCGTAAACCTGAGTGGTGCTACCGTAGTGGATTACGATCTGGAAGAAAAGAATGGCTGGCTGCCCGACCTGGATGCGCTGGCTAAAAAAGACCTGAGCAAGGTGAAACTGATGTGGGTAAACTACCCGCATATGCCTACCGGCACCCGCTTCAATGCTGCATTTGCAGAAAAGCTGGTACAATTTGCCCTGCAGCATAATATCTTAATCTGCCATGATAACCCTTATAGCTTTATCCTGAATAAACAGCCACAAAGCCTGCTGGAAACACCTGGTGCTAAAGAAGTGGTACTGGAACTGAACTCTCTCAGTAAATCCTCCAATATGGCCGGATGGCGTGTAGGAATGCTGGTAGGTAAACAGGAATGGATCAATGAGGTATTACGTTTCAAAAGTAATATGGACTCCGGTATGTTCCAGCCATTACAGGTGGCAGCAGTGAAAGCAATGGAACTGGGCCCCAAATGGTACGCTGATCTGAATAAAATATATGAAGGCCGCCGTAACAAAGTGTTTCAGTTATTAGAATTGCTGCATTGTACTTTTGATAAAGACCAGGTAGGATTGTTCGTATGGGCAAAGATCCCCGCTACTGCAAAGGATGGCTTTTCCCTTACAGACGAGATACTGCAGAAAACACAGGTGTTCATTACTCCCGGGGGTATATTCGGTAGTAACGGTAACGGTTATATAAGGGTAAGCCTCTGTAAGGATGAAAAGGTGTTTGATGAAGTGCTGGAGAGGATTAAATCAAAATTCAAGTCATGATTGCAACGATAGTAGGAACAGGTTTAATAGGAGGCTCGCTGGCTATCAGCCTGAAAGAAAAGGGTATAGCCAACTGGATCATTGGTGTGGATCAGAACGACAGTAACCTGCAGAAGGCAAAAGAATTGCAGATCATTGATGAAAGTGCTTCTCTGGAAGATGCGATGCAGCGGTCGGAACTGATCATCCTGGCGATACCGGTAGATGCATTGCTGAAAGTGATGCCTTCGATACTGGATAATGCAGCGCCTAACCATGTAATCATGGACGTTGGTTCTACAAAAGAAAAAATATTACAACTCGTTGCCGGTCATCCAAAGAGGGGGCGCTTTGTAGCAGCCCATCCCATGGCCGGCACGGAGTATTCCGGTCCGGAAGCAGCCATACGTAATCTTTTCACGCAGAAAACAATGGTGCTGTGCGATGTAAAGAACAGTGATGAAGATGCGCTGGAAGTAATAGAGAATATGGTAGACAAATTACAGATGCGTCTCGTATATATGAATGCAGTAGAGCATGATCTGCATACTGCCTATGTATCGCACATCTCCCATATCACTTCTTTTGCACTGGCACTGACGGTACTGGAAAAGGAAAAGGAGCAGGGACGCATCTTTGAACTGGCAAGTGGTGGTTTTGAATCCACGGTGCGACTGGCAAAAAGCTCTCCTGATATGTGGGTGCCTATCTTCAAGCATAACCGTAACAATGTGCTGGACGTGCTGGAAGAACATATTCACCAGTTGCAGCAAATGAAACAGCTGCTGGAAGATGAGGATTACGATACTTTTTATAAGCTCATTCAGAAATCAAATAAGATAAAAAAAATCCTGAAATAAAGTTCATATGGAACAGATACTTGCAAAAACAAAATTCTCCGATCCGACTTCAGATAAGAAGCCGTTGATCATTTCCGGTCCATGCAGCGCAGAAACCGAAGAACAGGTACTGGAAACAGCACAGCGCCTGGCTAAAACCGGTAAAGTGGATATTCTCCGCGCCGGCATCTGGAAACCCCGTACGCGCCCCGGTTCTTTCGAAGGTATCGGTGTGAAAGGTTTACCCTGGTTACAGAAGGCAAAAGCCCTGACAGGTTTACCCCTGGCGGTGGAAGTAGCCACTGCAAAACAGGTGGAAGAAGCACTGGAACATGGTGTTGATATCCTCTGGATTGGCGCCCGTACTACTGTAAATCCTTTCTCTGTACAGGAAATAGCGGATGCACTGAAAGGTGTGGATACAACTGTATTGATCAAGAACCCGATCAACCCTGATCTGGAACTGTGGATTGGTGCGGTGGAACGTGTACGTAACTCCGGTATCACCAAAATAGGTTTGATCCATCGTGGTTTCTCCAGCTATGGTAATACTGAATACCGTAATGCTCCAATGTGGCACCTGCCTATCGAAATGAAACGCCGTATGCCTGAGCTGCCTATGATCTGTGATCCTAGTCATATCAGCGGTCGTCGTGACATTCTGCAGGAGGTTTCCCAGGAAGCTATTGACCTGGATTACGATGGTCTGATGATAGAGTCTCATATCGATCCTGATAACGCGTGGAGCGATGCAAAACAGCAGATCACACCGGAAAGACTGGCAGAATTGTTGGATGGTCTTGTATGGCGTCATGAACGTACAGACAAGAAAGAATTCAACTCTGCGCTGGACAAACTCCGTGGTCAGATCAATCAGATAGATGATGAGATCCTGCTGTTACTCGGTAACCGTATGAAGATTGCTGAAAAGATCGGTATATATAAGAAGGAAAATAATGTTACCATCTTACAGACCAATCGTTGGAATGAGATCCTGGAACGTGGTATAGCCAAAGGAGAGAAACTGGGCCTTACAAAAGATTTCATCCTGAAATACTTCGATGCAGTTCACCTGGAATCTATCAACAGACAGAACAGAGTGATGAACGAAGACAAATAGACTTAACAAAAATATGAGAACGTTATCTTACCAGTTCCAGCATAGTAATACGAAATATTATCTGCGAGAAAGCCTGCTACAGCTGGGCAATTATGCAGATCCTGCCAGGTCGGTCCTGGTACTGGATGAGAATGTGGACAAACACCACGGGCATAAATTGCCGGGATGGAAAAAGCTGGTGATCCCGGATGGGGAAGAAAACAAAAGCGAAGATGTGCTGGAGCAGATCATCAACGGGTTAATAGAACTGGAAGCAGACCGCAAAACAATGCTCATTGGCATTGGCGGCGGTATGACCACGGACCTTACCGGTTATGCATCCAGCATTTATATGCGCGGTATGCCTGTAGGATTTGTACCTACAACTTTGCTGGCACAGGTAGATGCGTCCATAGGAGGAAAGAACGGTATCAATCACGGTAAACACAAGAACCTGCTGGGTACCATCCGCCAACCGGAGTTCATTCTTTTTGATTATTCCTTACCGTTAACAATGCCTGCTGATGAATGGCATAATGGCTTTGCGGAGATCATCAAGTATGCCTGTATCATGGATGCCGCGTTGTTCACCTACCTGGAAGAAAACCGTGAGAAAGCGATGCAACGCGATGTGGCCATACTGGAATACCTGGTGGAACGTTCTGTAGAACTAAAGACCAAAGTAGTACTGGAAGATGAGTTCGAGAACGGCTCCCGCCGCTGGCTCAACTTCGGTCATACACTGGGGCATGCCGTAGAGAAACTGGAAAATATTGCACATGGTAAAGCCGTGGCTATTGGTATGGTGGCAGCATCCAAAATATCAGAGAAGCTGAAAGGCTTACCTGTAGAGCAGACGAACCGGCTGATCCGCCTCATTAATGACTACCAGTTGCCCGTAACGCTTGCCTCCAATAAAGAAGAAGTTTATAACATCTTTAAATTGGATAAGAAGAGGGAAGGAGATGCTATTCATTTTGTATTGCTGGAAGAAATAGGAAAAGCATTAACACAGCCTGTACCTATTTCGGAATTAAAGCAACTGCTGGACGAACTATAAAAAAGAAAAAATGCAAGTAACAATATTACCCGGCACTATAAACGGCACTGTTACCGCCAACCCATCCAAAAGCGCAATGCAGCGTGCGGTGGCAGCTGCGTTGCTGAGCAATGGCAAAAGTATTATCCGTAATCCCGGTCTTAGCGATGACTGCCTGGCAGCATTGGATGTAGCAGAGAAACTGGGCGCTATCGTAATAAGAACAGAAGATCAGATTGAAATAACAGGTAGCGGTGTTCATCCGCGCTCCAATGAAATCAATTGCGGAGAATCAGGACTGGGTATTCGTATGTTCACCCCGATCGCTTCATTGTCTGCACAGGCGATAACGATTAATGGTCATGGTAGTTTAACTACCCGCCCCATGAATTTCTTTGAAGAAGTATTACCTCAGCTGGATGTGAAATGCAGCACTTTTGAAGGTAAGCTGCCACTGAAGATACAGGGGCCATTGAAAGCGAAGAACATTACGATAGACGGTTCTCTCAGTTCACAGTTCCTTACCGGGCTGCTGATGGCCTATGGTGCAGTCGCAGAAGAGGTAACTATCACTGTAAAAGACCTGAAAAGCAAGCCATACATCGCATTAACACTGCAATTGATGGAGCAGTTCGGTGTGAAAGTAACAGAAGAGAAGTTTGAGAAATTCCATTTCGGTAAAAAGCAGGCGTATAAAGCCGGCGAATATACTGTGGAAGGTGACTGGAGCGGCGCAGCTTTCCTGTTGGTTGCTGCGGCTGTAGCCGGTAAAGCGGAAGTACACCATCTGAATACGCACTCTGCACAATCGGACAAAGCGATCCTGGAAGCATTGGAGAAAGCAGGTGCAGGCCTGTTACCAGGGATGTTTACAATGATCGTAGAGAAACATCAATTGAATGCATTTGATTTTGATGCCACTGATTGTCCTGATTTATTCCCTCCCTTAGTAGCATTGGCAGCTAATTGTCATGGTACTTCCAAGATCTTAGGTGTAAGCAGGCTGGCGCATAAAGAGAGTGACCGTGGAAAAACACTGCAGGAAGAATTTGGTAAACTGGGCATCGCAATAGACCTTCATGGGGATGAAATGCTGGTGCATGGTGGTACCGGGATCAAAGGCGGACTCGTTCATTCCCATGCAGATCACCGCATTGCTATGGCTTGTGCAGTAGCTGCATTAACAGCAGACGGACCGGTGATCATAGAAAAAGCAGAAGCCATCAACAAGTCTTATCCGGAGTTTTATGATCATCTGCAGAAGATAGGTGGTGTAGTGAAAACAGGAGAACCATTGGGTATATAATATTTAATAAAAAGTAATATTCCGCATGAACAGTTTTGGTAGATTATTCCGGGTGAATGTTTTTGGTGAATCTCATGGCGAAAGTGTAGGGGTTAATATAGATGGTATTCCTGCTGGTATTCCGCTTACACAGGAAGACTTTCTGCCCGATCTAAGCCGTCGTAAGGCTGGTGCAAAAGGTACTACTCCCCGCAAGGAAGATGATCTGCCACATATAAAATCCGGTGTGTTTAATGATCGTACCACCGGAGCACCTGTCACAATTTTATTCGAGAACAATAATACCCGCAGTACAGATTATGAAAAGCTGCGTGAATTTCCCCGCCCTGGTCATGCCGACTTTGTAGCTACCGCTAAATACGGCGGCTTTGAGGATTACCGCGGCGGTGGTCATTTCAGCGGAAGGCTTACCCTTAACCTGGTTGCTGCCGGTGTGATCGCTAAGAAGATCCTGGGAGAAAATATTACGGTCCGTGCTACACTGACAGAAGTAGCCGGATTACCGGATGCGGAAAAAGGACTGGAAGCTGCGATTGCAGCCAAAGATTCTGTAGGCGGGATTGTAGAATGTGTGGTAGAAGGATTGCCTGTCGGATTAGGAGAACCTTTCTTCGACTCTGTAGAGTCTACCATTGCACATGCTGTATTTGCGATCCCTGCTATTAAAGGGATAGAGTTCGGATCAGGCTTTGCTGCCGCCCGTATGAAAGGTGTAGAGCATAATGATGCTATTCTGGATGCTACCGGTAAAACTGCCACCAATCATGCAGGTGGTGTGGTAGGTGGTATTACCAATGGGAATCCGCTGGTATTCCGTGTAGCAGTGAAACCTACATCCAGCACGCCTAAAGAGCAGCATACTTTAAATATAAGAAGTGGCGAAGTAGAATCTTTCAGTGTGAAAGGCCGTCATGATTTGTGCATTGCACTGAGAGTACCTGTGGTACTGGAAGCTGTAGCCGCGATGGCATTGGCGGATTTTATGCTGATAGAACAGAGAAGTGGCAGAATCTGGAAATAATGTTATAGAAAGTAATTATTGGGACTGACCTTTTGGGTCAGTCCCATGTGTCTTTATTTTATGTGTCAGTTTAGATTGACCATTTTATCTTTAGGATACTTAACGCTATAACTTAATTTATACTTCTTACTTTCTCCCGGTGCCAGTTCTATGTTCCAGTTCAGGATGCCGAGATCTTTATTTACATCTGCCCCGCTGGTTTCCAGCAGTTCTACCTCAATGTCTTTATTGGTGGACAAAGGATATTGATCCTTGAGCAGCATGGAGATCTTTTCTTTCTTATTGTTCTTTACGGTGATCTCATAACTGAACACCTGCTTCTTGTTGGATCCCAGGAATTTAACGCTGCTAACATCTACCAGTTTATCTCTTTTAACCACTACCCTTTTGTCCCTGCCCAACGTAAGCGTAAGAGTATCCTTAGTGCTGTTGGGGTCTATTATTGTTTTGCCTACATAGGTGCCTTCAAAAATAATATTGGCCTCTCCGGGAATAAGATTGAGTGGTTCCCAATCGGCAACATCTGCCAGCAGGTAGGCTTCTTTATCCAGTTTGGGAGCTGCATAGAACTTATAGGTTGAGGCCACGCTGCTTTCTTTTAACTGCACGCTTTGTTCTTTACCGCTACTTTCCATATCGTAGGGCAGGTCTATGTTATAGACCATATTAAGCTCGTTATCGGCTATGGATACATAATCACCCATTTTATCCTTAAGGGTAACAACAATAGCTCCGTTGGCCGCCCTGCTGCCGTATATTGCAGTAGCTGCAACATCTTTTAATACATTCATGCTGGCAATTGACTGCGGGGCTATCCTTTCAAAATCAGCCTTACTAATAATATTTCCATTTACCACATAAACCGGAGTAGCATCGGCTTCGGTCGCCATACTCTGTTTCATTCTGGTACCGTAACCCGTAACAACCACTTCCTGAAGGGACATATTTCCACTCAGCGAGTTGACGAACGAACTGGCGCCCCTTATTTGAAGACTGGAAGTAACAGGATTAATATACCCCAGGAACCATCCATTAAATACAGGTGCTGTATTTTGCTGATTGGGTGTAGACGTAGATAAACTCAACTTAACCTGCTTCCAGTCGATCCCTGTGGACTGAGCAACCTTGGCCCGGTAAATCAGCCGTACGGGTTTATTCACAGACTCCACAAATAGATCGTAGTAAGGATTCCAGGAAGCATTTTTGGTAATGTATGAGATGGTAAAATTAAAATTGCCGCTCATAGGACTAAACAGCTGTAAGATCAGGCTTCCGGTTGTTTTAGTATTCTTGTTTTTCTCCTCATTCAATTGATTATTCAGCTTAGCGATCAATTCCGCTAATTTGGCAGCACGTTCGTTATAATCCGTGATCTCATTCTGCAGTTCGAGTGTTTTGGTTTTGTAATATTCCATCATTTTTACCAATTCCGCCACACTAAGCCCTGTTTGAGTGCCCCTGATCTCTTTGTTGGCGTTCAGGAGGTCCAGCATATCCTTGTCGGTCTTCAGGATCACCTGCAGCCTGGAAAGTGCCCTGGTCTCTGTTTCAACAGAGTCCTCCAGCTTTTTTACAAGCATCGGTTTTACACCGGGCTTAAGATAGTTGGTGGCGAACTCCACCGACATAATTGTCACTCCTCCATCAGAACCAAACTGAAGACTGTTAAGATCGACATCGTTACTGACACCTTCAATAACAACGTCATTATTCCCCTTTTCGAGGGTAGCTTTGGCCGTGTGATGCAATTCTGCGCCGGACCGATACACAATGGCAGATTTTAATACAGCAGGAATTACGGTCCTATCGTTGTTGACATACGCAAAACTGGGAAGCAGAATAATCATTGAGCATAGCAGGCAAATAAGTTTCATATTTAAGCGGGTTTATAGAAGGATGCAATAATAAACCGTTTTCCATAAATGCTTTATGAAAGCCCGGATATTCAAAAATGCAGATTATTCAGCCCCCATGTTACATCCATTAATATTGTTATGCTTAAATTAAATAATGTCCGGATATACATCAGTTTTTGTTGAATAAATAGTGATATAACTGAAGAAGGCTGGCCATTTGGCCAGCCTTCTTCAGTTATATCTGCAATAAACTATTTTTCAATAGACAATAATTCAACTTCAAATACCAGCGCACTACCAGGACCAATCTTCGGACCTGCCTGGCGATCGCCATAAGCTAATTCTGAAGGAATGAATAATTTCCATTTAGAACCCACCGGCATTAACTGTAAAGCTTCAGTCCAGCCTTTGATCACACCACTCACAGGAAAGGAGATCGGTTCACCTCTTTCTACAGAGCTGTCAAATACAGTACCGTCGATTAATGTACCATGGTAATGTGTTTTTACTTTGTCGTTGATGGTTGGTTTAGGACCGTCTCCCGCTTTCAGGATCACGTATTGTAAACCGCTGGGCAGGGTAACTACACCAGGTTTTGTTTTATTCTCAGCGAGGAATTGCTCACCTACAACCTTATTCTTTGACATCTTTTCTGCTTTTAGTTTTTGTAGATAATCACTTATGCTCATATTGCATTGATCTTTAGTTAATAATGGAGTTGTGCCTTTTGCCGCATCCTTTATAGCTTTAATCAGTAAATCATAATTCAGGCTGTCCATTCCCTGCGCTTTCAGCGTACTGCCGATATCCTGGCCGATGCCATAACTCACAGTGTCTATTTTTGTTTTGATCAGGGGATTCATCTTTACAGTGCTCCCTTTAGCTTTAACGGCGGTTTTTTTCTGTGCAAAACCGGGAAGGGATAAGAGGCTTAATGCTCCCAGTAACAGGACGTTTTTATTCATAAAACAGTTCATTATCAGTTGTAATGGTATAATTTGACAGGTTGCAAGTTAGTAACTATTTAATTACCGGCAATTCAATTAAGGAAGGATGCTGCGCATCGTGATAAATATGGATCGTCGCTTTCCGGAAATCCTTATCATCACAATGGTATATGTCCGTGAATACCTGCGGGTTCCGGTCAACCAGCGGGAACCAGCTGCTCTGCACCTGTATCATCACTTTATGCCCTTTTTTGAAGGTATGCGCAATGTCAGGGATGCTGAAAGATACATCTGTTGGCTGATCAGGTATGAAGGCAACCGGCTTTTCAAAGCTGTTGCGGTACTTTCCACGCATGATCTCGCCACGTACCAGCATCTGGTAACCTTCCATCGGATAAGTAGCAGAAGGCAGCCTGCGGTGTTCGCTGGCCTCTTCCATACCATATTTGAAATCATCCGGGAAAACGTCTATCAGTTTCACGATGAAGTCGGCATCCGTACCGCTGGTGCTTACTATCAGTTTTGCCAGGAGGGGACCTGCCAACGTAAGATCCTCTTTCAGCACAGCGGTTTCAAATACAGCCACATCCGGGCGGCGTGAAGCAAAACGCTGGTCATCAGTCATATAGCTGATGGTTCGGGTAAAATGCACGTCTTCTGTATAAGGAACTGGTTTGGCGGGGTCGCTCACATATTCACTGAAGCTGTTAGCCGCAAGCGGTTTAGTAAAATCGAGTTTGCCATCCGGCTGCAGGTAGATAGGCATAGGCTGCATACTGGCAGGAGGCCATTGAGCCAACTGTTTCCATTGATTTTCCCCGGTAAAAAAGACGGTGGCTTCTGCGATATCAGGAGCAGAACCTTTGCCATTCAGGTAATATTCAAAGAAAGGAATTTCTATGTGTTGCTCATACCACTCGGCCGTGTTGCTGTCGAAATGAACGTTGCCCAGATGGGTACCGTCTTTAGATGCCCATTGGCCGTGATACCAGGGGCCCATTACCAGGCGGTTATCAGTCTGTGGACTTTGTTTCTCTATTGATTTATACACATTCCATGCGCCAAAGCAGTCTTCCGCATCGAATAGTCCGCCTACTTCCAGCATAGCTGGCCGTACCTGCTTTAAGAAGGGGCGTACGTTGCGGGCTTTCCACCAGTTGTCCAGGTCCGGATGATTGCAGAGTTCTTTCCAGAAAGCGATGCTATCTCCCATCAATTTAGAAAAGTTCCTGATAGCGCCTGTTTTCAGGTACCAGGCATAGTTGTCTTTAGAATCGAATTCGAAATCTTTAGGCCCTATGGTAGTAGGCTGAGGGCGGGGCTGCCCGAAGCCGGTATAAAAAGAGAAGGCATCATCAATAAAAAATGCCCCGTTATGGTGAAAATCATCACCCATAAACCAGTCTGTAACCGGTGCCTGAGGACTTACGGCCTTTAATGCCGGATGGCCGCTCAATGCCGCCATGGTAGAGTAAAAACCGGGATATGAAATACCGAATACGCCTATGTTACCGTTATTGCCAGCCAGGTTTTTTACCAGCCAGTCTATGGTGTCATAAGTATCACTGGCTTCATCAATATCCTGCTTGGTTTTTTTATTGGGATTAAAGGGGCGTACATCCACAAAAGTTCCTTCACTCATCCATCTTCCTCTTACATCCTGTAGTATCATAATATAACCCTTTTGAAGATAATTATTCAGATAGGTCTTGTAGTAAGGGCGGAACTCATTATTACCATACGGCGCACAGGAGTAAGGAGTACGGGTCATCAGCATAGGATGTTTCTCTGCATTATCTTTAGGAAGATAGATGGAAGTGAAGAGTTTAACACCGTCCCGCATAGGTATGTACACTTCTTTTTTGGTGTAGTGTTCGTACATCCATAGTGAATCTCTGTTTACAGTCCTGGAACATGCCGTATGCATAAACATACTCACTATGATCAGGCATAGCAATTTTCTCATAAACTTTACTGTGTTTGATGATTATTATGATAGCAGGCTTTCCCTGTCTTTTTTGGGCAGTGATTTTACGACGAGGTCATATGAATCCCTGATCCATTGAAGCAGGAGTTTGTTAGGTATGTTGGAATGTACTTCTACCGTATTCCAGTGTTTTTTATTCATGTGGTATCCGGGTTTGACACCATCATAACGTTCACGTAATTCAACCGCGTTTTCGGGATCACACTTCAGATTAACCGATCGAAAGTTGTCAATATTCGTAAGTGCGAAGATCTTTCCTTTTACTTTATATACGAGGGTTTCTTCCCCGAATGGGAATTCTTCTGTTACACCTGGCAGTGAAATACAATATTCCTGGAATTGTTCAATATTCATAGCCCTTCAAAGTTAAGGATCATTTGCTATAAAAAGAGCCGGGGCCAACCTCAGCAAATAGCTGTAGGAGTAGCCCCGGTCAAATATTGAAAGTTGTTTACTTGCGACGATGCAGATGATATGGTTATTTTTTTGAGTCTTATACTTTACTGATAGAAAGGATCACCCGTGAATGACGGCCATAAACGATTTCTACTTCCTGTCCTGCCCGGAAATCATTCAGGCGTCCGCGCATCCAGTAAAAAAGCCGTTGTTTCTTTTTCAGTCCTTCCTTTCTTACGATAAAGCTGGTTTGCATATCGTTGTTGCCCTGGTACACTGTTTCAAGTGGTACCTGTATCTGTCCTTTCTGTAAAGTGGTAAGGTCTTTTTTGATCGTGTAGTAACGAACATCTGTTACTTTGATAAGTGCGAATACCAGCACTAAAACGAAAGTCAGCAACCATGTCCAGAACCAGGCATTTTTGTAAGAAAATAATGACTGATCTACTTCTTCCTGAGTAAGACGGCTTTTTAGAAATAGTTGTGGCACAAAGGCTGCAATCAGCACAAGTGTGAGACCTATCAAAATAAATTTGAAGATCTGCCTTCTGTTCTTTTTCAACGCATCCTGTAGGAGAAAGATTTCCTCAGTGGTCATAAAAGAGTAATCCTGCATAGTTATAAAGGTTTTTCTTAATACAATATATATAATTTAGTGTTAAATTGTTTTATTTATAATATGTTTTTAGGGATAAATTTGTATATGTGGGATAATAGGTTGATAGTCATACTATCTCTTTTTAAATAAAAAACCCCGGACGGTGAGTCCGGGGAGTAAAATATCTGGAAATTCCGGGTTTTTAAGCCTCTGCTTCCGCATAAGCGCTCACTGGTTCGCAGGTGCAAATCAGGTTACGGTCGCCATAAGTGTTATTCACACGGCTGATAGATGGCCAGAATTTATTCAGTTTAACGTAATCCAGCGGATAAGCTGCTATCTGACGGCTGTAAGGGCGTGTCCATTCATCAGCAGTAATTACAAACTGTGTATGGGGCGCATGCTTCAGCACATTCTGTGCTTTATCTGCTCTTCCTTCTTCAATAGCGCTGATCTCTTCACGGATAGACAGTAACGCATCGCAGAAGCGGTCCAGTTCTCCCAGGTCCTCACTTTCGGTAGGTTCGATCATCACCGTACCTGGTACCGGGAAGCTGAGGGTAGGGGCATGGAAACCGTAATCCATCAGGCGTTTTGCAACATCTTCCGCTTCAACACCAGCTGTATTTTTAAACGGACGGAGGTCTACAATGAATTCGTGTGCGCAGGTACCGTTAACACCGTTGTAAAGGATATCATATGCTTTTTCCAGTCTTGCCTTCATGTAGTTCGCATTCAGGATGGCGAATTCAGAAGCTTTTTTAAGCCCCTCAGCTCCCAGCAAACGAATGTAAGCATAAGAGATGAGCAGGATACTTGCAGAACCGTATGGTGCGGCTGAAACAGCTTTCGTCTGTACCTTATGGTCCAGGTTAACATGCCCTGGAAGGAAAGGCGCAAGGTGTTTGGCTACGCAGATAGGGCCCATGCCGGGACCACCACCACCGTGAGGGATAGCGAATGTTTTGTGCAGGTTGAGGTGACATACGTCAGCACCGATCAGGCCGGGAGCAGTTAAGCCCACCTGCGCATTCATGTTGGCGCCATCCATGTATACCTGCCCGCCATACTGGTGTACGGTGCTGCAGATATCTTTCACACTCTCTTCATATACGCCGTAGGTAGAAGGATAGGTGATCATGATACCGGCCAGGTCAGCCGCGTGTGCTGCTGCTTTGGCTTTCAGATCTTCCACATCAATATACCCGTTTTCCAGTGCTTTTACTACCACTACCTTAAAGCCGGCCATTACTGCAGACGCAGGGTTGGTACCATGTGCAGAGATAGGGATCAGCATTACATTACGTTTACCTTCTCCTCTGCTTTCGTGGAAAGCGCGGATAACCAGCAAGCCGGCATATTCACCCTGGGCGCCACTATTAGGTTGCAGGCTACACGCATCAAAGGCAGTAATCTGGCAGAGATAATCACTCAGTTCATCCACTATCTGCTGATAACCGCCTGTCTGCGTTTTAGGTGCAAACGGGTGCATCTTGCTCCAGTGGCTCCAGCTCAAAGGAATCATTTCTGTTGCGGCGTTCAGCTTCATGGTACAGCTACCGAGCGATATCATTGAAGTGTTCAATGACAGATCTTTATTTTCCAGCATCTTCATGTAACGCATCATCTTCGACTCGCTGTGATAGCTGTTGAACACAGGGTGTAACAGGTAAGGAGAAGTACGTTCCAGCGCGGATGGGATGCTGGTTGCTGTGATATTTTTAGAAATAGTGCCGCCATCAAAAACTGCCAGTATATCATTCACATCCTGGATGGTAGACGTTTCATCGAGAGAAATGATAACGAGTCCTTCTGAAGGATAGAAGAAGTTAATTCCTTTAGCTTCTGCTTTTGTTCTGATAGCAGCAGTATCTTTTACTGATACGGCCACTGTATCGAAGAAATTATTTGCTTTCAGCGCAAATCCTTTAGCACTCAGCTTTTCAGCAAGACCACCGGCAAGGATAGCTACGCGGGTAGCGATATTTTTCAGCCCTTCCGGTCCATGGTACACCGCGTACATTGCCGCCATATTGGCCAGTAATGCCTGTGCAGTACAGATGTTGGAAGTAGCTTTTTCGCGTTTGATATGCTGTTCGCGGGTTTGCAGCGCCATACGTAAAGCACGTTTGCCTTCAACATCGATGCTTACGCCGATAATACGGCCCGGGATAGAACGTTTGAAATCATCTTTTACTGCAAAGAACGCTGCGTGAGGGCCACCAAAACCCAGGGGAACACCGAAGCGCTGTGCAGAACCTAAAGCTGCGTCAGCACCCAGATCGCCCGGAGATGTGAGCAGTGTTAATGCCAGCAGGTCTGTTGCCATCGCTACATAAGCACCGGCTGCATGAACCTTATCGATGAAGCTGCGGTAATCTTCCACAGCACCCAGTGCATTTGGATATTGCACCAGTGCACCGAACCAGGAAGCTTCCGGGGTAGCAGCAGAGAAATCGCCAACTACTACATTGATATTCAGTGGTGTAGCGCGTGTATATATTACGTCTCTTGTTTGCGGGAATACATTGCTGTCTACAAAGAATGTAGGACGGCTCAGGCGATCATGATCTTTATTGAGCGCGCTGAAGAACATAGCCATGGCTTCTGCCGCAGCGGTTGCTTCATCTAACAGGGAAGCGTTTGCAATAGGCAAACCTGTCAGGTCACTTACCATTGTCTGGAAGTTGAGCAGGCTTTCCAGGCGTCCCTGGGAAATCTCTGCCTGATAAGGCGTATACTGCGTATACCATCCCGGATTCTCAAACACATTACGGAGGATCACACTTGGGGTGATCGTATCGTAATACCCCTGTCCGATGTAGTTGCGGAATACGTCGTTTTTCAGTGATATTTCTTTGAGCATACGCAGATAATCACTTTCGCTGATCGCCGCAGGCACTGCCAGTGGCTTTTGCATACGAATAGTACCAGGAACGGTCTTATTTACAAGCTCTTCGAGTGAGGATACCCCAATGGTATCCAGCATGTGGTTGGTTTCGGTTTCGTTAGGCCCTATATGACGACCCACAAACTCATTTTGTTGTATATCAAAAAGATTCATGATGTGAAGAAGCTATGATGAAATGAATGTGCAAAGCTATAATGTTTTTCAGCAATGGCCAAACAGCGGCAGTCGTTGTGGAAAGTGTGGTGATAAACCCAGGTAATAAAATCAGGCTATTGTCATAATACTGTCTATGTACTATTACCTATCTTTGCATCCTGATGAATGACATACTTACAAACTGGAAAGAAAAGGCTATTGAGCAACAGAAAGCAAACAAACAGTTTTTGCAGAAGTTGCAGACGAAAAAAGGCAGAGGTGTGGAGAAAAAACTGCCCGATCTCCATGAGGAGGCATTCAGTCATATCGACTGCCTGCAGTGTGCGGGTTGCTGCAAAACGATCAGTCCCCGGTTCAAAGCGCCTGATATCAAACGCGCGGCTAAGTATGTGGGGATGAAGGAAACGGCTTTTATTGATACTTATCTGAGGATGGATGAAGATGGAGATTATGTGGTAACAACAGCTCCCTGCCCGTTTCTGGATGCAGAGAATTATTGCAGTATTTATGATGCACGTCCGGGGGATTGTCAGAATTATCCTTATACAGATAGTTATGATTTTGTGAAGCGGCCGAATATTACTTTTTTGAACAGTACGATTTGTCCGGCAGTGTTTTATGTGCTGGAAAAGCTAAAAGATATTGTAAAGTAAAAGGCTCCTTACGGAGCCTTTTTTATGCTTTTAACTCCAGCTTTCGCATAGCCGGAGAAATGATATATGTTGTAATTACTACGCCCAGCGTCACACATCCGCCAAACACTACGGAAGGGACCAGCCCCATCAGGCGCGCAGCGGATCCGCTTTCAAACGCTCCCAGTTCATTAGAAGATCCTATAAACATGGAACTCACAGCGGATACACGTCCCCGCATATCATCCGGTGTTTTCAACTGAAGGATGGTCTGCCGGATAATAACGCTGATACCGTCCAGCATACCGCTGACCAGTAATGCGAGTAAGGAAAGGTAGAAGTTTGTAGACAGGCCGAAGATAATGATACATAAGCCGAAGCCAAACACAGCAAACAATAGTTTGATACCTGGTTTGTAGACCAGTGGTTTATATGCCAGGATGAACATGGTGATGATAGACCCTACGGCTACCGCCGCACGTAAAAAGCCGAATTCCAGGGAGCCTACGTGCAGTACATCCGTTGCAAATGCAGGTAGTAGTGCAACTGCGCCACCAAATAGTACAGCAAACATATCCAGTGCCATCGCATTCAGTACCACCTTGGTATTCCACACAAATTTCATCCCTTTGGTAAGGCCTTCAAAGAAGCTTTCACCCTGTGATTTATATAATATAGGTTTGGGTTTGATCATGATCATACTGTAGAGTGGTGCAAAGAAGATACACACTACCAGCAGCATGGCCCAATGCACGCCCAATAAGTGTATTAACAAGCCTCCCAGTGCCGGACCTGCCATGGCACCTATCTGCCAGGAACTGCTGCTCCAGGTAGAAGCGTTGGCGTATAAAGGTCTTGGTACGATCAGCGCCATCAGTGAGAAGTTGGACGGGCTTACAAAAGCCCTCACGATACCTCCCAGAAAAACCAGTATATAAATACAGTTCAGTACCCAGTTAGTAGAAAAGCCGGCCACTACCTTGTCCCAGGTGAGCAGGAACAGCCCCATTCCGAGAATGATATAAGCTACCATGCATAACAGCATGATTTTCCGCTTCTCCAGCTTATCTACCAGGTGCCCGGCAAACGGTGCCAGCAACACGGCAGGGATCACCTCTGCCAGTCCTATAAGTCCCAGTGAAAAGGGATCATGTGCCAGCTGATATACTTTCCATTCAATAATGGTAAACTGCATGGTGAGCGCGAAAACAACGGCGAAGCGGATGATGAGGTAGTAGCTAAACTCAGGTAAACGTAACGAAGCGTAAGGATCATTCTTTGAAGCGGCAGGATTATCCACGGATCAGATTTTTTAATACTCCCGCAAAAGTAAAACATTTGGGGCACTATATCTGATGAACGGTATCGTTATATACTATAAGATCCGTATTTTTATAGTTAATAAAGGGGCCATTATAAGTTGGTCTGGTTTTAGCAGCAAATCTATGTGAATGTAGCAACCCTTTATCTGCTGCTTTTATGAGTACTATGCTAAATTAACCTGGTTCTAATCTTTTGTTAAAGAAAGCTGCCCTTTAAGTACATGTGGGGGTTTTTATGCTATATTTGATGATGTTCAATTTTGGATTTCTATGAGAAGAATGAAAGTGATTATACCGGTATTGCTGATAACCATTTCGATGGGGGGATTAGCCTTCAGCAAACTACACAAAGAAGACCCTCCTGGTAAACATGAGATTATCATGGGGCTGGTTGGGCAAATTCTGAAAGAGGGGCACTATCAGCCAAAGAATATTGATGATGCTTTTTCTAAAGAAGTGTTCACGAAATTTCTCAAAACGCTGGACAGTGAAAAGAAGTTTTTCCTGAAAAGTGATATTGATAAGCTCAAGCCTTTATCTACACATGTAGATGATGAAATGCAGGGGGCTCCCCTGGATTGTTTTGATACAGTAAATGTATTGATCAAACAGCGTGTTACAGAAGCCGCTGCCATTTACCCTGAAATCCTGGCACATCCTTTCGACTTTACAAAAGAAGAGAAGGTAGTCCTTGATCCTGATAAGATCGACTATCCTGAGGATGCGGCTGCCCGTGTGGAAGCATGGCGTAAGGTGCTGAAATACCGTACACTGGAAAAACTGGTGGAACTGCAGGACGCACGCGATAAGGCAAAGGGAGAAAAGCCTAAAACAGATGCAGAACTGGAAGCAGAGGCCCGTGCTAAAGTGAAAGTAGTATACGACCGTTATTTCGATCGCCTTAAGAACAAACAGGATGATAACGAACGTTTCAGCTTATATGTGAATGCGATTACTTCTACTATGGACCCGCACACCGATTTCTTCCCGCCTGATGAAAAGAGGGCTTTCGAAGAACAGATGGCTGGTAAGTTCTACGGTATTGGCGCACAACTCCGTGAAGAAGACGGTAAGATCAGGATCGTTAGCATCGTTACCGGAAGCCCCAGCTGGAAAGAAGGTAACCTGAAAGCAAACGATGTGATCCAGAAAGTAGCACAGGGTGATAAAGAACCCGTAGATATCACCGGTTATGCGGTAGAGGATGCGGTGAAACTGATCCGTGGCAGCAAAGGCTCTACTGTGAAACTGACCGTGAAGAGTGCAAACGGTACTATCAAAGTTGTTTCTATCGTTCGCGATGAGGTAATACTGGATGATACTTTTGCAAAATCCGCGATCATTAATGGTCAGCATAAATTAGGGTACATCTATCTTCCCGAATTCTATGCAGACTTTCAGGACCGTAATGGTGCCCGTTGCTCTGAAGATGTGGCCAAGGAAATTACCAAGCTGAAAGCAGAAAATGTAGAAGGCATCATATTAGACCTCCGCTTTAATGGTGGTGGTTCTTTACAGGATGTGGTACAGATGGCCGGCCTGTTTATTCCGGAAGGCCCTGTTGTACAGGTAAGATCACGTACCGGCGATCCAATGGTATTGCGCGACCGTGATAAGAATGTACAGTACGACGGCCCGCTGGCTATCATGGTAAATGAATACAGTGCTTCCGCTTCTGAAATCATGGCAGCAGCTATGCAGGATTACAAGCGAGCTGTAATCATCGGTAGTTCTTCTACCTATGGTAAAGGTACCGTTCAGCGGATGTTTAACCTGGATGAATTCTATTCTACCAAAGATACCGGCCCGTTAGGTGCTATTAAGCTCACCCAGCAGAAGTTCTACCGTGCAAATGGTGGTTCTACACAGCTGAAAGGTGTATCGTCAGATATCGTATTGCCTGATCCTTATTATGAGGTAGCAGAGCGTAAAGATAAAGATGCGCTGGCCTGGGATGAGATCCCTAAGGCAGCCTACAATACATGGGTAGATCCTGTTCCTGTAGAAGCATTGAAGAAGAACAGCGACAAGCGTCTGGCAAGCAGCGAAGCGTTTAAGATGGTGAATGATAATATCAACACGATAAAGAACATGGAAAAACAGGAGACTTACTCCCTGAACATCCAGGCTTATAAATCAGAACAGAAAACGAATACTGCTGCGCTGAAACGTTTTGATGCTGCAAATGATAAAGTAAAAGAACTGAATATAGAAAGCCTGAAAGCAGACCTTGACAAAATAGGTAAGGATACTTCCAAACTGGCCCGTAACAAAGACTGGCTGAAATTCAGACAAAAAGATATTTACCTGGATGAAGCAGTGAACGTGATGAATGATCTGATCGTACTGTCTTATCCTAAGATGCAGGGAAAAACTGCAAAAAAGTAAGAGCTTCATTTAAATAGAAAAGCCGCGGATTTAATTCGCGGCTTTTCTATTAGAAGTAAGTTTATAGGAACAAATTAAACATTAAAAAGGTCAGCCCTTTTCATTTGGAAGAAAGGGGCTGACCTTTTATTATAATGAATTTTATCAAACACGGAGCTCCGTAGGGCCTTTATTCGTTTAATAACTTAATCAGCTCTCTCAGCTCTTCCTGTTTATAAGCTTCCTTATCATCCTGGAAGCATTTCAGCAATTCTCCCAGCAGGAATTGGATCACTTTTTTATTAGACTGGGGGTTGAAGTAAGAAGGGACAGGTTGAATAGACATCCTCTTTAAATACCCTTCTACATCCTGATGTGTGTATATCTGTCCCTGTATAGGATCTATAAAGAACAGGATACGTACATCATCCGGCCTTGGTGGCTCGGTAAAGTCGTAGAAACTATCAAAATAGGCGAGTATGAACTGACGGGGAATATTCACTGCATACACGGGAAGGTCCAGCATTGCGCAAAGGCTCTGATAAACAATACCATTTGTAAGAGGATTCCCTTTCTTGGATTCTATCACCTGGTTAATAAAGAACTGGTTCTTACGAACATAAGCGACTTCTTCCCCCTTTAGCCCGAAGTAATTGTAGATCATGCTGTTTAGTACATTGATCTGTTCCAGTGGGGTAAGGTAGTTATTCAGTTCCAGCCATATATTACGTTTGATTCGCTCTATTTCTGTTAATACACTGTTCGGCTGCATGTCCGGGTATTGGTAACGGGCCACCAGTATAGCACCTTGCAGCAGGTCCGGAGTTTCTGCACTGCCCCATTGGAGGAGCGCCGTTTGCAAATCCCTGTAATGCACGCGGTGGATCACCTGTTCGATTCTTTCCTGTATGGACTCATCTATGGTGTTCTCCCATAAATGCTCAAGGTTAGGTATGATCTCCTTGCCAAACAATAATATCTTGCTGGCAACGGTATCATACACCTCCTGGTCCGGATCATCCAGCAGGTGAAACAAGGCATTTATTTCTTTGGTTTCGTGCATAGTTTATTCCATTATTCCGCTTTCTTTTTTCTCGGGGGTGCTTTTTTCTTAGGTGGATTAGCCTTTACATCTTCTATAATAGCTTTCGCCTCTTCCACTGTAAGATCCGCTGCGGTATCAATCTTTTCTTTCGGAATTTTGAAATTCCTCAGTCCCTGCTTTATATACGGACCATACGGGCCTTTCAGTATCTGGATCTTCTCTTTTTCAAAGATTTTTATCGTCCTTTCATCTTTGGCTGTGCGTTTTTCTGCAATTAACGGTGCAACTTCATCCAGCTCGATGGTATAAGGGTCCATTTCTTTTTTGAGAGAGTAGAACTTCTTATCATGTGCTGCATAAGGACCAAAGCGGCCGATATTCACCGTAACATCTTCATTTTCAAATTTACCCAGGTTCCGGGGCAGTTTGAATAGCTCCATTGCTTCTTCCAGGGTAATGGTTTCAATACTCTGTGTAGCCTTCAGCTTTGCAAAACGCGGCTTCTCTTCATCTTCTACTTTACCTATCTGGATCATCGGGCCATAACGTCCCATACGTGCCACAATAGGTTTGCCGGTAGCTTCATCCGTACCCAGCGGACGTTCGCCTTTTACACGTTCAGCATTTTCCAGGGTGTTCTCCACATCTTTATGGAAAGGCGTATAGAACTCATTTAACATGTTGTTCCATATCTTCTTGCCATGTGCGATTTCATCAAATTCCCCTTCAATCCTGGCGGTAAAGCCATAGTCCATTACTGAGTTAAAATACTGGTTCAGGAAGTCGGTTACGATCATACCAAGGTCTGTCGGGAACAGTTTGTTCTTTTCAGCACCGGTATTTTCGGTATCGGTTACTTTCTCAATCTTATTGTCTTTCAGGGTAAGAATACGGAAATCCCTCTTAACACCTTCTTTTTCACGCTTTTCAACATAACCACGTTTTTGTACAGTGGTAATGGTGGGAGCGTAGGTAGACGGACGTCCTATGCCCAGCTCTTCCAGTTTCTTTACCAGACTTGCTTCCGTATAACGCGGAGCAGGGCGGCTGAAACGTTCTGTAGCTTTCATTTCTTTCAGGGGCAGGGCCTGTTTCACCTGTAATGGTGGCAATGAGCCATCATCTGTATCTTCCTCATCACTTACATCCTCATCATCCTTTCCTTCCATATATACTTTCAGAAAACCATCGAATTTCAATACTTCACCACTGGCTGTCAGTTCCTCTTTGTTAGTAGAGATATCTATTTTAGCGGTGGTCTTTTCCAGTTCAGCATCACTCATCTGGCTGGCGATAGTACGCTTCCAGATCAGTTCATACAGTTTTTTGGTATCGCTGTCGTCTACAGTGGAGTTCTCCATGTAAGACGGGCGGATGGCCTCATGCGCTTCCTGGGCAGACTCGTTCTTGTTTTTGAACTTGCGGTACTGGTGGTACCTTTCTCCATAATTGGTGGTAATCGCCTTCTGGATCTCGCCCAGGGCAGTATCCGACAGGTTTACGGAGTCCGTACGCATGTAGGTGATATTACCACTTTCATACAGTTTCTGTGCCAGCAGCATTGTTTTAGATACGCTGTAACCCAATTTACGGCTGGCTTCCTGTTGCAGGGTAGAGGTAGTAAAAGGTGCAGCGGGCGACTTCTTGCCCGGTTTTACCTGGATATCTTTAACGCTATAGGCGGCTCCTACACACTGCTGAAGGAACTTTTCAGCATCCTCGGCGGTTTTGAAGCGGGTAGGCCCTTCAGCTTTAAAAGTAATGTTCTTGCCTGCAATGTCTTTAGCGGTAAAAAATGCTTCTACCTTAAAGGTGCTTACAGAGTTGAAGGTATTGATCTCCCTTTCCCTTTCCACTATCAGCCTTACCGCTACGGATTGTACGCGGCCGGCAGATAATGAGTTCCGCATACTCATCTTCCTCCATAATACGGGGGAGAGCTCGAAACCTACTATCCTGTCCAGTATACGCCTTGCTTGCTGGGCATGTACCAGATCCATATTCAGTAAACGGGGATTTAAGACGGCTTTTTCGATGGCTGGCTTTGTAATTTCATGGAAAACAATGCGTTTGGTCACGTCAGGGTCAAGGCCGAGTACTTCGCAAAGGTGCCATGATATGGCTTCCCCTTCACGATCCTCATCCGTTGCTAACCAAACCTCACCGGTTTCCTTCGCCAGCTTCTTCAATTCCTTTACTATCTTTTCCTTATCTTCTGGGATTTTGTACTTAGGTTTAAAGTTATTGGGGATATCGATACCCATATCATCCTTCTCAAGATCACGTATATGTCCAAAGCAGGATTTTACCTCGAAGTCTTTGCCAAGTATCTTTTCTATCGTCTTCGCTTTCGCCGGAGACTCAACTATTACTAGATTTTTTGCCATGAATGCCTTCTTTATATGCTACTAGATACGTAAAATTCCGTATAAAATTGCAAATCCGATTTTTGCAAGTGTACAAAAGTAGGCCGAGAATAAAAAATAAGCCTCTTTTGATGTATTGAATGTAAATGTAATATTTTTGAAAAATCATTTAAAATGAATGATTAAGAGTTTAATGGTTAAATTGCTGGGTAACAATGTTTTTAATAGGAAGGGTAGCTTTACCACATAAGTATATGATGCAGATTCCTGATTTTTTACCTTTTACTGGTACATACACCATAATATATATGTAACCTTTACTTAGAATGGATATAGTTATTATTGGCGCGGGTAATGTTGCGCATTGTTTCGGTCAACTGCTTAAAATTAACGGACACCAGATCTCACAAGTGATTAGTCGTACGAAAGAGCATGCTGATGAATTAAAGGAAGTTATACATGCAGGAGCAGCCACGGACGACCTGAGGGATATCAATATGGAGGCGGATGTGTACCTGATCGCAGTAAGCGATGGGGCTATTCCGCTGTTAAATGACCAGTTAAGACTGGGCAAACGTATTGTGGCCCATACAGCGGGTGCCGTACCTCTGGACGCAATCAGTAAAATTTCTTCGAATACCGGGGTACTGTACCCTTTACAATCTCTCCGCAAAGGAGTAAAAAGCTTTCCTCCCATCCCATTATTACTGGAAGCAGCCAATGATGAGACGATGCGCAGACTGCAACCTATTGCACAAAGTGTTTCTTCCAGGGTGGAAATAATGAACTCTGAACAGCGTTTGCAACTGAACCTGGCAGCAGTATTGTGTAATAACTTTACTAACCACCTGATTTCCAGGGCTAAAAACTATTGTGAGAAAGACGGGCTGGACTTTTCCCTGCTGGAACCTATCATCAAGGAAACTTTTGAAAGACTGGATAAGTTTTCTCCGGAATCAGTACAGACTGGTCCTGCCCTGCGCAATGACCAGGCTACCATGGCCAAGCACCTGGGGCTGTTGCAGGACCAAAAGTATCTTCAGCTGATTTACAGGGTAATGTCTGACAGTATTAACGATTTTCACAAATGAACATTTTAGCGCTTTTTAAGTCCATTACTACCTTCGTATTTGATGTAGATGGTGTGCTGACGGACGGGACCGTACAATTGCTGCCTAACGGGGAGCAGTCCCGTAAAATGAGCATCAGGGACGGGTATGCTCTTCAGCTGGCCATTAAAAAGGGGTATAGGATAGCCATTATTTCTGGCGGAAGATCTGAAAGTGTGGTGAGCCGCCTGCAAGGTTTGGGTATTAAGGATATTTATACGGGGATTACCGATAAACAGGAAAAACTACAGGATTATGTGTTTGAACATGATCTTCGCTGGGACGAGGTGATTTTTATGGGCGATGATATTCCGGATTACCGGGCCATGCAACTGGTAGGGTTGCCTGTTTGTCCGGCGGATGCCGCACCGGAAATAAAGAGTATCTGCCGCTATATTTCTCCCATCAACGGAGGTATGGGATGCGTGAGAGAAATTATAGAGAAGGTATTAAAGCTGAATGACCACTGGACAATAGACGAAGAAATTGCCAGTCGCTAGTCATTTCTTATTTTTACCGCAATTATAATATTATGAAATTGCTGACTGCATTTTTCAAGTTGATACGTTATCCGAACCTTATCTATATTGGATTAACACAATTTTTACTGCAATACTGTGTGGTAGCACCATTACTGCAGCATAACGGGGAATCGCCATCGCTTTCCCCGTTATCCTTTTTCTTACTTTCCTTATCTACAGTACTTATCGCAGCCGCCGGTTATATCATTAATGATTATTTTGATATCAATATTGATATCATCAACAAGCCGGATAAAATGGTACTCGACAAGATCATCAACCGTCGCTGGGCAATGGCCTGGCACACCATATTTAATATGGCAGGAGTATCTATCGGGTTTATCGTAGCCTGGCGTTTAGGGCAAATCTATCTCGGGTTTACCCAGGTATTCTGCTCTTTACTGCTCTGGTTTTATTCTACTTCTTTTAAAAGACAGGTACTGATCGGAAATGTGCTGATCTCTTTATTAACAGCACTTGCCGTAGTGGTAGTAGGATTCTACGAGAAAAAGATCTACGAAAGTTTTGATGCGATTATGTCTCCCGGGGGACGTAAACTTATTCAGATCATCGGTGTATACGCCCTGTTTGCTTTCCTGATTTCCCTGGTAAGGGAGATTGTAAAAGACCTGGAAGATATGATAGGTGATAGCAAGGATGGCTGCCGCACTATTCCCATTGTATGGGGAGTAACACCTGCCAAACGCCTGTGTTACGGATTGCTGGCAGGCTTACAGGTGCTGATCCTGCTTACTGAAATAAGGATTGCTTTTTTAGGATGGTATACAGCTATTATTTACCTGGTACTGTTTGTACAGGCACCATGTGTGTATATTTACCTGCAACTGAAAAAAGCACATCTGCCGGAACATTACCATAAAGTAAGTTCTATGGTAAAGCTGATCATGCTCACCGGTATTTTATCTATGATCTTCTTTAAAATAATGCTTTGATGTATACCGGTAAACGTGTAATACTGGCGTCACAATCCCCCCGTCGTAAACAATTGCTGGAACAGGCAGGGATTCCTTTTGAAGTGAAAGTCGTGGATACTGCGGAAACCTTTCCGGCAGACATGCATATTTCGGACATTCCGGTACACATTGCGCGTCAGAAGGCTGCCGCAGTGGCAGCATTATGCAGTAATGAAGATATCATCATCACCGCAGATACAGTAGTGGTACTGGATAATAAGATCATTGGCAAACCTAAGGACAGGGAGGACGCTATTAAAATCCTTTCTGCATTAAGTGGCCGTACGCATCGTGTAATCACTGGCGTAGTAATTACGCATCACGGAGAAGAGCAGTCTTTCTCAAAAGAAACAGAAGTACATTTCAAACCGCTTACTAACGCACAGATCACTTATTATATAGATGAGTACAAACCTTATGATAAGGCCGGTGCTTATGCTATACAGGAATGGATAGGGGCTGTGGGGATAGAAAGTATTAACGGATGTTTTTACAATGTAATGGGTCTTCCTGTCAGTAATGTGGTGGAAGCCTTACAGAAAATATAACGGTAAGCCTCCATCAGGTACCCGAATGAAAAGAGGTTATATCATACTTGAGTTCTTATGTTTGAAAAAGGAAACATGGCTTCGAGATGAAATGTAACTTTAATTACAAAATCTCTTAGCCATGTTTACAAAGTCACTTAAAGTTACCGATTTTACGGGACAAC
>Ga0209258_100294_pt1 | contig 82196 bp, 78 predicted proteins | sample Araplaol_mTSA_r2_FD_184281 | JGI IMG/M metagenome (GOLD analysis project Ga0209258, IMG submission 184281) | Arabidopsis root microbial communities from North Carolina, USA - plate scrape CL_Col_mTSA_r2 (SPAdes) (version 2) | ecosystem: Host-associated > Plants > Roots > Endosphere | place: USA...
CAAGGTGGGCGGCATCTCGAAGCCCGCGGCTGTGGCGCCGGCCGCGTGGTCGATGCGCGCGAGCAGCAACAGGCCGGCCTCCCGGATCGCCTTCTCGAGGCTGCCCACGGTGGCTTCGAACCCGCGCCGGCTCACGATCTCGACCAGGTGGCAGGGGCTCGGGCTGGGTGTCGACATGGAGGCTCCTCGGACGGCGGGATGCGTGCTGTTGCGCCATGCTAGGCATGCTCGTCCGCCCCGTACTCCGCTTTGCGGCCAGGGCGCCCACCAGCCGCAGGAGGGAGGCCGGAGCTGCACTGCGCTCGGTGCCGCTACGATATTCACCCGAAGGAGTCTCGACGGGTTACTCCCTTTGACATACGGTCGCGCCAGCCTCCGACCCGGCTCCACCTTCTTTTCCGTCTCCATGGCAATGCAACGCCCCCGCTCCTCGTGGTCGACTCGTGCCATCGCCCGGCGGCTTGGCCGCTGGGTCATGGCCGCGCTGAGCCTTGCGCCGATCGCTTCCCGGGCCGAGGTGCCGGAGCTGCCGCTCGAGCACGTGCACCACGCCACGTGGACATCGAAGCAAGGCGCGCCGCCCGACGTCTGGACGATGGCTCAGACGACCGACGGCTGGATCTGGTTCGGCGGGCCGGCCGGCCTGCATCGTTTCGACGGCGTCGCCTTCGAGCGCGTCGAGTCGCTGCCTGCCGGCTCCGACCGATCGCGCGCCGTGTCCTCGCTGCTGGCGCTGAAGTCGGGTGCCCTGGTGGTGGGCTATCGGAATGGGGGGGTGGCGATCCGGCGCGGCGCGAGTACCACCAACTATCGTGAGGCCGACGGCTTCGACGGCGGCACCGTGTTCGCGTTGGCGGCGGATCTCGATGGCCATGTGTGGGCGGGCACCCGCACGGGCCTGCTGCGCTTCGACGGCACGCACTGGCGCCGCTTCGGGCCGTCGGACGGCTTGCCCGCCGGCGCCGTGACGGCACTGATGGTCGATCTCGACGGGCGCCTTTGGGTCGGCGCGGCGGACAGCACGCTGGTGGTGGAACGCGGTCAGGACACGTTGCATGTGCTGCCTGGCCTCAAGGCGATGTTGACGTTCGCACTCGACGCCAAAGGCCGGACCTGGTGCGGCACGAGCGTGGCGCTCATGCCTTGCCCGATCCAGCCTGCGGCCGGGTCTGGCCCACGGGCCATGGCGGATGCCGACACCTCGAACAACGAGGTGTTCACCGCCGAGGGCACGTTCTGGTACCTCTCGGACGGTGGTCTCGTGCGCCGCCAGCCCGATCCCGGGCTCACATCCCTTCCCCTGGTCGATCCCGAGCCAGGCACCCGTGATGCGGCACTCATGGCTTTCGGCAACGACGGCAAGACGCTGCTGCACGATCGCGCGGGAAACATCTGGATGACCACCTTGTCCGGCGAGGTGCACGAGTTCCGCACCGTGCCGGTCGAGGAACTGCGCCGGATGCCGCGGCTGAATGAGACGGGGGCGCTCGCGGTCAGCCATGACGGCGGCGTTTGGATGCCCGCACAGGGCAACTATTCCGTGCCGATGCCCGGCGATGGCCTCTGGCGTTTGGATGGAGCACAGTCGCGTATCCAGCCATCGGAAATCAAGTCGGCTAGCGTCGCGTTCGAGCCGCGGGACGGCGCGTTGCGGTTCGCTGGCGAAGGCTGGCTTTGGCGCCGCACTGCGGATCGCTTCGAGCACGAGATGCCTCTACCGGTGCGCAGCGGCATTAATCCGGCGCTGGCGATGGCCGACGATGCGGCCACGGGCTCGCTGTGGGTCTCGATGTACGGGGCGGGCTTGTGGCTGCGGCGTGGCGACACGTGGCAACGTAACGGTGGCATTTCGGCACTGCCGCCCGAGAACGCGACGGCAATGACCGGCAATGGCGACACGCTGTGGCTGGGCTACGCCGACGGGCGCGTGCGCAGCGTGCGTGGGGCAGATGGCGCCCGCACGGTGGAGGTGCAGGACTCCCACGTAGGTGCGGTGCGCGTGATCGGCGCCGGCCGCTTCGTGCTGGCGGGCGGCGACCGGGGGCTCGCGCTGCTGCTCCAGGGGCGTTTCCAGTTGCTGACAACCGCCGAAGCGGGCACGCTCGAAGGCCTTACCGGCCTGGTGCAGACAGCCAACGGTGACGTGTGGCTGAATGGTCTGGCGGGCGCCGTGCACATTCCACATGCGGACCTCCAGCACGTGGTCGATACCGGTAACCCGGCGGTGAATGCACGTGTGTTTGACCGATCGGATGGCTACCCCGACAGCGGCGCCACCAAGATGCCCTTCGGCAACTCGATGGCGAGCGCGCCGGACGGGCGCATCTGGTTCTGCGGCGCAACTCGCCAGGGCTGGCTCGATCCGGCGACGATTCCGCGAACGGCCTCGACGTCGCCGCTGCTGCTGCGGGCCCTCAGGACCGCCGCGGGCCGCATCCCCATCCAGGGTGCGCTGAAGCTCGAGGCCGGCACGCGCGACCTGCAAGTGGACTACACCGCGCTGAACTACGCGCATCCCGATCGCGAGCGCTTCCGTTATCGGCTGATGGGCCTGTCCGACGCTTGGACGAACGCCGGCGCACGGCGAGAGGCATTCTTCACCAACGTGGGTCCGGGTCATTACGTCTTCGAGGTCCAGTCGCACAACGAGACGGGCGGCTGGGCGAACGCGTCGGCGAAAGTGGCCATCGACATTCCGCCGACCTTCCTGCAAAGCTGGGCCTTTGCGGCGCTGTGCGTGCTCGGCGGCCTCCTGGTACTCGGGTTGGCGGTGCGTGCGCGCGACGAGCACCTGCGTCGACGCGAGCAGGCCAAGCTGCACGAGCGCCTGGCCGAACGCGAGCGCATCGCCCGTGAGCTGCACGACACGTTGCTGCAGAGTACGCAGGGTCTGGCCCTCAAGGTGCAGGCCGCAGCCTCGCGCCTCCCGTACGGCGAGCCCGCTCGCACGATCCTCGACAATGCATTGCAGGACGCCGACACATTGATGGTGGAAGGTCGCGACCGCATCCAGGAGTTGCGCGGCAGCGCGTCCGATCCCGTGAGCCTGGAAGCGGCGCTGCGCTCCCACGGACGGAAACTGAGCGCAGAGCACCGCATCGATTTCGAACTGAGCGTCACGGGCGGCACCAAGCTGCTCAATCCGATGGTGGCGGACGAGGCGTATCGCATCGGGGCGGAGGCCATGCTCAACGCCTTTAGGCACGCCAAGGCCACGCGTGTCGAGGTCGAGCTGATCTATCAGGCCGAGGTCTTCCGCGTGCGCGTGCGCGACGACGGGATCGGCCTGGACCATCAGGTGCTGAAGTCCGGATACGCCCCGGGGCGCTGGGGCATGCGTGGCATGCGTGAGCGCGCTGCTCGGGTGGGTGCGATGCTCGAGGTCTGGAGCGCGCCAGACGCCGGCACGGAAATCGACTTCAGGGTGCCGTCGTCGGCGGTCTATGAAGCGGCGGGCGCGCGTCCCTGGCCCCGCCTGTGGCGGCGCTGGAAGGCGCGCCTGAGCCGCCGCAGGCTAGGCGCCGAGTCGTGAGCGTCAGTCCGCCGCGACCTGAACCTGCACGGCCGGTCCCGCCTTGCCATCCACCTGCTGCGCCACCACGAGATAGCGTCGCGCCTCTGCTCGCGGCTCCTGCACCAGTTGGCGGATCGGGCCCGTCACGCCGACGATCGCCGAGCCCGCCGGGTTCGCCTTGAACGCCGCCAGTGCTTGGATCGGTCCGCTGCCGTCTGCGTTCTCGGCCAGCCCGATCACGTACGACATGCCGGGCTGCAGCCCTGTGACCGACGCCTGAAGCACCTGCACCAGGCCCTGCTCGAAGAGCGAGACGCTGGTGGGGGCGCCGCCAGACTTGCCTGCCAGAGTCAGATGCGCAGCCTGGCCGGCGAGTCCCAAGGGTTGCAGGTTCTGGGTACCCGTCCCCTCGGGCACGGCGTCCGGTACATAGGCAAGCGCCTGCGGAGCCTGCCCGATCGGAATCGGCGCGCCGACCACCTTGTTGCCAGCGGTGTCGATCACTGCGAGCGCGTCGTCGTTCTCGAGCCCGACATAGATGCGCGAGCCGTCGCCCGAGGGCCACAGGCCGTGCGGCATCGCGCCGACGGGAATCGTCGCCACCAGGCCGAAGTCGCCGTCGGTGCGGTAGACCTTCACCTGGTTGAGTCCGCCCACCGTGACGTAGGCGAACTGGCCCTTGGTCGTGCGTGCGAAGTTGACGTGGTTGGTGATGGGGCCGGTGTCCCAGCTCCTGATCACGGCGAACGGCGGCTTGGCGTCGAACACCATCGTGCGACCGACATCCTTGAGCGTCATCCAGACCTGCTTGCCGTCGGGGGTGGCCGCGATGTTCGGGCAGAAGGGGCTCTCCTGCTTCACATGACCCACGATCTGGTGCGAGGCGGTGTCGATGACCACCGTCTCCGGGTTGAACGAGGAGCAGACGTAGCCGTACTTGCCGTCGACGGAGAAGATCGTCATGCCGGGGCCGCCGGGCGTGATGATGCGGGAGGTCTCCTGGTAGGTCGCCGGATCGAGCACCGCGATGTAGTTCTCGCCGCGCACCGTGACCCACAACTGCTTGCCGTCCGGCGTGAAGAACGCCTCATGCGGCGAGCGGCCGACGTAGGTCGTGTGCTTGACGGCGTTGGTGGCGGTGTCGATGAAGCTGACCGAGTTCGAACCGATGCCCACCACCGCGATGGTGCGGTGGTCGGGCGAGAAGCCCAGGCCATGCACCAGCAACTGTCCCCGGTATAGCGGGGTGACGTTGCCCGGCGCCGGGTCGCCCAACCGAATGAGCCCCAGCAGACGGCCGTCCGCCGGATCGGTGACCGACACGGTATTGGAGAACTGCTCGGCGGCGTAGACGCGATCTCGGTGGGAGATCGGGCGGTCGGCGTCCGTGGCGGCACCGGGTACCTGGCCCGCGCTGGTGGCCAGAGGCAGCAGCAGGGCGGCGAGCGTAAGGCTCGAAAGGAAGGGGCGGGCGAAGGTCATGTCAGAGGTCTCCTTGCATGGGCGGGGAATGCATGCGGCGCGGGGCGGTCGGGCGAGTGGTGCAGACATCGAACGCGATGGACGAGGCGGGCCGCGCGTCGGCGAGCTTGTCGGAGGCCAAGTGCATCGCCGCGATCTCCTGCTGCTGCTCGACGATGATTTCCTGTGCCATTCGGCGCAGCGTCTCGTCTTTGCCGTGCTTGAGCTCGGCGAGCGCCATGTCGATGGCGCCCTGGTGATGCGGCACCATCATCGCGACGAAGTCGCGGTCGACGTTGCCGGACGGCGTGATGGTCATTGCGGCCATCATCCTGTCCATGGCCTGCGCGTTCTCAGCCATGAACGAGGACGTCCTCGATGCGCGAGAATGCTCGTTCATCCCGTGCGGCATCGCGGCGCGTGCGAGCGCAACGGCCGCGACGACCAGGAAGATGCCGAAAGGCATGCGCAGCAGCCAGCGGGACATGACGACTCCTTGGTTCGGTGTGACGGCCAAGTCGAGCCGTTGCACGATGCAGGTCAGATTAGGCGCCGGCCCTTGACGTGGATACGCCCCGAGAGCCGACGCCGGCGTCCCCCTGAAGGGGAGATTCACTCTTTCGGGTGTCGTGCGGCTGCACCTGACGCGCTAGATTCGCCGAAGGCGAGACGCCGGCCTCCTGCCTGCGTTCGGCCCGGTGAAAGGATCCGACAAGCCATGAAGGTGCTCGTTGCGGACGATCACCCGCTGCTTCGAGCGGGCATCGCCGCGGTCATCTCGGGTGAGGCCGACATCCAGCTCGTCGGCGAAGCCTGCACCGGACGCGAGGCCGTCGAGCGCTTCCGGGCGCTGCGGCCCGATGTCACCGTCATGGACGTACAGATGCCCGAGATGGACGGCGTCGAGGCGACGGCAGCGATCATCGCCGAGTGCCCCGACGCGCGCGTCATCATGCTGTCCACCTACCGCGGTGACACCAAGGCCTATCGCGCGCTCAAGGCCGGTGCATGCGGCTACATGCTCAAGAGCACCATGCGCACCGACCTTATCCAAGCCTTGCGCACGGTTCACGCCGGCCGCCGCCACATTCCCATCGAGATCGCCGCGGAGCTTGCCGAGCACATGGTCGAATCGTCTCTCTCGACGCGGGAGCTCGAGGTGCTGCGCCGCGTCGCGGCCGGCAACTCGAACCGCGCGGTGGCTGACCAGCTGTGCCTGTCCGAAGACACGGTCAAGTCTCACATGAAGAACATCTCCGCCAAATTGGGTGCGAACGATCGTACCCACGCGGTCATGATCGCCGTTCGTCGAGGCATCATCGACTCGCCGCTTTGAGCATTAGCCAGGTGCTGGCGACAGTGCGCGAGCGCCCTCATAGCGGTGCAGCGCCGACGGGTTCGTGTCCGCCAGCAGCGCGGCAGCTTTCGCCGCGCTGCCAGGCTCGAGAGTGCCGATGATGACGTGCCGCATTCGAACCTTGCTCGAGTCGATCCAGGGTCGGGCGTCGGCCTACAGGCGGGCGCAGCAGGGCAGTTTGAATCGTCGGTGGTCAGGCGACATCGGCCGAAGCGGAGGCGGTACTGTGCGCGTCGAAGGCGTCGAGCGCGCGCGCAGAGTACACCATGGCCGCACCGGCGTTGAGCGCCACGGCCACGCCGAGCGCCTCCCCGATCTCTTCCTTGTTGGCGCCGACCTTGAGCGCCTCTGCGGCATGAACGGTGATACAGCCGTCGCAACGCGTTGTCACGGCGACGGCCAGTGCGATCAGCTCCCGCGTCTTCGGGTCGAGATGGCTTGTCTTCTCGCCTGCCTTTGACAGTGTCTGATAGCCTTTGACCGTCTCTGGTGAGACGCTGGCGAAGTCGCCAATTCGGCCGACGAGCTTCTTGCGGTAGTCAATCCAGTTCAGCATGTTGATTTCCTGCAGGCTCCGAGGAGTTCGGTGCCCAGGTTTCAACTGTGCTGTCTGCCGGCGAGATCTTCAATGTCGCGAAATCTTGAGTTGTTGCTTTATCGTCTCGCCTGAGATAGCGTGCGCCGTCTTGTACGGGCGCTCGCGCTCGCGCGAGGCCCGCGCACGGCCCGATGTCGGCTCCGCGGCGCATCCCGCGGAGCCAAGCGTCTCATTGGCTCGCGACGGGCGCGGAGGCCGCCTTGGACTTGCGATGCGGCAGATGAAGCTTCGGCGGCTTGGCGGGCGAGCCGGCATAGCGCGAGGGATTCTGTTCGGCTGCCGTCTCGCCGCTCTCGCCCACCTGGAAGTCGCCGGCGCGGTAGGCGGCCTGTGTCTCGGCCTGGACCTGCGCGCGCGTGAGGCCAGGCGGCATGGGCTTGGGAGGGTACGCGCGAGGATTGATGTCGCGCGCCGTCTCTCCCTCGTCGTTGACCGGGATGTCACCGGACCTGCGCGCGGCAGCCAGCTCGGCGGTAACTTCTGCGCGCGTTGCGGCTGGCCCCGCCTGCTTTGGCGGGTAGGCTTTCGGATTGATGTCGCGGGGCATCTGGCCCTCTTCGTTGATGGGGATGACTCCGGCCTTGCGTGCCGCGTCGAGATCGGCCTTGACCTCCGCACGGGTCAGGGGTGCCGGCGCGGAGGCCGGCGTCTGCGACCACGCGGCGTGCAAAGACATCAGCAGCAGCGGGGCAGCGATGAGTCGGGTCGATTTCATGATGGTCCTCTTGTCGAATGGGGTGTGGGGCGACGGCTGCGGCCGCCGGTGCGGCCTCGAGGTCCGACACACACCCACTATGCGAGGCCCGGACGCGCCGGGCATGCCTCGCTCGGCGGATATCGAAGTCCCCTCCTTGGGGCGGTGGTCACCCGAATGCGACGTCCGCCATGCGATCCAGCGAGGAGCGCGGCGGCATCGTGACGGCTCGCGTGGCCTTGAGCCACGGGGCGACGTCCTGTTCCGCATCACGCCGCAGCAGGCCGCGTCTTTCGGCCGTCGCGATGGCCTGCGTGCGGCTGGCGACGCACAACTTGCCGTACGTCGACTTGATGTGCGACTTGACGGTGCCGATCGAGATGGCCAGCTGCCGGCTGATGAGCTTGTTCGGCTCGCCGCGAACCACCAGCGCAAGCACTTCCGCCTCGCGATCGGTCAGGGTCTCGAAGGAGAGACTCTCCGCGAGCCGCGCGGCCGCGCGCGTGCACAGGTAGCGGCGTCCGCTGCGGACGGCGCGGACGCCTTCGTCGAGATGCTCCAGTTCGAACCCCGGAATCAGGTAGCCACGAACGCGATGCGCCAGTGCGTTGCGAAGCTCCCATTCACGATCGACTCCCGAGACGACGATCACCGGCTGCAGGCGGACGTCCCGGGATGCGCGACTGGCGAGCTCGATGCCCGGCTCGTAGTCCGCGATGACGACGTGCGAGCGGGCGTGGGCTTCCGCCAGGGCGTCTAGTGCGCACACTTGCGCGACAGCGAGGTTGACCTCGATGCCCTGCGCACGGTCGATGGCGCTGACGAGGCATGAGCGCACCAGGGAATCCGGGTGGACGATCGAGACGAGGATGGGGTCGGGTGTGTTCATCGTTGCTGCTCCGTCTGGTCGGCAAGAAGGCCATCGGCGAGTGCAGCGACCGCTGCACCATGGGACAAAGCGTAGCGGTACGACCTGTGCCCGAGAAACCCCGATCTGTGGAATTTGGGCCCACCCGATCGAGTGAAACAACCTTCCTTGCCTGGCGCGCGAGTCAGCGGCGCTGTGCTCGGGGGGGCGAAGAACTCTTCCCCGCGTGCATCAGGGCTGCCCGGGAAATTGCGATCCGTCGCAGAATCCGCCGCCTCACGCAAGGAGTCGCGATGCCCACCCCTGTCCACTCGACCAATCCTTTCCTGGGAGCGACTGCGTCCGCTCGGAGGCATGCATCTGCGGCTTCTTCTCGGGAAGTGAGCTCATGGACGCACTGAGCCAGCTCGTACGATTGTTGGACCTGCAGGCGGGCCTCGACCTGCGTTGCCAGTTCGCCGACGGCTTCGCGATATCGCACGAGCAGGTGATGGCGCGCGAGATCGAGTTCCATCTGCTGCTTGCGGGGCGTTGCATCATCGAGATCGACGGCCACGATCCGGTGGCCATGGCGGCCGGCGACTTCCTGGCGCTTCCCGGCAGACAGGCGCATCGCGTGCGTTGTGAAGGGCCCATCGATCCTGGGCATCTGCTGGCCACGACGGACGATGCGTCTCATTTGCCCTTGCGCCACAGCGTTGACGGCCTGATCGAACTCGACCTGCTCTGCGGACGCTTCGTCTACAACTCGCAAACCACCGAGACGCTGCTTCAGGCCCTGCCGAGCGTCCTCCACGTGAGTTTGTCGGAGTCGACGCCGCACGCTGACCTGGCTCGCATCGTGTCGTTCATCCGCGCCGAGGTCGACGGGGCCCGCCCCGGTGCCGCCGCGGTGGTCGCGTCGCTGTGCAGTGCGTTGTTCGCGCTGGCGCTTCGCACCAGCAGTCAGCGGGAGGGGTTGACACCGAGCTTGCTGCGCCTGGTGGGCGATTCCCGACTCGCTCGCGCGACGCAGGCCATGCTCGGCAGCCCCGGGCGCGACTGGACGCTGGCGCAACTGGCCGACTTGGCTGCGATGTCTCGCGCCACCTTCGCGCGTCGTTTCATGCAGGTCGCGGCGACGACGCCTGGCGCGCTGCTGCTCGAGGTACGCATGTCGCGCGCTGCGGGACTGCTGCGCGGCACACGCCGCAGCGTGGCCGACATCGGTGCCGAGATCGGCTACCAGTCGGAGGCGGCGTTCTCCAAGGCCTTTCGGCGCGCAATGGCCGTCACGCCATCGGCGTTCCGTCGCGGCACAAGCCAGCCGCGGGCCGGCGCGGTCGCTCGTTGACGTCCGCGCCGTGCGATCGCCGGTCAGTGCCGGATATCGATGACGACCTTTCCCTGGCTTCGGCCGCTCGCGACCAAGGCGTGCGCTTCGTGCGCGGACGAGAAGTCGAACGTGCGAGGATCGAGACGGGGGCGCAGCTGTCCGCGCTCGACCATTTCCGCCGCCAGCTCGAGGATGCGTCCATGGTGGGCGCGGCAACGGCCGGTGAGTATCGGCATCAGCGTGAAGACGCCGCTGTAGGTCGCCGCGCGGAACGACAGTGGTGCCAGCTTGTGCGTGCCCCAGCCGAGGCAGCTGACGACGTGGCCGTCGTAGCGTCTGACTGCCGTGAACGAGGCGTCAAGCACCGGGCCGCCCACGGTGTCGTAGACGACATCGAAGCCTTCGCCACCGGTGTAGGCCTGGACGTAGTCGTCGACGGTCTGCGTGCGGAAGTCGATCGGGACGGCACCGTAGCCGCGAATCACTTCGGCATCGCCGGCCTCGCCCGTGGCGTAGACCTCGGCACCGAGGGCGCGCGCGATCTGTACCGCCGCATGACCAACACCGCCGGCGCCCCCGTGCACCAGCACCTTTTGATCCGCCTTCGTGCGCGCGCGATCGACCAAGCCTTCCCATGCCGTGATGACGATCAACGGGAGCGCTGCGGCCTCGCGCATCGAGAGATTGGACGGCTTGCGCGCGAGCAGGGCCGCGTCGACGGCGGCGCACTGCGACAGCGAGCCCTGCACGCCGCCGACACCTCCGGTCATGCCGTAGACCTGGTCGCCGACTTCGAAGCCAGTGACGTCGTCGCCCAGAGCCTCGACCACGCCGGCCAGATCGAGCCCCAGTATCGCGGGCAGCGGGTGGCGCGCATGGTCCGCAGCGCCGGCGCGAATCTTGGTGTCGAGCGGGTTCACGCCGCTGGCGTGCACGCGCACCAATACTTGCCCGGGCTGCGGCCGGGGACAGGCAAAGGTCACCTCCTCGAATGCGCCGTTCGGCTCGTTGACCATCAGCGCACGAATGGATCGGTTCTGGTTCATCGCCATTTCTCCTTTGCTCGGCAATGCTGCAATTCTTCGATCAGGTGCCTCGGCGCGGCACCTCGCCGAAGGAGGAGGTCAACGTGCTCCTCTGGGGCCGCGAGGAGCGGATCGAGCAAGAATTCGAGACGCCCGGCACTGTCACGCGGTGGACCGGCGCAATAGGATCGGAAGTCGCCGCGGCGCTGGTTGCGGCATTCCGAGTCCAACATGCCACGCGCCGCGATCCGCCCCTACTGCGACACCCTGTTCGGCCACTGCCATCGCATCGAACTGTTGCTGACGATGCTGGAATTGCCGTTCGAGGCGAGACGGCCCGCGGACCGCCGGTGGGAGCGCAAGGTGCGACCAAGGGGGCTGGCCAACGATGAGCGGTCGGGCCGACAGTGGTTCGGCACACCGCTTGGGCCTTACGTCGGCCGATCTTGAAAGGAACCTGCATGACTCCCATTCGCTTCTATCGCGACATCCTCTCTGGGCATTGCCACAGGGTCGAGCTCCTGATGCTCATGCTGGGCGTGCCCTACGATCCGGTCGACGTCGACATCGCCGCCGGCGACCTGCGTCGCCCCGAGTTCATCGCGCTCAACCGCTTCAGTCAGGTGCCGGTGATCGTCGACGAGGAGAACGTCATCGCCGACTCCAACGCGATCCTCGTGTACCTGGCCAAGCGCTACGGCAATAAGCGCTGGTTGCCGGAGGATCCGGTCGGCGCGGCCCAGGTGCAGCGCTGGCTGTCCGCGGCCGCAGGTCCGATCGCCTATGGCGTGGCGCGGGCCCGCCTGGTGTCGGTCTTCGGGCTTGCCCACGACGCGCAGGTGGCGATCGCGACGGGCCACCAGTTCCTGCGCGTGCTCGAGGAGGAAATCGCAGGCCAGCCCTTCCTTGCCGCGCCGCACGCCACGATCGCCGACCTCGCCTGCTACACCTACGTCGCCCACGCACCCGAGGGCCTTGTGTCGCTGGATCTCTATCCGGAAGTCCGTGCCTGGCTGGCGCGCGTCGAGCAGTTGCCGCATTTCCTGCCCATGCCGCGTTCGGTGCCGAAGCGCGCAGCCGCCGCCTGAAGAACGCGCATGTCGACCGATGCGTCGCCCTGGCACCCCGGCGAAGTCGAGGCGCAGCGGCGCGCGGGTGTCGATCCGGCGCACATCGCGACGGTCACAGCGTTCCTGCGCCCCTTCCTCAACGAGCAGCATCGTGCCTTCTATCCTCGCCTGCCATTCGTCGTGGTGGGTGCCGTCGACGAAGACGGTCGACCCTGGGCCACCATCCTCGACGGCCCCCGCGCGTTCATGCACGCCGACGACGACACGCACTTGCGCATCGACGCGCGCCCTCTTGACGACGATCCCGCGGCGCTCGGAATGGGCGTTGGACGGGCGATCGGGCTGCTGGGCATCGAGCTGGAGACACGCCGCCGCAACCGGCTGAACGGGCGCGTCGTGCAAGCCGACGACCACGGCATGCTGGTCGAGGTCGAGCGCGCGTTCGGCAACTGCCCCAAGTACATTCATACGCGCGATCTGCACTTCGAGGCCGAGCCTTCCGATATTCCTGCAGGGGAAGTCATGGCCTCGCTCGACGACGAGGCACGCGCCCAGATCCGCGCCATCGGCACGTTCTTCGTCGCCAGCTACACGGAGGCCCCGCGACGACAGGTGGACGTCTCGCACAGAGGTGGCCGTCCGGGCTTCGTCGAAGTCGACGGCGACTGGCTGACGATTCCCGACTTCGCGGGCAACCAGTTCTTCAACACGCTCGGCAACTTCCTGGTCATTCCCCGGGCCGGAATGCTGTTCCCCGATTTCGAGAGCGGCGACGTGCTGCAGCTGACCGGCTCCGTCGAGGTGTCGTTCGAGAGCCCTCGCCTGGCCACGTTCCAGGGCGCACAGCGCTTGTGGCGCGTCCGCGTGGAGCGAGCCGTGCGTCGACGCGGCGTGCTGCGTTGGCGCGGCCCGGTTCGCGATCCGTCGGCCGAAGCGGACCTGACCGGCACGTGGAACGAGGCGGCCGATAGCACCGCGAGGTTGGCGGCGATCGGCTGGCGCCGCTTTCGGGTCGAAGGTGTCGTGGACGAGACGCCCGAGCTGCGATCGTTCTTTCTACGGCCGCTGGAAGGCTTCGTAGGCGGGTTCGAGCGCGGTGGCATGCACTTGGTGCTGCGCTTGCCAAGTGAAGGTGCGGGCAGGGCGCTGGTGCGCAGCTACAGTCTGTCGCGCCTTCCGGCCGACGGCGCCTACCGCATCAGCGTGAAGACCGATGGCGCGGGCTCTCGCGAAATGCGTCGCCGGCTCGTGCCCGGCACCGAATTCGAGGCACGGGGTCCGCAGGGCGAGTTCACCGTCGATGTCGAATCGCCGCGGCCTGTCGTGCTGATGTCTGCGGGGATCGGAATTACGCCGATGCTCGCGATGGCCGAGCAACTGATTGCCTCCGACTTGGCCGCAGGGCGGCGGCGGCCGGTGCACTTCCTGCACGGCGCGCGCGACGGCGGTGCGATGCCCTTCGTGAGCGAACTGTTGGCGCTTCGGGATCAGGCCCAAGGCATGTTCTCCATCACGCGATGCTTCAGCCGACCGGGGCGGAACGACAGGCCAGGCGTCGCCTATGAGTTCGAGGGTCGCCTGACCGTCGACACCCTGCGCAAGGTTCTGCCCTTCGACGATCACGACTTCTACCTGTGCGGCCCGGCCGCGTTCCTGCAGCAGGTCTACGACGACCTTCGGGCGCAGGGCATCGCCGACGAGCGCATGCATGCCGAGACCTTCGGGCCGTCTTCGCTCAGGCGCAGTTCGCCGACCATCGCTTGCGCGCCATTGCCTGAGGTACTGGTGGCCGCCGAAGCGCCAGTGCCCGTGCGCTTTGCTCGCGCTGATCGGGTCGCGACGTGGGCGCCGGGCTGTGGCACCTTGCTCGAATTCGCGGAGCGATCCGGCCTCGAACCGGACTTCGGCTGCCGTGACGGCTCGTGCGGCACCTGCCGGACGCGCGTGCTGGCGGGCCGCGTCGCCTATCCAGGCCGCGTTGGGCCCGACGGGTCGCCGGGCACGGCGCTGATCTGCTGTTCGGTACCCGCGCGCGAAGACGATGAGGGCGCGCATCTCGTCCTTGATCTGTGAGTACCGCCGCGAGCGGACGCGAGGGAGCAGGCGTCGGTCCCTCTTCAGAGGCTTGGCCGTCGTGGTTCGGGCATGGAAACATGACTCGGCACTCGCGATGCCCGCGAGCATTCGACCACTCCGATCGTCGCAACGTCACGGCGTTCGGGCCGCACCAGGAGTCATCTCATGAACGCCCGCCAGCTTCCCAATGCCCTCGTCCTGGGCGCCTCGCTCGCCGCCGGTCCCCTTGCCGGCCACGCCACGGACAACCTGCCGACACCGCGCCACCTGAGCGTGGCGGCGGGCACCGACAGCGCCCCGCTGTTGCTCGCGGCACGTCGCTACGCCGCCTTCTGGAACACGGGCGATCCGGAGTTCGCCCGGATCGCGCTGTCGCCGCAGTTCGTCGACCGCACGTTGCCCGCGGGCCGACCGCAGGGGCCTGCAGGGCCGCTGGCGGCATCCGCCGGTTTCCGCGCGGCGGTACCGGACCTCAGTGCCGAAATGGACGACGTGGTCATCGCCGGCGACCGCGTCAGCGTCCGCCTCCATTTCCGTGGCCACTTCACGGGTCGCATGGGAGCGCTCGTCGGTTCGGGCCAGATGATCGACTTCCAGGCCTTCGACCTCTATCGTGTGGCCGACGGCGTGATCGTCGAGAACTGGCACCTCGAGGACAACCTGACGCTGCAGCAGCAGCTCGGCATGGTCGGACATTGAGCGGTGCGCGACTTGACGGCCGTCTCGCCAAGGCGCTCAACCCACGCCGAGTCGTTCCAGATTGAAGCGCAGTTCCACGCGCGTTCCGCTCGGATGGACGGCCGCCACGGTCAGCCTGCCGCCCAGGCGGCGCGCCCGCTCCGACATCCCGGGCAGGCCCCAGTGGCCCTGGATGGCGCCGCGCAGTCTGGCATCCGGATCGATGCCGATGCCGTCGTCGTCGATTCGAACGACCAACTCGCCGTCGACCTGCTCGAGGCGCACGGCGATGTTCAAGGCGTGGGCGTGCCGATATGCATTGAGCAGGGCTTCGCGCCCGATGCTCAGCACCTCGTGCGCCGCGGACGCGTCGAGTGCGGGCAGTGCGCCGACCAGGGAAAACGCAGCGGCACCCGCCTCGGCGGCGAGACGCTCGCCGATCCCGCGCAGTTCGCCCACCAGGTCGATGGGCACGTCGTCCTCGCGCCGCAACTCGTAGACCCGCTTGCGGGCCTCCACCACGGCCGCCCCCGTACTCATCGCTGCCCGGTCGAGCAGTTCCGCCACCGGCTGTCCGCGTCTCACCATGGACGCGGCCGCTTCCAGCATCATCGCCACAGCCTGCGTGTTCTGCAGCAGCGTGTCATGGATCTCGCGCGCGATACGCGCCCGCTCACCCATGCGTTCCTTCATGCGATCGCGCTCCAGGCGCTTGGCTTCGTTCGTGGCGTGGCGCACGCGCCATTGCACCAGGCACCAGAGTGCGATGGCCGAAAGAGCCACGCACAGTGCCATGAACGCGGGTGACTGGATGAATGTCGTGGGGATGTCGATGTCCAATGCGACGGGGGTGACCGACCAGTCGTTGGTCTCGTTGCGCGACTGCACCTCGAAGCGGTAGTGCCCGGGGCCGAGGTTCGTGAAGAAGGCCTGGCGGCGAGTACCTGCTTCGGACCAGGTGTCGTTCAGCCCGACGAGGCGGTATCGGAAGCGCTCGCGGTCTGGATGGACGTAGTTGAGCGCCGTGTAGTCGACCTGGAAGTCGCGGGTGCCTGACGGAAGGCGTACGGGACTCGATGCGGGATAGGACGTTGCAGCGGTGGAGACCGAGGTCAGCAACAAGGGTGCGATCGTCGGATTGGAGCGCAGGGCGCTCAGATCGAGCTTGCCCGGCACATCGGTGCCGACGAACCAGATCTGCCCGTCCGCTGCTTGCGCCAAGGTGTTGCCAAACGGCGTGCCACTCGATCCGTTGCCGGGATAGCCGTCGCTGCCGTCGTACACACGCACCGGGACAGTGCGGTGGTTCGGCGAATCCGTCGGCATTCGCAGGTCGGCCGCGCGGATCCGCACCAGGCCTTTCATTCCGTTGACCCAGACGTCCCCGTCCGCCGTCTCGAGAAGACCGGTCAGGCCATCGAAACTGCCGGGCTCGCTGGGCAGCAGTGGTCGCAGGGCCCCGCCCTCCAGGATGGACAGGCCGCGATCGCCGGCGACGATCACATTCCGGCCTGTGGTGACGACACGGGCAGCGCCGACGTGCGAGGCCAGGGCTTGGACCGTCATCTTTCCGCCAGTCATGTCCAGCGATCGCACGAACCCGTTTGCGTAGCCGATCCAGAGCGTATGCCGGTCGTCGAAGGCCAGCGAAGTCGCGCCCGTCTGCGGTAGAGCCGCGACGCCGCCGTTGCGTTGCCAGCCGTCACCGACACGTTTGAACAACCCGACACCAAGAAAGGACGCCCACAACGTGCCGTCGACCGGATCCGCGGCTGTCGCGAAGGCGGGATGGACGCCGTCGTTCCTGGGCAGCGGGATGTCCCGCTGAAAGCGACCCGCGACGGATGTCCAAAGCCAGCCGCCGGCGGTCACGTGAAGGGCCCCGTCGGGCGAGCTGACGATCGTCGTGGCGCTTGGGAAGTCCTCGGGCTGGTAGCGGTGGGGTCGTCCGTCCAGACGCCAGAGACCGTCGCCGACGATGGGCGCCTCGTAGTTGCTCTGGACGGTCAGCCAGACGGCGCCATCCGCCGCAGCGAACAAGCCCCCCGCCAGGTTCTTGCTCGTCCCAGCCTGGATGGACGACAGGGGCACGGGCCGGAACTGGTGAATGTCGCCGGACAAACTCGTGATCCAGATCGTTCCGTTGCGATCCTCGAGCATCGTTTTGTTTGACGAGCTGAAGACGTGGCTGGAGCCCACCGGGGCGCCACCTTTTGGCATCAGAAGGGAAAGCCGATCGTGCACGCTCTTCGCCGAGAACCGCATCACGTCGAAGTCACCGAGGGTCCAAAGCGTGCCGCCCTGATCGAACAGGGTCGTCATCGACGCCGGCCTGGGCGGAAGGTGCGCGGAGCCTGCGATGGCAGGCTGGACAGGGCACAGGTGCAACTGATCTCCTGTCGCGTACCAGCTCCGTCCATCGGGTGATTGCAGGAACTGAACCACGTCGTGGACCGCTGGCATCGCCTTGAAGCTGCTCGCGCCGCGCTCCAGGATCGCCGTGCTGGAGCCCGTCGACACCCAGACCCGACCGTCCAGGTCCGTCAACAGCGCAGTGGCAGCGCCGTCGAGCGCGCCGCGCTGCGATCCCCAGGACTCCCAGGCGTGCCCGTCGAACCGATGCAGTCCGCTGCGGGTCGCCACCCACAGCGCGTGATCGAAGTCGATCGTCAGGTCGAAGACCGTCGCGTTGTCGAAACCATCCGTCTCGTGATAGCTGGTCGCCTGCCCGTTGCGCAAGATCGCGACACCGCCGTTGCGGTAACCCACGACCAGGCCGCCCGACTCGTCGGCCAGCAGCGCCGAGACTGCGCGCGATCGCTCGGATTCCGGAGGCTCGGTGTCCGTCCGCTCGAACTTGACGCCATCGAATCGATAGAGGCCATTCGGACCCCCGAACCACATCCAGCCGTCCGAAGTCTGCGCGATCGCCCAGACGTCCTGCGGGGCTCCGTCCTTGATCGTCCAGATCCTGTGATGCATCCGGTCGATGCCGATGTCTGGCTCTCCGGCCACCGACGGCCCCGACAGCATCGCCAGTGCCGACGCGAGCACCATGGCGAGAAGCCGACGCACCGCCTGCTTGACGGTCGGCAGGCAGCGGCGAGAGCAGGGCGGCATGACGGTGGCGTCGTGTGGAAGTCACGGCCCGGTCGGACCGCTGTATCGAGCGTAGGGGCGACAACGTCGCGCGTCTTCACTCCTTCGAGTGAACGACTTGGCGTCGCGGCACGAAGGCGCTCGTCAAGGTCCGTCGATGATTCCGCGCGAGATCGCGATCGTGGCCGCGTGGGTCCGGTCGCTCGCATGAAGCTTGCTCAGGATGTTCTTCATGCGCGACTTCACTGTCTCCTCGGCGATGCACAGCAACTGGGCGATCTCGAGGTTGGACTTGCCCGACACCACGTGACGCAGGACTTCGATTTCGCGCGGCGTGAGAGGGTCGTCCGTGGCGTGTTGCGCCAGTTCTTGCGCCACTTGCGCGGAAAGATAGCGCCGCCCCTGATGAGCAGCACGGATGGCCGCCAGGATCTCGGCGCCGCCCGCGGTCTTGAGCACATAGCCGCAGGCGCCAGATTGCAGCGCCCGCATCGCCTGGCCGTCGCCGCCGTAGGTCGTGAGCACCACGATGCGCGCGTCGGGACAGGCGGCGCGGAGCCCGGCGATGGTTTCGAAGCCGTTCATTCCGGGCATCTGCAGGTCGACCAACGCCACGTCGGGCCGGTGTTTGGCGAACGCCGCCAATGCCTCCTCGCCATCGCCTGCTTCGGCGATCACGCGCGCGCCACCCTGAGCATCGAGCAGGCAGGCGATGCCTTCGCGCAGGAGGGGGTGGTCGTCGACGACGAGGACCCGGATGGGCGTCGTGTCGGCCTGGGGGTCTGACATGGCGTTTCTTGGAACACGAAATGAAAGCCTTTCGGCGGGCGATGGCCGAACGGCGCGTGGACAGACAGAATACCGCGCACGACCGGCACTCGAGGCGGCGGGTTGCTGCCATGAACGCGCGCATCGCGTGACGCGCTCCGGGCACCGGGCCCCAAGCCGGAAACAAGCCGCACGCGCGGCATGGAGGACTTCGAATGAACGACGTGTTGCGCCGTATGGCGGCGCTCGTGCTGTTGCCCTGGAGTATGACAGTGTCAGCGCTTCCGCCGGATGTGGCCACGAAGGACATGCGGCACAAGGCGTGGGGACCGGAAGAAGGCGCACCGCACATCGCCGCCATGACGCAGACCCGGGACGGGCACATCTGGATCGGCTCGGGCTACGGGCTCTACCGCTTCGACGGCGAGCGCTTCCAGCCGTTCGACCTTCCGCGCGACCCACGCCTGGCGTCGACGGCGGCCGGCGGGGTGTTCGCCACCTCGGACGGCGGCCTGTGGGCCAGCCTGAACCTCGGCGGCATGGCGTTCATCAAGGACGGTCACGTGACCTACCACCTGAAGAGCGACGACGGACGCATGCTGGGCGGCATGCGCTCGCTGACCGAGACAGCGGATGGCGTCGTGTGGGCCGCGAGTCCTGTCGGCGTTTTCCGTTTCCAAGGCACGTCGTGGCACGGGGCCGGGCCCGGCGGCAAGTACCCGATGGGCGCAGACTTCATTTCGGCGGAGGACGACGGCAGCGTGTGGGCGTATGGCGACCAGGTCGCCTGGGTGCTGCGTCCCGGCGCGCGCGGCTTCGAGGGGCCGCTTCCGACGGCCGTGCACCGCGTGTTCTCCATCGTCGAGTTCCCCGACGGCAAGGTGTGGGCGCAGACGTCATCCGGCAATGCGCTGACGTTCCTGCACCAAAGTCGTGCTCCGGGCCATCCGCACCGCGACGGCTGTTGCGCACTGCTCGATCGTGACGGGGGGCTGTGGCTGGAAGGCGGCCGCTTGCCGCATGTCGATGCGTCGGTTGATCTTGCACACCTGCAGGCCTCCGCACTGCAGCCGGCCGCGGACGATTCGCCACTCGCCGGGATCCTCGAGGACCCCGAGGGCAACGTCTGGATCGGCACGGAGACCCACCTGCATCGACTGTCCGCGCCGGCGGCGCACGGCTTCGGCGCGCCGCCGCAGGTCGTCTGGCCCCCGTCCATCCTGGTCGACGGAGGAGGGCAACTCTGGCTGGGCTCGCACGGGCCCGAGCAGCCGCTTTGGCGGCTCGAGGCAGACGGGACGTGGGCGAAGCAGCCTGTCGCCGACGTCAACGCCATGTTGCGCGGTGCGCGTGGCGACCTGTGGTTTGGCGGCGCCACCGGGTTGAAGCACGAGGTGGACGGCCGCATCGAAACGATTCCGCTGCCCGGACGCATCGCCCCCGGTGCCGACGTCCAGGCCATGGCCGAGGACAGCGCGGGCGGACTGTGGGTGTCCGTCAAGCGCATGAGCCTATTCCGCCTGAAGGACGGCCATTGGACTCCTGCGGGCGGCGTGCCCGGCCTGACGCCCGAGCCGCCGTTGAGCTTGATCACGGCGCCTGACCAGACCCTGTGGATGGGGTTCCCGAAAGGCGGCGTGAAGGCAGTCGCTGGCAGTAATGTGCACAGCTTCGGCGCGGGGGACGGGCTGGACCTGGGCCCTGTCATGGCACTGCACGCCGCGCGCGGCACGGTGTGGGCGGGGGGCGAATTCGGGCTGGCGCGCTTCGACGGCAGGCGCTTCGTGCCGATGCGCGCGGCTGACCCGCAGGCGCTGGCGTTCCTGTCCGGCATTGTGGAGACGGCCGACGGCGACCTGTGGCTGAACGGGCGCGCGGGTGTCGTGCACATCGGCCGCGCCGAGCTTCAGCATGCCATCGCGGATCCGGCCCACCATTTGGCCACCGAGGTGCTGGGGGCCGCCGACGGACTCGAGGGCACGGCGGCGCGCCTGAGTCCGGTGCCGTCGATCGTCCAGGCGCCCAGCGGCGAGCTGTGGTTCGCCAACAGCAAGCTGTACCGGCTCGATCCGGTGCATCGCGCCCGCAACGCCGTGCCGCCGCCGATCCAGATCCAGTCGATCGTCGCAGACGACCGCGTGATGCCCCTTGGCGAGGGGCCGATCCGCTTGCCGGAACGCACAGCGCTTTTGGCGTTCGACTACCTGGCGCTGTGCCTGACGGCGCCGGACAAGGTGCACTATCGATACCGGCTCGATGGGGTCGACCGGGACTGGCAGGACGCAGGCACCCGACGCGAGGCGACCTACGCCAATCTCGCGCCGGGCCGATACCGGTTCCACGTCATCGCGGCCAACAACGATGGGGTCTGGAACGATGTCGGCGTCACACGCGATCTCGTGCTGCCGCCGGCCTTCACGCAGACGCTCGGCTTCTACGCGGTGTGCGCGGCGCTGGCAGGCCTGCTGGTGTGGGCCCTGTTGTCCTGGCGCACGCGCCAGGTGGAGGCCCGCCTGCGTGCTCGCCACGAAGTGCGACTGGCCGAACGCGAGCGCATCGCGCGCGAACTGCACGATACCCTGTTGCAGAGCACGGCAGCCCTGGTGATGCGCGTGGAGGCCGTGGCCTCGCGCATCCCGCAGGACGATGCCAGCCGAACGCTGCTCGAGCGCACGCTCGAGCGCGCGCGGCACGTGATGGCCGAAGGCCGCGAGCGCGTGCTCGACCTTCGCTCGCCAGGGCGCCTGGCTGCCGACGACTTGCTCAACGACATCCTGAGCGCCAAGGAAGACGTCGCGGATGCCACGTCGACGCCGTCCGGCGAAACCCAAGGCCGTCCGCGCGAGCTGACGCTGGACGCGCGTGTCGAGGTCAGCCGCATCGCCCGCGAGGCCGTTGTCAACGCGCTGCGGCACGCGCGCGCCGCGTCCGTCCAGGTTCGCGTGGACTATGCGGACGCAGCGCTGGTCGTCGACGTGATCGACGACGGTCGCGGTATCGATCCGCAGATGCTCGAGTCGGCTTCCATGCGCGGCCACTGGGGCGTGCGCGGGATGCGCGAACGCGCGGCCCGGATGGGCGCGTCGCTCGACGTCCGGCCGGACGCGTCCGGCGGAACCTGCGTATCGCTGCGAGTTCCAGCCGCCGTCGCCTATCCGGCGCCCGAGCGCCGTGGCCGTTGGTGGTCGCGTTCGGCGGAAGAGGCGTAGGGCCGCACCTCATTCCTGATCTTGCGGCTCCGGCGGATCGGAAGGTGGGAACACGATCTGGCGGCGGCCGAACGCACGGCCGTCCAGCGAATAGGCGCCGGGTCCGAGCAGCGCCAGGCTGACCGCGTTCATCATCGTGCAGGCATGCGCCTGATCCCAGTGCAGTCCGTCCAGCGCCCAGGCGACCAGTTCGCTGACGGCACATATCGCACACATCATGGGGGTGAACAGGCCCAGGCACAGGCAGACTGCCAGCACCGCGACGCTCAGCATGAGCCACTCGTGCTGATAACTGGCCGATGCCCACCAGCCGTCCCTGGCGAATTCCGCACCTAGCGACAAGCGCATCAGCGCGAGCGCGATGCCGGGCGCTCCCTTGGGAAACATCGAATAAAGGCGCTGCATCTGCGCATGGTAGGGAGCGGGCCTGTCCCGGAACAGCCGATTCCGGGGAAGACTGACGTCACTCTTTCGAGTGAAACGCCTGGCGTCGCTTCGCAGAGGAGAAAGGGGGGAGCCATCGACCTGCGCGAGGGACGATGGCAGCCGCGCCGAGGTCGGGAACAGTCATCGAGAGAGTCCGCGCAAAGGGCGCGCGCTCCGCCCACACACCAGTCCCTGGAGAAATCTCATGCCTTTCGTCAACGTCAAGCTCATGGACGGCGTCTTCTCGTCCGAAGAAAAGCACGCCATGGCCGCCGCGCTCACCGATGTGATGGTCAAGTTCGAAGGCTCCGAGGCGTTCCGCGAGGTCGTCTGGGTGCTCATCGAGGAACTGCACACGGACGGCTGGCACATTGGCGGGCGCCCGTTCATGGGGCCCAAGTCCATCATGGACGTGCTGGAGAACTCGAAGAACGTCTACGAGACCATCGATGGCCGGCCGATGACGCGGCCCGAGCTCGCCAGGGCGGCGCCGGTGCGCGAGCGCCGCTGAGCCACCGCGACAAGTTCGCCTTCCAAGCCCGCCCTGCCTGCCGCAGCGGCGGGCTTGTCGCATTCCGGGGAGCGACCGGGGCCAAGCTGGTCGAGCCGGGAGGGATGGACGAGTCCCTCGCCGAGACAGTCTGCGCATGGCCGCAGGGTAGGGGACGACTAAGAGGCTGCGCCCGAACATTCGACTCAGGGATAGGCGCCGCACGCGCGGACCCTCGACGAACGGCGGACGCTTCCGCTCCTGGAGATCCAATGAACAAGCTGACCTGCTGCACCCTCTCACTCGCTCTCGCGGCGTGCGCGCTCGTCGTCGCGCCGCCTGCCCAATCCCGCGGCGCGCCGTTGTACGCTCTCGATCGAGGCGACCCTGCGCTGACCACGGAGGGCAAGTTCATCGATCAGCGCATTTCCGAATTCATGGCGGCGCATCACATCCCCGGCATGACGCTGGCCATCGTGCAGGCGCCCTATATTCCGCGCTCCTCCGGCTATGGCCGCGCCAGCGCGCAATACGACGAGCTCGCCTCGACGCGCACGCCGTGGAACATCGGCCCGATCTCGCAGGCCTTCACGGACGTGGCGGTCATGCAGCTGTATGAGCAGGGCACGCTCGACATCCGCGCGCCGATCGGGAAGTACGTGCCGGGCCTGCCGGCCGCCTGGCAGCCGATCACGGTCTACGAATTGATGCAGCATTCATCGGGCATCGCGGACTATCGCAAGGCGGGGGGCTTCTCGGCGGCGAAGAGATACCGGACCAAGGAATTGGTGAACCTGGTGGCGGCGACGCCGCTGGAGTTCGAGACGGGCATGGAGGTCCGTCTCAGCGCGACCAACTTCGCACTCCTCGCGATGGTCGTCGAGAAGACCAGTGGCATGTCCTACCAGGCCTTCGTACGCAGGTACCAGATCGAGCCGCTGCAACTGCGCAGCACCTTCTTCGCCTCGGAGCTGCCGACGCGCTCGCTCGTCGACCGTCCGATGCCTGACCGCAAGCGCAACCAGCACGCGCGATTCACCAGCGAGATCCCGTACATCAGTCCGGTCGAGGCTGCGACCGGCTATGGTCCCGGCACCGACGAGAAGCCGGTCGATCCGTCGAGCAACGACGGCCTTCCGGGCTTCAGTGACCTTTGGTCCTCGGCGGAGGACATCAGCTTCTGGGACGTGGGCCTGGCCGGCAGCATCCTGGTCAACAAGCCCGCCGACCGCGAGCTGATCTATGCGCCCACCAGGCTGAGGAACGGCAAGGTCGTGCCCGCGGTCGGGGGCTGGGAGTTCACGCACCATCCGGGCTTCATGGAGGTGAAGGGCGACGCGCCGGGCTTCAGCGCGTACCTCAGCCGCTTCACGTCGAAGGACGAGCTGGTGTGCGTCACGTTGCTGTCCAACCGCGAGGGCGTCGACCTGACCGGCCTCGCGCGCGACATCGCCGACTCGTACATGCCGGGGCTGGGCTCGGGCCTGGACCCGGACCTGGTCATCAACCAGGAGAGCAAATTCAGCGTCGACGAGACCTTCGAGCGCTTCAAGGCGGGGCTGGCCGCGGCCAGGATCCCCCTGTTCGCCACCATCGACCATGGCGACAACGCGTCCAAGGCGGGGCTGGCACAGGCGCCCGCCAAGGTGCTGGTGTTTGGCAATCCGGCGGTCGGCACCAAGTTGATGCAGGACAACGTGGCCATATCGCTGGAACTGCCGCTGCGCGTCGCCATCTGGCAGGACCCGCGCGGGCGCACCTGGGTCTCGTACCACGACGTGGGAGCGCTGGCCAGGGACTATGGCATCAAGGACCCGGCCACCGTTGCGGCGATCTCCAAGGGCCTGGCGAAGCTCACCGAGCGCGCCGTGAACGTCTACGACTATTGAACCCCAGCGAGGTGCATCCCATGATCGACTCTCCTTCTCGCCGCCTGGCCTTCGGTCGCATCGGCGGCGGCCTCCTGGCTGCGCTGGCGTCCTCGTCCGTGCTGTCGAGTCCGGCGCCAGCCGAGACCGCCGAGTCGGCCGGCGCGCTGGCCCGGCTGACCCAGGGACTGCGCCAGATCCCGCGCCGGCGTGGCTTCAAGAGCGTCCCGTTCCTGTTGACCGACCCGCAGGACTGGGACGAGCAGGCGTCCCGGCTCCTGCTCGCGTACGGGTATCACACGAAGCAGGCTTGGGAGAACACGGAGATCACCGCCGGCTGGCCCGTGCTGATGCGCGAGGCCATGAATGGCGAGGTGTTCTCGCACCGCAACCCGGAATTCCTCGAGGTCTCCGCGACGCACGGCCTGGCGCACCTGGCGTTGTTCAATGACGACGCATGGTCGCGCTACGGCCTGAGCCAGCTCGCGGGGCCTCAGTTCGCCACGAACACGCTGATCCGCGAGAAGCCGGCCGTCGCGCGGTCCGACGATCCGCAGGACGTCGACGGCTTCTATGGACCCTTGAACAACAACATCGTGAGCCTGCAGAAGCGGGGTGCCGTCTTCGTCGCCTGCCACGATTCCATCTACGCGATCGCACGGCGCCTGCAGTCCGCCGCCGCGCCGCAATCGCAACTGGCGCGCATGTCGACCGGCATCGTGGCCGCCGACCTGACCAACAGCCTGATCCCCGATTGCGTGCTGGTGCCCAGCGTCGTTGCCTTCCTGGTCGAACTGCAGAAGGCGGGCTTCACGTACGTGAAGGGCAGTTAGGCGCTGTCGGGGACAGGGGCGGCCGGCCGAGCGAATCACTCGAACGAGGGTTTGGAAAGCACGCCCCTGCGTGATCGAATCCCCAACAATCGAGACGCGCCCGGCCGGGCCCAACCCTGGACTGCCATGAACCCTCAGCGCTCCGCTTCCGTTCGCGTGCTTGCACGCTACCGCCAACTGGCGCGTCGTCTCGCTCCGCCGGCTGCGGCCTTGCTGGTGCATTGCGGGGTGTCAGCCCAGGACGACGGCACGGCTTGGGCGTCGGCCCAGCGCGTGCTCGTGACCGGCTCCGCCGTACCCCGAATCGACCGGGAGACGCCACAACCGGTGCAGGTGATCACCGCCGAAGACCTGCGCAATTCGGGCCGCACGAGCATCCAGGACGTGCTGCGCGACCTGACCGCCAACGGTCAGGGCGCACTGTCGCAGAGCTTTCCCGGCAGCTTCGCAGGCGGTGCCTCGGGCATCTCGCTGCGCGGCCTAAACGTCGGCGCGACACTGGTCCTGATCGACGGCCATCGCATGGCGCCGTATCCGATCGGCGACGACGCGCAGCGCGCGTTCGTCGACATCGCCAACCTCCCTTTCGATGCGGTCGAGCGCATCGAGGTGCTCAAGGACAGCGGTTCCGCGGCCTATGGCTCCGACGCGATCGCCGGCGTGGTCAACATCATCCTCAAGCGCTCCATCAAGGGGACGACGGTGGCCGCCGATGTCGGCACGTCGCAGCACGGCGGCGGCACGACGCGGCGCGTGGCGGCCACGACGGGTTTCGGCGACCTTGCCTCAACTGGCCACGACGCGTGGATCGCCGCCGAATATCGCCGCCAGGATCGAATCCTGTTCGCTGACCGCGGCAGCCAGTTCACCCGCACGGACTACCGAGCCCTCGGCGGCGACGACGCCACGCTCGGCACCGTCGCCCAGGCCTTCGGCGGCCTGCCGTTGAGCGGCACCGGCTACGTGACCGACGACAATGGCAACATCGTCGGCTTCATGCCGGGCTGCAACGCGGCGCAGCTGGCGGCCGACCAATGCACTTACCGCGATACCTGGCACGAGATCCTGCCGCAGACCGAGAACCTCAACCTGAGCGGGCGCTACAACCAGCGGCTGGGTGGCGATTGGCACCTGTCGGTGCAGGGATCCCTGTTCGTCAGCAAGGCCGAGCAGATCCTCCAGCCGGCCAAGGCATTCGCGTCGGGCTACCAGGGTCTGCTTCTGGTGCCGGGTCAGGCACCCCAACTGGTCACGCCGGTGCCACCGACGACGATCCCGAGCACGAACCCGAGCTTCCCCACGGGCACCGGGCTCGCGTCAGGTCATCTGCGCTACACGTTCCTCGACCTCGGTGGTCGCAGGACGAAGGACGCCTCGAATTCCACCCGTCTGGTGGCGGACCTGCAAGGCCAGCTTGGAGAATGGGGCGTCTCGCTATCGCTGGGGACCACCGGGGTCGCGCTCGAGCAGACCGAGCACAACTTCGTCGATGCTGCTCGCCTGCAGCAGGCCCTCGACCGCAATACCGACCCGTACCTTGTCGGGGGCTCGAACTCGGCGTCGGTGCTTGCATTCATCGCTCCGCAGGTGCGTTCGCACGACAAGTCCCAGCTGGCCTTTGCGGAGTTCGGCGGTACGCGCGACGTGGCTCGACTGCCGGGCGGCGCGATGACACTGTCTGTCGGCGCGGACTATGTTCATCGCGGCGTCCACGCCGTCTTGCCGCCGAACCAGGACTATTACAGCATCGGACGGCAGGACGTCCTGTCGTTGCATGCCGAGACCGTGGCCCCGGTTTCGCGTGCGCTCGAGCTCGATGCATCGGCGCGATACGATCACGATGGCGTGACCGGAGGGCGCGTGAGCCCGCAGGCGGGTTTCAAGTTCGGTCCCGTGCCGGGAATCGCGTTTGTCGGCACCGCCTCGCGAGGCTACCGCTCGCCGGCGATCGAGGAAAATGGCAACGCCGCACTCGCTTCGGTCAGCACGCGCAGCAGCGATCCGATCCTGTGCGCGGACGGCAATCCGACGACGCCGGGGAACTTTCCGTCGCAATGCGACGTCCAACAGGTGTCGGTGCAGGGATCGAACAAGACCTTGCGGCCCGAGACCTCGACTTCATTCACGCTCGGCACGATCTTCGAGCCGGTCAAGGACGTCGGCGGACGCATCGACCTCTGGTCGCTGCAGGTGCGGCACCAGATTGTCACCGGCTCGACGTCCCAGACGGTGCGCGGCAACAACTTCTCGCCGATCGAACAGGTGCAGCCTGACGGGTCGACTGCACTCGTGGTGCCGCCCGTCGCCCCCATCGCCTACCAGCTATCGACCTACATCAACGGCAACTCGACGCGCGTCCAGGGGGTCGACCTCGAACTGCACGCCGCGCAACGGGTGGGAGACTTCGGCAACTGGACCTCGGGCCTGACGCTCACCTACATCCAGCGCTACGACATGACCATCGGCGGCATCACGTACCGCCTGGCCGGCACCCACGGCCCGTCGTTCTCGGGCGATACCGGAAACCCGCGAACGCGACTGCAGTGGAACAACGCGCTGTCGGTCGATGCGTGGACGGTGTCGACCACGATCAACTACGTCGGCTCGTATGGCGTCACGGATCCCTCCGCGATCGCCGTCTTCGGTGCACCGGAGACGACATGCCTGGACGCGCTCACCAATTCCGGCGGCCAGGCCGGCACCGACTTTGCAACAGCGCTCTCCAACGGGACGATCCCCGCTGCGACCGGTTGCCGCGTCCACTCGTTCACGTCGGTCGACCTCACGGCGCGCTTTGCACCTTCGAAGCAGCTCGAGCTGCATGTGTCGATCCAGAACCTGTTCGATCGGCATGCGCCCTACGACTGGGCGACTTTCGGCGGCGCTGGCGCGCCGTACAACCCGGCGCTGCATCAGTCGGGTGCGATCGGGCGCTTCATCACGGTTGGCGGAAGCTGGCGCTTCTAGCGCTGCTGCCGCGCCGTGGCGCGCCCTTCAGGTGCGCCAGGGCAGTGGCAGCACGCTGTCGTCAGGCAGATGCACCTGGACAGGGCTGGCCGCCAGCGTGCCGACCAGCTCCATGGCGGTGTCTCCGGTGTTGATCAGCTGGTGCATGCGATTGCGCGGCATCGTGAGCGTGACCGGTGCGTCGAAAGGCATCACGCGGCCGCCGACGTGCAGCTCGCCGCTGCCGTGGCTGATCAGGATCACCTCGTCGCAGTCGTGTCGGTGCGGCGGCGTGGCGGCGCCCGGCGCGAGCGTCTGGCGCCACACGGACAGTTGCGTCAATCCTTCGTCACCACCAGCCCACGTCGCGTGCTTGAGGCCGGGAATGGGGGTATCCGCCGGGGCGGCTTGTGCGTGCAGGTACATCGTCGATTCCTGAGGAAATGCTGTTCACGATCGCAAGCCTTTGGGCGTCGCGATGAACGGGTCGGTTCATGCGCACGAGTGTCGACCGCGAATTCGCCCGATGCCAGATCCGGGACGCTCGCAAACACGTCCAAGCGTCTCGAGTCGCATATCGATCCAGCCGCCGGGTCGGGGGCAACGTCAGCCCTTCGATGGATTCGTGGCGCGCCGTCCGCGCGCACAGTCTCCACATGATCTCGCGATGCAAGGAGCTGACATGATCCCCGCGCTTCTCGAACGCGCCGCGCCTGTACGCCGCCGACTGTCTCCTCTCGGCCACCCCATCGACGAGTGGGCTGCCAACCTCGGCTTCCGAGCCATGCTGGACGCGTACATCGCGCACGGTGGCCTGATGACGTGCGAAGGCCTGTCAGGCCGCCTGCGGGGCGTCGATTCCCAACCGCTGTCTCGCATCGCGCGCTGGATCGTCGCACGCGACATCGTCACGCTGGAGTGGGAGGGCGTCAGGCTGGTGCCGCGGTTCCAGTTCTCGCCCCGCGATTGGTCGGTTCGTGCCGGCGTGACTCGGGTCCTGATCGAATTGCGCGACACCTTCGACGATGGCGAGCTGGCGGCGTGGTTCGCGACGCCGAACTCGTGGCTGGCGTTCCGCACGCCGGTGCAATGCGTAGGCGAGGACGACGATGAGCTGCTTCAGGCGGCGCGCGCCGATCGCTTCATCGCGCGCGGCTAGACGCTTAGCCGGCTCCGGTCGTGCACGACCGGGCTGGCTGCGGGAGGAGTCTCCCTGACAGCCATGGTGGTGTGACCTGGCTGTGCTTCAAGGCCCGGCCTTGCGCCGGGCCCTTTTTCGATGGTCCCGCGCCACTCGCTCAGAGCAGGCGCGCCACGGCACCGTTGATCAACGCGCCCCCGACCACCAGCCAGGCCCACAGCATTGCGCCAAGGAGCAGCGGCCGGAGCCCGGCATCGCGGATCGACTGCACCCGCGTCGTCATGCCCAGGGCGCTCATCGCCATCCCCAGCAGGACCATGTCGACGTCGTTGGCCGTCGATAGAGCGGCGGCTGGCCAGGCGACCAGCGAGTTGGCGACGACCACTCCGATGAACAGGAACGCGAACCACGGCATGGCGAGCCGTGTCGCCCCGGGGCGTTCGACCGCGGCGGGCCGCACGCGAGCGATCCACGCCGAGAGGCCGATCAGGAACGGCGCGAGCATCATCACACGCACCATCTTCGCGATCACGGCGGCGTCGGTCGCCCGCTCCCCGATCCCGTGCGCGGCGGCGACTACCTGGGCGACCTCCTGGATCGTCGATCCCTCGTAGACCCCGAAGGCGTGCACGCCTTGCGGCACGACGGCATCCAGCACACCGTGCCTGTACAGCGCGGGGTACAGGAAGATTGCCAGCGTGCCGAATACGACGACGGTGGAGATGGCTACCGTCACCTTGTTCGATTCGGACCGCAGGACCGGTTCTGTCGCCAGCACGGCAGCGGCGCCGCAGATCGAGCTTCCGGCGCCGATCAGGAGCGCGGTGTGATTGTCCAGTCGCAGCAGCCGAGTTCCGGCAAACCAGGCGACGGCGAAGGTGCTGGTGAGCACCAGGGCGTCGATGATCACGCCGGCGACGCCGACTTGTCCGATGTCCTGGAACGTCAGCTTCACACCGTAAAGGACGACGCCCGCGCGCAGCAGCGTCTGCTTGGCAAACGTCACGCCCGGGACGGCCCCTGCGAGCCATGCGGGAGGTGCGAGGTTGCCCACCGCCATCCCGAGGACGATCGCCACCGTGAGGGCGCTGAAGCCGCGCGACGACAGCCAACCACTGCGTCCGATCTCGAGAGCGGCCAGCGCGAGAAGCAGGCAGACCGCCAGCCCAGGCAGGTGGCGTAGCCGGGGTGGTGCGGGGTTCGCAGCAGGACGGACGGTCGAGGCGGGATGGCGCATGGCGACTCCTGGAGTGGGGTCCTTCCACTCTAGGAATGCGTTCTCGCGCCGGCCAGCATCCGAGGGGCCTCGTCACGCTCGTGCTTCGGGATGAGCGCGCCGTATCGCCCGTGAGGATCTTCAGCTGGCGAGCAGTTCCTGCTCCAGCATCGCCATCAATTCCGCACAGGGCAGGGCGCGTGCGAGCGCAGCGCCTCGACCGGCCCAGTGCGCGCCCTGGCTCATGTCGCCCCGGGCGCGCGCCGCCGCGTCGAGTGCGCGTGCGGCGTCGATGGCGACCGGGAAGGCGGGTATAGACCTCGCCGGAACTCGCTGGCCAAGCTCGGTGAAGCCGTTGGCCAACGCGCGTGCAGGCCGCCCGGAGAAGACACGTGTCATCACGGTTGTCGCCGTCGACATCCTGGCGCGATGTGCCGGCGTCGCGAGCGACTCGTCGGTCGCGACAAAGGCCGTGCCCAGTTGCGCCGCAGCGGCCCCGAGGCGCAAGGCGGCGGCGATGTCCGCACCGTCCATGATGCCGCCTGCAGCGATAACGGGGACCTCCAGATGCCTCGCAAGGAGCCGCGTCAATGCGAAGGTCCCTTGGCGCTCGTCGGCGGCATCCGGATCGAACAGCCCGCGATGGCCGCCGGCTTCCCAACCCTGTGCCACGACGGCGTCGACACCCGAATCGTAGGCTTGGCGTGCATCGTCCAGGCTCGTGGCCGTCGCTAGCAGCACGCTGCCCGCGGCATGCAGCGCCTCGATGACGCCTGGCGGTGGCAGTCCGAAATGAAAGCTGACGACCGGCACGCGTTGGTGCACCAGGACGCGCAGCGAGTCGTCGCCTTCCAGGAAGCTGACGAAGGGCGTGGCGAGGCGATCAGGCGGCGCCGCCCCCAGGCGGCCGAACACCGGCCTCAGACACTCGATCCACGCGGATTCCAATACAGCATCGCGCACGGGAGTCTGATGGCAGAACACGTTGGCGTTGAATGGCCCCGAAGTGCGTGAGCGGACGTCCGCGATCATGGCGGCGGCGGCCGTGCCGTCCAGCACACCGAGACCGATCGAACCGAGGCCGCCCGCATTTGTCACCGCGGCGGCCATTGCCGCCGACGACACACCAGCCATCGGCGCCTGGACAATGGGCAGCCTCACGCCAAGTCGCCCGAGGAGTCCACTCGCTTGAGGGGACGTTGCCATCTGCGTTCGATCTCGCGCTTCAGTGGCCGGCGCTCTGGCCGCCATCGACGTGCAGAATCTCGCCGGTCACGAAGCCCGCTGTCTCGAGATACATCACGGCGTCCACGATGTCCTCGATATCGCCCATGCGCCCGACCGGATGCAACGCCGCCAGTTGCGCATGCGCCGCGACAGGATGCATCGGCGTCCGGATGACGCCGGGAGAGACCGCGTTGACACGGATGCCGCGCTTCGCGTATTCGATCGCAAGCGAGCGTGTGGCCGCGTTGATGCCGCCCTTGGTCAGAGCGGTCAGTACCGAGGGCACACTCGAGTTGGCGTTGGCAACGAGACTGGTCGTCATGCTGACGACGTGACCGCTGCCGCGCTTGTCCATCTCCGCGATCGCGAACCGTGTCGCATTCAGGAAGCCATGCAGGTTGGTGCGAATCAGTGCCTCGCTTTCCTGCAGGGTGTACTGGGGAAACGGTTTGGCGACGAATATGCCGGCGTTGTTGACCAGCGTGTCGATGCGGCCGAAGTGCTTGACCGCCTGCGCGATCACGTGCTCGGCCGCATCGCGATTGCCGATGTCGCCGGCCACCGCGAGCACGCCGTCGTCGTCCGATGGCGCAATGCTGCGCGAGTTGGCGACGACGAGGTAATCGACGCGGCGGAACGCACGGACAAGCGCCGCACCGATGCCTTGCGATGCACCGGTGACGACGGCGACTTTCTGATGAGGTGTCATTCGAGTCGGATCCTTTGCTGGAAGGGCCGCATGCAATCGACCCATTTCGTCGACGCGTCAACGGCACTGCAGTCTCATGGCAGGAACGGCCTGCGCGCCTGCGCCCTCCGGCCGGGACGCGGCTCGCCCTGCGGCCGGGTGCCAACGCCTCCCTCCTGGTTGCAATCCATGGGGCTGGCCGAATCCACCCGAAATGCTGAAGCGGCCGCCAGCCCAAGGAGCGGCCTCGGGTTCGCTCATGCAGGTGTGGGCGTGGCGGGGGGAGTGACGCAATCTCAGGCCACGTGGCCGTGAAGTCGCGCCGCAGTCGGGAGGCTCGCCTGCGGCGGAAGTCGATCTCATCGAGGGCACGACACCAGCGCTTCGGGAGCTCGATCGGCCGCAACCATCCGGACTCGGTGCGCACCTGCAGGAGATTCATGATGCAAGTCCAAACCCTGTGCACCCGTTCCGTTCCCATCGCCGTACCGATGCGGCGCCGCGACGACTGGACCGTGGCAAGGCTTATCGACGGTTACGACATCCGCGGCGGCCTCGCGACCACCGACGAACTCGTCCTGATGATGCGCCCGCACTGGCGCCAGCCCATCTCGATGCTCGCCAAGTGGATCATCGGCCGCCGTGTGGTCTCGTTCTCGTGGCGCGAGCAGTTGCTGTTGCCGCTGTTCCAGTTCACCCGCCCTCGCATGGTGCCGATCGAGGTGGTCAGCGATTCGGTCTTCGAACTGGCCGAGTGCCTGCAGGACCAGGCTGTCGCGACCTGGTTCATCGATCCCAACGAAGCGCTGGGCCAGGAACGGCCGATCGATCGGCTGCCGTCGGACGCCGTCGCGGTCGTGGAGGCTGCGCGCCGGACGCGGCGCCTGGTGGCCGACCGGCGCGCTCGCGTCAACTGAGCTGGACGAGGCGCACGGCACGTGCGCCTCATGTCTTCAAGTGGACTCGGACATCGCCGCGATGACCTCGTCGGTGGTTGGAACCTCGTGCGAGAGGTAGCGGAAATTGATCATCGCCGACTGGTAGCCATCGCCCCATTCCGGATGACGCGGCGAGGCCGTGGCGTCGCGCACCAGAGTGATCTCGAAGCCCTGTTCGATCAGTGAACGGGCATGCGACTCCACGCACATGTGTGCCAGCATTCCGATCAGGATGACGCGCTGGATGCGACGCTTGCGCAGTTGCAGGACGAGGTCGTTCGTTTCGGGCCCGTACAGCTTGTGCGGCGCCACGACGATGGTCCTGCCGTCCTCGATCCAGGGCTTGAGGCGATCGACCCAGTCCGCCCCCGATCCCTCCAGGCCGTCGGTGCGCAGCACCCCCGTGCGGCGGAACAGCTTGTTGACGTGCATCATGGTCGCGAGAGGGTCACGGAAGAGCCAGCCATCGTCTGTGGGGTAGTAGTAGTGCGGCGACACGAACACCGGGTAGTCGTTGGCCTTGGCCGCCATGAACAGCTGCTCGATGTGTTCGACGGTTCGGTTCTCCGTCACGCTGGCGCCGACCAGCGGCCAGGCGCCGCCGCGTTCGCTGAGAACTTCGTTCTGCGGATCGATGCAGACGATCGCGGTGTCTTTGGGATCGAAGGACAAGGTCATGGCGGGCTCCAGTTGGAAGAGTTGTCGTGCGTCGAGGGCACATCCGCAATCTGCCGCTCGACGGCAGCGCGTGCCTCATCCCTTGGGCCGACCGGGCTTGACCCCGACGGTGAGGCATTCCCGGCGTCATGGCTGGTTGCCCCCTTCGGACGATTCGCGGATGCGCGGTGCCGCGCACACTGCCTGCGCTGGCGATTCGCGCGCGAGCGCTGTCGGGCCTGTCGCGACTCGCTCGCGCCGCGGCGTTCCGTAACTGGCAATATGGCCTCGGCGCGACCTCCGAATTGCTGTCGCCGGATGGCCGGTCGCTGGACATCGCGTTCATGGCGCGCCCTGGCGCGGGGGGAGATCCAGCTGAGCCTGATCCTCGGCTACCGCAGCGACATCGCGATGCGCGCGGCGTTTCAGGCGGGCTGCCGGTCAGAACAGCTGCCGCTGCTCGCGGTCTGGGTCGCTGCGATTCGGCGTTCGTGCCCGCGGGCGCGCAGGCTGTCGCCCGCGACTTACCGCGAGACCGGAATCCACATGCCGGACACCGGCTATGTCGCGGGGGGAGAGTCAAGCTCGCAAGATCGCGGGCCACATGCGTGACTTCCTGGCCCGCGTCGCGTTTTGACGAGACTGTTGCCCGACCGCCTGGCCCGTATCCCGGGAGCCTTGCGCCAACGGCAGTGCGGATTTGGAAGAGAAATGCCGCCGCAGCGGCACGGCGTTCACTGCTTCAGGACGTACGCCGCCAGCGCGGCCAACTCGGTGTCGGTCAGCGTGGGCATTGGCGGCATGGGCACCTGTCCCCAGCGGCCGACCCCGCCACCGCGGATGTTGGCGGCGATCTTGACGGCGGCCTGCGGGTCCGACGCGTACTTTGCGGCCACGTCGTGCAGGGCCGGGCCGACGATCTTTCTGTCCTTCGCATGGCAGCCCGTGCAGCCATGACTGGTCAACACCTTCTGCAAGTCGACCGCGTCGTCAGCGCGCGCCGGCAGGGCCGAGACGAGCATCATCGCAGCGCAGACGGCCGCAAGGTCTAGGGGGATCGATCTCATTGACGAAACTCCGTGATGGTCAAGGAACGTGTCAGTGCTTGTTGGCGGCCTTTTGCCGCGCGTTGGTGATGTGGCGGAACTCAGGCTCGGGAACGAACCCATTCCGGTTCGGCATCTGCACCTTCGGCAGGCTGTCCTGGTCGAGCGCGCCGTCGGCGGGCAGGAGGCCATTGATGTGGAGCAGGTAGGCCGAGAGGGCGTAGTAGTCGTCGTCGCTCAGCGAGCCCGGCGCCTGGTACGGCATGGCACGGCGGATGTAGTCGTAGAGCGTCGTCGCATAAGGCCAGTAGCTGCCAACGGTCTTGATCGGCTTGGCGGTGGCCAGGGTGCCTAAGCCACCCGCCAGGCGGTCTTTTATGCCACCCTGTCCACCCTCGCCGTGGCAGAAGACGCAGTTGGTGGTGTAGACCTCCAGGCCGTGGGCGACGGTGCCGCGGCCATGCGGCAGTCCAGTGCCGTCGGGGCGCACGTCGATGTCCCAGAGGGCAATCTCTGCAGCGGTCGGTGCGCGGCCGAATCGGGGCGGATCGTCGGACGCCGGTGTGGCCCAGGCCGGGAGGAATGCCAGCAGGAGCATCAGGCAGCCTTTACGCGAGGACATTGATCACCTCCCCGCTGCTGGCGATCGCCCAGGTCTGCTGCGCGTTGTAGTGGAACAGTGCGTTCGTCCCCATGCGGGCCGTGAACTCCGCGCGGCTGGGCTGCACGTACCCCTTGTCGTCGGTCGAACGGCTGACGATCTTCGTTGGCCTGCCGTCCCAGTCCCAATCGAGGTCGAACCGAACCTGGGCTTTGTAGAGCACCGGTGGGTTCAGCCGCGCGACGCGCCAGCGGCGGCCGCCGTCCGTGCTCACCTCAACCTTCGCGATCTTTCCGCGCCCGCTCCACGCGAGCCCTGTGATGCGGTTGTAACCCGGCTGAATCTGCATCCGGCCTGAGGGTGACGTGATGACCGAGTTGACCTCCTGGTACAGCTGGAACTGCCGCGCCTTGCCGCTGGGCAGCAACTGCGTGTAGCGATCCGTTTCCCAGCGCGTCATGAACGGACGATCGCCGAATTTCAGTCGGCGAAGCCACTTGATGCTGAGGTTGCCTTCCATGCCGGGCACAAGCAGACGCATCGGAAAGCCGTGTGCCGGACGCAGCGCCTCCCCGTTCTGCCCGAAGGCAATCATCGCGTCGGCGAGGATTTCATCGGTGAGCGGGATGCTGCGAGCCACGCCCGCGGCATCCCCACCCTCTGCCAGCATCCAGGTAGAGTTCGGGTCCGCGCCGACCAGGTCGACGATGCGAGACAGCGGAACGCCCGTCCACTCGTGCATGCTGAGCATCCCGTGGGTCTCCTGGACGTTACGGTTCGGATCGGCGTTCTTCCAGTTCTCCCAACCATTGCCCGAGCATTCGACGAAGTACAGGCGAGAGATCGGCGGCATCGCCTGCAGCTCCGGGAGCGTCAAGACCAAAGCCCTCTTCGTCATGCCGTGTATCAGCAGGCGATGCTTCGCGGGGTCCAGGCTCGGCGAGCCGGCGTGGCTGCGCTCGTAGTGCATATCCGAAGGAGTGACTGTGCCCACCAGGCGGTCGATCGGAGTCTTCGAATTGATCGCAAGGCTCGGGTCGACATTGAGGACGCCCGGCGACTGCTCGGTCACTCGTTCGAGATGGACAAACCTGGATCGCTCGCTGACCGGGCCGACGCCCTCTCCAACTTCGCGTGGCGGGACGTCGGCCAGCGATTCCGCCATGACGGGCGCAGCGATGGAAGCGGCCGTCCCCGCCGCGGCTCTCAGGAGGAGTCCGCGGCGGCCGGGGTTGACCGGGTGGTTCATGGTCGTGCTGTCGACGGTCGTGGGTCGTGGCATGAGGCGTTCTCGCGGATGGCACCGCCGGGACAGCGCCCGGATCGGTCGGGGTTCATGGGCAGTCTCGGAGGCCTGCCCGTTCCCCACATGCCACGCAGGGACGAGTCCGGCTCATCCCTCAGACCGGCACGGGCGTGCCACGCCACTGCCTCGTGAGGTCGGTAGTAGATGGCCGCGGAGGCGGAAGCGACAGCGATGCAAGGCGGCCTGCTGAGCACGCTGCGGATCATTTCAACGAACTACGCCGATTTACTGGTCTTCGGGGCTGCGTGGGGGAATCATCCTTCCATCCAATGAAGGAGAGATCGCATGAACACTAGGACACCCCCCGTCGTGGAAGTCATTCACGAGGACCCTCTCGTCGCCGCCGGGTTGCGCGCTGTGCTGTGCTCGCATTGCACGGTTCGGGAGGCCGCCAGCCGGATGGGGAACGGAGAGATGCCCCGTGTAGGCGGCGACGTCGACATCATCGTGACGGGCTTCGATGCGGCCATGGCGCTGCTGACGGACTCCCGACGCGACGCCGCACGGGAGCGGGCCCGTCTTCTCATCGTCGCATCGCACTGCCGCGAGTGGGATGTCCGAACCGCAGTGAAGGCTGGGGCGCATGGCTACGTCACGCATGGTCCGGATATCGCGCAGGTCGTCAATGCCGTCGACGCCGTCGCGCTCGGGCGGCGCTACTTCTGCCCACAAGCCTCACTCAGCCTGGCGGAGTGCGTGACTCGCGAAGCGCTCACGCGCCGCGAGTCGGAAGTCCTTCGCCACCTTTCGCGTGGGCTCAGCAACAAGCACATCGCTCGCGAACTCGACCTGGCTGTCGACACCGTCAAGACGCACGTCGCCGGCATCCTGAGCAAGCTTCACGCGACGACGCGTACGGAAGCGGTCGCGAACGCGGCTGCGTGCGGGCTGCTTGAGCACCTCGCCCGATGTGATGAAGCGGCGCCTCGCCATGCACCGTTCAACGACTGAGCCGATCGACGCAGCATCGATTTACGCCGATTTACTTGCCCGACCGCCAGCACGGCCCCAAGCTGGCGAGGCTGTCATGATCTGCCCACTGCATCCAATGCCCGACTTCGATTCCGTCCCGTCCGATCGCGGAGACACCTTGGCCGACGGACAGCTCGTCAGCCCCTTGCTCGTCGGTGCATGGGCGCTGCGTCATCGAATCGTGTTCACCCCTGAAACGACAGGCCTCGCCATGGACGGGTTGCCCAGTGCAGCGCTGGCGACGTTCCATGGCGAGCGCACGACGGCCGGTGGCCTGGTGATTTCGGAGCCTGCGTGCGTGACCTCGGGCATGGGCCAGGCCGTCCTAGGCCTGCATGATGTGGAACAGGCGAATGCATGGCGCGCGGTGACGCTCGCGATCCAGGCGTCGAGCGGCATCGCGATCGCACGTCTGCGGTGGCCTGGACGTGCTCCGCGCGATGGGGCAGGTTTCGAAGCAGCGCTCGAAGGCTACCGGCGCTCCGCTGAATATGCCCTTGATGCCGGCTTCGACGGCGTCGAACTCGAAGAGGTGGAAGCTGGGCCCGGAACACCCGACGCGCGGGAGGAGCGGGCGTCCTTCCTGGTCGAATCCGTCCAGACCCTTGCTGCGATTTGGAAGGCCGAACGCGTCGGCGTTCGCTTGGCGCCGGCAGGCGCATCGGGGCCGTCGAAGGCTCTGCTGAATCAATTGGAAAAAGCCGCCGTTGCCTTCGTGCACCTGCACGCGAATGCCGATCTGGTACCAGGAGTTCGAGCAGCTTTCGCCGGCCGGCTGCTCGTATCGGGAATTGACGACGCCACGCGCGGGCTGCGACTCGGCGCCGATCTCATCGGCCTCGATCAGCTTGCCCTGGCGGATGCCCATTGGATCGCTCGCCGCGCCGGCTAAGCGTCGATGCGCCGCCGCGTCGCGCGAGCACGCACCAGATCGGGGGCGTGGTCGTCGGGGGAGACGAATCGGGCGAGCACGGTATCCATTAATTTGCGCGCATCCTCACCGCGCTGGCGCGCGTGCCAGCTCGTCGCCAAGCTCTCTGCGGCGCGCAGCGACCACATCAGCGCGTGCTGCTCGTTCGCCATCGCGAGCGCGTTGCCGATGAGCTCTTCACCGCGCGCAACGTCCTAGGCCAGTAGGCGCACTCCAAGCACACGCAACACCTCGGGGCGGCTCCAGCCTGCGCCGCAGGCTTGCACTGCCTCCCCAACGTAGTCCGAATGCGTGGCCGCAAGCAGATCGTGGAGCTGGGGCGGACATTCCAGTCCGGGCGGCATGACAATGACCGGCGGTCGACCCGGCGCACCCGACTCCAACCAGCGCAGGTAGGCATCGAAAGCCAGTCCGTATCTGCGCCAGGCCACGAGACCGTGCTCCAGCGTGTGGCGCAGCAGCAGATCGGCGCGCTCGCGCGCCAGCTCCAGGCGTCCCATCCACACCGCCAGGGGGAGCGCGCACAAACCCAGCGTGAAACCGACCGACACGCTTTCGCCTTCCCCCAGGGCGACCGCGACCGAGGTGGCTGCGGCGGCCTCGGCTTGCGCATGAAGTCCTTGGAGCCACAGTACGCGCGCATACATGGTGTTGATCGAGACCCGGCGATCGATCTGCAGCCCGCTCAGGAATGTCGGCCTGACCACCGAGGTCACGGCAAGCGCGCGTTCCGCATGCCTGCGTGCCGCGTCCTGGCGTCCGAGAAAATGGAAAGTGCCGGTCTTCATGCGGTCGTACAGCGGCGTCAGCGCGGCATCGTTGTCGGCGGAGGAGAGCGCCTCGAACTTGTCGACGAACTCCAGCATGCGTTCAGGCTGGCTGGCGCCATAACAGCCCATCCAGCTGGTGCTGTAGCCGAGCGCCACGAGACGGCGATCACCAACGTCCTTCGCGATGGCGAGAGCCCTTGCGAACATGTCCTGGGCCTGCTCATAGAGGCCCTTGACATGGAAGAGAACGTGACCGTATGACACCAGCAGCTCGAACTCCAGCAGGCGGGGCAGGTCGGAGCGACTCCCGGTCCGGGCGACGGCTTCGCCAGCCAGTTCCACATATTCGCTCGCGAATGAGAGCTGGAAGAAGGCAATTGCGGCCTTCGACACGATCTCAAGGCCCAGCAGTTCATCGCCCCCTGATCCAAAGCACCTCGCGATCGCCGCGCGCAGATCGTCGACGCGACGAGCGTTCATGCCGCGCCAGAGCGTCATCTCCATGGTGCCCCAGTCGTCGCTTGCCTGTCGCAGGAAGTCGAGGCACTGTCGTGCATGGCGACGATGCGTTGCAGGCGAATCATCCCGGTCCCGCAGCTTTTCGCGCGCATACGTGCGCGTCGTGTCGAGCATGCGAAACAGCACTTCGTCGCCGAGTATTTCGGTGTTGATCAGGGACTTGGCGACGAGGCCAGAGACGATATCCATCACAGCGTGCAAGTCCAGGGCGTCATCGGCCACGACTGTCGTCGCTGCACCCAACGTGAAGCTTCCGGCGAATACGGACAGCCGGAACAGGGCTGTCTGCTCAGCGGTGGAAAGCAGGCTGACGCTCCAGTCCAGCGTGGCGCGCAGCGTCTGATGACGCGGCAGCGCGGTACGGCGCCCCTTGCTCAGGAGCGCGAAGCAATCATCGAGCGCGGCTGCGATGCCGCGCAACCCCAGTGAATCGATTCGTGCTGTCGCGAGCTCGATAGCGAGCGGCATGCCGTCGACGCGCCGGCAGATCTGCGCGACGGTCTGCACGTCGGTATCCGTTAACACGAAGCTGCCGCGCACCGCGCATGCGCGCTCCACGAACAACTCGATCGCCGAGAATCGCAGCGCTTGCTCCGCCGAGATGGATGCTCCATCGGCAGGCAGTGCGAGCGCCTGCAGACGGTGTACCCATTCTGCCTGCGCACGCAGCGGCTCTCGGCTGGTCGCGAGCACGTGGACGCCGGGCGCACCGCGCAGGATGTCCTCCACCAGAGCCGTCACTGCGGCGGCCAGGTGCTCGCAGTTGTCGAAGACGACCAGAAGGGACTTGTCGTGGAGGAACGCGATCAGGCCAGGCATCGCGTCGCTAACAGCGGACGACAGCCCCAGTACCGCGGCCAACGCACTGGGCACCAGGTTAGGATCAGCCAACGAAGCCAGGTCTACGAAGTGGATTGCGCTCCACGCCTCGACGGGCGGGCGCAACGCCATGGCCTCGGCGACCGTGAGCGCGATCGTCGTCTTGCCGATGCCGCCGGCTCCGACCAGGGTCACGAGGCGATGCTGGCCCACTTGCTCTGCGATTGTGCGCATGGCCACCTCCTGGCCGATGACGCGGTTCAGGCAGGCCGGCAGCCGCGCAGGCAAGCGTCGTGGCCTTGCGACCAATGCCGACGGCACGACCTCTGGCGGCGCGGCCTCCCGGACAAGCGGCGCGATGAAGCAGTAACCTCGATTGGGCACGTTCACGATGAGCCGCGCGCCGTCCTCGCCGTCGCCCAAGGCTTTGCGCAACCCGGACATATGCACCCGCAGGTTCGCCTCGACGACCACGCTGCGTGGCCAGACGCGCCGCATGATCTCGTCGTTGGCAACGAAATCACCCGCGCGCTCCACGAGGAGCAGGAGGATGTCGAGGGCGCGACTGCCCAGGCGAACTTCGTGATCATCCGCCAGAAGGACCCGGTCAGATGGTGACAGCCTGAAGCGCCCGAACCGGACGATGCTGGAACGAAGTGAGATAGTCGGACCGTTGTCGCGCATGGAATTGGGGGAGACGGATCTGGGCGCGGACGGCGGCGCCAAGTCTTCGATCCGTCGTGTTCATTCCATCATGCATGGGCGATGCAGGCATCACTCGATCGAGTGAACGGTGCTTGCGCAAGGGACAGCAACAGGGCTAAGCATGTAGTCGGGGGTACGAAGAGCTGCCGTCGGAGGCTGCTGGCAAGCACTACCCACTTCCAATTGTGATGGCGCCTTACCAACGCGACTCGAGCCAGCCTTACAACCAGACTCTGGTTGAAGACCTTCACGACCGGCTTTCTCGGCTGGGCGCACCGCCCGCAAAGGCTGGGCTTGTATGGAAGCCGTCGTCCCGGTCGAGGAGGACGAAGGCTGCTTTCGCTGCAATGCAGTCCTCGCCGTTTGACTATGCACTGTCCGGTCTGGCGCTCTACGAGGGCAGGTGAAGTAACCAACGGAGGACGTCCGCAATGTCGCGTCGCAGAGACGCAGCGAGGCCGGATGACCCCTGTGACCGCCTGAGCTTTTCGGATTCCGGGATTCCCAAATCCGGGAACGCGTACTTGGAAAAAGCACAGGCCGCCGCTCCGTATCGGCCCGGCGCAGGCTCAGGCAACTTGTCAATTCCCGGGCGAAAACCTCTCGTTTAGAGGTCTTTTGGGAAAAACTCCGACGGCGCTCTTGCTGCGTGGCTCCCCGGTCCGGAAAATCTGCGCATGGCTCAAGATGACCTCGACACCAAGCCCGCAAAGCGCTTTGACTACTCTGCCTTCATCGAGGACTTGCGTCCACTTCTCGCGGAGAGCACAAAGTTTCCGGCGAACCAACAGAGCGCAGGTAGCTCGTCGTTCAAGCGCTGGAAGCTGAGGCTCACAGATCTGTTGGATCGAATCGAAGCGCTGGGCTATGACGTGCGCTGTGGCGTCCATCAGCGCATGTTTGCCAACATGTACGGAAGCGGCAGCGACCGGGTGTGGGTCGCGCACATGATGGAGACGATCGACGAGATCGAGCTGATCATTCAGAACTTCGAGACGTATGGCGACCCTGGCCGGACGCGGAAGGGCCGGACGTCGTGGTTCGGTGAGGGTCAGGTGCCGCCGAAGGCTGAGAAGGCTGTCCCGGCAGTGGAGCCAGTTGCAGCACCCAAGCCTCCCCCGGTTCCCGCGCCGTTGCCCGCGCCCGAGAGGGTCACCATCGGCTGGATGATCCACAACGTGGATTGGAAGGGCTGGACGGCGATCGCCTCTGTCCTCGCGGCGGTCGCCTTCGGCAGCTACAAGGCCGGTCAGGTGCGCCTGTTCGACGACGCGCAGGCGAAGCCGGCAAGCGCGCAGTCTTCGACCCCTTCTCAGGCTCCGGCGGCCTTGCAGTCATCCAAGCCGGCCTCTAAGGCTTAGGAGTCACCCGGCCATGGACTGGTTTACTGCCATCCTTCTCGCAATCATGGTGCCGTGGCTAGTGCTGTCCTTCATCAACCGGGACAAGCCGTCGTCCACGTTCGGCCCAACCGTCTGCTCGCGCTGTGGCGTCGAGCTGCGCGGTTGGCACAGCTCCGGCCGCAAGCAGATGTGGGAGCGCAAGAACGGCGACGGCAGCAAGACCTACTGGTGCGCGCGATGCAGGCCGAAATGAAAGCTCAGACGTACCGCTCACCTTCGTATGCGGGCGGGGGCACGGTGGAAAGCCGGTGGCTTACGTCTGGAGCTTTGTGGTGCTTGCCATCCTTGATCCGAAGTGCAAAGAAGTGAAGCTCGATGCACACGTGAGAGAGCGTACCAACTAAGCGCTGGTGAGGCGTACCGGTGATGCGTTCCGGCAAGAACGAGTAGCAACTGAGCTGGCCAATCATCGCCGAGACATCATTGCGCGCGAACGAGGCGCCCTCCCAGTCATGGGCGAAGAGGTTCCTGATCTTGCGCAGGAGCTCCATGTCCTTGAACTGCTCTTCGCTAGCCAGGCCAAACGAGTATGTCGCCTTGATGCGGCTGCTCAGCGTCCCCAGCGGCGCGTTGAAGCCCTCCACAAGATCGCGTGTGGCCTTGCAGTCTCGGAAGTAGGCGAGTAGGAGGCTCCCTAATGCGTCCTCTAAGAAGGCCGCGAGCGCCAAGATGACGCCGCGCTCGTCCATCGGTTCCAAGAGCCTGAGGAAGCGATTCAGAGTGTCAAGCTCACCGCCGTCCTCCACGACAGTGGCCGCGACTCCATCTTTGTCTGAAGGAACGAGTTTGCCGGCCATGTCGTGATAGTAGCGCGTCGGCATAACTACCCAATATTCCACGGGCACATGTCAGCGCCGCGCGAACACTGCCTCATGAGGCTCTGGAGAGTCGTCATAGAAGCCGCGCGCTGATGACGGTGCCAAAGCCGTTGTGCGCCGCGCTGGGTGTGAGCCAGGGCGGCCGCTTCATATGGCAACTGTTACTGGACGGGACACTGCGGGTTTGCCTGAGGCTCGCACATTTTCGCACTAAAGCGGCCGCCTCGAGGGCTGCGAGCCCGCGGACTAATTGACGGCAAAGCAGCGGCAGCCACCGGAACTGCGTTTGAGCTTCCAATGGTCATCCAAGTGGACCGCTTGCCAAGCGACAAGCAACCATCCAGCGAGGACGTTGACCTCGAAAGGCTATGGGGCGAGCCATAGTACTTTGGCTGCAACGGAAGGCACGCAAACGGCGCTTTCGACGGCTATGCAGCGGGAGCGGCCGGCGGGTGTAGCGCGCTGTACGGCAGGTTCTGCGTGCCAACCGGCCGGGTAATCCCAATGATTGAATCCTTAGCGGGGTCTGTGGCGTTGCGGCGGCAGGGCGGGCATCTGCTCCTCAGACACCCGCCAGCACCAGTCCGATGAATCGTTCGCACGGGTGCTTTCGGCAGCATTGCAGAGAATTCCATCGGCGTGGCTGCCATCCCGGTCGATTGTGAGCGGATGCGGTGCTTCGTCGGTGTCGGTCAGGAGCGCGGTCGGAAGTTGGTGTCCGGTGGCCATGTTGTAGCGCAGAGTCTTTCTGAACGATCGACCTTCATTGACCAGTCGGGCAGTGAGCTGCCAGTCGAACTCGTCGTCCACCGGCAGCCACTCGCTTGTGACCGGCATCAGCGACATTTCCTCGAGTGACGGAACGCCCGCGCAGCTGAGGGTGAAGGTCGCAATGGTCATCATGTGAAGGCAATCATGGGTGCCCCACAGCGATAGCTGGGCGTTGAAGCGGCGTTCGAGACGTCGATACAACGAAGTCTCCAGCGCGAATGCTTGATCAGGCAGGTGCTTGACCAGCGCTTTGTAGCCGAAGCGTGCGGGCACGATCTCCTTGACCTCACCGATCAAGATCAGTCGCTGAACCGGCTGTCCGGGCCTGGGAAGGGCTCGCGACCAGTGGGCGTGCCGGCGTGCATCGAGCGCGTCGCGCTGCTCGGTCGAGAACGCCTCCGGGATGTAGAGGCGAGTGCGCAGTGGATCGCCGCGGGCGACCTTGTGATCTGCAGCGGCAAGCAAGTGCCGGCGCACGGTCGACCAGGTGCGCCGACCTGTAAAGCCCGGGTGCCAGCGGGCGAGCTCGCCCTGATCCCAGAGGTAGTGCAGCAGGCCCCGTAGCGAGAGCCGGCTGCCGTTTGACTTCACGCTGTCGTGCTCGCCACCGGGGGGCGGCTGGGTCGAGCGTCCTGGCAGTCTGGTCAGTGGGAAGTCCAGCTTCAGGGTAGTTTGGCCGGTGGAGGGGTCCTCGACGATGGCCGACCCCAGTACCTGACTGAGCCCTGATAGGTCGGCTGGCGGTTCGTAGTGCGGGCAGTCGAGAGCGTGATGGCTGCCGGTTTCCGGCATGCGCTTGAGGATGAGGCCGCCATATTGGCCGGCGAGCCGGGCGATGTACATGTCGACCCCGCCGTGCCGGCACAGGCAACGCGGACGTCGGTGTTCGGCATATGCCTGGGCGACGGCATCCGCGAAGCCCGGTGAGTCGGTCAGGAAGCGCTGGTGACCTATCTGGTAGGTCTGCTGGGACGCCTGGGCCTCCGGCGGGGCCCGATCGATCACGGGGGAGAGCACGACGCTCACCGGGTCGGCGCTGCACGGTCGCGAGTGCGCTGCTTGTCCAGCGTGGGCGCGACGAGCGGGCGCTGAGAGGGCGCACTCGGATCGTAGACTTTGACCTTGGGCTCCTGGCCAGCACGAATGCGTTGCTCGAGCTTCTCGGCTGCGGCGACCATGACCGCTTCACGCTGAGGTTCCGGCACACCCTTGGCGACGAGCACGGCCTCGATGGCGGCCAGGACGGTCTTGCGGCCGCCGCCTCCGCGTTCAGAGGTCTTGGCCTTGGGGGCTGCTCCCGAGGAGGTCGTCTCGCTGGCCACGGCGCGTTCGGGCTCGATGCGGTTGACGAGGCGGGCCTCGCGCTCGCGTTTCAGGAGCTCGAGATCGACTTGCGTGGGCTCGTAGCCGAGCGTCTTGACACCGCGGGTGTTGGCTTCCAGCCAGACCAGTCGCTTGAATTCCTCGTTGCCGGCGATGCGCAGTGCCTTCCAATTGCGCGCCTGAGCTACATCGACCATGGAGCGGGCCACCGATGGATTGTTGGTGTCGGTGGCCAGTCGGAAGGTCGATTCGGTGAAGGCGACGCGCGTGGTGTCGCCGCGATAGCGGTACTCGGTGCGTCCGATCTTGACGTCGCCCACGGTGATCGGCGCGCGCTTGATCACATAGCGCTCGGTCAAGGCCGCCTCAATGCGCTCGACCAGCGCCGCGCGCTCCGCCTTGGCATCGAGCGCCGGCAGCGCGGCCAGCGCGGGCGGCAGGGACACGTCCGGGGGCGTGGCCGCGCGCGGGGCACCGGCAGCGGGGCGCGGCCGTGCGGCATTCGGTTCGGCGTCGTGGTCGTCCCGACCGGATGCGGATCGTGTCGATTGTTCGGCCGCGGCCTTGATGGGGTGGTTGGAGGTGGGCGCCTTTTCCCAGCGTCCGTTTGTCTTCTGAACGACGGTGCGCTGGCCCTGCTCATCGATCTCGACGAAGCGGCTGCTGCCCAACTGGTTGGCTTTGGCCACCATCTCCGGAAAGCTCTTGCTTCGATACGTTACTTCCGCGAACGGGTCGCGCAGTTCGTAGCGCGGCGTGGCGGGCTCGATGGGCGTTTGAAACTGTTCCTTGGCGACCGTGGCGCGGTTGGCGGGCTCGACCGTGCCGCCCCGCAAGGGGGCTTGGCCCGTCCCCTGGGTCTTGACGCCCGCGGTGGGAGGCGTCGGGCTGCTGGGCGAGTGATTGGTGGCGTCCATGGTGTCCTCCATGAGGCATGGGTGCGACGATTGGCGTCGGTGATGGTGTCAAGGGCGGTGTCAAGGGCGGCGTCAAGGATGGCGTCATGGGGGTCGTCAATGGCGCGGCGCGCCCGGCCACGTCGCCGCGACGGGCAGCGCGCGGTACACCTCGATCTCGACGCGGCGGTTTAGGCCGCGGCCCGTCGGATCAGCGTTGTCGGCGACCGGGTCGCCGACCGGCTGGTAGGTGGCGCGGATGCGTGCCGGGTCGATGCCGGCGCTGACCAGGTAGTCGCGCACGGTAAGGGCGCGCTCCCGGGCGATGCGGCTTTCGGCCAGGGTGTCCGCGTTGCCGTCGGTGCGGCCGCGCAGCACGATCAGTGGGGCAGTGCGCGCCTCGGCGAGCAGTGCCTCGGCGCCCTCGGCCGGGACGACGACGTGCGTGCTCGCGAAATCAAAGCGCACGGTGTAGATGCTGTTGCCAAGTGGCAGCGTCGAGAGGACGGCGGTGCTGGCCGAGGCCGCGCGTGCGGATGCCGCTTGCGCCGCCAGCCGTTGCAGCGTGGCCGCGGTGGATTCGGCCAGTCGGCCCGACTCGCCCGCCAGGAGCCGGGTATTGGTCAAGTCGTTGCGGCAGACCTGCAGGTCGACTGCCATGGCGGTGTTGGCGGGGCGGCGCGTCGACTCGTCGACCGTGGGTGGCTTGGGTGGTGTACTGCACGAGCCGAGCGTTGCAAGCAGCAGCGCCCATAGCCAGCGCAGGGAAGCGGGAACACGCGGCAGATGCATGGCAACTCTCCGGATGGATCAGCGGGGGGGGAGTTCGTCAATGTTTTGAGGCTCGAAAAGGACACCGTCGTCGTTCACCGCCGGCTCGATCCAACCCCCGTGGAGCGGTGATGGAGAGACGACTCCTGTGGGTACAACGGAAGTGACCGTCCCGGTCGCCGGGGTCAGCCGATCGAGCAACACATCGGCAAGGGCGCCTGGTGCGGTGCGAACCAGATCCGGCAAGTTGCTGAAGTCGTGCGCAAGCGCCTCGATGCGCAGGGTTTCGTCCGGCGTCAGGTCGTCGTCGGCGAAGCGCCACCGCTGCTGCACGCGCGCCAGGTGCAGCTCGACGTCCATGCGCGGCACCACTGGAGGTCGGCGCAGTCGCGCGCGGAACACCTTGTCGCGGTGGTATCGGATCTTTTCGGCGAGGATGGGCTTGCAGTTCTCGACGATGGCCACCAGGCGCTCGCTGCCGAGCTCCTTGAATTCCTGGGGCAGCAGCAGGGCGCGCCGCTGCTGGCTGTCATTGGTGCTGACCGAGCTGTGCCCGTGCAGGCTGAACGAGCGGCTGCGCCCGTGCGAGGTGGCACGCTCGGTGAACTGGCCCAGCATCGCGCTGTACTCGTCGGCGTCACGCTGCTCGCGCGGGGCGAACAGGATCTGCAAGCCGTGGTTGGTGGCAAACGTGCGCGCGTCCTTGTCGCCATAGACCGCATCGAGCTGCGACATCGCCTGGACCACGGTCAGCAGGCGCAGGTTGTAGCCGGCCAGGAAGGCCGCTGCCGACGAGATGGCACTCACGCGGCCCAGGGCGGTGAACTCGTCATTGACCAGCAGGCATTGGCGGGTCAGCCCCGGATCCTGGTCCGGAAGCTGGCGGGTGTTGAGGTTGACCAGCTGCGAGAAGAAGAGGTTCAGCAGGGGGCGCGCGCTGGCAAGGCGGTTGGGCGGGACGCGTACGTAGATCGACATCGCCTCGCGTCGCACATCGTCGAGGCTGAAGTCGTCGGCGCTGGTGGCGGCGTCGACGATCGCATCGGCAAAGATCGTCAAAGGAGCGTTGAAGGTGGCCACGACGCTGGACAGCGTGTTGTCCGAGTTGGACAGAAGGCGCTGCAGGGCGTCCACACATTCGTCGGACAGCTGCGGCGCCGCGTCTCGTACTTCCGGCATGGGCGGCGGCGCGTCCGCAGCACCGTAGCGTTCGGCGATCAGCGCCGTCAGGTGATCCTTGAGGGGCCTGCCCTTGCCGGACGATTGGCGCAGCAGCTCGCCGATGGTGCGAGGCAGGCGGGGGGTCTCGAGCAAGACGAGGCCCAGGCCGAGGAACAGGTTTCGCGCCTGATCGTTGAAAAAGGCTTCGGACGAGGTGCCGTTGACGTCGTTGGGAAAGAACACCTGGCCGATTGCCAGCAAATCGCCGACGCGGTGCAATGGGCTGGTGCGAACCGCCGATAGCGGGTTCCAGCGATGGCTGCGCGCGCCTTCGTCGAATGGTGAGAATGCGTAGACGGCCTGTCCATGCGCGGCCCGAAAGCCGGCGGTGATGTCGTAGTTCTCACCCTTGATGTCGGGAACGACCACCGAGTCAGGCCAGTTCAGGAGGTTCGGGATCACAACACTGACTCCCTTGCCGCTTCGCGTTGGCGCGGACAACATGACTGAGAGCTGGCCCGGCAGGCTCAAGAACTGGCCGCGGTAGCGACCGATCAGGATCGCAGGGCGCCTGACGGCGCTGCCTCGGGGGCTTTGGAGCGTGCAGCCTCCCAAGAGCCCGGCGCGCGCGACTTCCGTCGCGTTGGCAAAGCGTGCATCGCCGTGCAACGCGCGCCGCGGACGCGCGGCAGCGACCAGGGCGCCGGGCAGCACGATCAGTGTGCCGACCCCGGCGACAGCAATTGCGGTGAGAAGCTTCTGGCGCAGCAGCGGGTCGTCGGCGTAGAAGCGCCAGTAGTCGACGATGCTGCCCCAGCGGGCCTGGCGGGGATCGGCCTTGTTCAGGACCAGGAATAAGGCGCCTGAAAGGTAGACGGCTGCCGCGGCCAGTGCGGCAAAGCCAATCAAGGCCGTGACGACAGCGGCCCACTGGCGCGACCGGGGCCAGGCGGAAAACGGGAGCGACGGACTGTGGCTCATGGCAACCCCGGCAGGTCGTTGATATCGCGTTCAGCGGCGCCGGGGCGACGCTGGCCCGGCTTGTAGACAATCTCCGAGATGAAACGACCGCGCTCGTCGCGATCGAATTGCACGATGACGTCAATGACGTTGCCGAGCAGTTCGCGGATCTCATGCAAACGAAGGCCGCCGCCAGCGCCGCTTTCGCGGATCATGAGCGACATCTGGTCCAGCGCCAGGGCGCAGCTGCCCGCATGCACACTGGTGATGCTGCCCGGGTGGCCGGACGCGGCCAGGCGCACGAAGTAGAAGCACTCATCGCCGCGCACCTCGGCCAGGAAGATGCGATCGGGCTTCATGCGCAGGCAAGCCTCGAGTAGCGACTTGGCGGTGACGCGGGCGGTGCCCTGGGCGTCCTTGCTGTAGAACAGGTGGACGACGTTCGGGTGATGGGGCAGCGTGAGCTCGGCGGTGTCCTGGATGGTGATCAGGCGCTCGTGCGGCGGTACCTCCTCGATGAGGCCCTTCATGAAGGTCGTCTTGCCCGAGCCGGTCTTGCCGCTGACGACGATGGTCTGGTGGTGGCGGACCGCCAGGCGCAGGAACTCGGCATACCGCCTCGCGGCCTGGAGCGCGCGCAACTGCGCATCCATCGGGGCGACAGGATCGGGCCCCTCCGCGACGCGCGTGCGTTCGAACAGACCATCGCGCTCGAAGTCGGCCAGGCGCTTGATCAAGTGCGCGGGCTTGCGCACCGTGATGGAGACCGTGCCCCGCGCCACGGCCGGCGGAATGACAAACTGGATGCGCTCGCCGCTGGGCAGTGTGGCCGACAGCAGCGGCCGCTCCTGATTGATCTGCTGATCGCACCAGGTGGCCACCGCGGTGGCCAGGGACAGGCAGCGCTCCTGGGTCATGTCGGGGGCTGAAGCGACCTGCCAGCCCTGGTTCGTCTCGATCAGGAGTTCACCCGGCCGGTTGATGCAGACTTCCAGAACGTCGGGGCCGTCCAACACGTCGCGCAGTGGACGCAGAAACTCGATCACCGAGGTCGCATCGCCATGCCAGGTGTCTTGGCCGTCCTCGGGCAGAAGGCCATGCGTGACGTCGTATGCGTCCATGGCGTGCTCACCATGCTGGGCCGGACGCCGGGTCTGCGGGCGGCGCGGAAGATCGGCCGGGCACGGGATCCGGCGCGGATGGGCTCAGGGCGTAGACCGACGAGAAATCGATGTCGTGGGCAACGACGATGCCGACGATGCCGCCCTGGTTCTGGTAGATCAGCGGCGGGATGTTGATCGTCGAGTCGAGCACCTTCTCCGCCAGCTTGTTCGTATTGGCGGTGGTCGACGGCAGGAGCACCGTGTTGGTCTGCCCGTTGTTGCCTTGATTGCTGGCTTGTTCCTGGATGACCATCTGCACGGAGTCGTCGATCAAGGACAGCAGCAGGGCGGCGCCAATGCGCTCGACCCAGCGGTTGTCGACGTAGCCATCGATGCCGGCCTCGCCCAGCGGCCCGGTGCCGGGCGAGTCAAGGTCGACTACGACGCCTTGCGGGGTGCGCAGGCGCGTCCAGACCACCGGGATGCGAACGGTGCCGGGTTTGACGGAGGCGATGCGGTAGTCGCCATCCAGATGCGAGCCGCGTTCGACCAGCAGCACGCGGCCGTCGTCGCCGTAGACGTTGCGCTGCACCTGGCAGGTGACGGGGCCAGAGGTGGCGCTGATCACCTTCGTCTTGAGCGCGCAGGTGAAGGCGGTGCCCTTGGGCATCGTCAGGCTGCGGTGTTCCAGTCGCGTTGCCATCACGCGTGCCGGTGAGATGTTGGTGAGGCCCGTCGGCAACGCCGCAGTGCCGCTGTTGGCAGCGGTGAGGAGTCCATTGGCCAGGCCAGTGCCCGGGAAGCCGGTCGTCTCGGCGGCGCCGCCACCTGCCGCAGTGCGACGGTTCAGGGTGTCGAGCATGCCTTGTAGTTGCCGCTGGTAGCCCTGCAAGCTACGCGTCGTCCGCGCCAGTGGATCGTCAGGCGCAGGCGGATCTGCGGCAGTACTTGACTCGACCGACGCATAGGAGGTCGATGAGTCCGCATCGCCGGTGGAGTCGTCGCGGTGGCGGGCGGATCGGGGCTCGCTGCCTGGCCGGACCGAAACCAGTAGCACCGGTGCGTCTTCGGGCGCGATGGCGGTGGATTGGGTACCCGAGCCGGCAGCACCCGGGCCCGTCCGGTGCACGCCGATCGGCTCGGCCGCCTCGTCGGCGGTCGGCACCAGGGCCGGGATACGCGGCGCGCTTGCACTGGTGCCGGCGGAGGCGGTCGGATGCGCTGCGGGCGTGACTTCGAGGTGGCGAGGTTCGGTTGTTGCCGCCGCGGGCCGATCGCTCACGCGCTGGCTTGTCCCGTCGTCGGCCTTCTTGCCGCGGGCGGTGAACTTCTCGATCGAGAACGCCGAAACGCCGATTAGGCTTCCGATCAGGACGCCCGCAGCCATCAGCCCTTTGGCAGACAGTGCGTGGCGGCGACGTATGGTGACGTCGGGAATGCCTGGTTCCCCACGCAACGGGGACAGGGTGTTCGAGCGCGTGTCCGCCTCGGGGGGATCGCCCGTTCCTTCGGGCGGCATGCGATTGCGTTCCTCTCGCCCAGATCCTTGCGTCCCGTCAGTCATGGGTAGCCTCCCGGATCGCGATGGCCTGCTCGGAGAGCGGCCGTTCGGCTTTCACCGTGCGGGTCACGCCAGGCACCGTGGTGCCGCCTTCGGGAGGCACGCCATCGAGATCGAAGGCCTCGTTCCAGATCCCGACCACGGCCGAGCCGGCGCGCAGCATCAGACGGCGGGATACCCGGTCGACCACGAGCAAGTCATCCTCCATGCGCGTGTTGACGAGCGTCTCGGTGCCATCGCCCAGGACTTGGAAGACGGCCGGTACGGCGCGGTTGCCAGGCAGCCGCAGGTACGTGAATCGACCATCATCGAAGACGAGCGTCGGCACGATCTCGGCCGAGGCCACCCCCTCGGCGAGCGAATACTGGGTGTTGCGAATCTGCGGCTTGGCCTGCAGACGTTCGGCGACGATTGCCTGGGGTGAGGGCGGCGGTGGCAGCGCCGGCAGCGCGAGCGCCACCGGGGTGGGATGCGGGATGGCTGATGGGCGGTTGTCCGGTGCCGGCGCCTTGACTACCAGACGGTAGATCGGTGCCCGGGCATCGTCGTCGGGCAGAACGACGAAGCGAAAGGCGTGCGTGCGGCGATCGGTGACGACTGCTAGGTTGTTTGGAGCGCCGGCCGCACGCTTGGCCTTGACGAACAGGGTGCGGCCGCCGGCCTGCGCCGCGACGCACCACGTGGCGTCGGCTTTGGCGCAATCGCTACCCAGGCCGGCCGCGACCTCGGTGATCGCTTCGTCGGCGTCCAATTGCACCAGGGTCACGACGCCGCGCTTGACCGGCACGGTCACGACGGCGTGCGGATCGTAGGTAACCTCGCGCAGGCGGGGATCGGCGGGGCTGGTGGCATTCGGCGTAGTCCGGGGCGCCGCTATCACGGACGGCCCACTCGAGATCAGGAGGAGCCCGAAGGCCAGGCTGGCGCGAAGAGGTTTGGTCGCGCGGGTCATGGCTTGGCTCCCGGTGCTGGGGTGTTGACCTCTGGGTCGGAGCGGTAGGCCACGACGACGAACCCGAACGGGTTCTCGAGGCGATCGCTTTCCTTGGCCAACACCTTGGGCTGGTATTCATAGACGATGCTGGCCACGTGGCGCGTGGTGACCTCCGGCAAATTGCGGTCGGTTTGCCGCACGACCTTGTCGTAGGTCACGGTGGCGTCGCCCTTGTTGCCGGCGCGCCCGGTGGCGGCCAGCCGCACGCCCACGATGTTGATGCGCCAGTCCTCAGTGGCCGCGAGCTTCTTCTGCAGTGCGCCATCGCCTTCGAACTGGCGGTTGTAGTCGGCGAAGACGGCCGGCACGGCCATGCGCGCGACCTGGTTGAAGTCGCGCTGCAGGAACATCCAGTTGTAGCTCTCGCGCGCACGCACGAAGGTGGCCAGGTTGTGCTTGTCCAGTGCCTCCAGCGGCGGGATGGGCTCGACCGTCAGCCGCTGCTGAATGGTGGCCTCGCCGGTGACCCGATCGACGACGATGGGGATCTCGACGACGCGGCGCAATGGGCCTTGCGCGAAAGCGGCGGCGATTCCGATCAAGCCCAGGACGGCGCCGGCGATGGCCACGAGCCACGCGCGCCGCTCCGAGCGTTCGAGCATCAGGGTGCGATCGACCTCCCACGACGCATTCGACGTGAGCAGCGCTTCGGCGTCGTCCTCGTCCACCGCTGGACGCGGACGCGAACCTTGCGCTGCACCGCTGCGCTCGGGCAATGCAGCGGCGACGCCTGACATCAGGACGGCGTTCATGGGCAGCTCCGGTTGGGTGGTGCGGCGGACTCAGGGCAGGTAGTCGGCGACCTTGCCTGTGCGATCGAGCATCTGGTACTGGCGCTCGCGCTCCTGGGATCGGGCGATGCGCTCTTCGCTGTCAGCCATGCCTTGCAGCATCTGGATTTGCGTCATCTCGTGCGCGAGCATGGCGTTCTCCGCGCCGATGCGCGCCTGGATCTCCTGCACCGACTTCTGATCCGGCGTGCCGTTGATCTGGTTCATCAAGGCGTTGATCTGGGCAAGTCGCCCCGCCGCCGATCTCATGGCATCCTGGAGCAGGCCCTTTTGCTCGTACGGCTGTGCGAGCGCGGCTTGGCAACTGGTGCGGTCATCACCGCTGCGATCCAGGCAGTTGTAGATCATGTTGGCGTCGCGCAAGGCCTTTGCCGTTCCGCTCAGGCCAGCATAGCCGCCGCGGTCCACGGCATTGACGACCGTGAACGCTTCGGCAGGCACGTAGTTGTGCAGCAGCGGGTTGTTGAAGACCTGCCCCAGGTTGCGCATGCCGTTGATGCTGCTCAGCTGGCTCTGCAACTGGCGTATCTGCTGCACCTGGTTCTCGATCGACGTCACCCCATCGAGGACCTGCTGGATCGACTGGATCAAATTGGCGACGTCGAGCACAGGGATGCCCTGAGCGCGTACGCCGTTTGCTCCCAGCATGGACAAGGCAAGGCATGCAGCGGCGATGAACTTGGTAAGGTGGTTCATGTCACGCTCCTGTTGAAACCTAACGACGGGTCTGCCCACGGAGTGCGGCGAGTTTGTAGGCGGCCATTCGGGCGCCCTGGTAGCCCGCCCGGGCGACGGTGACCGCACCGGCGGCGACGTTGGCCGCGGCCCGGCCCGTTGCCGCTGTCGCCAGGCCGGTGGCGCGTCCAGCGGCATACGGAATTCCGGCGCCTGCACGGATCGCTCCGCCGGCTGCTGCGCCACTGATTGCCGAAGCAGGTGCCGACCGCAAGCCTCCGGCGATCATGGCGCTTTGCAGCATCTGGACGCCTTGTTGGATCGCCGCACCGCCGGTCAGTGCAGAGGCCAGGGTGGGCGCCTGGAAGCAGATGATGGCCATCAGGATCATCACGATGCAGTACCGCAGACTCTCGCCGACCACGTTGAAGTTCGGACCCAGGAAGCCGCCGTGGTCCTGAACGACTCGAACCATCGAGCTACCCATGTAGACACTGATCCCGAGAGCGAAGAACGCGAACCAGGTAAGCACAACAGCGTTTAGTAGCATCGAGAGCCAGCTGTCGAAGAACCGGGCCGTCGGCCGCCACGCCAGGCAAAGAATGAAGACCGGCCCGATCGCGATGACAAAGGTGAGGAAAACCTTGGCGAGAGTCACCACGAAGAGCGCGATGCACAGAAAGACTACATTTCCGATCGAAGTCACGACCGCAGCGAACAGAAGGTCGAGGCGCGTGATTCCTGCATCCTTCAGCAAGTCCAGTACGAGCTGACTGGCGCTGTCGTTGAAGGCGTCGAGGAGCGCGTACGGCGATGCGATCGTGGTTGGGTCTGCGGTCGGAGGAAGAAATGTGGAAGCCACGCCCATGGCCAGCGCATTGGCCGTCTCTGACACGTTCGAGATGTAGAAGCTCGCCTGCAGCGCAAAGGCCAAGACCAGTCCGATCTTGAAGGCCTTCCACATAAAGGTCGGCACAGTCTCGGAGACTTCGCCACGCAGCACTGCCCACCCGTAGAGAGCAATCCAGACCGTCATGGCCGATAGCGCGACCGGCGCGATGGCGGCCATGAGCGCCGAGACAACACCCAGCGTGTAGGCGTCAAGAATATTGCTGAACTGCGTTCCGACCCAGGTAAACATGTGACTTCTCCGGCTACTGGACCTCGCTGTAGGGCAGATCCTTCGTGCTCACACACTTGCTTGCCAAGTCCGGGCGTTGGCATTGCATCCACCGACCGGACGACTTCACGATCCACAGGCGGGAGCGCTTCTCTGCGCCGTACGTCGATACACGGCATGTTCCGGGACGGGCATAGATCTCTGTGCACTCGCGAAGCCCGTCTGACGTTTCAACCATGAGCCAGCCACCCCCTGCACACCCTGGTCGTTGAGCAGGACAGGGTGCCGCCAGACCCTTGCTGGGAGGTGGCGGCGTCTCGACCTTCTTGCTTCCATCGGGGAGCAGCCGGACAGCCTCGTTTCCCTTGACGAACTGGGCGTGTGCTGAGGTGATCCCAGCCAGGATCAGGGTCGTCATGACGATGCGTTGAGCGGACTTCATGCGGTTCTCCTCGAAGTTCGAAACTTGCGATCCTGAACTTCTTGAAAGAGTACGGGAAGCCACTGCGCGGGATCCTCCCCAACTCGTGCGCGGATGTCGTCGAGCAGCGCGATGTTGTCGGTCGTTGCCGATAGCACGGTGATGAAGTCCTCGAGGCCGGACAGGTCGAGTTCGCAGATCGCGCTCGCGTGGCCCTGCTTGACCAGGAAGCGGCGGCCGCCCTGGGCGCCGAGGCTGCGAACGATCGCGAACTCGGCCTCGGTCAGGCCAAACCCCTGCACGTATTCCTCGCGAACTGCTTCAGGGTTGGCCAGGAAGATCTTGGTCACGCTCTGCTCGACCATGGTTCGGCCGATGGGGTGGCGCAGCACGTCCGAGGGGCTCTGGGTGTCGAAGATCCCCAGGCCATTCTGCTTGCGGATCGTCTTTTGCTTTTGCTTGGCAAAGTCGCTGAAGATCGCGTGATCGAGCGCCTTCCAAAATTCGGAGATGACGTAGATCAGGCGTTCGCCGTTGACGAGCTCTTCCATGACCTGCAGCAGGTACATCATGATCGGCGTGCGGACTTCGGGCAGGTCGAGAAATTCAGTCGTATCGAAGCCGATGACGTTCGCTGCCTGCAGGTCGAGCAGGCGATCGTCTGCCTGGTCGAAGACCCAGCCGAGCGCCCCGCCTTGGCACCAGCGGCCCAGCCGTTCGTAGAGGCTGTTCTCGCCCGCTTTCGGCAGGTTCTGGCGTACCGTGGAAAAGCGCCTCAGCGGCGCCGGCATCATTGCGACGGCCTGGACTGCATCGGCAATGGCACGTTCGTCGGCCGGCAGTAGCGGCAGCGCGCTGGTCTCGATGCACACTCGGATAAGCTGGGCCCAGAATTGGCGCCTGGCCGGCGTTGGGTCACGCTGCAACGGGTTGCAGCCGGTGGGCTTGCCAGCCTCGAGCGTGAAGTAGCGCCCGCCGAGTGCGCGCAGCGCGATCTCGCAACCGCGGTCGAGGTCGAACAGCACCAGACGGGGCGCCGGATCCCACTTGCGCGTGAGCGCCAACAGGAACATCTCCAGCGTGGTCTTGCCCACGCCGGTTGAGCCGATGAGTAGCGTGTTGCCGGGCAGCTTCTTGTCGGCCGAGTCCTCACCTTCGGGGCTGGCGTGCAGGTTCAGGTAGAACGGCTGGCCCGACGGCGTCCGTAGCAGGGCGAGGGCTTCGCCCCAGGGGTTGCCATCGCGCTTGCCACGCGCGAAGTTGTGGCCGCTGGCCAGGGCGGCGAAGGCGCGCGAGGACAGCTTGGCGTCGCGCGGTCGCCACTGCCAGTTGCCTGGCATCTGGGCGAACCAGGCCGCGTCAGCGACCAGGTCGACCGGCGCCATTTGCAAGCTCGAGGCTTCTCCGACGGCGCCGATGGCTTGTGCGGCGCGCCGTCCGGCGTCGGCGACGTCGTCGCCGAATACCACCAGACTGTAGTGGTACTCGCCCATGCAGAACTGGCCGTCCCCCAGCTCGTTGAGAGCGACGTCCATTTCGGCCACCTGCGTGGCCACGACATCGTCGCTGGCGATGAGCTGGGCGCGCTGGAGCTCAAGCGCCCGCATGGCCTCCCGTCGCGGCAGGATTGAGAAGCTCTGCGTCTCGATGAACTCGCTGGCCTCGTACAGCAAGGGGTTGAGCACGCCGGGCTCGACCGCGTCCGCGTATTCCTTGATGTCAACCAGGGCGGCGTATCGACGGCTGCAGCCCTGGCGTAGCTCGAGCTTGTCGCCGCCGAAGGACAGGCGCGCGGTCGGGAGGGTGCGGTACAGGGCGCTGGCGGTCATCGGGATGGGACGCCAGGTCCCATTGACGAGGTAGCCGAAGAATTCGGCGACTTCAGAGTAGGTGCGGCCGCGCTGCTTCCGCGGCCCCAGCAGGCGCGGGGCGAAGCCGCGCAGCACGCGGTCGACAAGTGCGGAGCGCTCGGCCATCACCCGTAGCGCTTGGGCCTGCGCTTCGGCGATTGCCGCGCGCGAGCGTTGGGTGGACTGCAGGGCGCGGATGACGCGCGAGACGTTGGGTCGATAGACGAGGGTCAGGTAGAGCTCGTTGCTCATCATGGCGTGCTGCGCCAGCTTGCCCTGGTAGGTTCGCGAGAGATCGTGCGCGAAGCCCGGGCCGCTCGGATGTTCGAGCGCATCGGTCATCTGGCGGTGCAGACGATGCGTCCAGACGGCCCATTGCCCGCCGGCCAGATTGCGCAACAGGCTGCACAGCGCTTCGTGCCGCTCGGCGATCTGGGCTTCATCGGCACACTCGAACGGCACGCCGTCCAGGCGCCAGACGCGCAAGTAGTCGCCGCCGCGCGTGATGGCGTCATGAGCGCCGATCAACGAGGAAAAGGGCACGAACCGAGCCAGCGGGTTCTCCACGCGCGCCTGGGCCCAGTAGCGCGGCCGTTGCAGCCGAACGCTCGCGCGCGCGGCACGAGCCGTGTGGGCGTCGCGCGGGGAGTTCGACGCCGTTCGCGGCGTGCGGCGCGTGTCAGAGGTGCCAAGCATCGCGGGTTCCCCGGTAGAGCGTGGGCGCATAGCTGCGGGCGTGCCAGAATCGGTGATTGCGATCGTGCAGCCGCAGCTTGAGCGCGACGAACATCTGGCGGAAGCGCTGGTCGTCCTGGGCGGTCACCAAACGCATCCACAGGAGGGCCGGGATGAAGGCGACGACCACCATGAGCGCGATCCACCAGCTCACCAGTACGCCACCCCACATGACCAGCAGCATCCCGGTTCCGAACAGCACCACCAGGGGTACCAGCGGAATCCCGAGCTTCATGGCCGGGCGCGTGGCACCCTTGTAGATGGCTTCCGGGTGCATGACAGGCCCCGTGCGGTCTTGTCAGCCGACGATGTAGGCAGCAAAGGCACCGGCACCGCCCACCAGGGTGCCGCCCAGCAGCACGTTGGCGACGTCAGCCAAGCGCGCGCCCTGGAAGATCATCTTGAAGCCGGCCCAGATGATGGCGATCGTGACGACCGCAATCGAGATCGTGACCAGGATCGCGTTGACGTTGGTGACCGTGGTGTTGACCTTGTCGAAGCCCTGCGCGGAAGCGCCGGTCGCCATCGCGGCCAGGATGAGCGCGGCTGCGGTCGTGGCCGGGGCAGCATACTGCGCCGGCGCGCGGGTTGCGGCGGCAGCGGTTGGGAGGGCGGGCAGAGCATCGGATTCAAGGTCATGGCAGCTCCTTGGTGAGGGTGGGCGAGGGAACGCGGTGTTGCCTCAGCGCGGCCTGCGCGACCCGATGGACGTAGCCGTGTCGCACGCCGGTGATGAAATTGCCGCTGTAGTAGCAGGACAGTGCGGCGCGCAGTGCCGCCTGCGCACGGTCTGTGTTCGACGCGCTTGCAGCGGCGCGATCAAAGCATCCGGCCAGAACGGTCTGCATGGCCGCGAGGTTGGGGCAGGGCTCGAACGCTTTTTCAAGCGTCAGCCCGAGGCGGTCGACGTTGGTAACGTTGATCTGGCCCAGCCCGACGCTGAAGTTCCAGCCTGCCCGTTGCAGCGCTCGGGCCGTTGCGAGCGCCTCGGCGCGTCCTTGCGGCTGGCGGTCCAGCTCGCCGCCGACGACGCCGATGGCCCACGGATTGAACGCGCTCTCGATCTGTACCAAGGCACGGACCGTGTCGGGATGTACGTGCGGCGCGCAGGAAAGCGCGATTGCAAGAAAGGTCGCGGCATCCATGGCCATGGCCTTTCAGCGGGGGATGCCCGGGTCCGGCGTGCGCTGGCTGGCCAGCCACGTGGCGTAGTCGATGTCGAACTGCGGATCCCATGTCCCCAGTTGGGCCTTGGCGGCGGGCGTGAACTCGGTCACCGTCTGACCGTCGGTGGCCCACCACGTGCGCGCGAACAAGGCGCCGTTGACGACGACGGACACCGCGCCGGTGTAGTCGCAGCCATACGTCGGTCCGGGATAGACGTCCAGCAGGTGCGTGTATTGCGGCGGACAGAGCGTGGGCGCCTGGGCCCAAGTGTTGCTCGCAGAGGCAGTCCCGCTGCCCCCGCTGGTCCCGTTGCTCATCCTGCAGGTCGGAAATGACCGCCCGCGGGCCAGATCGTGCAAGAGCTGACGGATCGGGGGGACGCATTGGGGAATCGCGCTCCATTTCGGCGCGGCCAGGCACAGCAAGACGGTGCAACCGTCAGCGGCGCAGGCGGCAGGGCAAACGCCCATGAGCGCAAGCAGTGCTGCGAGCGCGAGGGACGGGGCGTTTCGGTGCCCGTCGGCACCCCGCTTGGCAGGGGCGTCGACCGGGCATAGAGTGGCGGGCGTGGGCATGAGGATCCTGAGGTTGGATGCCGAAGGGCTTCATCGCCGGGCGCGTTGGGCGTCCGATGTCCAAACTCTAGATTCGCCATGCGCTGCTGCGAGCGATGACTTCGAACCAAAAATCATCGAACTTCGAGCCGACCCACGCGTCGGTCACGGACGTCGAGTCACTGGCGGGCTTGTTCCATCCCCATGCCATCGAGGTTCAGGACTTCTCGTACTACGCCCTCATCCTCGATGTCCGGTCGCAGCGCGAGTTCGATGACGATCACCTTCCGGGCGCCGTGCGATTGGCCGACCCGGGGCTTGCCGTGGTCACTGGTGGCAGAGAGCCGTTGTCGGCGGAGTTGGCCAGGGATGGCGGCGCCATTGAGCCGCTGCCGCCGGCGCTCGCCGCGCTAGTCGCGCCGATCAAGCTGGATCAGGCGATCCTGGTGTATTGCGGGCGGGGAGGGCGCGATAGCCTGGCCGTCGCTAAGGCGCTACGCTGGCGTGGATGGACGGTAGACGTCCTTGCGGGCGGGTGGATCAACTACCGGCGCTGGGTACAGGCCGGCCTTGAAACGTTGCCACGGCTGATCGCGTTTCGCGTCGTGACTGCGTCCCTCGGTGGCGAGATCGCGCGCGTGCTCTCTGTCTTGTCCGACGTCGGGGAGCAGGTGCTCGATGTGCTTACCATCGCGGGTTGGCGAGCCGGTAATTTCCGGTCGGTAGGGTCGGCACAACCCGCGCAGGCGGCGTTCGAGAGCCTGTTGCTACAGGCGCTGCGCCAAATCGATCCTCGCCGTCCTGTCTGGGTCGCCGACGTCGATCGCCAGTTGGGAAGTGTGAGCTTGCCGGGGGCCTTGATGGACGCCCTGGCCGTTGCGCCGACGGTCGCATTGTCTTGTCCGCTGGCCGAGCGCTTGGCGCGCTGGCGCGAAGACGAGTCAGTCTTGGACGAACCAGTCGATGCTGTTTGGCAGGCACCTGCGAGCTCCGTTCCTGCGACAGGGCCGCCGTCCCCCTACGCAGGTGTTGGCCTAGCAGGCCCGGCGAGCCAGCGCGCGCGGTTGCTCGCCGATCGGGACGAGCAATGGCGCGTCCGCGCGATGGCGACCGCAGGCTTGCGCGTGGAGCTGCCCCCTCTCGTAGTCCCTTCGTTTGCGCCCGACCGCCTGCTCGATGCCATCGAGCAATGGTTACCCCAGTTGCAGACCTTGGAGCGACGCTAGTCCAGCAGGCCGCATTCGGCAACGAGCCTGACTGCTGCGCGGCGGTTGGGGACGCCCAGCTTAGTGTTCATGCGCTGGAATCGAGAGTTGATGGAGCTGGTGCTGACCTGCAACGCAGCGGCAATGCGCTTGGAACTGTGTCCGTGGTACTCATGGCGCAGCAACTCGAGGTCTGCAGCGGTGATGCGTGCCTTGACGATCAACTCACGCCGGATGCGCGCCGTCCACCAGTCATGCAACTCGGCTGCGAGCAACCGGGCGCCCAGTCGGAGGCGGCCGTAGCCTTCGCCCTCGAAGTAGCCGGGTTGGGATGATCCCAGGCACAGCAGGCTGATGCGCGAGTGACCCGCGCCTGAATGCATCGGTACCAAAACCGCGGAGGCAAACCCGTGTTGCGAGGCCAGATCGATCACGCGCCGCGCTTCCAGGTCGATCGCGCGCAGCGAACTTGCGATGACGGGCTCACCGTGGTGTGCGGCGTAAGCCAGCCAGGGATCGTGGGCCAGGCAGTCCGCGTCCAGATAGCGCTGGCACCAACCGGGCTCGCAAGCCAGCATGAAGCGGCAGGTCGAGATGTCCGCGCTTTCGCGCACGAAACTGACAAAGACGGCGTTCTCGGCACCGAGTGTGCTGGCGCTGGTGCGCAGCAGATCCAGCACTGAGGCTTGGTCATGCGCGGCGCCGATGCGTTCGATCACCGCATTGACGCGCGCCACGTAGTGCTCTGACATCACAACAGTCGCAAGGGCGCAGTGGTCAGCGCCCGATGGCCTCGCCAGGTGGTGCGTCGAGTTGCCAGAGTTCGTCGCCATGTCGCTTGAGATCGACGTGGAGCAGGGGGTGCTGGAATCGAACCGGGTCGTTGTCACACCACCGATGGAACGCGTCGGCCGCCATGAATTGGAGCGACTGCAGAGTTTGAGCTCCGAGGCGGGGGATGTCCTCACGTTCGACATAGAGACCTCCGGCTACTCGTTGAAGTAGGAATCGCATCTCGCCTCGCTCATCTCGAGCGCTGAGCGATCGGCTGTGTAAGCTCGCTGCCGGCGCATTGGGCGACGCCGCGCGGCGGGCATGCCCACCGTGGGGCGAACCAGGACGCGCCGTGGTGGGCATGATCTTTACTGCGAAACGCGCGATCCATGCCGCGGCTCGTTGCGGATGGCATCAAGAACAGGCGCGTGCTTATCCACCGTGGAATGCAGCGGCGCGCTGAAAGACTGGCGCATGTCGCCTCCCAAAACTCGATGCACGCCGACCCGAGTCCCTCAGCTAAAGACTCCGAACCGACGATGTGCAGAGCGATCTGCACAGGGAGTAGAAGAAACCAAACGGTCCCAGTCTGTCTAGAGAGTGCGCAACAAAATGGTAAGAGAGCGTAAATTTGTTGTGCTTGTGCGCAGCATTTTTGATGGATAAGCGCGGCAGCATGGTGCTGACGCATAGGGCACAGGGTATGGATGAGCTGACGCGTGTCTGCGCCCTCGACACGCCGGCCCCTGAAAGGGGGGGCACTTACGAATAGTTTCCGTGTCGTACCAATCTCGTAGTTTGAAATGCCAATGTGCCACGGTACGTTGCCGCGAACGTTTGCCGGTCGTTTTGCCACGCCTTCGCGTTCCGCCAGCGCCTGTCTCCTGCGATCGACTGTTAGTGGAGGAGCTATGTGGTTCGTGATCATGCGAGCGCCGCGGCCGGATGCGTCGGTTTGGGCCGGACGCAGGGGATTGGCGGCCATCGACGCGGTGGTCTGGCCGTTGCTTTGGGTCACGGTGATTCGGCACGCAGCGACCCCCACGGGGCTGGTCAGTCCCGTTGCCTTCGCAATGGGGTCAGTGGCGGCGGTCTTGCGGCTACACAGAGCGATATGGGTCAACGAGCGGTACTGGTTCACGACGTGGCGCTGGGGCAAGGTCGTGGCAGCGATGCTCCTGACGGGATGGGTCCTGAAGCTAATGATCGTTGCATGAGTCGTTGGCGCAAGCGAGAGTCATGCGGCGAGGGGCCGACTCAGCAACTTGACCTCGTGCCGAGCTAGACGTTGCCTCTGTGCCCCACGTGGTCGATGACTTGGCCCGACGCGGGCAGCCGGCTGTGACGTTTCGGGTTGGCGTTTGCATAGCCGGACATTCAATTCTGCCGAGCAGCTTGGCCAAATCTCAGGTCAATCGAGAGATCCCGCAGGTGGCGACCGCAGTCGACGGAATCGAATCAATGCGTGGAGCGCGGCCGCCCTTCACTCCAGCGCTCGAGGTCGGAGCGGCGCCACGCGACAGCTCGGGTTGCCAGCAGGACCGGCGCAGGAAACTTCTGTTCTGCGATCAGGCGGTAGATGGTAGAGCGAGCCAACCCCGTCCACCGAATGACTGTGGGCATGCGCAGGAGCGGCGCAGACAGGGCCTCTGGTACTGACTCGGCGGTGTGCGGTTGAGCTACGGGCATATCGAACTCCGAGTGCGACGTGTCTGGAAACTCTAGACTGTTCGATGGCGCAGCGGAACGATGACTTTCAAGCGAAAAATGTCGTTATAGATTTCGTCCCGCGTGAGTTTGACGGCGGGCTTTCCACCCCTGCGTCTCGCGTGACCCCGTTCGACGCAGCTACCGCTGCGGCGATGCATGTCCATAGCTGGCAGCCCATGCGTGCCCTCGGCACGTTCCCAGTTCGCTTCCCCTCTCACTTAGATCCAGGAGATACCGGGTGGCATGTCGATGCTAGCTTTGGCACCGAGGTGAATGATTTCATGGAGTGGCGCGTCAACGTGCAGTCCCGGGGCAGGGCACTTCTACTGCTCTTTCTGTTCTCTGACGTCGGACCCAGTGATGCACCGACGCTAATTCGTACAGGGTCGCACAAGGAGATATCGCGCCTGCTGAGCGAATACGGGGACAACGGCATGACGCTGCGCGAGCTCGGTAGTACGGGCTTCTCGGAGTCGTCAAGCTGCGCTGTCATCGAAGCGACCGGCCCTGCAGGAACGGTATATCTCTGCCATCCTTTCCTTGTTCATGCAGGACAAGCTAATCGCGGACAAAAGGTTCGGTTCATTGCTCAGCCGCCCTTAGTGCCTGTTGGCCCGCTCGACCTCAGATACCCAGTATCACTGGCAATCCAACGCGCACTGAGGTAGTCATCTGGAAGAACGGGTGCGCAGCGCGCAGCCAAATCGCGGTTTGAATTGCCTCGGTTTTGGGGAGGCTCCGCAACCTCAGCCCAGCCGGACGCAACGCGGCCGTTAACCTGTCGCAGCGACGACGCAGCCGGATGTAGCGTCTCCGGGCTATTTTGACCATTCGGTGCGCATGCCTCCACAGTGTCAACCTCTGCTGCCGCTCGGGGTGCGCCGAAGGGAAGTGCGCCCGCCGCTATGCCCAACGTTCAGTGAAGCGTCGAATGGCGTGTTTGCCGACGACGTGAAGGGCGGACTGCCTGAGACGGAAGAGGCTAGGCGGGCCTGCCATCGACTCCAGTGCTGCAGGCCATCAGAGCGATACCACAATCTTTCTGGCCGAGACGCCGCGGCGAAGGACCGACAACGCCTCTGGTAGCGCTTCCAGCGAACGTCCCACCACGAGCGGCGTGGGCGCCGGAACGACGCGACCACTGGCAAGCGCGGGCCCCAGGAAGTCGTTGAAGATTTGCTTGCCGAGCGTGCCTTTCATGAGCGCGGTACCCCAGATCGCGCGGGTGGCCACTCCTTTGACGCGCGCTCGAATCGCCAGTGCCAGGAAGCCAGCGGCGAGTCGCGGGAGGCGCGTCGACTTCCAGACCCACTGCCCGGTCAAAGGCGCATCGTCGATCGGCAGCGGAGAACTTGCCATCGAGACGATTCGACGCCCATGGCAGCGGCTCATGGCGTCGATGCATGAGGCGCCGGACCCAGCCGCAATGGCGAGCGCGCCTGCCATCTCCCGATGACCAAGGTACTCGACGATCGCGGCGACGACGTTGGGCTCGTTGTAGTCGAATACGTGGCTTGCGCCGAGTCCTCGCACATAGTCGTGATTCCTTGGCGAAGCGGTGGCCACGACGTCGTATCCCGCCGCCCTGGCGAGTTGGATCGCCGTGCTGCCGACGCTGGTGGAGCCGCCCCAGACGAGCACTGTCTTCCCGGTCGGGTCGGATCGCGCCTCTGAAGGAATTCGCAGGCCGAGTTGATCTCCGAGGAAAAGCCCGCACGCAGCGGTGGCCACCGCGAGCGGCAGTACGGCCGCTTGCTCGAAAGCTATCGTATCCGGCAGTTGCGTCGCGGCGTCCGCTCGCAGGATGACGTACTTCTGGAAGGCCCCCTCGGCGGCCCGGTTGGCGAGCTTGTCCACGCCCAGCGCTAGTCCGAGGACGCGGTCACCCGCCTTGAAACGCGACACCGAAGATCCGACCGCTACAACCTCGCCGGCAACGTCCGAACCCAGGATGGCCGGATAGGTCACCCACGGCGTGACTAGGCTGCCCAGCGTCTGGACGACGCCGTCGAAAGGATTCAAGGCGATCGCGCGATTGCGAACCAGGATTTCGCCGGCCCCAGGCTGGGGCATTGGCGCGGCGGAGACGGTCAGTGGTTGTGCTTTGGCGGTGATCCAGGCGGCCTGGTTGGAAGGGATGGACATCAAGCTTCTCCTCGAGAGGGGTGGAGTGATGCGCACTGTAGGGATCGGTACGGGAATGATCTATGATGATTCGTACAAAATACTTGTTCGATCGTTCTGGATTCGATGGATCCGCTCTCAGAAGTCATACGACAGGCCAGACCGCGGAGCGTCACGGTCGGTGCGACCGACGTGGGCGGAGACATCGCCATCCGCTTCCCGGCACACCAGGGCGCCTTTCTCTATTGCCTGGAATCGGGCCATTGCTGGCTGCAGGTGGACGGCGATGCGGCGTGCACGCGGCTGCACGCCGGCGACTGCGTGGTGCTACCCAGCGGTCGCCCCTTTCTGCTGGCCAGTGACCTGGATCTGCCGCCGATCGATGCCGCAGTCGTTTTCGACGGCCGGCCCAACGGCTCCGTTGCGACGTACAACGGCGGCGGATGCATGATGTTCGCCGCCCACTTCGAGTTCGAGAGCGGGTTCTCGCGCTTCCTGTTCGGCAACCTTGATCCCGTGGTCCGAGTCAGCGAAGCGCAAGCCAGGGCGACGCTCCGTTGCGCGATCGACCAGATGATCGATGAGCTTCAGCGCGGCCGACCAGGCTGCGAAATCGTCGTCGACCACCTTGCACAAATCGCACTCGTCAAGATCTTGCGGTTTCACTCGTCCGAGGTTGCGCATACTCGACCTGGGTGGCTGTACGCGCTCGCCGATTCGCGGATGGGCGCTGCGATTTCCGCCATGCACGACGCGCCGTCTCGGCGGTGGAGCGTTGCGTCGCTTGCCCGCGTCAGCGCCATGTCCCGCACGGCTTTCGCCACGCGTTTCAAGTCGACCGTCGGCCAAGCGCCCATGGACTACCTGACCCGTTTGCGAATGCTCATGGCGGCCAAACGCCTGGCTGAGCCTGGCGCGAGGGTATCGGTCGTGGCCCAGGAACTGGGCTACGAATCGGAAAGTTCGTTTAGCGCGGCCTTCAAGCGAGTCATGGAACTGCCCCCTCGGCGCTACACGGAAAGCGCGCGGCGCAGCGCGTTGGCGAAACCAGAACGGACGTCCGCCTGACAAGATCGCACGATTTGGCGGGCTCACCGCTTGTGCCCGGAAGCCGCCCTCAGCCAAGTACCCGTCGCCGCCTTCAAAGCGTCGTCGTGACAAATCTCTCAGGCGAGGACGTCGAAGCTGTGGACACTGGCCGCAATGGGCTTCACGCCTTGATCGTCCGTGATCCAAACCAGATGAAAGTCGCGCGACTTGGTTTCCCGAACGAGCTCGGCGATTCCCCCCGGCCAGGAATCCACAACGGATTCCTGGCGCTGGGTCATCGAGCCCGGACGGCTCTTGACCTCTTCAACCCATTACGCTTGCTTGAAGTTGTGCTCATCAGCCTGGCCATTGCGCGACCTATGTGCAAGGCCATGCGATCCAAATTCGAACTCTCGACGTATGCGGTTGGCGCGCTCACATTCGTCAACCTCAGGAGACTCACATGAAGAAAATTCTTGGCCGTGTCCTTGCGGCAGGTGTCGTCATGGCCTTGCACGGCTGTGGTGGAGATTCAAGCTCGAGCCCGGACGTGTACCAGGCGGCTGGCGCCAATGGATTGACCGACCTCGTCGCGGCCATCGACAAGGCCGGGCTGAAGTCCACGCTGGAGGACGGCGGCGGTCACTACACCGTCTTCGCGCCTACGAATGCCGCGTTCGACGCGGCGGCTGCGCAGTTGGGCTTCTCGTCTGGTACGGCCATGGTCGCGGCGCTGCCCTCCGCGACGCTGGCCAGCCTGCTGCAATACCACGTGGTCGGCCAGCAGGAAAGCTCCAGCATGCTCGGCGGCATGAGCTCGGTCAACACGCTCTATACCGTCGGCGGAAAGGCCACGGCCCTGAAGCTCAGCGCCAGCGGCGGCCTCGGCATTACCGATGCCGACTTGACGACCGCCCACGTCACTCAAGCGGATGTCGGGGCCAGCAATGGCGTGATCCACGTCGTGGACAAGCTGCTCGTCCCGCCGTCGCTGCTGAACATTGTTCAGATGGCGAGTCTCAACGCCGACTTCAGCACGCTGGTCAGTGCCTTGAAGACGGCGGGGCTCGACACGACGCTGTCCGGTGCGGGGCCCTACACGGTGTTCGCGCCGACGAATGCGGCCTTCTCTGCCATCCAATCGACCGTGGCGTCGCTGAGCACCCCTCAATTGACGACGGTGCTGGAATACCACGTGCTGGCGCAGGCCGTTCCGGCCGCCAGCATCCCGTTCGGGCAGTCGATCACGACGGTGGCGAACCAGGACATCACGATCAACGCAGGCACGACACCCACCATCACCGACACGACGTCGACGCGTGCCGACATCGTGGCCACCGATGTGATGGCCAGCAACGGCGTCATCCACGTGATCGACAAGGTGCTCATTCCCGCCCTGTAGGCACCCACGTGGCGGCTGCCCCGCTGGATCGCGCCCGAAAGCGCGAGGGGTCAGCCGATAGCGTCGTCCAGCGCGATCAACAGGCGGCGGATCTCGTCCGCAGTGTTGTAGTGCGCGATCGAGGCTCGGACGACGCCGCCGTGGCGTTGCAGCCCGAGCGCCTCGATCAGGCGCCGGGCGTAGAAGTCGCCGAAGCGGATGCCGATGCCGTGCTCGTCGACGCGGCTGACGATGGCTTCCGACATGCGTCCCTCGACGACGAAGCTGATGGTGGGAACGCGTTCCGCCGCCCTGACCGACGGCAGGCCAATGATGCGCACGCCGCGCCGGTCGCGCAGCCAGCTCAGCACCTGCTCGGCAAGGTCGTCTTCATGCAGTGCGAACGCGTCGAACGCCGCCTGCATGAGGGCGCGGCCATCGCCCGCGGCGCCGAGTTCGTTACCGACGTCGCGCAGGTAGTCGATGATGCCTGCACAGCCGTAGGACAGCTCGTAGTTCACGTTGCCGCGCTGGAGCTTGTAGGGGATGACGTCCCGGCTGATGAAGAAATGGTTGAGGCTTGGGAGTGACAGCAGCAGGTCGCGCCGGATCCACAGTACCGCCTGGTGTGGTCCGAAAACCTTGTAGAAGCTGAACACCACGGCGTCGGCGCCGCAGGCCTGCACGTCCACCAGCCGGTGAGGCGCATAGGCGACGGCGTCGACGCACAGCCGCGCACCGACCGCATGCGCCCGGCGCGCGACCTCTGCGACGGGATTGACCGAGCCAAGCACGTTCGACGCCTGCGTCATCGCGATCCATCGCGTCCGCGGACCGAGCAGCGGGTCGAGGTCCTCGATGCGAAGACCCAGTGACTCGACATCGACACGCCAGACCCGGACGGTGACGCCCACCTGTGCGAGCCGTTCCCAGGAGCCGATGTTGGCCTCGTGGTCCGATTCGGTCACGACCACTTCATCGCCCGGGCGCATCTCGGGCCGCAGTGCCTCGACCAGAGTGGCGATGAGCGCGGTGGTGGACGGCCCTAAGACGATCTCGTCGTCGGCAGGCGCGTTCACCAGTTCGGCGACGGCGCGTCGAGCGGCCAGGACTCGCTCGCCCGCCTGGCGAGAGGCGCGGTAGCTCGCTCCAAGTTGCACGTTGTCGCGAAGCAGGTAGTCGTGGATCCTTTCGGCGACTCGGCGAAGCACTTGCGAGCCGCCGGCGTTGTCGAGGAAGACCGTGTCCGAATCGAGCGCGGGAAACTCCGCTCGGATGCGCGCGAGATCGAGGTTTGCAAAGGGCAAGAGGGTCTCCTTCCAGTTTGTTCGATTGTCAGCGCTCGGCGGTGCGGGGTTGCCCTGGGATGTTGCATCGGGTGACGAAGCTCGCGGTAGAAGTTCTCATGCCGCAACTGCTTGCGAGCGCGCGTGCGCGGCAAACTCGCGCACGGTGCAGAAGAAATGACGGTCCTCGTGCACGACAAGCGGGCACTCGCAGGAGGCCGCGGTCTCGCGGATCGCCTTGAGCACCAGCGCGTCGCCGGTGGTGTGATGACCAGGGACAGCGGCGCCAGCCGCTCGACCGCCGACATCAACTGGTCAGCGAGGGAGTGCCGGTTGCCCGGGTCATCGAGGCGCGTGTAGTCCACGGTGCGTCCGGCGCGCCGGGCCCTGCGGCGAAGTGCCGCATCGCTGAAAGAAAGAGGGCGGTGCGCGGCTGGCTCGACCAGACATGGGTCGATTCCTCGTCGACTTCGGCCATCCAGATCGCATCTGTTGCCGGATCGAAGTCGTCGAAGGCGGCCGCATCGAGGTCGAGCTGATCGCCGAGCACGATCACGAGCCGCCTAAGCATGCTTGCCCCCTCGCCCGCGGCGCCGGCAGGCTTCACTGCAATAGCGCATCTCCGCCCAGTTCTTGGCCCATGCACGCCGCCACCCCATGGGACGCCCGCAGGCCACGCAGGGCTTGCTGGGCAGCCGGGCCTTGAGCCCTCTGACGACGGGAGCGCGTGTCATGTGACGACGCCAATCCAAGGATGGCTTGTCACTTGACCAGTGGTCTGATCGTCGTGAAGCCGCCGTCCACCGCGATGACCTGGCCGGTGATGCGCGCGGCACCGTCGGACAGCAACCAGGCGACGGCATCGGCCACTTCAGCGGCCGTCTGGATCCCGCCGAGCGGGTACTGGCGGCCGGCGCCTTCGCGCATCGCGTCCATCTTGAGCAGCGGCGCGGTCATGGGCGTCTCCGTCATGCCCGGTGCGACGGCGTTGACGCGCAGTCGCGAAGGCGCGTACGTGGCGGCCGCGCTTCGGACCAGCGCCTCGAGTCCGCCCTTGGCTGCCGCGATCGATTCGTGATTGGCGACCCCAATGCGCGCGACGACGCTCGACATGAGCACCGCCGCACCAGGCCTTCCGGCATCTCGTTGCGCGAGAATCCAGGCGCGCAACGTGAACAGCGCGCTTTCCAGGTTGATGCGCAGCGTCTCCCGGATGTCGTTTTCGGAACTCCGGTGCAGCGGCAAGGTCAGGGCGCTGCCCACGCAATGCGCCAGCAGGTCCGGCGGTCGTCCCAATGCCTCGGCGCAGGCGGCCACGGCCAGGGCCGCGCCTTCGGGCGTCGTGGTGTCGGCGGGGACGCGGGCGTCGCAGGCCAGGGACTGCAGCACGGACGCGTCGCGGCCCGCCGCTGCGACGGCGTGACCGGCGGCGCGCAATCGCTCGACCACCGCGCGCCCGATACCGCCGCTCGCACCGGTCACCAGCGCGACGCGGCCCGAAGCCGCCGTCATGCCTTCTTCGCCCAGGCGCTGCACCAACCCTTGGCGTTGACCTGCTTGCCCGCATACAGCGGACAGGCGCCTGCCGCGTCGCCGGGCTTGCCCTGGTACAGCGCGCAGTTGCCGCAGTTCTGGCCGGCCGCGTACTTGGGAAACCTCTTGGCATCGGCGCGCGACGCGTCCGAGACGTACCCGAGCGCGACGGCCTGGGGATCCTTCTCGTCGACCGGGGCCTGCGCGTAGCTTGCAGTGGCGAAAGCGGCCCCACCCACGAGGGTGGCCATCATGAAGGTGCGTCGATCTGTTCTCATTCGAGTCTCCTGACAGGTGGAGCGGCGCGTCTGAACGCGTCACGTCAAGGAACGATGGCTTGTGAGCTGACAGCCAGAAAGTGATTCAATGTAGGCAAGACTCTGCGTCAAAACGTATTCGCATGCTGGAATGCCGCTGATTTCGATGGATTAATCCGAGTCAAAACCTGTTCACAAGAGACTGCCATGGCTGTCAAGAAACGGTCGCCCTCTACCGTCCCCAGCGCTGATGCGTTGCCTCGCTATCGAAGTGGGGCAGTGGCACGCATGCTCCAGATGCCGGTGTCGACATTGCGCGTGTGGGAACGACGCTATGGTGTGGTGCAGCCGATGCTGAGCCCGGCGGGTCATCGGCTGTACTCTGCCAAGGACGTCAGACGGCTGACACAGATAAAGCAGCTCACCGATACGGGTCATGCGATCGGCTCGGTGGCCACGCTGGATGAGCACGCGCTTCACCAGATTGCCTCGACACACGCCACGGCGTTGACCGTGTGCCGGCCTCCGGACGGTTCGCGTACCCCACTGCTTCGTGTGATGGTCGTCGGCCGTGCGCTGGCCAGGCGGCTGCGGCGTCCCGGCTTGACCGAGCGGCTGGGACATGGTTTCAGAGTTGCGGCTGTGCACGACGATTTGTCCGAGGTGTCCGCGGTTGGGGGCGCCCCCATCGACCTGTTGTTGGTCGAGTCACCGCGCATAGACGCTTCAACCCAGCAAGCGTTGGCGGTGGTCAGGGCCACTACTGGAGCGCGACGTACAGCGATGCTCTACGGGTTCGGTGCTACCGCGCATTGCGATGCCATCGCCGCCTCCGGTGTCGCCATCCTGCGTGAGTCACAGGACGACCGCGCCTTGGCCGTTTGGCTGAGGCAAATGTCAGAGAGCGCCGCCGTGTCGGAGAAGGGTGGCGCGCCTTCAGTTGCGACGACGGCATCGTTGGGCGACATCGGTCCGCGCCGATATGACGATGCTGCGCTGACTGACTTCGCAGCGCTCTCGTCAACCATCGTCTGTGAATGTCCCCGCCACGTGGCTGAATTGCTGCTGCAGCTTTCCCACTTCGAGGAGTACAGCGCGGACTGCGAGGATCGAAGTCCGGCCGATGCGGCACTTCACGCGTACCTGCGACGCGTGGCTGGAACGGCTCGCTCAATGTTCGAGACCGCGTTGGAACGCATCGCGATTCAGGAGGGGCTGATGCTGCCGCCGTGAACCTGCTGTTGTCGAGCGGTTGGCGCCTGGGGTGGGATCAGCGGGCGCGGCGCAGTTGTCCGCGATCAGCGTCATGGCGCCTGCAATGAGCTTTTGCCGGTTTCAACGCTCGTTGGCGTGACGACGGTGCGGCGCTGTCGTTGACTGTCGATCAGCTCACCCCTGAATCCCGTTCGACCGCTGCCAGGTAGACGGCGCCCTGATCAGTCAAGGTGAAGATCCCCCGTTCGACGTAGTGCAGCAGGCAAAACGATGCCAGGAACAGCGCTTCGGCGAGCTCGCCTGCGGGTGGCTCGTCCGACCATAGGCGACCGTCGCGGACGCGGCGAAGAACGTCGACCTGTGCAGGGGTCAGTGCGTGCGTCATGGCAGATCCTGTTCTGGTCGATTGGCGCGTGCCGGGTTGTATGTGGCCGCCCAGCGGGCGTGGTCGTACGCGGTCAGCCTCGGCGTTTCCCAATTCCCACGCCGGTAGGCGCTGACGTCACCGTCATCACCGAGGCGCCAAAGATGCAACCATCCGTTCTCGACGAGGTGCCGGACGATGGAGTGCTTTGCAATCACGCGTTCGATCGATGCGGCCGGCGCGTCGATGACCACCGTCAGGCGAAGCGGCTCGTGATGCCATCGGTCGCCGTCGTTGAGGGACTGCCGGGCCAGGCCGATCCGCAGGTCGCCTCCATTGCCTTCGAACACGCCGATGTGGCCCCCGACCACGTTGTGCAGCAGCTTGTTGCCGCTGCCCAGGTGCACCGGGTCGCATGAGGAGGCGTGGTATTGCCAGTTGATCCAGTGGGTCACCAGCATCGGCGCGGTCATCAGCAGCTCCAGCGCGCTGCCGTCTGGATCTGCGCTCGCGTCGTAGTCGTGCAGGAAGGTGCGCCCGTCGAGAACTGCACCGAGAGTGCGATGGCGTGGTGCGATGAGGAATGCCGCGTTGCCTGCCAAGCCCCATTCGGGGCGAGTCTGCGCACCGTCGTTGGCGCGGCGGCGACACCGCGCCAGCAGCGCAGGGAAGGGCAGGCGCGGATCCAGCCCCAGAGCGCCGGCGCGCTCGCGCCGCACTTGATCCCCGGCCTGTTCGAAGACCTCCTGCAGGTCGTCCCAGCGAGCTCGTGCCGCGGGCGATAGCAGGTCGAGGTCGAAGCCCTCGATCTCGTCGGTCGTCGTGTTGTGCAACGCTGCTACGAAGGCCACGTCATCGGGCAGGGCCACGCCTCGTGCCCGCAGGCCCGCCTGCACCGGCACTTCGTTGAGAAGCCGCGCCAGCACGCGCGCGTTGACCTCGCCGGTCTGGCCACCGCAGGCGCCGCAGTCCAGTGCGGCCGCTTGCGCGTTGTTGGCGCTCTGGCTGCCATGGCCGACGAGCAGCACGAGGCGTCCCGGATGACGATCCAGTCCCATCGACCTCAGCGTGCGGGCGGCCAGGTCGATCTTCTGCCTCAGGTCGTCGCTCGTGAGCAGCGGACGACAGACCGGACGGTAGCGAACGGGAAGTCCCGCGTCATCCAGCGAGCGTCGGCGCGCGAGCGACGGGCGCACCCATCGAGCCAGCGCACCCAGGCAGCCGGCGCCCACTGCCTCGACCGAAGCGAACGCTGCACCTGGCCAACGACTGGCAGCCTCCCAGCGGTCGGCGCGGGCAAAGCGTTCGCGTCGCAGGCGGCACACGAGCGTTTGCAGCGCGTCGCCAGGGCCGGCGAAGTCCGCCTCGGTGCGTGCGACCCGTTCGCCGGCCTGCAGGGACGGTGCCAGCAGGCCTGGAAGCTGCGGCCGCGTCGCCTCGGTCGCCAGGGGCGTGTACGCCAGGGGAAGGCCGAAGAAGCCCGCGAAGCCAGCCGTCTGGATGGACGGGCGCACCGACTCGATCGCGCGGCGCAGTCGCTCGCTGCGCACGTCGATGCAGAAGACGGCCTGCACGTCGGCGACCTGCCGTGGACCCGCGACCGGCCGTGGCCCGATGGCACGCAGTCGCCTTGCCAGGTCGCGCTGGTAGCCCAGCTCGAACGCCAGTTGCCACGCTTCGTCGACGAGCAGCGTGTCTTCGGCCCGCTGCAGGATCGCCGGCGCGGCGGACCACGTCTGCCGCAAGGTGGCAAAGGCGCGTTGGGTCGTGTCATCCGTCCGGCATTCGAGCAGGACGGCGCCCCATGCCAGGCGAATGGCGAGCAATTCGCGCAGGTGCGGATCTTGATGGCCCTGCAATCTGGCCTGCCACCCGAGGTATGCACACCAGGAAGCCCAGCCATTGACGGTCAGCAATACAGCCTCCAGGTAGTCCGCCCAGACGGCTTCCGGCAACCCCAGGCGTCGCAGCGCCCAGCGCTCGGCGTCTTGCCGGGTGCTTGGCAAGGCGCCGAGCCCCTGCGCGATCGTGGGCAGCCCCATCAAGGGGCCGATGCCGTGGTCATGCACCAACGTCTCGCGCCAGAATTCATAGAGGCTCTCGTAGGGTAGCGGCTTCCAGTCCGCCTGCATGCGGTCGAAATAGGCAGCACAGACCTGGCTTACCTGATGCGTGATTGCCGACCGCCAGGGCAGCCGGGAATGCGCGTCAGGATCGTCGTCCAGGAGGTCGATGAGCAGTGGCAGCCGGGCCGGCAACGATGGCTGTTCGAGCGCCTTGATCGCCGTGGCCACGTCGAGCGCCGCCGTCCCCGCGTCAGGCATGAGGGACAGGGCCTGCGACAGATCGTCGGCGCTGATGCGCCCCGAGTTCCACGCTTCTTGCAGCAGCGCTCGCGGCGGGAAGACGCTGATCCCGCCGAGTGTCGCCATGCGAGCGGCCACCCGGCGCAACGGCATGCCGATGCGCTCCCAATGCGGATTGACCGCGATGGCCCGATCCAGCGGCCATGCGGGCGCCACGGCGCCGCACGCCTGGATGCAAGCTGCCTCGATGCGACGGTCGATGTCTGGCGCCTCTCGGTGCATCGATCTGGCGCGTGGAGTGCGCGCCCGGGTAACTGGCGGGGCGGTTGGAAACGGAGAGACGATCATGGGGTGAACCTTTTGGTGGAGGTCATGGGGCCGTCGGTGTCCAGCGCGCCGGCCACAGATACAAAGCGAACCGCGTGGCGTATTCGTCCAGGTAGAAGCCGGCATAGCTCCAGCGCCGCCACGCCGTCATCCACGCCGGCACGACGTGCAGGAACGCCAGCCAGAGATACAGCGCACCCATGCCGGACAGCGCCACCAGGCCGGCCGGAAGGGACGGTGTGTCGTGCAGCCCCAGCGGCAAGGCGTGGCCGATCAATGCCGCCAACGCGATGGCCGCCATCATGACCATCCCGGTCGCCAGGGGTGCGTCGTCGCGCATCGGGTGCTGCCGCTCAGGCAGCCACAGCATTGGCGCCCAGGCAAACGCCAGCACACCGCTCCACCACCAGGGCCAGGCGAGTTCCGATGAAACCGTCCGTGCCGCTGCAGACAGACTCGCCAGCAGGCACCAGGCGAGGAAAGGCGCGACGACGATGCTCCTGGCGGACGGCGCCGAGGAGCCGCGCATCCTTCGCACGCGCGCCACGTCGACCGCCTCGGACGCTCCCAGGAACGCGTGCGCCTTGTAGAGCGAGTGGCCGATGAGGTGCATGAGCGCCATCGTGTGCAGCCCGAGACCGCACTCCATCACCATGAAGCCCATCTGAGCGACCGTGGACCAAGCCAGGCGCACCTTGATGCTTACACGCGTGAGCATCACCAGTCCTGCCAGCACCGCGGTCGACAGGCCTGCGGCCACCAGAAGCCAGCATGCGGCGCGGGAGGCCTGGACGAAGGTTGCGAGGCGGACGAGAACGAAGCCCCCCAGGTTCACCACCCCCGCGTGCATCAGTGCCGACACCGGTGTTGGCGCCTCCATGACCTGGATCAGCCAGCCGTGCATGGGCAGCAGTGCGCTTCGAAGGACGACGGCCAGAGACAGCAGAATGGCGCTTGCCTGCAAGCTCGGCGACGCTCCGCGCGCCTGAACATGATCGAGGAGATCCGACAGCCGGCCCGATCCGACGTCGAGCCATGCCAACGTGCCGGCGGCGATCAGCATCACGTCCGCCAGTCGGTCGACCACGCGTTTCTTGTGGGCCGCCAACAAGGCGAACGGACGTTGGCGGTAGAAGCACAACAGTCGCTCCAGAGCCGGCCCGACCGCCGCCCAAGCCGCGATCAGCACCAGCCAATGGTCAGCCAGGACCAGCACGTGAACGGCGGCCAGCACGGCCCCGAGTGCCGCGCGGTAGCGATCCTGAGCCTTCTCTCCTTGCAGGTATCTTGAAGAAAAGGCGCCGATGACCAAGCCCAGGCATTGAACAAGCACCGCTAGCCATGCGCCCGCCGTGTCTAGCCGCAACCAACGAATCTCCGGTGCCGCTTGGCCGAGCGCCAGCTGCCACGCCAATCGGACGACGGTTGCTCCCAGCGCGAGCCATGACAGGAGCAAGAAGCTGCGCCACGCCCGGCTTTCGCGCCACGGCAATGCGCTGGCGAGCATGAGAGCGGCAGGAAGCAGGGCACAGGTGGCCGGGGAAAAACTCGGGAACATGGGGCACTCCGGGCGTCAATTCGCGCATGGTGTCGTCCCAGAGATATTCTGTAAAATTCATTGAAAAGATGCTTTTGTAAGATAAAACAGAACGATGAAAGTCGAGCATCTCAACTTCCACCACCTGTTCTATTTCTGGCGAGTTGCCAAGGTGGGGCATCTGACCCAGGTCGCCCAAGAACTGCACATCTCCCAGTCGGCCCTGTCGAGCCAGATCCGCCAGCTCGAAGAGCGTCTCGGAGAGGCGCTGTTCGAGCGCGTCGGCCGTCGACTGCTATTGACTGACGCCGGCCACCTGGCGATGTCCTATGCGGACAATATCTACGGCCTTGGCCAGGAACTCCTCGGACGCCTTGAGGGAAGCGCAGCGGGTACAAACCGGCTACGCATCGGCAGCGTCGCGACACTCTCGCGCAACTATCAGGAGAACTGGATACGGCCGCTTTTGCTGGATCCGGCGGTCACCCTCTCGCTCGAGTCAGGCAGTCTTGACGACCTCGTGCGCAGGCTGCTGGAACACCAATTGGACGTCGTGCTGGCCAACGAGCCCGTGCCCACCGACCCAGATCGGCCGCTGCATTGCCGTTTCCTCGGGAGCGAGGCCGTGGCGCTCGTAGGTCCTGCAGCGGTGTGGGCGGGCCGCACGCTTCGCATGCCCGAGGATCTGGAGGGGCGGGAGATTGCGCTTCCCGGTCCGAGGCACGCGGTGCGCGGGCAGTTCGACGCGCTGTGCGTCGCTGCCGGCGTCACTCCGAGGTTGCGGGCAGAGGTCGACGACATGGCCATGCTGCGCCTCGTGGCACGTGACAGCGGCTGGCTCACGGTACTGCCCGAAGTCGTCGTGCAGGACGAGCTGCGGGCCGGCCTCCTCGTCGAAGTCGGCCGGTCGACTCAGCTCCAGGAAAACTTCTATGCCATCACGACGCGGCACAGGCATCGCATGCAGCGACTCGAAGATTTGATTACTCAGGTGCCCAGCTTGCATACGTCCGGTGCACCGCCGGAAGCAACCGATAGGGCGCAGTCGCCCGCTGCCTAGCGAACGCGTTCCAGTAGCTCAGCGTCGTGAGCTGGAGGAGCAGCTGATCCGGAGTAATGCGAAGGAACGACGCAAGCTCGAAAACGAATTGCGGTGCGTTCAAAGGATCGGCCAGGTTCCGCGGTGTTTGCCGCTTCATCGGATCGAGACGCAGCATGAACAGGTGGAACGAGGTCAGGCTGTTTGATGCAACTGGCCGCGTCATCCAACTGCCCAAGAGCTCGTCGGAAAGGGCTGAACTCCGCACGGGAGATCGATTAGATGTGCGATGCTTGTGGCACGAGAAAACGTGAGTCAGATTACCTCTGAGAATTTTTCTGGATCTTCAGTCAACTGAGGAGGCGGCTGTTCAGTGCCAAAAAAGTCGGAGACACCTCTACCAGCTGGCGCGGGGGCGCGGGTCGCTCGGCGACCTGTCAATGTCTGAGACAGGCAGGGTTTCGCTGCGAAAGATCCGGGGTAGCGGCGGAGAAGTCGGAGACACGGACCCGGCCGGGATGGACCGGTATTGGGCGGGTCAGACGACCGCTTCCGACCCAGAGCGGAAGTGGAAATCTTGAGGTGTAGCGCCTCGTAGCGGACGTTCGGGCCGGCTCTTCCTCAATCGCCGATGGCAATGATGCAGAGCCCGGACCGATGGGCCTCGGTCACGAGCCGCAGGAGTTGCTCGGTGGCTTTCAGAAGTTCAGTTCGGTCGACGGAGCACCAATCCTCGGTCTCTACCGACCTGTTCGTCCCATGCCAGCCTACGAGGACGTTGAAGTTGTCAGGCCTTGCCGAAAGGTCCGCAGTTGCTTCTTGCAATTCAACCCCGAGTCGATGGAGCTGGTAGCCTGAGACCTCGGTGTCCTCGTACGGATTCAGGAATGAGAAGTCACCGGGCTTCAAGCATGCATGGACGAAATAGCGATGCAAGAACCAATACTGCCCCCCACCAAGCGAGAGACGAGGGCGCGCACTCTCTTCGGTGGCTCGATCTATCGACGCGGCAAGGTAGAAATCAAGCATGCGGGAACATCAATTCCGATATGAACTCCGGCCGAAAACCGGGCGTCCGACAGCGTCCGCTCCTGGCCGACATGCGTCCTCGATGCCGTCCGCCAGCCCACCTGATGGATCCACGGATTGTGTCTGCGTTCATTGCTTCGGCGGCCAAGTGCCGTTGACCTGTAGAAGTATGGACTCGTCGGGCTCGATAACTCGAAGGCTCCCGTCATGTTGCTCGTAGACTTCGCCCGCAACAAGCCTGACTTCAACGCCGGCGACCATCAGTCTGACCTCTACCGTTGCATTTGGCCCGTCCTGGCGGAGTTCAGCGATCTCGATCGCGCCTACCGGCAACTCTGGGAGTAGGCGGCTTCTGAATATCGACAAAGGATCGTCGGACGCTAAGACTGCTGGCAAGGCACCCATAGGTTCAAGGTACAGCCCATGAAAGCCCGTGCCGTCCTCCATCTGGGACCAAAACTTGAAGGCTTGCCCGTTTGCCAGTACCAAGTCCAGGTCAACAAGCTGAAGGTACGGGATGTTGGGGTCTTCCCAGAGGATGTCACTGGCGACATCAGCCTCCGTAAGTGGCATCTCGATGCCCTGCCAACGGGTAACCACAAGGCCCGCGAGCGTCGAAATCGGGAAGAGCGTCGGCTCGGTCATCTACGTTGCTCCGAAGCTGCCGTTCCCGACAGTCTGGTTATGGCCGCTAGCGACCGTTGGTGGCATCGGCCAGATCCTGATTCACGCGATTCCAGTCAACGTAGTGTTTGAAGACCGGCCACTGGGTGACACGCGTCCGCAGAGCATTCCTCTCAGCGATAGTCCAACCCATCACCGCGGCGCCAGCGGCCACAACTGCAGGGTGAAGTCTGTAAGCCACGGCGAGCGCAACGAACATCGCAAGCCCCAGGCCGACGAACCAAAGTACCCGAGCGGTGAACACCGCTCGCCTTAGTCCGTCTCCCGCTTCCAGCGCGTGCCAGCGCGCCAACAATTGTCTGGTCTCGCCATTCATATGCGTACCGTGCCCCAGGAAAGTTTGGAATTCTGCGACGACGAAGCGGACCTCGTCAAAGGACGGCTCCTGGCCGACACGCGACCTCGGCGCGGCCAGGCGGACCAGCAGTCGTCAACTGGGAGAAGGTCCTCCGCAATGTACTGGCGGGGCAATGCGGCGCTTTGAGTGCCAACGATTGATGGCGCGACAACCCCCTAGAGAAGGTTAGGCGCTTGGCTCGCGCAAAAACATCTCGACGCGCCGGTTCTGCGCTCGACCTCTCTCGGTGCTGTTGTCGGCGATCGGCTCGCGTTCTCCTCGTCCCTCGATCGAGATGCGGGACGGCGAGACGCCGCGTTCAGCGAGATAGTCTCGCACGCTTCTGGCACGGGCGAGTGAGAGCGGGTCGTTCACCGCGGGCGAGCCGACGCTGTCGGTGTGGCCAACGATGGTGAGACGCGAGTCTGAATCACCGCGCAGGCTGTTTGCGAAGGTGTCGAGCACCCCGCGCATTTCAGGCTTGATAGCATCGCTGCCGAAGTCGAACGACAGGTCGCTGGGGATATTGATCTTCAATTGGTTGTCTTGGGTGCGGCTCACATCGACGCCGGTGCCACGCGTGGCTTGTTCCATCGCAGCGCGTCTATCCTCTTGACGCTTGGACCAAAGGTTTCCCGCGATGGCTCCTAGGGCGCCACCGATGACCGCACCACTGCCGGCCTTGCCGCCAGTAGCCGAACCCACTATCGCACCCGCTGCGGCGCCGATGCCAGCGCCAGCGGCGGTGCCACGTTCGCGTTCGCCCATGTCCGCACATCCTGCGGCGAGCAATGCGACGGTTACGAGACTCGCGCTCGCGGCGCGGGAGATAAACGTTTGGTTCATGAGATATCCACAATGGTTCGTTTCAATGGTTGTCCACAAGTATCGCGCGTTCTGATTCCAGGTGAGACACGCCTCAGTCAGATACTCCACACCCGACGTTCGCAAACGGCAGGTAGTGGCCGGCAGGCGAACTTCAACCCGCCAATTGGACTTCCCGAAAGCGGACAGAGTCATAGACCTAGGCATCCCTGTTTGCCCTCGAAACGCGCATTGTTGAAGGCCCCTGATAGCAAGGAGATCGCCATGGTCTCGTATTCACTTCCTTCGGATCATCGCACGCCTTGGAACAAGGGCAAGCTCGTGGGCCA